>Ga0209599_10000025_pt1 | contig 114472 bp, 121 predicted proteins | sample Shrwel_input2_FT_FD_187534 | JGI IMG/M metagenome (GOLD analysis project Ga0209599, IMG submission 187534) | Subsurface microbial communities from deep shales in Ohio, USA - Utica-3 well 1 S input2 FT (SPAdes) (version 2) ...
GTGTGGTGCGGGTAAAATTATACAAAGGTAATGTCTATATTGCAGGTCGTAAATCGGATGATTCGATTTTTGATGCCAACATTGCTACCTTTGAAGATGACCGTGGTGCATACAATCAAAAAGATGCAGAAGGTTTTATTCGCTTAAATGGTTTACGTTTGCGTATTGCCGCAGGTAAAGGCCGTAAATTATTGTAATACTGTAGGGGCGATTCGTAAATCGCTGACGATTCAACAAAAAACGGTATTTGTCTGTGGCAAATACCGTTTTTTATTATGAGATAAGCAATCATGCTAAAAAAAATACTCTTAGTCGAAGATGATGAAGCGATTGCACAAACACTAATTTTTGCTTTGGAGCGCGAGGGTTGGCAAGTGCAATGGTTTAATTTGGGCTTACCCGCTTTAGATTACCTCAAGCAACATGGCGTAGATTTTATTATTTTAGATGTGGGCTTGCCTGACAGTAATGGCTTTGATTTGTGTCGGCAGATTCGCCAACAGCATCAAACGCCCTTATTGTTTTTAACAGCGCGTAATGACGAGGTCGAGCGTATTATTGGTCTAGAAATTGGTGCGGATGATTATTGCGCCAAGCCGTTTAGCCCGCGTGAATTAGTGTCAAGAATTCGAGTGATTTGGCGGCGTGTTGAATCAGTAAACAGCGTTGTTACATCATCTCCAAATACAGGTGTGTGGCAACATCAACCCGAAAAAATGCAAATTAGCTATCATGGCCAATTACTCAATTTAACCCGTTATGAATATCGAATGTTGGCGGTATTATTAAAACATCCCGAGCAAGTGTTTGCACGTCATCAGTTGATGCAAGCCGCATGGGAACATCCAGACCATAGCTTAGAACGAACAATAGATACACATATCAAAAGCTTACGTCAAAAACTTAAAGTCATTAATGATAAAGAAGTGATTATTACCCATCGCGGTGTGGGTTATAGTTTATTAAAAGAATAATAACATCAATTTTTGTATGTATCTTTTTGAAATATAAGGCTATTTATGTCAATATTTTTAAGAATATGGGCGGCATTTGCCGTGGTTTTATTATTTGGTGCGTATCTCACGGTCAATAGTCTACAACAGCAAGTAAAGCCGAGTGTTAAAAAAGCCATCGAAGATACACTGGCCGATAATGCTAATTTAATATCGGCCTTATTAGTCGAAGACCTCAAGCAACAGCGTTTGGCTAGCCCTGAGTTTGACCAAAAAATTCAGGCCGTTTTAGCACGACAATTACGCGCCTCTATTTGGGATTATCAAAAGTTAGCCATCAATCAACATCTTTATATTTGTGATGATAAAGGTAAGGTGTTATATGACTCGCGTGGTTTGGCGGTAGGTCAAGATTACAGTCAATGGAATGACGTATATTTAAGTTTACAAGGACGTTATGGCGTGCGTAGTACCCGCACTAATGCACAAGATGCCAATAGCTCAGTCATGTATGTTGCGGCACCCATTATGGATGGTCAACGGATTATTGGTGTTGTCACTGTAAGTAAAGCGGGCAAAATGATGCAACCCTTTATTGAAAAAGCGCAACATGATATGTATCAACGTGGCATGGTTGTTGCTCTAATTGCTTTGTTAGTCAGTGCCTTAGTGGCGTTTTGGTTACGTCATGCGATTTATGCCGTGGCACAATATGCTCGGACTTTATCCCCTCAGCAACGTCAACCACTACATTTTTGGGCGGCTAAAGAACTCAATCAGTTGGTGGCGGCGATTGACCAAATGCGTCAAGCTCTTGAAGGTAAAAACTATATCGAAAACTATGTTCACACCTTAACCCATGAGCTAAAAAGCCCACTTACCGCCATTAAAGCCAGTGCTGAGTTGTTACAAGACGATTTACCTAGCACACAACGTATACAATTTAGTAGCAATATCAGTCAACAAACCGATAAATTACAGCTTTTGATTGAGCATTTATTATTGTTGGCGCGTTTAGAACAGCAGCAATTAGTAAAGCAGGCTGTTGATTTAGAAGTGATTATCCATAAAGTTACTACTCAAAAACAGTCACAATTACAACAACGTCGTATTCAATTAACACAGCAACTTATGGCCAATGTAATAGTGATGGGAGATGCATTTTGGTTGGAGCAAGCTATTTCTAATGTGCTGGATAATGCCATTGAGTTTACTCTGCAGGGTCAGCAAATCACAATCACCATGAGCCAACACGCCAAACAGACGATTTTAACCATCCACAATCAAGGACAACCGATTCCTGACTATGCTTTGCCGCGTATTTTTGAGCGTTATTATGCATTGCCACGACCCGATAGCCAGCGTAAAAGTACAGGTTTAGGGTTGACTTTAGTACAAGAGGTGATGGCTCTACATCAAGGGCAAGTGATCATTAGCAATAAAGATCAGGGTGTAGAAGTCAAACTGATATTTTTTCACATTTAACACATCATAACTTCATTATTGTTTGATTGCTGCTTCACATCAATTACTCATACTTCAAAGAGTTATTTAATATGAGGTGTGTGATGCAACGTTTTCTTAGTTCTAAAATATTAATGATTGGTATCTTGGTGATTTTATTTTTAGTAGGTTTAGGTTTTATCAGGGTGATGATTTATGAGCGGCAAAATAGCTATCAACAAGTGATGAGAGATATTGCTCGTGATAATGTCCAAGCCCAAACCGTATTGATGCCATTTATTGTTGTACCCATGACCAGTAGTTATATCTGTGCCGATGATAAAAACAAAACTTGTTATAACCGTCAACAGATTGTGATTAATCCAGAACAAGCGACTTGGCAAAACAAAGTGCATGTTGATGAACAACGTTTTAAACGCGGCATTTATAAAGCGATGAGTTATCAAAATAAAATGTCGATTACAGGCCGTTTTGTTTTGAGTGATGCCTTATTAAATCCAACACAACAGCAAAGCATTGACTGGCAAAATGCCAAAATGCGTTTTTATGTCTCAGATTTACGCGGTTTAAAAAGTCAGCCAGTATTAACTATCGCGCAAAAAAAGTGGGTTTTTGAGTTTTCCAAAGAAGAAGGGGTAAATCCACTGAATATGGCGTATGTACAAACATCACTGAGCAATTTAGGACAAATGCCGCGTTTTGATTTTAATTTCGAGGTTGATATAGCAGGCATGAGCAGTTTCCAAGCGATTCCTTTAGGTAATGATTTGGCAGTATCTATGCACGCCGATTGGCCACATCCTCGTTTTTTTGGTGAATCTTTACCCATCAAACAGCTCAATGCTCAAGACTTTAAAGCAGATTGGCAAAATACATTTTTAAGTAATCGTAATCAGCAATTATTATCATCGTGTATGGATGCTAACACTGATGCTTGTAGTCAATTACAACGTGCTTTTCAGCGTCAAAATGATGTTAGTGAACGCTATCCTCAACCAACATCAGAATATCAGGCAGTTGGTGCTTTTGGTGTCAATTTTATCCAAGCAGTTGATGTGTATTTGATGACTGAGCGGTCGATAAAATATGCACTGTTATTTTTGGTGATTACCTTTGGTACTTTTTTCTTGTTTGAAGTGTTAAAAGGTTTAGCGATTCATCCCATGCAATATGCATTAGTTGGTGCAGCATTGGCGGTATTTTATTTGTTGTTATTATCGTTTAGTGAACATATCGCTTTTACCTATGCTTATCTAATTGCCAGTAGTGCGTGTGTGTTGTTGATTAGTTTTTATGTCAGTTATGTGCTTAAAAGTGTAGGGCGGTCAGTGGTGTTTGGCGTGGTCTTGAGCACGATGTATGGCACTTTATGTGTGATTTTACAATCCGAAGACTTTACGTTAATTTTAGGTTCGGTATTGGTGTTTATATTGATTGCGGTGATGATGTTTTTGACCAGACATGTTGATTGGTACAGTTTGGGAACTGAGAAAAAAGCGTAATCAGGACTTACACATTTCACTGAAATTAGCGCGTTTTGAAAATCCCCCTAGCCCCCTTTACTAAAGGGTGAACTCCCTCCTTTAGTAAAGGAGGGTTGGGGAGGATTTATTAGCGAACAAATAAGCGATAACCGCGTAAGTCCTAATCATGTACTGATAAAAAAGCCCGATTGGGCTTTTTTATTGGCTATTTTGCGGCGGCTTGACTTGCCAACCATGCGGCAAAGGCTTGACGTTCTTGTGGTGTAGCACGTAACCAAATATCTTGCAGCAATTGAGTATTGTTGCTTTGTGGTGGTAGTAGTGTACGTTCTTCAGAGTTTTGAAAGGCTTTGCCAATGGTATCAACCAAAGAGGCTTCGGCATAAGACTTAACAGCAATCGCTTGTTGACTTGTACCTGTCGTTTTATCAATCAGTTTAATATCGGGTTGTTTGGCAAACTCTTTGGCGGTTTCATAGCGTTTAGGCGGATTAGCCGCTAATTGATAGGTTTTACCAGCTTCAGCAACAAAACGAATCGCCATTGGCTTAGATTTAAGAATGTCATGGTCTTCAGAGCTGATAGAAAATAATTGGCTATAACGCACACTTAAGACATGCTCGCCCACTGGCAAAGAGCGTGTATGTTGTTTGCTACCAAAAAAGTTTCCTTGTTGTTCTTGACCATCAATACTCAAAATTTGAATAATTTCGGGTACTTCAAGTTTGGCCATTTCTTCGGCATAAGCGGTAGCAGTGGCTACTAAACCACTGCTTAATAAAACAAAAAATACATGAGACTTAAACAATATGAGACTTCCTACGACGATAAATAACCATACCCGCGAGCGTTAAAATTGATAACCAGGTGATGCTACCTGAACTGTTTTGCTCGGCAATTTGAGCATTTTCATTAATAACAGTCACCGTTGCTTCGGCGGATACGCCTAAATCATTATCATAAATGACATATGTGAAGCTATCATTAAATGGTGCAAGGGTATTTTTGGGGCGATAAGTGAGGTTGCCACGATAACATATATATTTGTTGCCTTCGCTATAGTCAGGACATTCGCGGCTATCACCTTCTATAACACCAAGAGCGGGGTTAGATACAACACGAATATAATAACCACCATTACATTTGACACTGTCTGCGGTACATAAACCGCCATATTTGCCGTCATCTTCATCATTATCATTGGCAACAACATTCATTACCACACCCGCGCTACCACTGGCTAAGAAAAAACTATCAGCAATCGCTTTGGGTAGTTTATTTTCAATTTTAAATAACAGCTCACCAATAATGGCTTTATTACCATTAGAGTCGGTAAATGTGTATTTACAAGAAGCTTTTTGAGTGTCTGTCAATAATTGTCCGCCACTGTCAAAACGTAACAGAGGTAACAGTTTTTCTTCTGTGCGATGGATAATAGAACATGCACCATTATGGTTATCAGTAATTTCTATTAAGTATTTGCCATCGGCATCTTGAGCAATTTTACCGCGCGCATCAGGCGTATCATCAGTAAAATCGGTTTCACCAGCAATATCATTATCTAAGACATTGATTTCGGCTAAACGGTCGGTTTTATCTTTATTACTAAAAATATTAGTCAGGTCAACCACTGCAATAGGCACACGTCGTTCTACAGCACCTAAATCACAACCTTCGACATTGCTGATAGTATGGGTTGCACTACCACGTTGATCAATATGTTCGTGACAATTACTACTAGTCACCTTATCTAAAATATATGTTTTACTGTCTGGAGTAATTTTGGGTAAGTAGGTGGGGGTGTAACCGCCATAATTGCCTAAGTTATTAAAAATATTAGTAAATTGTACAGGGTTAGGCTGAGGAAGATGCACATCTGCATCATGAGAGTTATTACTTATTGAAGCAACATCAAGTGCTGCACATTTTTCAAATAGGTTAAAATTTCCCACATATTTGGTGTCGTTGTTATTGTTGTTGACACAGCCTTGCGCTTCGTTGAATGCTAATATTGAGTTTTTGATATTAATAACCGCCATTTGGTTATAACGAATGACAGGCGCGATTTTATTTTGCACTAAAGTTGAATGCTCGATAGTGAGAGTGCTACTTGAGGCAAGGTCTGCGCCAAGGTTTATAATAGCGCCTATATTAGCCGCCGTGTTTTCGCCAATAGTGGAGGTTTTAAGATTAAGTGTTAGTATTCCGCAACCTTCAAAAACACTACTAGCATTGTTGTTACCGTTAGCAATAAAACTATTATTAGTAATATCTACAGTGCGTGTCGTGGGCTTTAAGTCGTCCTGACAAGACATGGACACAGCAGCCCCTGCGCCTGATGTGATTTGATTATTACGCCATAAACTATCGGTCGCTACCAATGCAGAGTTTTTGCCTAATAAATATAACGCGCCACCCGCATTTTTGGCTACATTATTCTCAAAAATGACATTAAACGTGCTAGTTGTTCCACCCGATAAAATTGCACCACCAATATCTTCTGCATAACCATTGATTAACTTGATGTTATTTAATGATAGGCTGGGTTTAGAAACGGCTGTGTTAAACAATCGACTTTTATTTTGTGCATTAATAATAGTTGTTGGTGCATGACGTTTAGGTTTTCTATCTTGAATACTGTCAATCAATTCTGGGTCTGAACCTATACCTGTCACAGTCATTGGTTCTTCAACCACTAACTCACCACGAGTAAGGATGTATTCTTTAGCTTCCAATTTAATGACGTTTGTGCCAGAGCGTTGACCTGCAATACAGCCACCAAAAGCACTACGCGTATTGATGGATTGTACTGCCTCACGCAATGAGCAATTCGCTAAATTTTCGCCAAACTCATCGTTAACGGTGTTAACAGGCAGTGTGACTAATGCAAGGGCAGTATTGTGTACAGCCAACAGTGCGCCACTAATTAACGCAGTATATAATTTCATTCTTATTATCCTCAACGAACACGTCGCCACAGCATGAGTAAACTCAGCATAAACAAAGAGTAAAAGCTCACAGAACCGCTATCAAGCGATTTGGAAGGCGGCGAGCCAGGCGGCTCAGAAACGACTCGTACTTGTGTTGTCAAAGTACGGTCGTTAATGGCATCACTAAAACGGCTTAACGTCGTGACAACAGTATAAGAAAACTTATCAAAGCCGTGGAATTCGGGATTGTTTGTGGAATATAGAATATCCGAAGTGAGTGGGTCAAAACGTGCCGAACCAAAACGTGGCAAGCTCGACAAACGAATACAGCCATTTAAGTAATCACCAGCACCTAACACCGCCGCACACTGATTGGCAGGTAGTAACTCACCATCACCCAAGTTGTCCAGTGGGTTAAAACGTTTGAGCTGACCAAAGACAATATCGTCACCTTGCGTACTACTACGGAGTCCAGACTGAATCTCAACTGCACCAATATCGCAACGATTTTCATTATTATCACGTGACATGCCACGTTGGTCGGTAGAGCTACAGACTAAGCCTTTATCGTTGACATCTCTAGAAAAGCCTTTATTGACCAATAAAGACTCAGATAATTGTGTATAACTGGCCAAAATACGTGGTTTGTGGGTTTTGGTTGTGCCACCATTTTCTGCTAAGGGACATAATAGCCCATTGGCAGGAGGTGCAGCGCAACGATTATTAGCATCTAATGGAGCGAATAAAGTTTGGTCGCCCGTGTCAGTAATGGTGATGTTATTATTGAGCGCAGGTGCAGGACAACCTTTATTAATGACAGATAGGTTATTGGAAAAATAAACTTTGGTATCAGTGGGGATGGTGGCGAAAGCCTGACAATCAGCACTGCTATTACCCGCGATAATGCTGTTATATATGGTTGGCAGATGACTGTTTAAATCTATACCAACCGTGTTATTGACAATCGTTGCATTATTAACCACAAGGTTGCCATTTAATAAAAGAGCCGTACCAGTGTTGCCCGAAAAAGTACTATTTTCTACATAGGGGCGTAATACACTGCTTAAAAAGCTAACCGAATCACTTGCAGCAGTGACTATTCCTTTGCCTGCATTTAAGGCTTTATTTTCGGTAAATAAAGAGCCTGTGATAGCAAAACTGGTATATTCGGCGTAAACAGCAGCACCATCTTGAGCCTGATTGTCTTTTAGTAAACTTGATCTAATAGTCAAAATAGCATCTGCGGCATTAAAAATCGCGCCACCCAAATTAGCCTGACCTTTAGATAAAATGACATTAGTAATTGACAGGTCTTCTTTGTTAAGCAAGATGCCGCCATTGGTTGCACAATTTTGGCCACATCCTACGAGATCGACATCTGTAATGGAGACGCTAATACGCTTTTGAGGTGTTGATGTGTCGTTGTCGTGGTCATTAGCGACACCATCATCAATCATAAATAATGCGTTGTTTGTACCCGCTTTAATCACAACACGCGGTGTTTCGTCTGTGCCACCACCTTCCAAAGACTCTAGTCCAGTCGAGTCATCTAAAAAATTATTATCGTTTGTTGTGGTATTGGGCGTGATCGAGAGTGCTAAATTAATCGTTAATGGCGTATTGAGCACATAAGGAGTAGCGACTTGATTTAAAGAAGCAATATCATTCAAACTATCATCTTTACTGACACAACCAAACAAGCCTTTACTTCGATAGTCCTTCATTTCTTTTTCTTTGGCTGTTTTCTCATCTTCTTTGCTTTTGATATCTTTTTCGAGTTGTTTGATCGTTGCCTCATAACCCGCGATTAAAACAGGGGAAGGAGATACTTTACTTTTTTCTTTATCAAGTGCGTCATTCGCTTCATTAAGTTTACGATTTAACCCCGAAATGCCTGCGTCAATTTTTTGGGTGAGCTGAGTAATTTCTGTTTCTAGAGTAGCGATTTTGGCTGGATCAGGGCTGGCTTTGTTTTTTTCTTGAGCTAATTGTATTTTGGCGGTTGATAGCTGATTGGCAAGTATGGTGGATGTGCCTGAAATTACCGCTAGCTCTTCGTCATTAGTCGCTTTTTTAACATTTTTAGCATTTAAGTAATGAATAGACTCACGCAAAGAACAACTTTTATTATCAACGTTATTTTCATCAATGGTTGTATTAATAACAACACTATCTGCAAGAGTGCTTGCAGAAATAAGAGAACTTGTGAGTAAGCAAATGAGAAGGCGGCTCTGAGGGACAGACATCGGGAGAGTCTCCTAGTTGGCTTGTTGTTTTTTATTTTGGTTCGACATTCTAATCTAAAACCAAGTGTTGTTCTTGTGTGTTTATGTTGCTTGTGGCGAAATTGCTACCAAATGTACCACGAGTAGCCATATTTTTGCTACAAGCTACTCGTTTTATTACTTTAAGTAGCGGGTGGATACAGATTTTCTTTGTTTTTGAGATGCTCCATAATCGCATCCAAACGGCCACCAAAATAATTAGTAATGGCTTTTTCCATCGCACGAGCAACTTCGGCATCAATCGCTACATCAGCTAATGGTCGCATTTGCCAAATTAAATCAGCCAAACGAGTCGTAGCACTGCTAGGCGGAATGTTTTCTTTGCCGTAAGTGTCAATTAAGCGTGCAATCACTTCAATAAACATATCAGCAACGCGTTCGACATTATTACGCATACCATCAATAATGTTTAATAATTCGCCCAAGGGTAAGCCCAAGCCAACCAATTTTAGACCTGCATTTAATAAACGTGGACTGGCAACACGCACCCGCGAGCCATCTTCGACAAATTCGATAATACCTAATTCGGCAGCTTTAAGAATTTCTGCTTGTGTCACAGTGCTACCAAAGCGTGTGAGTACATCTAAAGCCTCATAGTACTCGGGCGTTTCATCTGACCAAGGGCTAGTAATCGCCGATTCTAAACCTAATAATTGACTTAAATCTTGGCCTTGCTCCCAAGCAACAATCAGTTCTCCGATATTAGCAATACTATAGCCACGCGCCAAAAGTTGGCCAATAATGCGTAATCGTGCCAAATGGGTATGATTATAAATGCCATTACGTCCACGGCGTTCGGGTGGCGGTAAAATGCCTCGATCTTGATAGGCGCGGACATTTCTTACGGTCGTTCCTGCGACACGCGCTAATTCATCAATCGAGTATTCACTCTGTTGATTATGGCTGTTTGAGTTAGCTGAGATAGTCATATCAAAAATTATCTGCAAAATAGGCGTGTATTATAAATCAAAAACGTTCGGTGAGTTGTTTAACAAAGTTAAGTGTTAATCTTTTTCGTTGTTGTAGCGCACTATTTTCTAAAAAACTTAAATGTTTGAGTAATAGTCCTGTATAGCGAGGCCCTTTGAGTAATAGATAACGAATAATCTCAGGGTCAAGATTAAGGTCTCTACGGCCTAAAGCGGCCAACAATAAGGCTTCTCTATCCGCGTCATCTTCACCATTAGGAATTTTAAAACAAGCGGCTTGATTGAGACGAGAGACTAAATCAGCCAAACTTAAACCTAATTGTGAGGGCATAGCACGCGCTGCAAGTAACATCCGAGTTTGATTAGCTAACGCTCGATTGAGTAAATGAAACAAGGCTTCTTGCCAATCGGGATGGCCTTGTATGACTTCAATATCATCTAAGGCGATGAGGTCATAATGTTCTAGGCTTTCTAAACAATAAGGCGTGTTGGTACGAATCAATTCGCGTAGCGACAATAAAATCGCGGTGTAACCTTGTTCGGTGTAGGTCTCGCAGGCGGCGGCTAACAGGTGGGTTTTGCCTGTATCAGGTTCACCATAGACAAAACAACGTTCATAAGTGCCTGTTAATAGGTCTTGAATCGCAGCGACAATCGCTGCCCAGCTTGGCCCTGCAAAGTCAGTCAATCGCGCATCTAAACGCGGCCCTAAGTTGAGCAATAATTGACTGTTATCACGCGACTTCATGCGTCGGACTCGTGACGTTGATAAAATTCACTTTGGCGATAACGTTGATGGGCATGATGTAATAAAACCATAATAATGGCTGCAACAGGTAAGGCCAGTAACATACCAATAAAACCAAAGAGTTGGCCGCCAGCCATCACCGCAAAAATAACACCAACAGGCGGTAAGCCAATTTTGTCACCAATTAAATACGGTTGTAATACCCAACCTTCCAAAATTTGACCAATAGCGAATACTAGCCAAACCGCTAATAGCGTGTCGATATTAAAACCATATTGAAACAAGGCACTAATACTTGCACTGATAATGCCGACAATAAAACCAAAGTAGGGAATAATACTGGCTAAACCTGCTAATAAGCCAATGATGATACCTAGCTTTAAGCCAATGATTTGCAAACCAACTGCATAAATAATGCCTAATAATAACATGACGATGACTTGACCACGCAAAAATGCCGATAACATACCATCACATTCTTTGGCTAATTGACTGACCGTTGGCTCAACATGACGCGGTATTAACTCATGGATGTTATTAATGATTTTGTCCCAGTCGAGTAATAAATAAAAAGTGACAACAGGCACTAAAGAAATTAAACCGATTAGGCTCATCATATCTAAACTGGATTGGGCAACCCGAGTTAAAACATGGCCTGCTGCCGTGCCAGCTTCTTGCCAATAGGAAGTCAGCCATGAGCTAATCAAATCCATATCCAAGCGGTCAAGGTCAACCCGAAAGTTTTTTTCTAGCCAAGGAATGGCTTTGCGATTAACCCATTTGAGCAAAAACGGTAAACGCGACTCTAAATACATAAATTGTCGCCACAACACAGGCACAAGCAAAATTAAAATAGTGGTGATGGTTAAAAATAGAACACTAAAGACGGTACTCACAGCAGCAATTCGGCTAAAACGCCATTCCACAAGACGATTCACCAGTGGATTACACAAATAAGCTAACAAGGCACCTGCAAAAAAAGGCATTAAAATTGACTGTAGGGCATACAGCAAGTACATAAAGACTGCCATACCTAACCATAGTGGCCAATTAACTGACAGTTTATTCATTATGCTTTTTTCCTAATAAAGCTCTTTTTGCCAATAATAATAGGCGTAACGCTGAGCCAGTTGTTGTCCAATTAACACATTAGCCGAGATTCCTGTTGCTAAAGGTTGAGCGAGCAATTGGGGGACTAGACGTAATTTGTCAACAAGTTGCGGGTATGATGCCGTAGTTATACAGTGAAAATCAACTTGATAACCATTGATTTGTAATAGTTTTAGTTGAGGGCAGGCGGTTTTGAGCGCGTTTTCGGCTTGAATAAATTGCTCAAAATGAGAGATATTGTCGATACGCAATAAAATTCCTGTTTTTAATTCTGGCCACTGCCAAATCATCCCCAAGTTCTCTGCCCAAATATGCGCCAAATAATCCAAAGCTTCTTTTTTGACCGTGCCACTCAATTGATATTCCGAACTCAGAATTTTCCATTGGCTAAATTGTGCTTGTGGACTAATAGTTAACAGCGCATCGCTTTGTTGTTGTTTGAGTAAATTATTTAAAAGACTGGTATCGCTGGCGTATTGGCTAATCGCTTGTTGTAATAAGGGAAGTTGTGCGTTATCTAGTTGGTTGGTCAACATAATGCCGCGTTGTTGGGCGTTGGTTTCTAAGGTTTTATCAAGTTTATAAAATTGCACTTGGTTATTGCTAAGTTGTACCACCCAAAGCCGCGCACCTGCCCATGCTTTAAAATGGCTATCTTGCAATAATTGGTTAAGGTCGGGTGTTTGCATTTGTTGTAGGCTTTTTTGCACGTCTGTGTTATCAAAAATAATACTTGTGCCTGTCAAATTGAGCAGTTCATTAGGCCAATCAGCCGCCCAACTGTGATTGATGACTGTGCTTGCGATACACAATATCGCGCTCATACGCCCCAAAAAAGTCATGTTATTGCGTCCTCATGTTTCAAACGCTGCTTACCATACGCAACTCTACAAAGAATTTCTAGGCTTTCTCTGTGCCAATAGTGGAGCAAATGCCGATAAAAGGCTAAAATGCGCGGCCGTTAAGCCTATTTTTAGAAGTCTTTATCATAAAGACTCCGATTTACAGTGGAAATCTAATCACCATGAGCAACTCACAACCTTCTTTAAGCTATAAAGACGCAGGCGTAGATATTGATGCAGGCGACCATTTGGTAGAGCGCATCAAAGGGGTTGCCAAACGCACGACTCGTCCCGAAGTGTTGGGTGGTTTGGGTGGTTTTGGCGCATTGTGCGAAATTCCCGCAGGTTACAAACAGCCTGTTTTGGTCTCAGGTACTGATGGCGTAGGTACTAAACTAAAATTAGCGTTACAACTCAATCGTCACGAAAGTATTGGTATTGATTTGGTGGCGATGTGTGTTAATGACTTAGTGGTGTGTGGTGCAGAGCCATTGTTCTTTTTAGATTATTACGCCACAGGTCATTTATCGGTAGATACCGCCGCAACAGTCATCACAGGCATTGGCGAAGGCTGTTTGCAAGCAGGTTGTGCTTTGGTTGGTGGCGAAACCGCCGAAATGCCTGGTATGTATGAAGGTGAAGATTACGATTTGGCTGGTTTTTGTGTGGGTGTGGTCGAAAAGTCACAGATTATTGATGGCTCAAAAGTTAAAGCAGGCGATGTATTGATTGGGGTTGCTGCCAGTGGTGTGCATTCCAACGGTTATTCTTTAGTGCGTAAAGTGATTGAAGTGGCTCAAGCCGATTTAAGTCAAACTTTAGACGGCAAAACTTTATCAGATTGGGTGATGACACCAACGCGTATTTATATTAAGTCGATGCTGAGTTTAATTAAAGCCTTACCTGTTCATGCGATTGCCCATATTACAGGTGGCGGTTTGCCAGGTAACTTACCGCGTGTGTTGCCCGAAGGTTGTGATGCCCGTATTGACGAAAGCTCATGGCAATGGCCAGCTATTTTTCAATGGTTACAACAGCAGGGTAATGTTGAACGTTTTGAAATGTATCGTACCTTTAACTGTGGTGTCGGAATGGTGGTGGTCGTTCCTGCCGATAAAGCAGATGAAACCATTGCTCATTTGCAAGCCAATGGTGAGCAAGCATGGCGTTTAGGTGAGATTATTCCTTCTACACATAGCGAAGCAACCGTGGTTTTTGCGTAGTTAAACATCCATAAAGGTGTGATACAGGACTTACGCATTTCACCGAAATTAGCGCGTTTTGTACCCCCCTCAGTCCCCCCTTAATAAGGGGGGATGCCGAAGGCAGGGGGGTAAATGTGAGCAAATAAGCGATAACCGCGTAAGTCCCGATAATGTAGGGGCAAGCCTTGTGCTTGCCTTTTTATTTTAATGAACCCTCTCTCTAGCTCTCTCCCACAGAGAGAAAACCCCCTCGCCCTGTGGGAGAGGGTTGGGGTGAGGGTGTATGATTAAAAAGTTTGCTTACATGAAAATTGTCGTTTTAATTTCGGGTTCGGGCAGTAATTTACAAGCCATCATAGATGCCTGTCAGTCACACTATATTGCAGGGCAAGTGGTGGGTGTTTTATCCAATAAAGCCGATGCTTATGGTTTGGTGCGCGCACAACAGGCAGGTATCGCCACCGCTACAATTAATCATAAAGACTTTGCCAGTCGTGTTGACTTTGACCAAGCCATGCAAAAAATAATTGATACATGGCAGCCTGATGTCGTGGTTTTAGCTGGGTTTATGCGGATTTTAACGCCGACTTTTGTGCAGCATTTTGAAGGCAGATTGTTAAATATTCATCCCTCGTTATTGCCTTATTATAAAGGGTTGCATACCCATCAACGAGTATTAGCAACAGGCGATAATAAACACGGTTGTTCGGTGCATTTTGTCAATGCCGAGTTGGATGGTGGTGCGGTGATTGCTCAAGCAGTGATTGATGTGCTACCACATGACAACGAACAAAAGCTCATCGAAAAAGTCCATAAACTCGAACATTATCTGTATCCCTTGGTGTTACATTGGCTAAGTCATGGCCGATTACGTTATCAGGCAGGACAAGCGATGTTAGATGGGCAAGTATTAGCTCAGCCAATGCGATTATTATTTTGTTAGGTTGAATACAGAAGAGTGTTAAAAATGCGTTCAAATTTATTAGCTGTTGTTGGTTTAGCCTCGTCCTTGAGTTATGGCTTTGATTTGCAGCCTTATACTGCAACTTATCAATTTAATTTAAATCAACAACTGACAGGTACAGCAACACGCACACTCAGTAAACAAGAAAACAATCATTATCGTTATCAGTTTAGTGCCAGTGCCGCGATTGCTAATGCCAACGAAGTCAGTGATTTTATCTTTGAAAATCAGCAAGTACAGTCATTAAATTATCAAAATACGAAACAGATTTTATTTAAAACTAAAATAGATAAAGCTGATTTTGATTGGCAACAAAGCCTACTGATTGCTCAACGTAAAGGCGAAAGTAAAAATCATGCTTTAACCGATAAAACGATTTTAGATCCACTTAATTTAGAAATTCAAATTCGCCAAGATTTATTAAATTCATCCAATCAACAACTGAAAGCAGCTTATATCTTGGGTGATGCTAAAGGTATTCAACCTTTAACTTTTATGATTGATGGGACAGAAAAAATCAAAACACCTTATGGCGAATTAGACACTTTAAAAGTGTCACGAGTACATCAAGATAAAGAACGTACCACGCAATTTTGGTTAGCCAAAAGTTTAGATTATTTACCTGTTAAAGTGGTACAGGTTGATGATGCGGCGGTATATACCATTGAGTTACAAAGCTTCCAGAAGTAGGGGGGGCTTTACTTAATGAGCTTGTCATATTCTGTGTGTGTGCCTATCCAAAACTATACATAAACTCCATTGTTTGGGCTAACCGCCAAAGCGCGATAATGTCCACCCACTCTAGCAGACCAATACTTACCAACGCTTTTAAAGTGTACCGAGGGGTGTTTGGGGTTACGTTTAAGAAGTTTATAGTTCTTTCTAGCCAATTTTTGAGTGTTGGCAGGTAAATCATTATAAAGCTCCCAAAAGTCAGGTGTGACATGATGGTTCAAATTTTAGTTGTCCTTCCAGCCTGATAATGCTCTAACGCACGATTAGCTAAGGTGTCTAATTTGCCTGCTTTAGCGTCATGTTCTATTTGAGTATCCCATTGATTAGCATCAAGTTCTGCTTGATATTGAATGACCCACTGAGCAAATTTTTTCATCTCTGCAAAAGGCAGTGTTTTAACATCTGCCTCTAACTTTTCTATGGTAACCATTGTAAACTCTCCACAATTAGGTTGGCTGCCTAAAGTATAGCTTTTTTTAGAGGCTTAGTTTGTTTTGACAATACATCAATGCTAAACCGCCCCATGACCTCTAGGCAAACTTTTTACCGCTTTAGAGCAAGCCAAAATTAACCAAGTGGCTAAGGCTAGCTCAACAAAAGCGAGTATTTGGCTTAAACCTTTTCCAAAACAAGCCATTGTCGCAAAACCCATATAGACCAACACTAACAAAGTTAAAGTCAGCAAACCGTAGCTTTTTTTATGCCATACCGCAGGCGCAAACAATAACAGTGGCACTAATTTAATCAGCACCAACACCCAAGCGGCTTGTAATGGCACAGTAATAAAGGTGCTTAACACCAAAAAAGCCAAAAAAAGCACATAACTCAAACGTAATTGTTGTAACACCTTATTTTCTCGCAAATTGTACTAAACGTTTACCCAAAGCCAAACACAAGGCTTGTTCTTCGGCGGTAATTGGGCGTTTACCATCGTGACCCGCCCAATGAGACGCACCATAAGGCGTGCCGCCACTTTGGGTGCTGTGTAAAGCGGCCTCTTGATAAGGCAAGCCAATCAGTACCATGCCATGATGAAATAACGGCAACATCATGGTCAGGAGAGTGCTTTCTTGACCGCCATGCAACGAGCTAGTAGAGGTAAAAACCGCCGCAGGTTTATCACACAAAGAGCCATTCATCCATAAAGCGGCAGTACCATCCAAAAAGTATTTGAGTGGGGCGGCCATATTACCAAAACGTGTCGGACTACCCAATGCCAAGCCAGCACAATGGCTTAAATCATCAACGGTACAATACAAATCACCACTATCGGGAATCGTGGCTTCAGTGGCTTCACAAACGGTAGAAATAGCAGGCACAGTGCGTAAGCGAGCTTTCATGCCTGCTGCCTCAATACCGCGTGTTATCAATTTGGCTAACTGACGTGTGTTACCATGACGACTATAGTACAGTACTAAAATATAGGGTTCTGACATTAAGTATTCTCAAAACGAAGTGACGAAATAGCTCCTCCACCTGATAAGGGGGAGGTTGGGAGGGGGGTATGTTACGCCAAACCCCACCCTAGCCCTCCCCTAAATTAGGGGAGGGAATAGAAAGTAGCCTGATTGTACCTCAAATGGAGTCAAAATCATGACATGGCAGCCGTATTGGCACAAAACAAAATCATTTGCTCATTTTGTAGTAACGCGATTTTTGGCGGATGAGTGTCGGCAAAATGCAGCCTCTTTAACCTATACCACCTTATTTGCCGTTGTGCCAATGATGACGGTGGTGTTTAGTATTTTGGCCGCGATTCCCTCGTTAAAACATGTCAGTACCGATATTCAAAACTTTATTTTTAAGCATTTTATCCCCGATACAGGCATAAAAATTCAAAATTATTTAAGCGATTTTTCGACACAGGCCAGTAATTTAACCATTGTTGGCGTGTTTATGTTGTTTGTCACCGCAGTGATGATGTTGGTTACCATAGAAAAAGCCTTTAATCAAATTTGGAAGGCTAAACAACCCAAACAAAGTGTAGTTGGCTTTTTGCGTTATTGGGCAGTGTTGAGTTTAGGGCCGTTTTTGTTGGGGGCAGCTTTTGCTGTGTCGTCCTATTTAAATTCATTACGCGCCTTTAGTGATGCTGAAGAGTTGGTTGGAACGTTATTTTCAGGTTTGCAGATTTTACCGTTTATTTTTACAGGCTTGGCGTTTAGTTTGCTTTATATTGCGGTGCCTAATTGTCGTGTGCCTGTTAAAGCAGCGTTTGGTGCAGGATTTTTTGCGGCAGTTTTATTTGAATTAGCCAAAAATATGTTTACTTTTTTTGTCTCAGATTTTTCTTCGTACCAGTTAATTTATGGTGCATTTGCCGCATTTCCCTTGTTTTTGTTATGGGTGTATTTGTCATGGATGATTATTTTGTTAGGGGTAGAAGTGTGTCGTGCTTTAACCTTATATAAGGAAGGCTATAAAAAGAATGGCCATCCGATTGTGTCTTTATTAGACCTATTACAATTGTTTTATCAGCGTCAGTTAGAGGGTGGAGCAGTGTCCGAGATTGAAATCATGGATATTTTAGGTAAACGCGAAGTAGAACTATGGACACAGTTTGCCGATATTTTAATTGGCCAGCGATTTATTCAAAAAACAGAAATAGGATATTATGTGTTAGTTAGAAATTTGGAAAAAGTTGATTTTGGTCAGTTTTATTTAACTTTGCCGTGGCCGTTACCTCAGCCACAGGGTTTGGCAAATATCAATACAGATCAAGGCTGGGGCAAAGAATTAACGCCGCGCTTCTTGGCTATCCACAACTATCAACAACAACAATTAAGTGTGTCTTTGGCACAGATTTTAGCGGCGCAAGACCCTAAATTAGACAATAATTCGTTATAATCCGCCCACAAAACCAGCTCACGCCAGTGATAGAGGAATAAACATGACCCTGATTAAACAAGATGATGTGATTCAAAGTGTTGCCGATGCCTTACAATACATTTCTTATTATCATCCTTTAGATTTTATTCAAGCCATCAATGCTGCTTATGAGCGCGAACAAAACCAAGCTGCTAAAGATGCAATGGCACAAATTTTAATCAATTCTCGGATGTGCGCCGAAGGTCATCGCCCCATTTGTCAAGATACAGGCATTGTCACTGTGTTTGTTAAAGTGGGGATGAATGTACAGTGGGATGCCACCATGTCTCTTGATGACATGATTAACGAAGGCGTGCGCCGTGCCTATTTGAATCCTGATAATGTCTTACGCGCCTCTATTTTAAAAGACCCCGCAGGCAAACGCCAAAACACCAAAGACAACACGCCAGCCGTGATTCATTATGAAATCGTTGCAGGTGATAAAGTCGATATTACCGTTGCTGCTAAAGGCGGCGGTTCAGAAAACAAATCAAAAATGGCGATGTTAAACCCGTCAGACTCTATTGTTGATTGGGTATTAAAAACAGTGCCAACGATGGGTGCAGGTTGGTGTCCACCGGGTATGCTCGGTATTGGTATTGGTGGCACAGCTGAAAAAGCGATGTTGTTGGCCAAAGAGTCGTTAATGGATCCTGTTGATATTCAAGAATTAATGGCTCGCGGCGCACAAAATCGGGTCGAAGAGTTACGTTTAGAGTTGTACGAAAAAGTCAACGCGCTTGGCATTGGCGCACAAGGTTTGGGCGGTTTAACGACTGTTGTCGATATTAAAATCAAAGACTATCCAACCCATGCCGCCAGTTTACCTGTCGCTATTATTCCTAATTGTGCCGCGACTCGTCATGTGCATTTTGAGTTAGATGGCTCAGGTGCTGCCGAATTTACACCACCCAAGTTAGAAGATTGGCCACAAGTGACATGGGATTCGTCCAAAGCGCGCCGTGTTAATTTAGACACCATTACTCATGAAGAAATCAAAACATGGCAAATGGGCGAAACCTTATTATTGTCAGGTACGATGTACACAGGCCGTGATGCCGCTCATAAACGTATGGTCGAAATGATTGCCAAAGGTGAACCATTGCCTGTTGATTTAAAAGGTAAATTTATTTATTACGTTGGGCCAGTTGACCCTGTTCGTGATGAAGTGGTGGGGCCAGCAGGTCCTACAACAGCCACGCGCATGGACAAATTTACCGAAACGGTATTAGGCGCAACGGGTTTATTTGGCATGATTGGTAAATCTGAGCGCGGTACAGCAGGTATTAATGCCATTAAAAACCATGAAGCGGCTTATTTAATGGCGGTGGGTGGAGCGGCGTATCTAGTATCCAAAGCGATTCGTAAAGCTAAAGTGGTGGGTTTTGCCGACTTAGGTATGGAAGCGATTTACGAATTTGTGGTTGAAGATATGCCCGTCTCGGTGGCGGTAGATGTTTGCGGTAATTCGGTTCACGATACCGCCCCCAAAATTTGGCAAGCCAAAATTGGTAAAATCCCTGTGGTTTAATGACAAAATCATCAATATGGCTGGACAGAAACTTTATGAACCCTTATCATCGCGCCCCTATTATGCCAGTCGTCTCATTACCCGCCGCCATTGAGCCTTTTAAATGGGCTGACAGAGCTACACAGGTTGTAGCCGATGTTCCTTTGGCGCAGTTTACACGTTTGGCTGCTGATTTAGTGCATACTAATGGCAGTGTACAAGTTGATTGTCGGTTTGAGCGTAATGCCCAAAAAATGGCGTTTTTGCGTGGTACGGTTGCAACAACAGTAACGCTGATTTGTCAGCGTTGTTTAGAAGCAATGGAATTACCGCTGCAAATCACGATTGATTTAGCATTAGTGTATGATGAAGACCATGCCAAAAAACTTTCTGAAGACACCGATTATTTGGTGGTTGCTGAACAGGGAGTGGTTTTGGCAGAGATTATTGAAGATGAGTTGTTGCTAAATGTGCCTTTTACCCCGATGCACGAAGCATGTGATGCTTTGCCATATCAAGCGGAAGTAGAGGTTGAAGAAGCAGCACCCGTCAAAGAAAATCCCTTTCAGGTGTTGGCTGCTCTTAAAAAGTAGTCAGCAAAAATAAACCGATTTATGTTGTTTGGAGAGCTAAAATGGCCGTTCAACAAAACCGCAAAACCCGTTCACGCCGCGATATGCGCCGTTCACATGATGCTATCACTGGCCCAACATTAAGTGTTGACCAAACCACAGGTGAAGTGCATCGCCGTCATCACATTACTAAAGATGGTTTTTACCGCGGTCGTCAACTGTTTGCAGTTGCTGCTGTCGAAGTATAAACATCACTATGGCGATCACCTTAGCGGTTGATGCCATGGGCGGGGACTTCGGTCCTCGCGTGACTGTTCCTGCTACATTGTCTATTCTTAAAAAAACGCCCCAGCTTACTGTGGTTTTTGTCGGTCAACAAAGCCAAATCCAGCCTTATCTAAATAGCTTATCTCCCGAATTATTAGCCCGTGTGTCGATTGTCCATACCGATGAAATGGTGATGATGGATGATAAAGTCGCAGTTGCGTTGCGTAATAAACGTCAATCGTCGATGCGTTTAGCGATTAACTTGGTACATGAAAAAAAGGCACATGCCTGTATCAGTGCAGGTAATACAGGCGCGTTAATGGCCATTAGCCGTTTTGTGTTAAAAACTCATGCCAATATCGACCGTCCTGCTATTTTAGCTCCCTTGCCCACGCAAACAGGGCAAGTATATCTGCTTGATTTAGGCGCAAATGTTGACTCAGAGCCTGCTCATTTAATGCAGTTTGCCTTAATGGGCGATGTGGTAGCACGTGCTTTAGCAGGCATAGATAAGCCTCGTATCGGTTTATTAAATATTGGTGAAGAAGAAATTAAAGGCAATGAGTTAATCAAACAAACCCATCAATTGCTTAAAGCCAGCTCTTTAAATTATATCGGTTATGTTGAAGGTGACGGTGTTTTTAAAGGTGAAGCAGATGTCGTCGTTTGTGATGGCTTTGTCGGTAATATCGCACTCAAAACCAGTGAAGGTGTGGCCAAAATGATGGCCAGTTTTATTAAACAAGAAATTAGCCGCAATTGGTTGACCAAATTAACGGGTGTGATGGCTTATCCGATTTGGAAAGGGCTAAAACAAAAAATGAATCCCAGTAATTATAATGGCGCGAGTTTGGTCGGTTTAACGGGTATTGTGATTAAAAGTCATGGTAGTGCCGATGAAGACTCTTTTGCTCAGGCGGTCACAGTGGCGATTAAAGCCGTTGAGCAAGATATTCCTGCACTGATTGCGGCAAATATGCTGACGGAGTGACGAGGTGCGTTATCTACTCAGTTTTTTGATGTGTTTTTATGGCGCGAGTCTTTACGCAGACGAAAAAATTACTCCCGAAAAAATAGCCGCTTTTTTAGATAGTCATAGCACAGCGATTATGCAAAAAGATGAGGCTAAATTAGCGACTTTATTTAGCGATGATTATAGGCAAAACGATACTAAAACGCCTGCTCAAGGCTTAAATAAAAGCGATATTGTAAAAATTTATAAAAATAACTTTTTGGTTTCTAAGCTCATTATCAATAAAATCAAACTATTAGATACAAAAATCACTGAAGATGGTCAGCGCGCAACACTCAATACACATATTTTTAATCGCTATCTGCTAGAGTTTCAAGGCAAGCAAAACATCCTCAATCAAGAAGAGACTTGGTCAAGCGAGGTTGTTTTGCAGCAAGGCCAATTGGTTTATCGTAGCACTGAAAAAACACCTAATTCTTTACCTTAGGACTTACGCGGTTATCGCTTATTTGTGAACTAAATAATCGTTTTTAACGCTTATTTAGTTCGCAAAACGCGCTAATTTCGGTGAAATGCGTAAGTCCTGACCTTAATAAAATGGCATAAACATGACACAACTTGCTTTTGTTTTTCCCGGCCAAGGTTCGCAACAACTGGGGATGTTAGCGGATGTTGCGACACAATATCCTTTAATTCGTCAAACTTTTGGTGAAGCATCCGATGCGCTCAATGTTGATTTATGGAAGCTCTGTCAAGAAAACGAAGCCGAACTCAATAAAACCGAAAACACGCAGCCTGTCTTATTAACTGCCAGTATTGCTTTGTGGCGAGTATGGCAAGCCTTTGATGGGGCAAAACCCGCTTATTTGGCAGGGCATTCTTTAGGTGAATACAGTGCCTTAGTTGCCAGTGGGGTGATGTCGTTGGCCGATGGTGTGCGTTTGGTGGCCTTGCGTGGTCGTTTAATGCAGCAAGCTGTCCCGATGGGCTTGGGGGCAATGGCGGCTATTTTAGGTTTGGACGATGCGGATGTGATTGCTTCATGCCAAGCGGCTTCATCGGTAGGTATTGTTGAAGCAGTCAATTTTAATGCGCCTGCTCAAGTGGTGATTGCAGGTGAAACCGAAGCCGTACAAGCAGCGATGAAAAATGCCACAGAACGTGGTGCAAAACGGGCTTTAATTTTGCCTGTTAGCGTACCCGCGCATAGTTCTTTGATGCGTCCTGCGGCGGCAATGTTGGCCGATGCTTTAGATAATATTGATTTTCATCAAGCTGCAATCCCTGTCGTACAAAATTTATCGGCGCGTGTTGAAGCAAACAGCACAGCGATTCGTCAAGCCTTAGTCGCGCAATTATATAGCCCTGTCAAATGGGTTGAGACGATTCAGTATCTTGCTCAACATAATGTCACGCGTGTAGTTGAATGTGGCACAGGTAAAGTATTGTGCGGCCTTAATAAACGTATTGATAAAAGTTTAGTGTGTGAATCCTTAGAAAATGTGGCGGGTTTAACCAGTGCCTTAGCGGGAGCATAGTATGTCTTTTCAAGGAAAAGTGGCTTTAGTCACAGGTGCAAGTCGGGGTATTGGTAAAGCCATTGCTCAAGAATTGGCCGCACAAGGGGCAATTGTGATTGGTACTGCAACCACCGAAGCAGGTGCGCAAGCGATTAGTGCGTATTTGCAAGAGCAAAATGCTCAGGGTGTGGGCATGGCCTTAGATGTGACCCAAGCAGACAGCATTGACGGCTTTTTGGCACAAATCAGCGCGCAATTTGGTGCACCTGTGATTTTGGTCAATAATGCAGGTATCACTCGTGACGGTTTGTTGTTACGCATGAAAGACAGTGATTGGGATGCGATTATCAACACCAATTTAACGGCGATTTTTAGACTGTCTAAAGCCTGTTTAAAAGGTATGAGTAAAGCCCGTTGGGGACGTATTATTAATATCAGCTCGGTTGTTGGCCAAATGGGTAATGCAGGGCAATGTAACTACGCTGCTGCCAAAGCGGGTTTGGAAGGCTTTAGTCGTGCCTTGGCCAAAGAAATGGGTGGACGTGGACTGACCGTGAATTGTATCGCACCGGGGTTTATTGATACCGATATGACTCATGCTTTAACCGAAGCTCAACAAGCGACCATGTTGGCACAGATTCCTGCTAATCGTTTAGGTCAACCCGAAGATATTGCTCATGCTGTGGTTTTTTTGGCCAGTGACCAAGCAGGTTACATCAATGGCGTGACTTTGGCCGTTAATGGCGGTATGTATATGTAACTCTTTTCATCAAACAGTCGCTTAGGTGTTGCGATAAAGCGTAGAGCTTCATAAACTACCGCGATTGTTTGTATCAGGACTTATGCATTGCACCGCAATTAGCGCGTTTTGTGAATATAAAAGCGTTTTTAAAACGTCTTTGTATGAACAAATAACCGATAACCGCATAAGTCCTATGTATAGATACGAATTTTTGCCTAAGTCTCAAAAATCGTGTACTGTGCCAATATAGAATCTACCCTCAGGAGAAGAAAGAAAGTGAGTAACATTGAAGAACGTGTTAAAAAAATTGTTGCTGAACAGTTAGGCGTTAAATTAGAAGACGTAAAAAACGAATCTTCTTTTGTTGATGACCTCGGTGCTGACTCTTTGGATACCGTTGAGTTGGTGATGGCTTTAGAAGAAGAATTTGAAACCGAAATTCCTGATGAAGAAGCCGAAAAAATCAATACTGTACAAGCTGCTATTGATTACGTTACTGCCAATACAAAATAATTGGTCAATAACAAAAAAAGCCGCATCCCGTTACCGTGGGCTATGCGGTTTTTTTTTGCAATTTTAATGTCAAATTAATATGCTTAAATAAGCACTAAAATATAAATTTAATCGCACACTGAGCGAAGTTGAAGTGTTGTCTGCCAATGGTTCGACTCTGTTCACCATGCACGACAACACAAATAAACTTTGTCTTTAGTGTTGTTTATAATTGGAGTGATATATGAGTCGCCGTAGAGTCGTTGTAACAGGTTTAGGTATGGTTACCAGTTTGGGTACAGATGTCGCCAGTACATGGACCAATATTTTGGCGGCCAAAAGTGGTATATCCAACATTGACCATTTTGATGCGAGTCAATATAAAACCCGTTTTGCGGGTTTAGTGCGTAATTTTAAAGCTGATGATTACTTGCCGACCAAAGAATTACGCCGTTACGATGAGTTTATGCACTATGGTGTCGCCGCAGGTGTGCAAGCTATGGCCGATGCTAATTTACAAGTGACGGCAGACAATGCGCCGCGTATTGGTGTTGCCTTTGGTTCGGGGATTGGTGGTTTATCTTCCATTGAGCGTAACCACGATATTTTAAATCAAGAAGGGCCCAACAAAATTTCGCCATTTTTTGTACCAGGTTCAATTATCAATATGGCAGCGGGCTTGTTAGCGATTCGTTATGGTTTAAAAGGCCCCAACATTGCTTGTACTACGGCTTGTACTACCGCAACCCATTGTATTGGTTTGGCAGCACGTTTAATTGCCTATGGTGATGCCGATGTGTTTTTAACAGGTGGTGCAGAAAAAGGCTCGTCACCACTGGGGATGGCAGGTTTTGCGGCGGCAAGAGCTTTATCGACCCGTAACGATAATCCACAAGCCGCGAGTCGTCCTTTTGATAAAGACCGTGATGGTTTTGTCTTGGGCGATGGTGCAGGCGCAATGATTTTAGAAGAGTATGAACATGCACTGCAACGCGGTGCCAAAATTTATGCCGAATTAGTGGGTTTTGGTATGAGTGATGATGCGTTTCATGTGACTGCCCCTTCGGAAAATGGCGAAGGCGCGGCGGCAGCAATGCGTAACGCGCTTAAAGATGCAGGTTTAGCACCTAATCAAGTGGATTACATTAACGCACATGGCACCAGTACACCTGCTGGCGATGTGGCTGAGTCGATGGCGATAGAAAACTTATTTGCCGAACATGCAAGCAAAGTGGCTATTAGTTCAACCAAATCTATGATAGGCCATTTGTTGGGGGCAGCAGGCGCGGTTGAGGCGATATTTAGTGTGTTGGCTATTCGTGACAATATCGCACCACCTACCATTAACTTGGATAATCCCGACCCCGCATGTCGTTTAGATTACGTGCCACATCATGCCCGCCCCATGAAAATAGATGTAGCGTTGTCAAACTCTTTTGGTTTTGGTGGTACGAACGGTACGTTGATTTTTAAACGGATTTAACAATAGTAGCTCGGGACTTATGCGTTTCAGCGAAATGTTTGTGTTGAGCGGAGTCGAAACAAGCGCGTCAGTCCTAAGCTATCAAGTGCGGAGTGCATTCCGCCATTTTCAAAAGGTGCAATGCCTTTGATTGCCGCTTGGTATTTTTTTGCAAGTAGGATATACAAACGCAAATCTAACAATTTCATGGAGTGATTATGTTTACTAAAAACCCAATAAAAAATAAAAGTGTAATTTTTGTTTTTATCTTTATTGTTATTTTTATATTTTTAATTTTTTATATTCATGGCAAACAAAATAAAAATCAGTTAGCCATAAAATCTATGGTCAATGATTATTACAGCAAGGAAGTATCCAGTATAAGAAACGAAATAATTTCTCTTGAAAAAAGTCTTACTGTGTTTTCTTTGTTGCCCGAAGAAAGCTATTTAGAAAAACCGACAGCAAAAAAGCAAGATGGCAATTTATATGATTATGGGACGCATAAAAACAAAACAGATGCCATAGAAAAAGATTCGGAAATATTAAAAAAAATCGAATTAAAAAAAGAGGAATTAGGAAGCCAGTATTCTGTTTATTCGTCAGAGGGATTTTTAAAAATATCGAAAGATGAAAATTATATAAAACTGAAAAAACAAGACGATGATTTTTATATTTATAAAAAAATAATATTATCCATGTTAGTTTTTTTGCTCATTTGTTTGCTTGTTTTGTTTTATTTTTGCCTAAATAATAAATCAAAATTATGGGCAAAAAGATGGCTTGCATCTTCTGTTTTTTGGGTGCTTTTTATTGTGTTTTATGAAAAAATTGATAGTGGTAGTAACTGGGGCGAATATGGCGACAGGCAAATGACTATGTTTTTCTCTTTTCCTGTGTTGTTTTTAATTTCTATCTTGTTATACGCTTGGTCTGAAAAGGCTCAAAAATAACATGACAACTTAAACACATCTTCACTCAGCAAGCTAAGCGTGGGTTGAGGAATGAAACCCACGATAATTAAATGTCAAATGTGAGTTTCCTTCGTCAGCCCACATTACTTATTGAGGTACAGCCATAAATCGTTGTTGATATTTCAATAACGATAACCATAACTGCTCGCGTTGTTGTTGTGTCTCTTGGGTTTTGGCCGATAAATGCGTAGGACGTGCGCTTCTATCTAACCAAAATAAGCCTGTCGATTTGGCAACTTCGGTAGCACAAGCTAACCACACAATCGTATCTGCGCCTTGTTCGGGCGTGCGTAAAATAGGCTTGGTCAGTTTATAAAACTCGGGTAAGGCCGTCACTACGCCTGCGGTATCTGCCCAACCAGGGTGCATCGCATGAACGCTAATGCCGTCAGCTTGCCATAACTTTGCCCACTGCTCAGTCACAATCATCAAGCCACGTTTGGCCTTAGCATAAGCCACACTGCCCGAATAAGTACCCTTTTTGTTTTCTAAATCATTAACTGCAATCTCTTGACTATACATGCCCCCCGATAACACGTTCACCACACGAGAGCCTTTACTTAATAAGGGTTTGATTTGGGTGGTTAAAATAAAAGGTGATAGCAGTAGTAGGGCAAAACTTTGTTCTAAACCTTCGTGGGTTTCTTGGCGTGGATTAAATAATGCCCCAGCATTGTTAATCAGAACATCAATCGTTTGTTGCTTAGTTAGTAAACGCTGACTCAGAGCAATCACATCCGCCATGATGCTCATATCCGCAATTTCTATATCAATACTCGTATTGCCCGTGACACGCATTATGTCTTGAACCACTTGTTGGCCTTTTTGCGTATTGCGTAGCACCAGCGTTAAGTGACAGCCTTTAGCGGCTAAAGCATAAGCCGCTGCCAAACCTATGCCCGAACTTGCACCTGTAATCAGCACATGTTTGCCGTGCATATTGGCCGACATTGGTTGCCAGTTTTTTTGAGCGTGTAAATAGCCATATTTACTAAAATGAAATAGCTCGGGTAATATCAATTTGCTACTTAAAGTATTGGCAATATGACTTTGCGGATGATAGTTATTGCTTAAAGCATGAGCCAAACCTTGCATCGAAGTTTTAGCCAGTTTAAGTAGGGAGGGGCGCATAACGGGTAAAAGATGTGCCAGTATGCCTTCAAAAGTAATATCAGCTTGCCATGTAATTTCAGTCCCTTGAGGTGTTTCTTTAAGCCAAATACTGTCAATAGCAACAAAACCTTGTGCTTTACCTGTAAATACTAAATGGCTTAATGCTTGGTAGGTGGTGAGGGTATAAGCGATGGGTACACGCCGACCTGCTGACCTTAACACGAGGTCAAAACGTGTGCCTTGAGTAATTGCGCCCTCAGAGACTTTTTTGGCACTGATGACGCTGGCATCCCATTCCCCAATAGTCGAGAAATCAGCCAAATAATAAAAAACATCAGCTAAGGGACGAGCAACAATAAATTGTTCACGTAATTGAATAGAACGAGTCATGTCTAATCTCAAGTGCAAGTTTTACTTGAGATTAAGCGGTGTTGCTTGTGGTGACAATGCTACAAACTCATATTTTAAAAGTGCGAACCACTGACTTGAGACAAGTGTTTGTATGCACCAAAATTAAGCCACATTTTGTTTTGAATTTCGCGTGGCAAACGTGAAAAATACATATCAGAGCGGGTATGAAAACTGACAATTTTGCCGCTAACAACGGTTGGGTTTTGATTGTGGCGTAAAATATAGGGATAATAATCTTCGGGGGTTAATTTTTGCTCTAAGTGAGCATGACGAAAGTGTTTGACCCCACACCAATAAGGTAACAAACGTAATTCAAGGTTGGTGGTTGCTAATTCGGTGGGCAGATTAAGCGCAGGAATAGCAGCAGAAGAGTCTATTATTATCATAAGAATTTGCCTCATCAAAAGTCTCGTCCTAAGACAGGGGCATATCAATAAAATATGCCTGTGGTCTGAGTAAAACGCGTTGCTATCTTAACGTCAAGCTAATGTGTTTGTCTAATTGTAAAAGTCATTATAAAACAAATGCTTGCTTAATATAGTTAATTTTGTATGTTAAATTGTCATAAGTCATTTGAGGATAGGGTCGATGTTAATAGCAACTTGGCTAAATGGTAAAAGTATCAATAGCTTAGATAGGCAGGAGCGTGCTTTTGCTTATGGTGATGGTTTATTTAGTACCCTAAGTGTTGAGCAAGCTCAGGTAAAACTATTACATTTACATTGGCAAAGAATTGAAACAGGATGCCAACGTTTGGCGATTGCCTGTGATGACTTAGCACAATGGCAAGCTGATTTTTTGGCATTTATTGCCGCCTATCCACACTGTATTGCCAAAATTATTATTAGCCGTGGCAGTGGTGGGCGCGGTTATTTGCCTGACGTAAAAGCAAAAGTTCATTGCTATTTCTATGCTTATAGCGCAGTTGCTCCTGTTGCTGCACATCAACAAGGCATAGACAGTGGTTTTTTGAGTCAGCGTTTAGGGATTAACCCATTGTTGGCAGGTATTAAACATCTCAATCGTTTAGAACAAGTGTTGTTACGTCAGGAGTTGGCGCAATTAACTTTTGCAGAAGGTATTGTTTGTGATTGTGAAGGACGAGTGATAGAGGGCGTATTTAGTAATATTTTTATGTTTAAGCAAGGTGTTTTATATACGCCTGATTTGCAAAAATCGGGTGTCGATGGCGTGATGCGTCAGCATATTTTGCAGCTTGCGAGTAGATTAGGTTGGCCAATACACATTTCAACCTTGTTACCTGAGCAAATTTTGAGCGCGGATGAGGTCTTTTTTTGTAATAGTGTGTATGGCATTTGGCCTGTAAAACAAATTCAAGGCACAATATGGACAAAATTTCCTTTGACCCAACATCTACAAGCAAATCTTTATTATGTCTGAGCCAACGCCTAAAAAAAAATCAACCAGAGCTAAGTCCTCAGACGAAGCCACGCCCAAAAAAACGCCTAAAAAACAGGTAGCCACTGTTAAGCCGCGTGTTCGTAGCACAGCGACAGGCGCAACTCGTATCAAAAAACCAGTCATGCCGCCTCCATCTGCTAAGCGTCATAAAATACTGCTTGTGACCTTAAGTATGGTGTTTATTGTGCTATTCGGTATCGCTTTTAGCGCGTATTGGAGTTTGTGGCGTACTTTGAGTTTACCAAGTGCGGGCTATAAATTACACATCGAACGTGGCACTAACTATAGCCAAGTGTTAGCTAAAATGGGTGAAGATCGCCTAGTGACTAATCTGTGGTTGGCCAAATTGTATCTTAAATTGAGTCAAGCCAAAACCTTGCAAACTGGCACTTATTTGTTTAAAGAACCGACTTCTTTAGCACAATTATTAAGCCAATTAGCCAAAGGCGAAGGCTTAATGACTATTAAACTGACGGTAATAGAAGGCACAACTTTTAAACAATTATTGGCACAATTGGCGGCGCGTAATGATGTCAAACAAACCTTAAGCAATCAAAACCAACAGCAAATTTTACAAAGTTTAGCTATTGATGTAGCACATCCTGAAGGCTTATTTGCTCCCGATACCTATGTTTTTCCTTTGGATGAAAGCGACAGTAAAATTTTAAAACGCTTATATCAACAACAGCAGAAAATTTTACAACAGGCATGGCAAACGCGTGCTGATAATTTGCCCTATAAAAATCCTTACGAAGCCTTGATTATGGCTTCGATTGTAGAGAAAGAAACGGGTGCTGCCGCCGAAAGGCCACAAATTGCGGGGGTGTTTGTTAAACGGTTACAATTGGGAATGCGTTTACAAACTGACCCTACCGTCATTTATGGTATGGGAGATAGCTATAATGGTAATATCCGTAAATCGGATTTATTAACATACACACCTTATAATACTTACAAAATCAATGGCTTGCCGCCAACTCCTATTGCTTTACCGAGCAAAGCGGCAATTTATGCTGCGTTAAACCCTGTGGTCAATGATAATGTGTATTTTGTGGCCAAAGGTGATGGTAGTGGGACTCATACCTTTAGTGCCACTTTAGCCCAACATAATCAAGCTGTTGCTGAGTATTTACAAGCGCGTAGAGGAATAAAATAGTATGCCCGTATTTATTACCCTTGAAGGGACAGAAGGTGTTGGCAAAAGCACGGCGTTAAATTTTATCCAAGATTATTTAAGTACGCATTATGTGCCGTTTATCACTACCCGTGAGCCAGGCGGTACACCATTGGCCGAAAAGATTCGTCATTTATTATTAACCAAAGATGATGAACCGATGGCGCATCATACCGAGTTATTATTAATGTTTGCGGCACGCGCTCAACATTTACAACAGGTGATTCGTCCTGCCTTAGCGGCAAAAAAATGGGTGTTGTGTGACCGTTTTACTGATGCCAGTTATGCCTATCAAGGCGGTGGGCGTGGTTTGCCGATGAGTGAAATTGCCCAACTTGAAAACTTGGTACAAGGTGATTTGCAGCCTAATTTAACCTTATGGTTAGATGCGCCTGTTGAAGTCGGTTTACAACGGGCGGCGGCGCGTCATCAATTAGATCGTTTTGAACAGGAAAAACTCGCTTTTTTTGATAAAGTGCGTGCGGTTTATCAACAACGTGCCGCAAGTTACCCGCAGCGTTATCGGCGTATTGATGCCAATTTGCCACTAGAGCAAGTGCAAGCGCAATTAAAAGAGGTATTATCTTATGCGGTGGCGGTACACACCTTATGAGTGTTTCTGCACTGTATCCTTGGCAGCATCAGACGTGGCAATTATTGGTACAAAGTCGGGCGCGACATAGTTTGGCTCATGCCTTTATTTTTAGCGGAGTACAAGGCGTAGGCGCATTTGAATTTAGCCAAGCGGTGAGTGCATGGTTGTTATGTCAACAGCCAACGGAGCAAGGCGCATGTGGTTTCTGCAAAAGTTGTCAACTGTGGCAAGCACAAAGTCATCCTGATTATCGTTTATTAGCCCAATTAACGGATGATAAAACAGGTAAGACCAGCCATGTGATTAAAGTTGACCAAGTGCGTGAACTACTTGGCTTTTTAAATAAATCGGCGCAATTAAACGGTTATCGCGTGGCGGTGATTCATCATGCCGAAACTTTAAATATCAATGCAGCCAATAGTTTATTAAAAAATTTAGAAGAAGCAGGGGCAAATACAGCCATTATTTTACTGACCGAACAGCCGTTAATGTTATTACCAACAATTCGGAGTCGTTGTCAGCAGCTTGTTGTGCCTGTGCCTGATGCAAACACAGCGAAACAATGGTTATTGCCACAATTAAAAAATCCTGCTCAAGCTGATTTATTGTTGGCATTGGCCGAAGGCGCACCTTTAGCCGCGTTGTCCTTACAAGATGCAGCATGGTTTCAAGCGCGTGCAGCTTTAGCGCAAAGTATGTTAGATGTGCTACAAAAAAAGCACAGTGCCTTGCAAGTTTCGCAACAATGGCACAAACAACTTAAAGCAGATGAGTTGTTAACCCTATTACAATTGTTGTTAGCAGACGTGTTATTAGTCAAACTCCAGCAAAACCATGCTATTAAAAATAGTGATTTGTTGCCTATAATTAGCAACATTGCCAATAACAGCACAACCACACACATTTTGGCTCAACAACAAGCGTGTTTGACCGCTTATCATTTAATAGCGGCTAACATTCAGACAGGATTGTTGCTCGATAATTTTTGGTTGTCATTTACTCAATAAATAAGAAGGCTAACTATGGGATTACCACGCGGTGCAGGTATTCAAACCTTGCAATTTAAAGACAAAGCACAGCTTTACGCCAGTTATATGCCATTTATTAAAGGTGGTGCAATTTTTTTTCCGACTGCCAAAGTGCCAAAATTAGGTGATGAGTTGTTTGCCGTGGTGATTTTGCCCGATGATGCCGAAAGAATGCCGTTAACGTCTAAAGTGGTATGGATTAACCATCGTACTCAGGGCAATCGTCCCGCAGGTTTTGCCTTGGCATTATTGGGTATAGAAGGTGATGCCATTCGGCGCAAAATCGAAGCGCAATTGGGCGGTTCTTTGCAGTCAGATAAACCGACATTTACCTTATGATGTATGACTTAGGTATTTCAGCGAAAGCCTGTGTTGAGCGAAGTCGATACAAGCGATAACCGCGTAAGTCCTATAAAGGTTAAATTATTTTAAGTAGTTGTTTTTATGTTTATTGACTCGCATTGCCATTTAGATAGATTACATTTAGAGCCGTATCAAGGGCAACTTGAGTTAGCTTTACAAGCGGCACGAGAGCAAGGTGTACAACATTTTTTAACGGTGTGTGTAGCCTTAGAAGATGTGCCGCAGTTAATTAACATTGCTCAAGCACACCCCGATATTTCTTTGTCGGTGGGCGTGCATCCGTCAGATGTAGAACCAACAGTGCCTGTTAGCGTTGAGCAATTAGTGCAGTTGGCGCAACATCCTAAAGTGGTGGCAATTGGCGAAACGGGTTTAGATTATCATTATCATCCCAAATTGGCCGCTAGTCAGCAGCAAAGTTTTATCAATCATATTTTGGCCAGTAATCAAACGCATAAACCGTTAATTGTTCATACTCGTGAAGCGCGTGCCGATACCATTGCCTTGTTACAACAATATCAAGCGCAACAAGGGGTATTACATTGTTTTACCGAAGATTGGCCAACCGCTAAAGCCGCTTTAGATTTGGGATTTTATATTTCTTTGTCTGGCATAGTGAGTTTTGCTAATGCTAAAGAGTTAAAAGAAGTTGCCAAAAAAATTCCTTTAGAGCGATTATTGATAGAAACCGATTCACCTTATTTAGCACCTGTGCCATATCGTGGTAAAAAGAATGAACCGCGTTATTTGCCTGCGGTAGCGCAAGCGATTGCTGATATTAGGGGATTATCTGTGACCGAAGTTGCCGCTATCACTACTCGCAATTTTGCTCAATTATTTGGCGTTTTAGTATGACTCAACGAGCTGCTGCTTTTCGTGCGCGTGAACAAGCTATTTTGGATGCTACTGAGCATTTATTATTAGAGCTAGGTGATGAAGCAATTACTATTGAAATGATTGCGGAACGGGTAGGGATTGCCAAAGGTACGATTTATAAGCACTTTCAAAGTAAAGATGAATTAATAGTGCAAGTATTGATTGCTTACGAAACCGAATTGGCAGCAATCATGGCTGAAGCAGCCAAAAGTGACGATATTCATCAATTGATTCAGGCTTATTTTGTGTTTCGTTTGGCTACACCCGAAAAGCATTTGTTGTTTGAACGCCTCGAAAATAAACTAGCCGCTACGCGCCGTACCTTAAGACCTTACTTTGCCCGCTTATATTTTATTCGTAAGAGTTATTTACGCCAAGCCTTGCCTTTTGTTAAACAGCATTTGCACGAGCATAACAGTACCATGACCTCTCGTGATTATTTGAGTGCAGGTTGGGCTTTAGTACAAGGCACAGCCGCGATTTTGCATTCCAGTTTTTATCAACGATATTTAGGCGATAGAGAGGGTTTGCTGGCAGCCATGTTAGATACCTTACATGGTTTGGCACTGCGTAGTAGTTCTGACCACTCCTAGATTCACCATAATAGCCTAGACTTTCTGCCTTGAATGCGTATGATGCGCGCCTATTTCAGGACTTACGCGGTCATCGCTTATTTGTTCACTAAACAATCGTTTTCAACGATTTTTAGCTCACAAAACGCGCTAATTTCGGTGAAATGCGTAAGTCCTAATTTTCTATCCCTGTGGGAGAATATCGCATGATTGCAGAGTTGGGTCATTTTGCTCTAGTGCTAGGTTTAGTGATGGCTTTGTTACAAGCAACTGTACCATTATATGGGGTGTATGCAGGTAATGTGGCCTTACAGCGTACAGCACGTTCTGCCGCTTTATTACAAGCCCTCTGTTTAAGCCTATCGTTTATCGGTTTGACTTACGCTTTTTTAGAAAATGATTTTACCCTCGATTATGTCGCTCGACAGTCAAATACCTTATTACCTTATTATTATAAAATTTCTGCCGTATGGGGTGGTCACGAAGGCTCATTATTATTGTGGGTGCTAGTTTTGGCATTGTGGGGCGCGGCGGTGGCGGTGTTCAGCCAAAGTTTACCGCGAGAAATGATTGCCCGTGTGTTGTCGATTATGGGTATGGTCGGTGTGGCTTTAATTAGCTTTGTGGTGCTGACCTCTAATCCTTTTGATCGTATTTTACCTGATTTCCCGATGGATGGTGCTGACCTTAATCCGCTGTTACAGGATATTGGTTTAATTATTCATCCTCCCATGTTGTATATGGGCTATGTGGGTTTTACCGTACCTTTTGCTTTTGCTATGGCAGGTTTACTGGGCGGACGTTTAGATTCCGCATGGGCCAGATGGTCTCGGCCTTGGGCATTGGCGGCATGGGGCTTTTTAACCTTAGGTATTGCGCTAGGCTCTTGGTGGGCTTACTACGAATTAGGTTGGGGCGGTTGGTGGTTTTGGGATCCTGTAGAAAACGCCTCATTTATGCCGTGGTTGGCAGGTATTGCGTTATTGCATTCTTTAGCCGTGAGCGAAAAGCGTGGTGTATTTAAAGCATGGACAGTCATGCTGGCGATTATTGCTTTTGCTTTAAGTTTGTTGGGTACGTTTTTAGTCCGTTCGGGCGTATTAACTTCGGTTCATGCCTTTGCCGCCGACCCTGAGCGAGGCTTGTTTATTTTAGCCATTTTGACCATTGCCATTGGTGTTTCATTATTGGTTTTTGCCTTGCGTGCCGATAAATTAAACAGCGAAAGTCGTTATGCGTGGTTATCTCGCGAGTCGTTTTTGTTGGTTAATAATCTGTTATTGATGACAGCAACAACCGTTGTTTTGTTGGGAACGTTATTTCCACTCTTGGCTGATGCGCTAAAATTAGGCAAAGTTTCGGTTGGCGCGCCCTATTTTAACGCTTTATTTGTGCCTTTAACCTTGGTGTTATTGGTGTTTTTGGGCTTAGGTTCATTAAGTAATTGGAAACGCCATGATTGGCGTAGTTTTGTGCCATTATGGAAAATAGCCCTTGCTAGCATGGTGCTTGGTGTGGCTTTACCATTATTTGTGTTTGGTGATGCCTCAATCAAAGTGATGATGAGTATGAGTTTATGTACGTGGGTATGCTTGTCCATTGTACGCGATATGTACTTAAAAGCTAAAACTGCCAAACAAGGTTTATGGGCAGGTTTGTTACGCTTATCACGCAGTTATTACGGTATGCAACTGGCTCATCTTGGCATTGTGATGACGGTGATAGGTGTGACTTTCACCTCAGTATATAGTGTAGAAAAAGACGTGCGTTTGGGCATGGGTGACCGTGTACAAGTGGCAAATTATCAATTTGAATGGCAGGGTGTACGCGAGTATAACGGTGCAAACTTTCAATCTATTCAAGCCAAAGTACAAGTGTTTGCCGATAATCAGCCTGTGACTATTTTATACCCCGAAAAACGTACCTATGTGGTACAGAATCGCACCATGACCGAAGCGGCGATTGATGGCGGCCTGTGGCGTGACTTGTATGTCGCGATTGGTGAACCCTTAGATAACAATCAATGGGCAGTGCGTGTTTATTACAAACCTTTTGTCCGTTGGTTGTGGTTAGGTGCCATTTTTATGGCATTGGGTGCTGTGTTATCCATGACCGACCGCCGTTATCGTTTACGCGCTAAGGTTTCTGTTTCCGCCACGTTAAGTGAAGGGGTTAAACCATGAAAATGCGTGCATTAGTTTGGGCATTACCCTTAGTTTTCTTTTTAGCGGTAGCCGCGTTTTTGATGACCCGATTAGGCGAAGACCCAACAGCTTTGCCCTCAGTGCGAGTAGGTAAACCTTTTCCAGCATTTAATGTTCAAGCCTTATTAGATGAACGGATATTGACCGTTGATGACTTAAAAGGTCAGCCTGCGATTGTCAATGTGTGGGCTTCTTGGTGTCCTTCGTGCAAAGAAGAACATCCCACTTTAGTTAAATTAGCCGATATGGGTATTCCTGTGGTCGGTTTGAATTACAAAGATAAGCCTGAAGATGCCGAAGCCTACCTAGAGCGTTTTGGCAACCCTTTTGCGCTGATTATTCCTGACCCTAAAGGTGACATTGGTTTAGATTTGGGGGTATATGGTGCGCCTGAAACCTATTTAATAGATGCCCAAGCCAATGTTCGTTACCGTTATGTGGGGGTATTTGACGAAAAAATTTGGCAAAGCCAATTAGCCCCTTGTTATCAACAACTTGTTGCCAAAGGTGATGCGCCATCATGTCAATAAAATGCTGGTTCTTGCTGTTGATTAGCGTATTAGTGAGTAGTCAAATTTATGCCGCTATTGAAGCCTACGATTTTAAAACAGAAGGTGAAGAAAAACGCTTTCAAGCTTTAGTTGGTGAGTTACGTTGTCCTAAATGTCAAAATCAAAATTTGGCGGGTTCAGATGCACCGATTGCCAAAGATTTAAAAGACCGTACTTTTCAACTGTTGCAAGAAGGCAAAACCGATAACGAAATTCGTGACTACATGATTGAGCGTTACGGCGATTTTATCACTTATAAGCCACCTGTGCGTGGTAGTACCTATGTGTTGTGGTTTGGCCCATTTATATTCTTGCTGTGTGTGGTGGCGGTGTTGGTGTGGCGGCGACGTAATGTCACGCCACCAGCCTCTGATTTGAGTAATGAAGAATCAGCCCGTTTAACTGAATTATTAAAGCGAAATTCTGATGACTAATCCTCTATCTTTAGCTTTTATCGTTTCTGCTGCTTTATTATCTTTAATAGTGGCATGGTTGTTTGTTTGGCCGTTATCAAGAGCTGAACGTGCCAGTAATGCTTCACTATTGCAACTTAATATTCAGGTATTTAAAGAGCGTTTACAGGAGTTAGAACAAGATTATAGCCAAGCTAAAATTGACCAAGAGACGTTTAACGCCCTAAAAATTGAGCTGGAGCGTCAATTGTTATCGTTGGCCAATAACAATGAGCAAAATTTAGACGCGGCTAAATCGGTTTTTAAACGCAGTGGTTTATGGATGTTATTTATCTTTATTCCACTTTTGGCAACATTGGCTTATGTTTCTTTGGCGTATCAGTCGGATTTATGGCGATGGTGGCAAGTTCAGGCAAAAACTGAGCCGTTAGTAGATGATTTATTTGCTAACAAAGACATTGCTCCTGAGCGCTTAGCCGAACAAAATTTGGCCGATTTTGCCCGCGTCTTGCAAAAAAAACTACAAACCAATCCTAATCAAATTGATGGTTGGTATATGTTGGGCATGGCTTATTTACAAGGTGAATTGCCCGATTTGGCATTAACTGCTTTTGCCAATGCTCATCGTTTAGCTCCTGAGCGCGATGATATTGCATTAAGTTATGCTCAAACGTTGGTATTTACCCAACAAGGCCAATTAACGGCCAAAAGCCGTGAGTTGCTAATGCAAGTTTTAAGCAAACATCCAGAGCATGAAGGCGCATTATTGCTGATGGGTATGGGTGCATTTAGGTCGGGTGATTATGCTGGCGCATTGGCTTTTTTACCGCGTTTAAAACAAGTGCATATTGCGCGTACAGGTGAAAGTAGTAGCAGTAAAGCGATGCAAGAAATTGATAAAGCGATTGCTATCGCGCAACAAGGTGGACAACAGCCGCAAGCACAACAAACGGGCATCCAAGTGACGGTTAAATTAGCTAAAGAGCTACAAACCAAATTGGCTGCAACAGACACTTTATTTGTTTTTGCTCGTGCCTTAAATGGCCCGCCTATGCCTTTAGCCGTGGTGCGTCAGCCTGTTTCACGTTTTCCTGTGGTGATTACCCTAACTGACCAACAAAGTATGATAGCTGATATGAAATTATCTCAGGTTGAGTCGGTGTTAGTGGGTGCGCGAATTAGCAAAAAAGGTTTGCCGCAGGGTGAAAATGGTGATTTAGAAGCGGTGGCTGTGCCCGTCACCCAACAAGGTAAATTGCAAACCATTGAAATTACTATTAACCAAATTAAGCCTTAATCGTCAATACAAGACATTCATGCTAAAATCGGTCACAATCAGCCAGTTTTTAGTGTGCGACTGATGGTTTTGTCAAAGTTGGCGTACTTCGTGAATTAAAATTTTAAAGTGCGATTCAGTCGTAACCCACTTTTTTTAATAGGAGCGATAATTAATGATGCGTATTATTCTTTTGGGGCCACCAGGTGCAGGTAAAGGAACACAAGCACAAGTGATTACTCAGCAGTTTCAAATCCCGCAAATCTCCACAGGGGATATGTTGCGTGCTGCGGTCAAAGCAGGCACAGAGCTTGGCGTAGCGGCCAAAAAAATTATGGATGCAGGTGGATTAGTCTCGGATGAGATTATTATTGGTTTAGTCAAAGAGCGTTTAACGCAGCCTGATTGTGTCAATGGTTGTTTGTTTGATGGTTTTCCACGCACCATTCCCCAAGCAGAAGCCCTAATTCAAGCAGGTGTGACCATTGACCATGTGCTTGAAATCGCTGTACCTGATGCCGAAATTATTAGTCGTTTGTCGGGTCGCCGTGTTCATCCTGCTTCGGGTCGTGTGTATCATGTTGAACACAATCCACCGCAAGTAGCAGGTAAAGACGATGCAACAGGTGATGATTTGGTGCAACGAGATGATGACAAAGAAGAAACGATAAAAAAACGTCTCGAAATCTATCATCAACAAACTGCACAATTAGTCGGTTTTTATCAGCAATTAGCAGCCAGCGGTGATGCTACTGCGCCTAAATATGCTCAAGTTGAAGGTGTAGGTTCGGTGGAAGCCATCAGTGCTAAAGTTACTTCGGTATTAAAGTAGTTTTTGCTAATAATAGAAAAGGCCGTTTGCGGCCTTTTTTATTGTTTTTTGTTGAGTGGCTTTTACTGTATGTTTTTGTTTTAATGATTAAAAATGTTGATTATCGTATTTAACTGCCCTTCGACTCCGCTCAGGGCACTCTTTGTGTTGGCTGAGCGGAGTCGAAGCCATTAATAAACGAGTTTTATCATGTTGCCGCAAAAAACAGCTCCTTTGGGCGTAGTCTTAGTTAATTTGGGGACACCCGATGCCCCAACCCCTGTCGCAGTGCGCCGTTATTTACGCCAGTTTTTAAGTGACCGCCGTGTCATTGAGATTCCTCCCATCTTATGGCAACTGATTTTAAATTTATTTATTTTGCCGTTTCGCCCTAAACGAGTGGCTAAATTATATGCCAGTATTTGGCAAGGCGATTCGCCGATGCGGTCTATTTTGCAGCAACAAGTCAGTTTATTACAGCAACAGCTTGAGGGTTATTTGCCAACCGAGATTAAAGTGAGAGCGGCGATGACTTACGGTAATCCGAGTGTGGACTCGGTGTTAAGTCAACTGAAAGCCGAAGGAGTAGAGCATATTGTGGTGTTACCACTGTTTCCGCAATTTTCGGCCACCTCTAGCGCGCCTGTGTATGATGCGGTGCAGCGTTGGACGGCGGTACAGCGTAACTTAGTGAACTTGAGTATTATCAAAGATTATTTTGCCCATCCCAGTTATATTGCGGCAATGGCACAAAGCATTAAAGATTTTCGTGCCGTACATGGTAGCGCGCAAAAGTTGCTGATGTCCTTTCATGGTATTCCACAACCGTATGCTGACAAAGGCGACCCGTATCCCAAACGTTGTCGCTGTACTGCCGCACAAATTGCTCAGGCCTTGGGCTTAAAAGAAGATGAATGGGCGATTAGTTTTCAGTCACGTTTTGGCAAGCAAGAATGGGTTAAACCTTATACCGATAAATTGCTTGAACAATGGGCGCAAGCTGGCGTAGAGTCGGTACACATTGTTTCTCCTGCTTTTTCGGCAGATTGTTTAGAAACTTTAGAAGAATTAGCGGAAGAAAATAAACATACGTTTTTGGCGGCAGGAGGCAAGCATTATGCCTATATTCCTGCTTTAAATAGTCGGCCAGATCATATCAAACTGATGGCCGATTTGGTAACGCCGCATTTACACGCTTTTTGGCAAACCATGCCCTATTATCATTAGAAAAAGGACGATAGCATGAGCGCAGATAAGCCCTCTTTGTTTGCTGGTTCGTGGGATGATTTAGAAAAAATGCTCAAACAAAAAGCCTTATTGGCTTTAGAGCATTTTGAGCAGGCACGTCATAAAGTAGATGAAACGGTAGCCTTGATGAAAGCGGTGGGGCAAGACTCGGCGCGTGAAGCCAAAGATGCTTTTCAAACCGCTAAACGTGAAATTATGCTTGTGAATGTTGAAAATAGTATTAGTGATTTACGTCATCAAGCCGAAAATCGTTTACAACACTTTGCCGAATCTTTAGAGCAACGCCGCGAGCAAGAAATTGCCAAAAATGTTGAAGCCTTGCGCCGCCGTTTAATGCAGCGTGACGAAGACCGCATTGCCGCTAAACGAGTCAAAGAAGCAGGCAAAGTTGAAGCCAGTGTCGAAAAATTATTGACGCGTTTAGAAACCATTGAGCAAAAAACCGAGGAATCTGTCCCCGCCGCAAGTGCCGCTTTGCAATTAGGCTTACAAGTCAGTAAACAAGTGGGCATGGGTAAGTTGGCGCGTAGAGCAGCACGACAAGCCGATGAAATCAGTAGTGAAGTCAACAAAACTTTGCGTGAGGTGTTACCACGTCAAGCCGCCAAAAAATGGGATACTCAATTTCCTGAAGATGAGTAGTCGCCTAGAATATCCAGCGTGTTGATATTGGTAAATATCGCCTTATCTTCAAAATAAACTATATGATGTGGGTGCTGCATTAACCATTTGTACACCGAACCTTGTCCTTGTGTGACTGCTTGTTGAATATCGTTAGCCAAACTTCGATGTAATAATAATAATAAAGGCTGTAAATGTTCGCCATCATGTGCCACAGCAATCGGTTTATCAGCTAAATTTTGCCACAACAGACGACTGATATTGGCTGGTAAACAGGGCATATCACAGGCCGTTACTAATACCCAATCATGTTGACAAACTGCTAAACCTGCGGCAATGCCTGCTAAAGGCCCCGCAAAATTAGGCGTGTTATCCATCACCACTCGGCCATAATGTTGATATTGTTCAAGATTGCGATTGCAACTAATCACGACATCATCTTGGGGTAAATTTTTGAGTGCATGACTAATCAACGGTTGGTTATGCCATAACACTAAGCCTTTATCTGCTCCATTCATGCGTGTCGCTTGGCCTCCTGCCAAAATGAGTGTCGAAAAAGTGGGGATAGATTGCATTTTTCTCTAAATCCTGATTGCATCAAAGCATGGTTATGCGTATAAAGCGCGAACACTACCGTTTTTTTCTAAGCCTTGTAATTATGCCTATATTAGCTCTCGAAACAGCCACCGAAGCCTGTTCAGTGGCTTTGTATTTAGATAGCGGCCAAGTGATTAGTCGTTACCAAGTTGCACCACGGTTACAAACTCAATTATTGTTACCCATGATAGATGAGTTATTGGCAGAAGCCCAGTTGTCGGCGAGTGCATTAACTGCGATTGCCTATAGTCGCGGGCCAGGTTCATTTACAGGTGTGCGTATTGCCGCTGCCGCCGCACAAGGGCTAGCTTTTGGTTGGGATTTACCTGTAATCGCTATTTCTAGTTTACAAACTTTAGCACAAACCGCTTATCGTTTAGCAGGTTACACACACGTATTAGCCGCGTTTGATGCACGGATGAATGAAATTTATTTAGGGGCATATACTTTACAAGGCCAGATTATGCAGCCTGTTATGCCAGAAGTGGTATGTTCACCTCAGCAAGTGCCTGTTATTGCTCAAGATTCGTGGGCATTGGTGGGAGATGGGGCAAGTTATGGCGCACAGTTACAAGCACAAATACAGACTATTCTTCACACACAAGCCGATATTTATCCTCATGCTTATGATTTGGCGGTTTTAGCTAGCATCATAGGCCATGCTCAAGCACCTGAGTTGGCATTACCTGTTTATTTGCGTGATAGCGTTTGGCAAAAATTAGCCAATAAATCTTAAGAGAGAAAGAATGGATATTATTTTATTGTTAAAAGCGGTATTGATGGGATTGGTTGAGGGGGCAACGGAGTTTTTGCCCGTTTCAAGTACAGGTCACTTAATTGTCACAGCTTCATTAATCAATTTTTGGACACCCGAAAAACGTCATGTCTTTGAAGTGGCGATTCAGCTTGGGGCAATTTTGGCGGTGTGTTATCAATATCGTCAACGCTTAATTAACGTCACTCAAGGCTTATTTGCAGGTCAAGCAGCAGCTTGGACTTTTGCTACCAATATTTTAATCGCTTTTATGCCTGCAGCAATTATTGGTTTATTTGCCCGTGATTTTATTAAAGCGTATTTGTTTAATCCTGTCTCGGTGGCAATAGCTCTAGTCATTGGTGGTTTTATTATTTTATATGCCGAAAAACGCCAACACCAAATTACTGTACCTGAAGTTGATGACATGAAACCTTTAGATGCACTCAAACTTGGTTTAGCCCAATGCTGTGCCTTAATTCCGGGAACATCACGTTCGGGCGCAACCATTATTGGTGGTTTGTTTTTTGGTTTATCGCGTAAAGCGGCTGCTGAATTTTCGTTTTTCTTGGCCATTCCAACCATGGTGGCAGCCACATTTTATGATGTTTATAAAAGTCGTGATGCGTTTGTTTTAGCCGATTTTCCTGTCTTTGCGGTGGGTTTTATTGCCGCTTTTATTGCGGGTTTAATTGTGGTTCGTACTTTAGTGGTTTATGTCTCTAACCATAGTTTTGCCATCTTTGGTTATTACCGCATTGTGTTTGGCTGCTTTATTTTGGCAACGGCATGGTTTGGCTTGATTGACTGGTCTCATTAAGTGTTTGTTTTGTATTTGGCAGAATATCAGCAACAAGCGCACGATTTAGCCTCGTGTTTGGGTATAGAAGCATTTTTGATTGCTAATACCGAACGTAAAACCTTGTTAGCTTGGGCAAAGCAGGGCGATTTAGCGGTCTTGTGTGCGGGACAAATCGCCTTACAGCCGCTGACTAAACCTTTACCTCATGCGGTGGCGGTGGATTGGGCAAATAAAAGTTTATTGTGGCGTTTGCAGCATGGTGGTGGTCGCGGTGAGTTGATTGCCAAAGCCTGCGGCATTAAAAAAGAGCTTGTACCAACGATTGTCGATGCTACCGCAGGTTTTGGTAAAGACAGTTTGTTGTTGGCCTCTTTAGGTTGTCAGGTAACTTTAGTTGAGCGTTCGCCGTTGGTGGCGGCGATGTTAGCCGATGGTTGGCAACGCGCCATACATGAACCCGCCTTGGCAGAAATTTTGCCACTAATGCAGCTATATCATAGTGACGCTAAACGCTATTTAAGCCAATTAACCGCTGAGCAATATCCTGATGTGGTGTATTTAGACCCGATGTTTCCCGATAGAGGTAATACCGCTAAAGTTAAACAAGATATGCAAAGTTTTCATATTGCTGTGGGCGCGGATTTTGATGCCGATGAGTTGCTTGCACCTGCTTTAGCCGTTGCCAAAAAACGGGTAGTGGTTAAACGGCCACGTTATGCTGTAGCCTTAGCGCAACAAAAACCGAGCTTGGTATATGAAGGCGAGAGCAGTCGTTTTGATGTTTATTTAGTTAATTAACAGGTTTAACTGTTTTGGGTACAATAAAAATATCGTTTAGTAAGCCAGTTTGGATGGTTGCTTGATAGTTTGAATCTTGTGTTAACGTTACATTTTCAGGCAATTGTTGCGGTTTAATATAGGTACTGAGTCTTTCTTGGTTAATCATTAATATTTGTTGTGCTTTATCAGACAATTGCCAAGTTTGGTAATTACCGTCTTTTTTATTTAATTTAAGTTCAACGTAATGTGTTGATGCTGGATAATGTTCATTGTAAAGATAACAACAAACAGTTATTGCATAAGTACAACTAGCAGCTAATATCGCACAAAAGCTAAGAATGATACCCTTATTGTGAACAGTATCTTTATGTGTGGCTTTAAATCCAATATATGTGCAAACTATTAATATAACACAAAAGATAATCAACTTAGTGATAAATGGACTATTATGTTCTGTTGTTATTAATAACCTATCGATTAAATCAAAATATAAATAAATAAGACTGGCACTTAATCCTATATAAGTAATACCCTGCGTTATAAAATTTTCTATAACCTCAGTATTTGATTTTGTTTTTATTATATCTATAATCTTTAAATGACTATTATATGATTTAAGAGGAATAGAGATGTGGTTTTCATCATTTGTAATGATATTAAGTATGAAATAGGTATTTATAAGTTTTATATTTTTAATATCACAAAAATAAATTTTATTAATGACTTTTTGTCCCCAAAAAGGTAGAAATACTATTGCATCTTCAGTAATACATAGTTTATTAATTTTTCTGTTGCTCATAAAAGCAGCAAAAAATAATGCCAAAAGAAAAAATATAAAGAGATGTAGATTCGGCAATTGATAAATAAAAATTGCAAATACAAGAGTAGGGAATAGCAATATAAGAAAAGCTGAGGCATTGGGTTTGAAAATATAATTTTCCATATTATTTCTCAACTAAAATAGCTTTTGTAAAAGCATCTTTGTTGAAGAAAATATCATTTAAATTGCCTTTAGCTACTGCAATTTTATATGTTTTACCAACTTGGAAATTGTTGGTATAACCATCCCAAACATCATGAACACGTACATAGCCATCATGAAAAATAATTTCGTTTTTGGCATCTCCCACAGGTGTCCATTGTTGATAGTTTGTATTTTGCTCATCAAATGTAAATTCATAAGAAACAGGCGTAACTGTTATTTCGTTATACCAACGATTCAATAATAAAAAATCATAGGCAAATACACCACCCAATAGCATACCTGTTAATAAAGAAGCTGCAAAAGGACTAGATTTTTTTTCACCATTAATCCAAAGATAACTTAAAATTAAGGCAACTGGAAAGCTAATAAAAAACCACGAAAACATATTTTCTGACGAGCCATGCCATGCATTTATAAAAAACTTTTCAAATGCAATACCTAAGCCTAATAATATTAAAACAGCAGCGATAATATGAATAGGGCGTTGACCAATATCGTCACCTGTTGGATAGTTTAAGCTAGCAGCTACATTGTCAAAGTTTTTAAGGCTTTGTAGAGTTTTTATTAGCTGTTCTTTTTCTGGGTAAATATTTAATCCAAACAAACTCTGTTTTTTATCTATGGTTATTATATAAAGTTGTTCAGCTTGGCCAACTTTTTTTATGCCTATATTTAAAATGCTATTTAAAGGAATAGTTTGAACAACTTTATTTGTTAATATATGAGTTTTATAAATATTTTCATTGTCAATTTCAATATGACAAATAAGTTGAATAAGAGGGATACAGTAAATTACAACTGTGAGTAGGAATGATATGAACCCAACAGAAAAATCAATAGATTGGCAAATTAAAAAGAAAAATGGAGTAATGATGATTAGAGGTAGCCAAATTAATATTGTTTGTGCTTTAAAAACTTGTTTGTCCATAACTATTTTAGGTTTTATTTAATTTAAAGCTAAATCCTAACAAAATTAGGCACAGTTGTCTAACTCCAATCCCTAGGCGCACCTTCATCACATTTTTTACACTCTAGTAAGAAACCAAGCATTGACTGCCGACCCGTTTCGCTCATCACCCACGGACGATTTATCCACGGCGGATTATGGCGTGTATGTTGGTTATGGCCACAAGCAAGCTCTGCAACCCAATCATTTTCTTCATCAACATGAAATCCAACAATCGCTTGTTGCATAAAAAACACTCTAGGTTTCGATTCCGCTCAACCAACCTCAAAAGCTTCCTGAGCGGAGTCGAAGGTAGAAAATTTTCTACTTACGCTTTTTGTCCTTTTTCTCCAAAATGGCCATAGCCGCTGCAATCTCTTCATCACTGACATTAGTAATTTGCTGAATAGTATGTTGAGTCTCAACACGCAACACCAAATTAGATTGAGTGGCAATTTCATCAAGACGATGGTCAAAATGCAGCAAACCGTTTTCGTCTGTTTGTAACAAACCAACCTTTTTGAGTGTATCAATAAAGTTTCTAAAAATTGCCTTATCAAAAAACTCAGGTGAATTAAATTCATACAGCACTGACAAGCGTTGTGCCAATAATGAACATAAATCCTCTAATTGTTTTTGGCTAATACTGCCCGATTGACGCTCAGTTAATAGTGAAGTAGTCATGTAATAGCGTTCGAGCGTTTCTTTAACCGCTTCGCCCAAAATGACTAATTGTGCATACTCTTCGGTATTAGGATGAGGTGCAAAAATCAAACTATCATGGTTAGTTAAAATGCCTGTTTCGATGAGGGCGTTAATATGTTGATTAACCAACGCTTCAATCTCATCTTCTGGCCACGTTAAAAACAATTCCGATTTAAGATAGGGGTAGAGTGAGGCAATGACTTGCACAATTTGACTACGCTGCAATTGGCCATTGTGTTGCATCAAACAGGCGACCAAAGAGGGCATGACAAATAAATGCAGCACATTATTACGGAAGTAGGTCAAAAACACCGCTTGATTATCGGCCACACAAATTAAATCACCTAAAGGATGATTTACACAACGAATCGCTTTAAGTTGTACACCGTAAGCAATCATCTGTTCGCCAGTCAGATGAGTCATTTCAATACGTTGATGATAAGGCACTTTGCTTGCTAAATTTTTATATAAATCAAGCTGTTTGACTAAGACATCTTCATCAATGGCATGATTAGGTGTAGAAAGCAATGCCAAACTTAACAAGGTAATCGGATTAATAACCGCCGTTTGGTTAATATGGGTGTTAATGGTATTAGCCAGTTTATCCACGCTACGATTAAGCCACGGCAATTTAACCGCAGGGTCAAGCACCGTATCGCGCCATTGGGGATTTTCTTTATCCAATAATGGGCTTAAATAAATTGGCTCGCCAAAACTTAAATGCACTTTGCCAAAAATTTTCTCAATTTTGCGTGTCGTTTGCACAATTTGCCAAATTGACTCTTGTTCTTTGGCCGCGCCGCGCAATTCACCGACATAAGTGCTACCTTCCATCAATCGCTCATAACCGATATAGGTAGGAATAAAGACAATAGGCCGCGTATGGTCGCGTAAATAACTTTTAACAGTCATTGCTAACATGCCAGTTTTAGGCGGTAAAAGTCGGCCAGTTCGGGAGCGTCCACCTTCAATAAAGTATTCGATAGGAAAACCTTTGGTGGTAATTAAATGCAAATACTCAGTAAAAACAGCACTATAGATATGATTACCCTTAAAAGAGCGTTTTAAGAAAAACGCACCACCACGCCGTAAAATCGAACCAACAACAGGCATATTCAGGTTGGCACCTGCGGCAATATGCGGTGGCATTAAGCCTTTGGTAAACACCACATACGACAACAATAAATAATCTATATGGCTACGATGACACGGCACATAAATGACTTCATGGTCTTGAGCAACTTGGGTGACCGTATCAAAATGATGTACATCGACCCCATCATATAAACGATTCCATAACCAGTTTAAGGTAATTTGCAAACCACGAATCACTTGATAGGAATAATCGGCAGCAATTTCATTAACATAAGCACGGGCTTTTTCTTCTAACAATTCGGGTGAAAGTTGTTGCTCGCTACTTTCTAAAGCGATGGCTTCACGGACTGCTTGTGATTGCAAAATGCTGTGCATGAGATTACGGCGATGCGACAAATCAGGGCCAATCGCCATTTCACGTTGGCGGCGAAAGTGAACCCGCAACACCCGTGAAATTTTGCGTAAGGCCAAAGAGCTACTCATATCATCGTGCATTAATTCACGAATAGATAACGGTAAGCCAAATTTGACAAAGGTTTGATGGCCGTTTAAAGCGACAGTGACTAATTGTTTGAGTGCGTTGGGGGTTGCCCATGAATCAGAAAACATTACTTTAAATAACGAGTCTTCTTTATCGGGTGAACGTCCCCAAAAAATCGTGACAGGCACCAGTTGCACATCTAGCGTTTCGTTGGCTTTTACCGCTTCAACCAAACGTACAAAACGCTCAGGGTATTCAAAACGGTTTTTTTGTACAGACTGTGCGCTCGTTTCTTGAGTCAAAAAGAAATAAGACTGTTTTTCACTAATCAAATAACTATCAACGGCATGAGTGAAGCGGGGTAATCCCAAACGTTGCGCTGCTTCATCGGCGACTAATAAATTAGAAAAAGAGGGACTTTGTAATACATAAACAATCGGTTGCTGTGGATTTAAATGCAAGTCTGCCGCGCTAGCAGGGCTAATTTGTGGGTCAACCCATGTGTTTAATGCTTTACGTGAGGTTGACGAAAACAGACGGTCAATACCAAGCCAATTTGCCATAATCATAACTTACAAAAAAATGAATGGCCGACAATTTAACACGGCTTTTGCTAGGGTGCAGCATGCGTTGTTAAGCAATTGTGCCAAAAAATAACAATTTTTTGACATTTAGCGCAAAAGTCGTTTAACTCGGAGTGCTTTGGAGTCTTGTCCTATGAAAAAATTAAAGAGAGTTGTTATGAATCCTGTGATAGCTGAATTATTAACCTTGTTGCAATTAGAAGCCTTAGAAGTCAATTTGTTTCGTGGTCAAAGCCGTAATATTGTTGGCAAAAATGTCTTTGGCGGTCAGGTGTTAGGACAAGCACTGATGGCAGCAGGGCGTACTGTAGAAAGTGGCCGTTTGGCGCATTCTTTACATGGTTACTTTTTGCGTGCAGGCGATACCACCGCCCCAATTATTTATGAAGTTGACCGTTTGCGTGATGGTAAAAGTTTTATCAATCGTCAAGTAACGGCGATTCAGCATGGTCAACCGATTTTTGTGTGTTCGGCTTCTTTTACTTCTTACGAAGAAGGTTTAGATCATCAAGCACCTATGCCTAAGGTTGAAGGGCCAGAAGGTTTACCTAATGAGTATGAGTTGCGGCAACAACTTGCTTCGTTATTACCCGAAAAAATTCGTACCAGTTTTACCCAAGAGCGTCCTATCGAAATTCGCCCTATCAATCCTGTTAATCCTTTTGCGCCTACCAAACAAGAGCCGCATCGTTATCATTGGATGCGCGCCCAAGATAAATTGCCCGATGACCCTTTATTACATCAATGCGCTTTAGCATTTGCGTCCGATTTTGCTTTAATGGGTACAGCGATGCTGCCTCATGCCGTTACATTTATGCAGTCCAATTTACAGGCAGCGAGTTTAGACCATTCTATTTGGTTTCATCGCCCATTACGCATGGATGAATGGGTGTTGTATGAAATGGATGCCCCCAATGCTAATAGTGGTCGGGGTTTAAATTTTGGCCGTATTTATAGCCAAGACGGGCGTTTAGTCGCCAGTACCGCTCAAGAAGGTTTAATGCGTTTGCGTGAAGTACCAGAAAAGTATTGATATTTTTATCAATGCTCAGGACTTAGGTATTGCGCTGTTATTAGCGGGTTTTGTAAATCTGCCCTAAGTCCTAAATGCAAGACATTCTCGCGCTCTGACATGAGATGGAGCGAAGGAATCTAGGGGGTGTCAAAGTGCAAGGTGTGCTCAAAATGAATCATATAACAACAAAAAAAGTTCAGATACTTTTTCAGGTTTTAGCTTTGCTGCTGTTGGTAGGTTGTGGCTCTTTACCTATCATCTCGCCAGATATGGCGATGAAACCCCAACACCCCATTATGTTGGAAGGGGAAAATGGCATCCTTACGACTCAACAAAGTAAAAACATTCTCAGTAAACTTAAAAAAAATAGCGATGACACGCATATTTTTGACAAACATTTAGCCATAGAAGCGGAAATTGTGGGCAGTCCTTTAATGATTGGTAACAAAGTGACGTTACTGGTTGATGGTATTGCCACATATAAAGCGATGTTTGCCGCTATAGAAAGTGCTAAAAATCATATTAACATTGAAACCTATATTATTGATAATGATGAAGTCGGTCAGCGTTTTATTGATTTATTGGTGCATAAGCAGCGTAGTGGTGTACAAGTTAATTTTATTTATGACAGTGTTGGCGCACTAAATACCCCTAAAGAATTTTTTCAACCACTCATAGCCAGTGGGGTTAATGTTTTAGAGTTTAATCCTATTAATCCATTATTGGTGCGTAAAGGTTGGGATGTTAATTTGCGTGACCATCGTAAGCTGTTGATTGTGGATGGCCAAATTGCTTTTGTGGGGGGTATTAATATCAGTAGTGTTTATTCAAGTAGTTCCTTTAGCCGATTAAAAGCGGTAAAAAATAATAAATTACCTTGGCGCGATACCCATTTACAGATGGAAGGACCTGTGGTTGCAGACTTTCAGAAATTATTTATGGCAACGTGGTTAGCACAAAAAGGCGATACTTTAGCCGATAAAAACTATTTTCCAGCACTCGTCACTCAAGGTTCAGAAGTGGTGCGGGCAATAGGAAGCTCTCCTGACGAAGCGTTTAGTCAAATTTATGTCACCCTAATTTCGGCCATTAATAGTGCCGAAACGCAAATTTTTTTAACCAATGCCTATTTTGTTCCTGATATACAACTACTTGCGGCACTTAAAGCCGCTGTTCAACGTGGTGTTGATGTGCGTTTATTATTGCCCAATAAGTCCGATTCTAACTTAGTCTATTATACGTCTCGCTCATTTTATAATGAGTTATTGAAAGCAGATATTAAAGTTTATGAACGAAAAAATGCTTTTTTACATGCCAAAACCGCGTTAATAGATGGTGTTTGGTCAACGGTAGGTTCTACTAATTTGGATTGGCGCAGTTTTTTAAATAATCAGGAACTCAACGCGGTGATTTTGGGACAAGGTTTTGGTGCAGAAATGCAAAGCCTATTTGAACAAGATTTACAATCATCAGAGCAAATTACATTAAGTAAGTGGCGTAAGCGTTCAATTTCTACTCGTTTAAAAGAGCAAGCTGCACGGTTATGGGCGCGTTTGTTATAGCCCTAAGCACTTTTAAATGGCACAACATTATTACTTTGGTGATTGTCGTGCTGTAAATGTAAAAAACGTCTAATTTCTTCGCTTCTAGCAATACCATCGCTATAACCCAAATCAATTAACTCTTTGCAATAACTGCCTTCAAACAATAAATAACTCAACACGCCTGCACCGCCACGTTTGGTCGCGCCGCTACCATAGACAAAAGAGCGAATACTTCGCGGCAAATCCTTCGCGTGTTTCATAGCAATCTGGTCTAAGGTTTTGCTTGATGGCGCAATCACCAAAGACTCAACAGGCCGTAAACTAATACTATTGTGTAAAATATCAGGCGGAATATGACTAATAGTACGATTGATACGGGTTAAACGTTCAATATCACTTTCTAAACTATCAATAAACGAGCTATTCAACACATTGCCCACAATTTGAGCAATGCTCGGATAACCTTCATTTTTTTCACGCGTGACAATATCTTCATTACTTACGCCAATCACCAAAATTTTTTCTGCACCCAAATGCAAAGCAGGGCTAATCGGTGCAAGTTGACGTAATGCGCCATCCCCAAAATACTCACGATTAATATGAATGGCAGGAAATAATAACGGAATAGCTGCTGAAGCCAATAAATGCTCCACTCGAATCTGGGTAGGAATACCAACTCGCCGCGCGCGTTTCCAGCCATCAATATCGGCACGACCTTGAAAAAAACTGACCGATTCGCCACTACTATAACCCGAAGCGGTAATACATAAGGCGTGTAAATAACCTGCACTAATCACCTCATGCAAACGTGATAACAATAACTCACGCTCCAACAAAAAGTACAAAGGTGAATTATCGAGTAATGAAACAGGGCGGTCTTTATGCAAACGACCAAAAGCCATCGTCCATAAAAAACGCCCTGCACACTGTAAAACACCTGCCCAATCAGTACGATATACTTGTGAGGTTTTAAAATTTGACCAGACAAATTCTAATTGAGAGACCGCCTCAGCCAAACAATCGGCACGGCAAGCCAAACCCGCCGCATTTAGCCCACCTGCCGATGTACCACAAATAATGGGAAAGGGACTAGAGCAATGCGTTTCTGACAATTCACTAATCGCTTTTAACACGCCTACTTGATAAGCCGCCCGCGCACCGCCGCCCGATAATATCAAGCCAACTTTGGGTAAGTGTGGGCAAGAAGACATGGCTTCACCTCTTGAATTGAGTCTCTCTGTTTTGAGTATAGAAGCTCTTAAGCCAGATGTTACGTGACTTGCAGACTGATTAGTCAAGTTTTTGTCACTGAATAGCTGGCATTTTTAGCAAAAAAAACGTATAACAGAGGCTTATCAGAAGCTATAAAAAAATAACAAGACTGACGCATTTCATCGAAATTATGCACCCCAACTTTCTCCATCAGGGAGAGGGAAAGTAAATCAGCGATAACCGCGTAAGTCAAAATCATTCTGATAGCTTTTAAAATACATTACAGTTCAGGTATTAGAATACGTCTGTGCTATAAAACTTTGAGATAGTCACTGTTTAAGAGGGAATAAGTTATGGCAGTATTAACGGCAAGCTCGGCTGATGGTAAAGAGCTAATTATTAAAATTAAAGGCCGATTCGACTTTAGTACACATCAAGAGTTTCGTAACGCTTATGAACAAGCTCCTTTAGAAATCTCCTGTTATGTGGTTGATTTAAAAGATGCCACTTATTTAGATAGCTCTGCTTTAGGGATGTTGTTATTGTTGCGTGACCATGCAGGTGGTGACAGCTCACAAGTTAGAATTATTAACTGTAATGCCGATGTCAAAAAGATTTTAACTATCTCCAACTTTGAGCAATTATTTACTATCGTCTAGTCTTGGCCTATAACTTAGGTTAAGGAGAGTATTGTGCGTTTATTAATTGCCGAAGATACCCCTAGCGACCGTTTGATTTTAGCTAATTTAATTAAGCGTTTAGGTCACGAAGTCATTTTAGCCATTGATGGTAAAGAAGCCGTTGAGCTGTTTGTTGAGCATCGTCCTGATATTGTGTTATTAGATGTGATGATGCCTTATAAACACGGTACTCAAGTAGCGCGTGAAATTCGTCAAATAGCAGGCGAAGATTTAGTTCCCATCATTTTTTTAACATCCCTCAATGAAGCCAGTGATTTAGCCGCTTGTTTAGAAGCGGGTGGTGATGATTTTTTAAGCAAACCTTATAACACCGTGATTATCAAAGCCAAAATTATGGCGTTTTCACGGATGCGCCGTTTACACAAAGAAATTCAAGGCCAACGCGAACATCTCGTCCAAGAGCAAATTGCCGCCAAAGGTATCTTTGACAAAATTGCCCACTACGGCGTACTTAATTCACCCAATATCCGTTATTTGATTTCACCTAAAGCTATTTTTAATGGTGATGTCGTGTTGGCAGCACGTCATCCTAATGGTGATTTATTGGTGTTGTTGGGCGATTTTACAGGGCATGGCTTGCCTGCGGCGATTGGTGCTTTACCATTAGCCGAAGTATTTCATGGTATGGTTTCTAAAGGTTTTGCTCTCGAAGATGTGTTACGCGAAGTCAATACTAAACTCAAAAGTATTCTGCCCGTTGGTGTGTTTTGTTGTGCCACTGCCGCGCATTTAGGTTTTCGTAATCGGAGTATTGAAGTGTGGGCGGGCGGTTTGCCTGAAGGGGTTATTTATAACACTCATAATAAACAAATTAAAAAAATTCAGTCGCAACATTTGCCGTTAGGGATTTTATCTGCTGCACAATTTAAGTATCAGCCTGTGTATTTTGAAATGGATGACAATGATGTCATTTATTTGTGGTCAGATGGGATTATTGAAACGGTTAATGCCGAGCAAGAAATGTTTGGTTTTGAGCGGCTATTAAATGTCTTTACCCAGTCATCTAATCCCAATACAGTTTTTGACGAAATTTTGCAGCATGTTGAGCAATTTGCGGTACAAGGCTCTGAACAAGCCGATGACCACACCTTAATTGAAGTCAAAATGCAAGATGCGCCTTCGCTGGCTTTACAACATGCTTTATTGGTCAAACCTAAAGTTGCCCATCGTGGTCTTGCCGATTGTGTCATGAGCTGTGAGTTGGGAGTGGAGTCTTTAAAAACTTTTGACCCTGTGCCATTAGTCACACATTTGATTTTTCAAGTAACAGGTTTAAAACCTTATGTTAATACCCTTAATACCATTTTGGCCGAGTTATATTCTAATGCCTTAGAGCATGGCTTATTGCATTTAGATTCGGTGTTAAAAAATAGCGCACAAGGTTTTGCAAAGTATTATGCTTTGCGTCATGAGCGATTAAATGCCTTAGACGAAGGTTATATTCGTTTTGATATTAAACATCAACCCTCCGAAACAGGTGGCAAATTAACGTTGCAAGTGACAGATAGTGGACGAGGGTTTCAATTAGCACAGCGTCAAGTCACACCAGCGAGTGAGACTAACCATAATAGTTTAATTAACTATCATGGACGTGGTATTAGGTTGATAGAAACTTTATGCCAGCGTTTAGAGTTTATTGCACCAGGTAATAGCGTGATTGTTGAATTTGATTGGCAATGGTTGTGAGTTTTTGTTAAGAAAGGAGACTTGTAATGACTGTACATATTGATAATGAGCAATTAGCAGAGCTTAAAGAGGTATTAGAAGATGAGTTTGGGATTTTAATTAGTACCTATTTAGCGGATGCCAAACTCAGGTTGCAACTGATAGAGCAAGGTTTACAAAACCAAGATTATGAAGCAGTGCGTTTGGCTGCACATAGTTTAAAGGGAGCGAGTGCTAATTTGGGCGCGTTGCTATTGGCGCAAATTTGCGAACGTTTAGAACATGATTGCAAAGCGGGGCATTATGAACAACTACAAAGAGTATTTAAAGATATCACTTTGGAAGTGTTTATAGTGGAAAAGCAGTTACTAATCGTGCAGTAGTGTTATAAAAAGTGAAATACTTAGACCCCAATACATGTTTTTGGCAAATATTTTTGATCGATATCTGGAGATTTGCAGTCAAATTGCAAGAAGTTCTGATTGCTTTTATTCATACTCAAGGTCAAGCTTTTGTTTTGCAATGCCTGAGAAACATTGGTTGACTTAAATGTAGCTGTGATATCACATGTAGTACCGCCATCGCTGACGACAACCTGACTAATATAAGCACCTGAGGAAGTTGGTATGTTGGTCGTTGGACACTGCCCATCAAACGTAATAGCTTCGGAGATTAAAGATTTATATCCGCTTGTTAGATTAAGGGCTTCTTCAACTTGAGCTTTAGCAATAAAAATTTGATAATTAGGCACAGCAATAGCAGACAATATACCAATAATTGTTACTACAATCATAAGCTCAATCAGAGTAAAGCCGCTATTTTGAGTTTTCATGGATTTTCTCCTTTGAATAGCCAAAACTGTGACTTTTGGTGGCGATTTTTGTAATTTTAGGCTGTATTGATGTCCGATAAAAAAGGTGACGATATAAGAATACCGTCACCTTTCAACTACTTAAACATTAAGCACCAGTACATGCTTTTGGTAAGTATTTTTGTGCAGCATTAGATGTACATGCCCACTCACTTGTACCACCGCCAGCTGTTGTAGTCATTGTCAGAGTCAAGGTTTTGCCTTGAATACCTGTAGATACGCCAGCAGCTTTCATAGTTGCAGTGATTGTACAGCCACCAGTCGCTGTACCAGTACCAGCAGTTGCAACTGATGCTACATACGAACCTTTAATGTCAGCTGCTGCTGGAATACCGTTAGAACCGTTTGCAGGGCAAGAACCGTCTTGACCAAACGTTTCAGAAACAGCAGTTTTTAAACCAGAAGCTAAGCCCATTGCTTCTGACATTTGTGAACGAGCAATATAGTCTTGGTAAGCAGGGATAGCAACGGCAGCCAAAATACCGATAATTGCTACAACGATCATGAGTTCGATTAAGGTAAAACCTTTTTGCATAGTTTGCATGGTATCTCTCCAGAGATGACAGTTTATGAGTTTTTTGTTTATCGACCAAGGGGGATTATCTTGGCACTGATATATACATTGCAGAGAGCGTGCCAAGTTTTTATTTTATTTTATTTGTTTGTTTTTAAAGGCTTTTTTATTTTTTGGTGTTTTTTCTTGTAAAGTTGATTTGTATGAGGTGACAAAAATTGTCACCTTTGTTGTATTGTTGTCAGTGGGTTTGTTACTGCGACAACAAAACGGCTTCTCTTAAATAAGTAAATAAGCGCATTTTGGCTTTGCTTTCGGTAGGGTTGTGTTCTTGTTCATAAACCGCCGCGCGCAAGGCTTGGCGTAGTGGATGGCGTTCGGCAGCAGGGTACTGACGTACTGCTTCATTAACAGCAGACTCGCCTTGAGTCATTAAACGGTCAACCCACAAACTTAATTGACGTTCTAAATTAGGTTTTTGACGTTGATTAAGGGCTTGCAACAACGCATCTTCATTTTCGTGGCGCATTAACTTGCCAATCAATTGTTTATGACGGCGTTTGGCTTCGTTGCTTTTGAGAGTGTGCAAAAATACTAAGGCTTCGCGTAACTCGTCACTGATGGGCAACTTTTTGAGTTGATTAGCAGATAATTCGGCAAGTTGTTCGCCAATGGCTTGTAATCTGTCCATGGCCTTTTTTTGTTGGCTTTTGCTGACAAAATTTGGGTCATATTCGTGTTCTTGGGCAGAGTTACGCATAGTTTTTTGAGCTGGCTAAAGTAAAAGGCCGCGCATTGTAGCATTTTCATTCGCCTTCATCAAAACGGCGATTAAATAAATCGACAATTGCACTATGTGCTTTGTTTTCGTCTTCACCTTCAAAACTAAAATTCAACGTTGTGCCTTTACCCGCACCAAGCATTAAAACCGCCATCATATTTTTGCCGTCAATGGTTTTAGTACCTTTGCTAATTTTGATGCTAGAGCTAAAGGTATTGGCAAGCGTAATCAGCTTAGCCGTTGCGCGCGCATGTAAACCTAATTTATTAATAATACAGATATCTGCTTGTATCATTTGGGACGTACCAACTCTCGATGTAAAATTTGAACATGCGGTAAAATCGTTTTTAAAGCACTGTGTAAGCGTTCAACCATGTACACAGAGCGGTGTTGTCCACCTGTGCAACCGATGGCAACCGTTAAATAATGCCGATGGTCGTTTGTTAAACGTGGCAACCATTTTAACAAAAATTGGCTAATGTCGTGATATAAAGCCTCAACTTCGGCATGACCTGTTAAAAAATCTTTAATCGGTTGTTGCAAACCTGTCATGTCACGTAACGAAGTTTGCCAATGTGGATTGGGCAAACAACGAACATCAAACACAAAGTCAGCATCTAAAGGCACACCGTGCTTATAACCAAAGGATTCTAACAAAATTGTCACTTGATTATTAGTGGCTAAACGTAATGCCAAAGTGTGCTGTAATTCATGGACATTGATATTGCTGGTATCTAAATAAACACTCGCACGAGTGGCAATCGGTTCAAGTAACTCGACTTCTTTTTTAATCGCTTCTTTTAACGAGGTTTGAGCATTGCTTAGAGGATGTTTGCGCCTTGTAGAACTAAAGCGCGCAATTAAAATATCATCCCGCGCATCTAAAAATAGGGTGTTAGTTTGTACCCCTAAAGCAGCAATGCTATCTAAAATAGTATCAAAATTTTTTAAATCGTCAGGCAGGCTACGCACATCTACGCCCACGCCAATTTGAGATAAATCGGTTTTTTGCTGTAAATGTTGTACTAAGTTGGGCAACAAGCTCAGTGGTAAGTTATCAATACAATAAAAACCTAAGTCTTCTAAGATGTTTAAAGCAGAGCTTTTGCCTGAGCCTGAGCGTCCACTGACAATCAATAGGCTTTTCATAATTTTAGCCGTTATAAGATGAGAAACTCCCTCGCCCTTTGGGAGAGGGTTGGGGTGAGGGTGATAAATAAATGATAAGCATCAATAACCAAGCAAATGAAGAATATAACAGAAAAATGACCATCTTATGAATATCTAGGCAATAAAAAGCCCAACAACTATGTTGGGCTATCTTATAGGCTTATAACAAATTAATGGTGACTTTTAAGCTTTTCTTTGTGGCGGACAATTTGTCGGTCTAACTTATCGCTTAATAAATCAATCGCGGCATACATATCGGGCGATTCAGCATTGGCAAAAAGTTCTGCACCTGCAATACGAATCGTTGCTTCTGCTTTTTGTGCTAACTTCTCGATACTGAGGATAACTTGCATACTGGTGATATGGTCAAAGTGACGTTCTACTTTGGCAAATTTGTTGTGTACATATTCTTTTAAAGCGTTGGTAACTTCAACGTGGTGACCACTGATAATCATTTGCATAATAACCGTTCCTCGTGTTGTTGTGACAAACTCGAAAGACTTATGCTGTTGGCTTGAGAAGCAAAAATAGACTCAAGTCGCAACACAAGACTATTTAGGACTTACGCGGTTACCGCCTATTAGTTCACATTTCAGGCATTTTCAACGCCTTTATGCTCGCAAAACGCGCTAATTTGGGAAAAATGCGTAAGTCTTAACTATATTGAAAAGCTGGTATTTAGGACTTGAATCCTAACTTACTGGCATTTTCTCTAAAAGCCTAGAATGCTGAAAAATCTACTATCAACAGGTAGTTATGATGACCTTATGACTAAGATATGTCAGTTCTGTGATTTCAGTTTTGCCACAAAAGAACCATCAAAGCAAGCGTTTTCTGTCACTGGATGATGGAATGTTGAGCGATTCGCGGTATTTAGCAATGGTGCGTCTTGCGACTTCAATGCCTTGCTCTTGTAGTAGGTCGGCAATTTTGTTATCAGACAAGGGTTTACGCGGATTTTCTTGGCTAACGAGTTTTTTTATCATCGCCCTAATTGCGGTTGATGAGCATTCACCCCCCGAGCTAGTGCCAACATGACTCGAAAAAAAGTATTTTAATTCAAACAAACCACGCGGTGTGAGCATGTATTTTTGACTGGTGACACGAGAGACAGTAGATTCATGTAGGCCTACTTCTTCGGCAACATCACGTAGTACAAGAGCTTTCATTGCTTCTGCACCTTGCTCCAAGAATCCACGTTGATGTTCGACAATACAAGTAGCCACTTTGAGCAAGGTTTCGTGGCGACTTTGTAGGCTTTTTAAAAACCAACGTGCTTCTTGTAAGTGGTTTTTTAAATAGGTGTTGTCGGCACTGCTATCGGCGCGGCGAATTAAACTGGCGTATTGACTATTGATGCGTAATTTGGGGGCAGTGTCTGGATTAAGCTCAACCCGCCAACGATTTTTGTTTTTTGTGACAATCACATCGGGAATGGTGTAACTGTTATCTTCATCGCCAATTTTACCACCAGGATGGGGATTGAGGCTTTGAATCAGGGTCATGGCCGAGCGTAATTGATATTCAGAAAGTTTGGCTTTTTTGAGTAAACCGAGTTGGTCTTGGCTGGCCAATAAATCTAAATGCTCATTGATAATTAACAGTGCTGCGTCACGATGTTCGGTAGTTTCGGGCAGTTGTTTGAGTTGAATGGTTAAACATTCTTGTAAGTTACGCGCCGCTACACCTGCTGGCTCAAATTGTTGCACACGATGTAAAACGGCAACGACTTCATCCAGTTCAATGTCTTCATCGGGTAAAATGTTTTGTGCAGCTTCTAAAATATCGTCTAACTCAACGGTCACATAACCATTTTCGTCCAAAGCATCAATCAAACACACGGCAATGGTGCGGTCGGTGAGGCTAAAGGGGGTGAGATTAACTTGCCACAATAAATGGTCGTATAACGTTTCGGCAACAGTGGAACGTGCTTCAAAGCCTTCGTCTTCTTCATCGTTGCTCATGCTACTGTTAGCACTGTTGCCCGTAAAAATATCATCCCACGCGCTATCTACAGGTAATTGGTCGGGTATTTCTTGGTTGTTATTGATGTCAATGGTGGTGTGAGATAATTCGCTTTCGTAATCGTCATTACGGATATTGTCACTGGCGTTATTATGCTCATCAGAAGGGGTGCTAAGGCGTGTTTCGTGTTCTTCGCTGGCTTCAAGTAGAGGATTGGAGTCTAAAACACTTTGAATTTCTTGTTGTAATTCAATAGTGGACAGTTGCAACAAACGAATCGCTTGTTGCAATTGGGGAGTCATGGTCAAATGTTGACCCATTTGAATATTAAGAGAAACTTTCATAGTATTAGACTAGCAAAATATACAGTATATGACTTACGCATTTCACCGAAATTAGCGCGTTTTGTGAACATAAAGGCATTGAAAATGCCTGAAATGTGAGCAAATAAGCGATAACCGTGTAAGTCTTAAGTAGTAAGGAGTACAAACAGGTAAATTTTGTCCTTAGTCTTGAGTATATATGCTCATGCTCAAAATCGCCATGCAAAAAATAGTCCATCTATCGCTATTATTCAGCCGTTTGTACGAAAATACTACAAGCTAAAACTTTGACCTAAGTAAACTTGCCTTACGAGGTCGTTGGCTAATACTTCTTCGGGTGTACCTTCGGCAATCATAATGCCACTATTGACAATATAGGCTTTTTCGCAAATATCTAAGGTTTCGCGTACATGATGGTCGGTAATTAGTACGCCAATGCCTCGATTTTTAAGATGACTAATAATGCCTTTAATATCGGCGACCGAGATGGGGTCAACCCCTGCAAAAGGTTCGTCTAATAAAATAAAAGACGGTTCGGTGGCTAAAGCGCGGGCAATTTCGACACGGCGGCGTTCTCCACCCGATAAACTCATGCCTAAACTTTTACGAATATGCGTGATATGAAATTCATTGAGTAGCGAGTCAACTTTTTCGAGACGTTGTTGGTGATTTAAGTCTTTACGCGTTTCTAAAATTGCTAAAATGTTTTGTTCTACGCTCAGTTTACGAAAAATAGACGCTTCTTGTGGTAAATAGCCAATGCCGCGTCTCGCCCGTCCGTGCATAGATAAAAAAGAAATATCCTCGCCATTAAGGGTGATTTTACCTTTATCCATGGGTACTAAACCCACAATCATATAAAAGCTGGTGGTTTTACCTGCGCCATTTGGCCCAAGTAAACCGACAATTTGTGCTTTTTCGACCGTTAAACCCACGTCTTTGACTACGGCACGGCCTTTATAACTTTTGGCAAGATTTTCGGCTCGTAAACTCATGGTTGTAAACTCGTGGCGGTGGGTGTTTCGCCTATTTTTTTGTTTTTACGGTCTTCTTTTTTAGGCGGAGGAAACACTAACTGTACGCGATTTTGGGCGTTACCTTTGGCTTCAATTTCGCCTTTATCCATCGAATATAAAATTTCTAGGCTTTTAAAACTTGAGCCATTTTGTTGCAATTTGGCATTACGTTTTAAAACGATTAAACCATCACGCGCTTGATAACTGATTTCTTCAGCTTCGGCAGTGGCAATACCTTTATCGGCGGTTGGCTGTTGTTGAAAATAGGCTGGTTTACCTGTGGCAACTATGGTCAAAATTTTGCCTTCTGTGTCAGTATTGGCAGTAATTTGTTCGGCTTTAATTAATAAAGAGCCTTGTTTAATTTCGACTTTACCCGAGTAAATAGCAACACCTGTTTTTTCGTTATAAGTGGCATTATCTGCTGATAAAGAAATAGGTTGTTCGCGGTCATTTGGTAATGCAATCGCCAATGAGTGATAAGCAAGTAATAACAATAAACTAAGGTGGCGGTAAAACATAAGTTCCTCTCACTTGACCTGTAAACTGGAGTATGCCGAGTTCGGTATTGGCTTCTAAGCCTAAACTGCTGATTTGACCTTGGGCAGTACTGACCATGACAGGATCATGTGTTTGTAAAATGTGGCTGTTTTGGTTGGCGTATAGCGATTGTGTACTTAATTGTAGGGGAGTGCTATTGAGACGTTTGGCCAACACCTCATTGATTAAGCGTAACTCTTGATTATTGTTACGAGCCGTGGCTTGTTGTGCTGACAATTGCCACGTAGCTTGGTTGTTTTGGTACAACACCATCTGTGGTTGACTAATAATGCTTTCATCACGCTGATTATAATGCTGTAACTGTTGTGCAGATAAGGTACGTTCAATCTGCCCTTGCTCGTTAATTTGTACGCCTTGCAATTGGCTAAGCGCATAGTCGGGAGTATTTGGGTCACTAATCCGAGTGAGAGGGGTATCTTGACTCAAGCCTCCCCAATAATAGCCTGCTACGCATAACACCAACAGGCCACCTATTAAACTCACATTATTACGAATCTTCACCGTTTATTCCAAATAGGGCGCAAGTGCTTGCTGATACAAGTCTTGAGCTTCTAAAATTAAATCACAAATTTCTCGTACTGCGCCGCGTCCACCTGTTGCGGTAGTGACTAAATCGGCATGACGACGTACCTCTTTATGAGCATTGGCTACCGCCACACCTAAACCCGCCATACGAATCGCTGGTAAGTCTGGCCAATCATCACCCATATAAGCAACTTCATCTAAAGGAATGCTTAACTCTTTGCTTAATGCTTGCAGGGCAATGCCTTTATCTTCACGGCCTTGTAGTAAGTGTTTAATGCCCAAATTGGCGGCACGTCTGGCAACTAATTGAGTATTTCGACCTGTAATAATGGCGCATTGAATACCTGCGTGTTGGAGCATTTTAATGCCATGACCATCTTGGGTATCAAACGTTTTTAACTCTTGGCCATCTTCACTAAAATATAAACGACCATCAGTGAGTACACCATCAACATCCAGTACCAATAAACGTACTGCACGCGCTTTTTCGGTAATACGAACGGCTGCCATTTAAACGACTCCTGCTTTGAGTAAATCGTGCATATTGAGTGCGCCAACGGGACGCTGTTGTTCATCCACCACAATCACGCCATTGATTTTCTTTTCTTCCATTAAAGCGACCGCTTCGGCGGCTAATAATTGAGGACGAATTGTTTTAGGGTTTTTAGTCATCACTTGTACAATCGGGGTGTGACGAATGTCTAATTCTAAGTCTAAAGTACGGCGTAAATCACCATCGGTATAAATGCCTGTTAATTGACCTTGAGCATTAACCACAGCCGTCATGCCTAAGCCTTTTCGACTAATTTCTAGTAGGGCATCACGAATCAGCGTGTTTTCTTGCACTACAGGTACGTTGTCGCCACTGTGCATTAAATCCGATACCCGTAATAATAATTTACGGCCTAATGCCCCACCGGGGTGAGACAAAGCAAAATCTTCGGCAGTAAAACCTCGCGCTGCCAATAAAGCCACCGCCAAAGCATCACCCAACACCAAAGTAGCGGTAGTGCTAGAAGTGGGAGCTAAACCTAAGGGGCAGGCTTCTTCACTTTTACCAATTTCTAAACTGACATCAGCGCATTGTGCCAAACTGGATTGACCATTGGCAGTAATACTAATTAATTTAATATGTAAGCGTTTGATAACAGGTAAAATAGTTAAAATTTCGTGGGCTTCGCCAGAGTTAGAAATAGCAATTATCACATCATGGGGGGTAATCATGCCCAAATCACCATGACTGGCTTCGGCAGGATGGACAAAAAAAGCAGGTGTGCCTGTAGATGCCAAGGTGGCTGCGATTTTATTGCCAATATGTCCCGATTTACCCATGCCCATCACCACCACACGACCTGTACTGTCTAAAATTAATTGACAAGCGTGTTGAAAGTTTTGATTGATAAAGGGTTTTAGCGTATCTAGGGCGGCCTGTTCGGTAGCAATGACCTGTTGACCTGTCGCAATAAAATCAAACACGGGCATGGTGTTATCCTTGCAATGAGAATAACTGTCAATTATGGCTAACTCTGTTTAATCATGGTAGAGCTTTATTGTCTTGGTGCCGTATAATTAGTGATTATTTTGAGTATCTGCCACGGAATACAACAGCATGTTAATGATTTTTAATACTGAAACGCGCCAAAAAGAAGTTTTTCGTCCTATTCACGAAGGCAAAGTGGATATTTATGTTTGTGGCATGACGGTTTATGACTATTGCCATATTGGTCATGCGCGGGTTTTAGTGTCATTTGATGTGATTACTCGTTATTTGCGCTCACGCGGTTATCAGGTCAATTATGTGCGTAACATCACCGATATTGACGATAAAATCATTAAACGTGCTAATGAAAATGGTGAGTCGATTGATGCTTTAACCACGCGCTATATTGCAGCAATGGATGAAGATGCCGCCGCATTAGGGGTAATTAAACCTAATCAAGAGCCTAAAGCGACTGAGTTTGTGCCACAAATTGTTAATATGGTACAAACTTTAATCAATAAAGGTTTTGCCTATCCTGCTGCTAATGGGGATGTGTATTATGCAGTCAATAAATTTGCCACTTATGGTCGTTTGTCACACAAAAATTTAGACGATTTGCAAGCGGGTGAGCGGGTAGAAATTAACGATATTAAACACAATCCGATGGACTTTGTGTTATGGAAAGCAGCCAAGCCCCAAGAGCCTGCATGGGCTTCGCCGTGGGGCAATGGTCGGCCTGGTTGGCACATCGAATGTTCGGCGATGTCAACCTGCTGTTTGGCTAATCATTTTGATATTCATGGTGGCGGTGGCGATTTGCAGTTTCCACACCACGAAAATGAAATTGCTCAATCTGAGGCCGCAACAGGTGAAAAATACGTCAATACATGGATGCACGTTGGTTTTGTGCAAATCAATAACGAGAAAATGTCTAAGTCACTGAATAACTTTTTTACCATTCGTGAAGTATTGAAGTTATTTGCACCCGAAGTATTACGTTATTTTATTATTGCCAGTCATTATCGTAGCCCATTAAATTTTTCGGATGAGGCTTTGCAGCAAACCAAACAAGCCTTAGAGCGTTTTTATCACACCTTAAAAGGTATTCCCGTACAAGCCGCTCAGGGTGGAGAAAACTTTGTTACGCGTTTTAATCAAGCAATGGATGATGATTTTAATACTCCCGAAGCCATTGCGGTATTGTATGAACTAGCGCGTGAGGTTAATCGTGCTGACAAAGCAGGCGAAACAGCGATTGCCGCAGGATTGGCGGCACGGTTACGCGAATTGGGTGCGGTTTTGGGCTTATTGCAAGATAACCCTGAAAAGTTTTTGCAAGGGTTTAGTTCTCAAACAGGCTTGACTTCAACTGAGATTGAAGCGCAAATTCAAGCGCGTGCTGATGCCAAAAAAGCCAAAGATTTTGCAGGCGCAGATAAAATACGTGCTGATTTATTGGCGCAAGGCATTGTTTTGGAAGATAGTCGGCAAGGGACAACGTGGCGTAGAGACTAAAAAATGTGCGCTTGATAGGTTTTTTAAGATAACTTGCTCAAAAGTTCTTGACCAATCATCCAAAGCGAATATAATGCGCGCCTACTTAGCGTAAGTGATTACAGCCTAAGCCTAGCGGGAATAGCTCAGTTGGTAGAGCACGACCTTGCCAAGGTCGGGGTCGCGAGTTCGAGTCTCGTTTCCCGCTCCAAATTTTAAAAGCCGATTTTTATAATCGGCTTTTTTTATGGCTAAAATCAGAGAGTAAAGCCATGTTATCCCCAAATTCTGCACCGATTGGCGTTTTTGATTCGGGCTATGGTGGCTTAACCGTTCTTAAGCAATTATTAGCACATTTACCTCACTATGATTATTTGTATTTAGGTGATAATGCGCGTACACCTTATGGTTCGCGTTCCTTTGAAACGGTGTATCAATTTACCCTCGAAAGTGTGCGTTATTTATTTGCTCAAGGCTGCCCTTTGGTGATTTTGGCGTGTAATACCGCTTCCGCCAAAGCTTTGCGAACCATTCAACAACAAGATTTGGCGGCGATTGACTCCACACGCCGCGTGTTAGGGGTGATTCGTCCGAGTGTCGAAGCGGTTGGCGCGTTGACTCAAACGGGACATATAGGCGTTTTAGGTACATCGGGTACAGTCAGTTCACAGTCTTATTGTATTGAAATTCATAAATTATTTCCTAAGATACAGGTTTTTCAGCAAGCGTGTCCGATGTGGGTGCCATTAGTCGAAAATAATGAATATCAGTCATTAGGTGCGGATTTTTTTATTGAGCGTGATATACAACAATTGTTCGTCCAAAGTTCACAGATAGATACGCTGATTTTAGCTTGTACCCATTATCCTTTGCTAATCGAAAAAATTAAAAAATATGTGCCGCAAGGCGTGCGTATTCTTGCCCAAGGTGAGATAGTCGCGCAGAGTTTGGCTGATTATTTACAGCGTCATCCTGATATGGCGCAACGCTGTTCGCAACAGGGGCAGCGACATTTTTTGACCACAGATAATGTTGAGCTTTTTAATCAACAAGCAGCCGTGTTTTTGGGGGCTAACGTACAGGCAATGAAGATACATACCTAAACTTATCCTCTCCGCGAAAGGTGTGATGGTCTAGCCAAAAGAAGCACTTAATGGTATTGTCGGACGCTAATATCAAGACTGAGCTTTTGTCAGTCCAAAAAAATAGGGATTTCGCACAGCTTCAAGTCTATGGATTTCCAAAAGATAAAAAATTGGCCTTAAGATAAATTTAAAATCTGACAAATTTAGGAATATTTATTGTGACCGATAAACGCTACCAAGTCTTTATCAGTGCAACCTATACGGACTTGCGAGAAGAAAGAGGGGTATTGCTTCAGACTTTGCCAGCATTAGGTTGTCTACCCACTACTTTTGAAGCCCATGCACAAAATTTAAGTACTATGGTCAACATTCGTCGCCGAATTGATGACTGTGATTATTATGTGTTGTTGGTTGGCAGTCGTTATGGTTCATTGATGCCTTCGGGGGTCAGTTATACCCATATGGAATATGTGTATGCTGCCACTAAACAAAAGCCAATTTTGGTGCTGATGCACGAGTCTCCTGAAACTCGCGCGCCTGAACTTCAAGAGCAAACGGTTGAAGCTAAACTCAAATTTAGTGACTTTCGCAAGGTATTGTTGCGCGAGCGTGAGCATATTGTCTATTGGCGTGATGCCAAAGATTTAGCCAGTGCCTTGCATAATGCCTTGCCAGCATTAATTCGCCGTTATCCGACAACGGGTTGGGTGCGAGTTAATAAAGCGGGTGGAGGGCAAGTTGCGTCTAATAGCGAATTAGAAAAAGAATGTGAAGCCTTAAAACGCCGTATCAAAGAATTAGAAGCTGAACGCGAAAAGTGGCTTAGCTCTACGGTGGCAAATGGCGAAAACTTAGCCAAAGGCGAAGATTTGCTTGAAGTGGTGTATCGCTGTAAAGCCTACGCTGGCGGCAATTGTCAAGATGTATATGGCAAAACTCGCCTATCATGGAACGAGTTGTTGGTAAGTTTTGGTAGCAATCTGTTGCAAGCACAAACCGAAGAGTTTATGGCCGCCAAAATTAATGAGCGTCTGCAACGTAACGCATTGGCTGAAATTCAAAGTGAATATCCAAAAACCCACGCGGTGGTTGATGTACAGGTATCACCTGCAAGTTTTAATGCCATTAAAATGCAGTTTCGTGTGTTAGGACTGATTCAACGAGTAACGCGTGATAATGACCAAAAACAATGGTGGCAAATGACGGCCATTGGTGAGCGTAATTTGGCCAGTATTATGAGTGTACGCCGTACTACCAATCGACCACTTGTTTAGCTTTAAACCATTATGTAAATAAAACAGGACTTACGCATTTCACCGAAATTAGCGCGTTTTGTGAACATAAAGGCATTGCAAATGCCTGAAATGTGAGCAAATAAGCGATAACCGCGTAAGTCCTATAAAAGCCATTCGCACCCTAAAACAAGCGCACAATATTCAGGTTTTCTGTGTTGTTGACGGTGCGCTTGCTCAACGGGGTTATTATGCGTCAGTGGAATAGTTGGGGTGATAGCCAAACCAAAATGGCTATTAACGCCAAAGCCAGTCAATTTTTGCAAAATTTATTAGGTAAATCATCAGCTTTGTCTGATGCAACCCTTGCTCAAGTCATGGCCAAAGTGCCAGTCTCGCGTTTACCTGCTCATCCTTTAATTGCAACAGATGCCGAAACCCGTGTCCGTCATGCGCGTGGCCAAAGTTTGCCTGATTGGTTGGCTTTACGCTCGGGTGATATTCCTGTGTTTCCTGATGGCGTTGCTTTGCCTAAAAACAGTCAACAAGTTGCGGAATTATTAAGCCTTGCTAAAACCCATAATTGGGTAGTGATTGCTTACGGTGGCGGGACATCTGTGGTTGGTCATATCAATCCCGTTGCTGATGAGCGTCCAATTTTGACCCTTTCTTTGGCCAACCTAAACGCGCTATTACATTTAGATGAAGCCTCACAATTAGCCACCATTGGTGCAGGGGCAAATGGCCCGCAAGTTGAAGCTTTATTAAAACCACATGGTTATACTTTAGGGCATTATCCACAATCATTTGAGTTGTCCACATTAGGCGGATGGATTGCCAGTCGCTCAAGTGGCCAACAATCCTTACATTATGGTCGGATTGAACAGCTTTTTGCGGGTGGTCGGATTGAAACCTTAGCAGGCACTTTAGATATTCCCACCATGCCTGCCTCCAGTGCAGGGCCAGATATTCGTGAAATTATCATGGGTTCAGAAGGCCGTTTTGGAGTGATTACCGAAGCAACGGTGCGTATTACTCGTTGTCCTGAGCAAGAAGTATTTTGCGTTTATTTTGTGCCTGATTGGGCAAAGGCCAAATCGGCAGTGCGCGAATTAGTTCAGCAAAAAATTCCTTTGTCGATGGTGCGTTTAAGTAACAGTGAAGAAACACGCACCCAATTGACTCTTGCTGGTCATGCTTTAGCCATCGCAGGTTTAGAAAAAGTGCTTAACTGGCGTGGTGCAGGCGAAGGCAAATGTATGTTGACCATTGGTTTTACAGGCAGTCAACAGCGTATTAAGTTTGCTCAAGCCGAAGTTAATCGAATTTTAAAAGAGTTTGACACCGTGGCAACAGGCCAAGTGTTGGGTAAACGCTGGTTGCAAAATCGTTTTAAAGCCCCGTATTTACGCGAGGCTTTATGGCAGTTGGGCTATGCCGTTGACACTTTAGAAACTGCTGTTGATTGGCAAAAAGTGACACCCTATATGACCGATGTTGAGCAGGCCTTACGCAATGCCTTAAGTCACGAGCAAGAAACGGTACTGGCTTTTAGTCATTTGTCACATATTTATGGACAAGGCTCAAGTATTTACACCACTTATGTCTATCGTGTGGCGGCAAATTATCAACAAACTTTGGCGCGTTGGCAAAAACTCAAAGCGGATGCTTCGCAAATGATTGTCAAACATGGTGGCACAATTAGCCATCAACATGGGGTAGGTCAAGACCATGCGCCTTATTTAGAAGCCGAAAAAGGCGTATTAGGCATGGCAACGTTACACGCCTTGGCCAAACATTTTGACGGTGAAGCAAGACTTAATCCGCACAAATTATTACCAGACTGAGTTTGGAACTTACGTGGTTATCGCGTATTCGTTCGCTAAATCTCCCCTAACCCCTCTTTAAAAAAGGAGGACTGGGGAGGATTTACAAAACGCGCTAATTTCAATGAAATGCGTAAGTCCTAAGTTAAATTAAAATTTGTCAGCTAAGAGCAATCATCTGGCATATTAAATCAGTATGCTTGGCTTAATTTTAGTCTATTCAAGGTATATACATGTTAAGTCGTGAGACGTTGTGGCAAGAATTACCACAAACAGAATGGGATATTATTGTCGTGGGTGGTGGTATTACAGGCGCAGGGGTGGCGCGTGAAGCGGCACGGACAGGCGCAAAAGTCTTACTCATCGACCAAAAAGACTATGCTTTTGGCACATCAAGCCGTTCGTCAAAAATGGTACATGGCGGCTTACGCTATATTGCGATGGGTGATATTAAACTCACCAAACATTCTTTGGTTGAACGTGAGCGTTTATTGGTCGAAGCACCCGGCTTAGTTGACCGTATGAGTTACTTTTTTGCCCATTATCAAGGTGGTGGTATTAAAAGTAATCGTTGGGCTTTTGCTATTTTGCTGTTGGCTTATGACTTTTTGGCAGGTATTAAAGACCGTAGTTATTTGAATGCTAAAAAGTTTTTGGCGCGAGTACCCAATTATCGTCATCATAAATTATTGGGCGCATCACGTTATACCGATGCCGTGACTGATGATACACGTTTGGTGCTACGAGTATTAGATGAAGCCTGTAAAGATGGTGCTATTACTCTTAATTATGTTAAAGCCGAAAAAACACTGTTTGAAGGCGATAATGTTGCGGGTTTAGTGGTCAAAGATGAAGTGTCTGGTCAAACCGTGTCTTTAAAAGCCAAAGTGGTGGTTAATGCGACAGGTGCATGGGTTAATCGTTTGCGTGCTGAAGTCGCAACTGAAACGGTCAGTGTACGGCCACAACGCGGTAGTCATTTGGTGGTATCTGGCGAGCGTTTACCGTTACAAGATGCGTTGATTTTGTTTCATCCAGACGATAACCGCGCTATGTTTATTTATGCGTGGGAAGGGCGTACCGTGATCGGTACAACCGATTTAGACCACAAAGATAATTTAGATGATGAAGCGGTAATTAGTGCTGACGAAGTGACTTACTTATTACGTGCTGCCAACTATGAGTTTCCACAAGCCAATTTGACTACCAAGGATGTGATTGCGACGTGGTCGGGTGTGCGTCCGATTGTCAGTAGTGGTAAAGGTTTAGACCCATCCAAAGAACGGCGTGACCATGCGGTATGGGCAGATAAAGGCGTGATTAGTGTCTCAGGTGGCAAATTAACCACCTTTAGACAAATAGCTCAAGATGTATTAACTGCCGCTGAACCGTGGTTGCCAAGCATTACACAACGTAATCAAAAAGCCGCGATTTTTAGTAATCCACAACAAGCATTAACTACCCCATTTCAAGGTGAGCAATATCGGCGTTTTGTTGGTAAATACGGTTATTTAGCCCAGCGTTTTTTGGCAGAAATGCCTAGCCATGAATTAAACTTAATTCCCCAAACTTATAGTATGTGGGCGGAGCTACGTTGGGCATTACGTTATGAACAAGTGGTGCATTTGGATGATTTGTTATTGCGCCGTACCCGTATTGGCTTGTTGTTGACTCAGGGCGGAGCAGAGCATTTTGAGCAAATTAAAGCGATTGCGCTGAGTGAAGGGTGGACAGACACCCAATGGGCAACCGAACAAGCGCGTTATATGCAAATTTGGCAACAATATTATAGTTTGCCACCGAGTTTAAAGCAGTGAGCGTTTAAAAATGACAACAGCACGTTTTTTGAGTATTGATTGTGGTACACAAAGTTTGCGTGCTTTTGTGTTTGATGCGCGTGGCGAGTTGTTGGCGCGGAGCCAAATTCATTTTCAGCCTCCCTATCATGCACCCCATCAAGGTTATGCCGAGCAAGACGCTGATTATTATTGGCAGCAGTTAGTTACTGCTTGTCATGCTTTGTGGCAACAGATTGACCCCAACACCATAACCGCCGCGACCTTGACCACTCAACGTGGTACAGTCGTGATTGTCGATGAGCAAGGACAGCCATTGTATCCTGCTATTTTGTGGTTAGATGAACGCCAAACCGAACAGCTGTCATCATTGCCTTTGTATTGGCAAAAATTGCATCAATTGAGTGGTCATCAAGCCACTATCGAAAAATTACGCAAACGCGCCCAAGCGAATTGGTTTATGGCACATCGTCCCGAATTGTGGGCAAAAACGCATAAGTTTTTGTTATTGTCTGGTTATTTAAGTCATAAATTAACGGGTGAGTTTAACGATGCCATAGCTGCGCAAGTGGGTTATATTCCTTTTGATTATAAAAAGCATCAATGGCAGAGCCGTTGGGATTGGCGTTGGCAAGCACTCGGATTGACTGCCGCCAAATTACCTAAAGTGGTGCCAGCAGGCAAATTATTGGGGCAATTAACCGTAGAAGCCGCCGAAAAATTAGGTTTGCCCGCAGGTTTGGCTTTAGTGGCAGCTGGGGCAGATAAAGCCTGTGAAGTGTTAGGCGCGGGCTGTATTAACAGTTCACAAGGGGCATTAAGTTTTGGCACAACCGCCACTTATAACACCGTCAGTCGTCACTATTTATCATTAAATCCCCCGATGCCACCGTATCCTTCGTTATTACCACGTCAATATTGTTTAGAAACCCAAATTCCGCAAGGTTTTGCTTTGGTTAACTATTTTAAACAACAAATAGCCGCACCTGAAATTGCCGCCGCACAACAAGGCCGCGATTGGTTAGCAGTATTAGAGGATTGGTTAATCAGCAGTCCCGTTGGGGCAAATGGATTAATGTGGCAACCGAGTTTAAGTGTTCAAGCCTCGGGTGAGAGTGTTTCTAAAGGTGCGTTGTTAGGTTTAAGCACTCAACACAGCAAAGCAGACTGGTATAGAGCCTTAGTTGAGGGTTTGTTATTTGCCTTAAAACAAGGCCAAGAACATGTAGAACAACATACTAAGCACAAAATTAGTCAGTTATTTGCCGCAGGTGGCGGTTCACAATCAGATGCCGTGATGCAAATTGCGGCAGATATTTTTAATATGCCGATTAACAAGCCGCATACCAGCGAAACATCAGGCTTGGGCGCGGCAATGTGTGCGGCGGTAGCGATGGGTATTTATCCTGATTTACCGTCTGCGGTACGTGCCATGACTCGTACCGATAAAGTATTTTATCCCAACAGCCTAAATGCCCGTTTTTATCAGCGTTGTTATCAAACTGTTTATAAGCCGTGGTTACAGAGTTTGGTGCAGCTTTATTCACAGCAACAAGCAAGCACACAATAAAAACTTGAAAAGCGAGGCTATAACCGCCATCATAATCTCTGTTAGAACTTACGCGGTTATCGCTTGTTTGTTCGCTAAATAATCGTTTTTAACGATTATTAGTTCACAAAACGCGCTAATTTCAGTGAAATGCGTAAGTTCTCTTAATTTGACCCAAAATTGTGGTCAGGAGTAAAAAACATGAATTGGCGTAAGTGCTTGACCGCAACAAGTTTTGTGGTTTTAACCGCGTGTACCAGTAGCACCCAAGAAGGTGCAACGGGCATCCAACGTAAGCAATTTTTGTTGTTACCTGCCGAACAAGTCAATGCCATGGCTTTGCAGTCCTATCGTGGTGAGTTATCGGCTGCCAAACAAAAAGGCGCACTTAATACCGATAAAGCTAATTTAGAACGCATTCGTAAAATTGCCGACCGTTTAATTCCTCATGCGGCGGTATTTCGTCCTGAAGCCCTTGCATGGCAATGGGAAGTGAATTTAGAAACCCGTAATGACTTAAATGCCTACTGCGCGCCTGGTGGCAAAATTATGTTTTTTACGGGCATTATCAATAATTTAAAACTAACAGATGATGAAATCGCCGCGATTATGGGACACGAAATGGCACATGCCTTGCGCGAGCATGGTCGTGAACGTATCTCGCAAGCCTATGCTCAACAAGCAGGCATGAGCATATTAGCCATGGTGACTAATATGGATCAAAAACAAGCCACGATTTTACAAACCGTCACCCATTTGGGTTTAACTTTACCGCATGGTCGTGGCCAAGAGTCCGAAGCCGATATTATGGGTTTAGAATTGTTAGCGAGAGCAGGATTTAATCCCCAAGCGTCTGTGACTTTGTGGCAAAAAATGGCTGCTGCCAGCAAAGGTGCGCCCCCTGCATTTTTAAGTACGCATCCCTCTAGTAGTCAACGTGTTAACGAATTAGAAACCAAAATTCCTACGGTAATGCCATTGTATCAAGCAGCTAAACGCAATCCCCCTAGTGTCAAAGCGATTGTGCCACGCGCCTAAATTACAGAGAAAATCATGTTACATCTTCTTAATATCTTGTCTTCGGTTGTTAGCTCTACGGTGCGTGGTTGGCGTGGTGCAAGCAGTATTAAACACAATCAACAGCCACCCTTATTACCCATTTTATTTGATAGTGAAGATAATGCTGAGTGCCGTTTGGTGCGCGAAGCCTTAACCGAACTCAATTTGGATGTATTGATTTATCCGTGTCCTCAAGGGGCAGACCGTTTTGCCGCCGAACTACAGCGTTATGGTGGGCATAATGCCAGTATTCCGTATTTGGTTGACCCCAATACTCATGTGCAGTTGGAGGGTGCGGAGGCCATCAATGCCTATTTGTTTCAAGAATATAAGCAAGAGAGTATTCCTGATGCTTTAGATGCAGGTACTTTAAATTTATTCACTTCACGTTTGGCTTCAATAGCCCGTTTCCGCCTGTCTCCTTTACAAGCCAAGCCATCATACGCTCCCAAAAAACCGTTGGTATTGTATAGTTTTGAGGCCAGTCCGTATTCTCGACCTGTTCGTGAAAAATTATGTGAGCTACAGTTACCGTATCGTTTGATTAACTTAGGCAAACAACAGTTGGCCGATGTCGGGCCAGCAAAGTTTAGATTACATACAGGCGAGTATCATCCTATTCCGAATAGCAAACGCGCCCAATTATTAGCCGAAAAAGGCCAAGTACAAGTACCATTTTTGATTGATGTTAATCAAAGTATTGAGTTGTTTGAATCTAAAGATATTTTAGAATATTTAGATAAAACCTATGCCCAATAAGCTGACATAGGTTAGAACTTACGCGGTTATCGTTTATTTGTTTTCTAAATCCGTCCCAGCCTCCCTTTCATGAAGGGAGGAGCATTCTTTGCTTAAACCACATAGGCCAAAGCAAAGAAAAACTCCCCTCTTTTTTAAAGAGGAGTGAGGAGAAATTTGCAAAACGTGCTTGTTTTGACTTCGCTCAACACAGGCTTTCGGTGCAATGCCTAAGTCCTAAACTCATCTAAACTAACAGGGTTTTGTAAGCAACAAAACCACCAATTAAAGCAATCAATCCCCAACCTAACCACTCTACAATGCCTCGTACACGATGCTCCATTGCTTGGCCACCCCAAGCCATTAAGCCCGCTACCAAGAAAAACCGTCCCCCTCTACCGACAAAGGAAGCTAAAACAAAAGGCAATAAAGCCATACTTGCCAAACCTGCGGCAATGGTAAAAACTTTATAAGGAATAGGGGTGAAGCCAGCAATAATGACGGCAAGTACGCCCCATTTAGCAAACCATTGTTCGACAACCATAAAATGTGCCGACCAGCCTAATTGCTCAAAAAGAGGTAAAAACTGCTGATAAAACACCGCGCCAATCATATAACCGAATACTCCGCCTAACACTGATGCGATAGTCGTAATCAAGGCAAAACGCCAAGCCTGTTTGGGCTTTGCCATGCACATTGGTGCCAACATAACATCGGGTGGAATAGGAAAAAATGATGACTCGGTAAAACTTAAAGTGGCTAAATAACGCTCTGCATGAGGGTGACGCGACCAACGTAAGGCCATGTCATATAAACGGGTAAATAGTGCCATGATTTGCCTAAATCAATTAAAAATAACAGCGGGCAAGTGTAGCCTAGCTTGACGGGTAAAACTTACTATTTAACTAAATTATTCAGAAGTTTTGGTACTGAGATTGGGGGAAGCCAAAGGCAGGGGGGGGAATGTGAATAAATAAGTGATAACCGCGTAAGTCATAAATCACCTAAATTATGAGATAAAATTGGCAGTTTATAACAATAAATTGGCAGTTATCATCAATAAAAAAGACAATTGTATAAAAACCGTTCATCGGAAATACCGTTTGTCCTGTAAAAAATGCTTTTCATCGGAAATTTTAGCGTCTATGATTCACTCAGCCAAGCAAATGATTGGTTGGCAAAAACAAAAATAACAGGTCAGGACTAAGGTCATCGCTAAATAACAAGCTGGCCAAAAATAACAACACAAATTTCCGAGTACTTCCCATGAAAATGCAAAAATTTTTTCTTGCGAGCTTTGTTGCCGCTTTGACTTCTACCGTCACTGTCACCGCTAATGCCGCTTCTACTTATGCTCAAACTAAATACCCGATTGTGTTGGCACACGGGATGTTTGGTTTTAAATCATTATTAGGTGGTGCGATTGATTATTGGTATCAAATACCTTCTGACTTGCAAGCCAATGGCGCAAAAGTATATGTGACTCAAGTTGCTGCTTTAGAAAGCTCAGAAGTGCGTGGTGAACAATTTTTAACCCAAGTAAAAAATGTGTTGGCCATTACAGGTGCAGCTAAAGTGAATTTGATGGGGCATAGTCATGGAGGTCATTCCATTCGTTATGTTGCCGCCGCAATGCCAACTAAAGTTGCTTCGGTAACAGCTATTGGTAGCCCCGTTAAAGGTTCACCCGTTGCTGATTTGGTGACTCAAACTGGCTCTTTAAGTGTGGTGGCGTATGGTGCATTAAATGCTTTGGCAGGAATTATTGAGTTGTTTAATGGCGCAGGCAGTTATAATCAAAGTGCTAAAAATAGTATTGCTTCGTTGTCAACCAAAGGCTCGGCGGCGTTTACTGCTAAGTTTCCTCAAGGTGTACCCACTACAGCTTGTGGTCAAGGAGCTGCCACAGTCAATGGGGTTAAGTATTATTCGTGGGGCGGTACCAAGCGTTTAACCAATGTTTTAGACCCAACAGATGTGTTGTTAGGAGCAACGGGTTTGTTTATTGGTGGTGCAAATGACGGTTTAGTTAGTCAATGTAGCAGTCATTTGGGCGTGGTGTTGCGTGATAACTATTCGATGAACCATTTAGACGAAGTGAATTTGATGTTTGGTTTACGCGATATTTTTTCGACCGACCCAAAATCGGTATATCGTGAACACGCTAATCGTTTAAAACTTGCAGGCATGTAAGGCTTGTAGAGATAACAAAAGGCAGCTTTTTAGCTGCCTTTGTTGTTTTGGTGGATTATTTATTCAGTGCATCCATCACCGCATCGCTAAAATGCACATTGGTATAGACGTTTTGCACATCGTCATAATCTTCAAGCATATCAATCATTTTGATAATTTTTTGTGCTTGCTCAATGTCGGTGATTTCGGCTTGAGTGGTGGCGTGCATAGTCACTTCGGCATGATCAGCTTTCAGGCCAGCCGCCTCTAGTGCATCTTGCACACTACCAAACGAATAAGGATTGGTAATAACAAGTACCGTGCCATCTTCTTCACTAATCACATCGTCCGCGCCTGCTTCTAAAGCCAGCTCCATGATTTTATCTTCGTCACCATCGGCAAAACTTAACTCGCCACGTTTGGTAAATAAATAGTCAACCGAGCCTGATGTGCCTAAATTACCACCGCATTTGGTAAAGGCGTGACGTACATCGCTCACGGTACGTTTAAGGTTGTCAGTCATGGTTTCGACCAACACCGCCACACCACCCATGCCATAACCTTCGTAGGTAATTTCTTGCACTTTATCGGCATCACCACCACCCACACCACGTTGAATGGCGCGGTTGATGACATCACGGGTCATGTTGGCTGTTAAGGCTTTAGAGACAATAGCACGCAAACGCGGATTGTCCGCTTCATTGCCACCGCCCATTTGTGCCGCGACGACAATTTCGCGCAAATACTTAGTAAAAACTTTGCCTTTGGAGGCATCTTGGCGAGCTTTACGATGTTTAATGTTCGCCCATTTAGAATGGCCAGCCATAAAAAGCTCCTAAGAAAACTAGCTTTAAAATATTGGAATTTTTGGTATCTCGGCACTTACGCATTGCACCAAGCGCGTATGTCCTAAATAGTACAGGATTTGGAGATTATATCTCAATAAAGCATTTTAATGCGCTTAGTTAGCCATTAATCAAGAGGTTGAGCAGGCTGACAAACACATAAATCAAGCGGTAGTTGTTGCTTTTCTTTATGAAATAACAAACATTTTTTATTTAAAATCAACAAATTAAATATAGTCGGTTTGGCTAAAGACATACCATCTTTGTGCATGCCATAAGTGTGACGTGGCTGAATTTTATCTAATAACAAACGTGACTCGCTGCTAAAGACACTGGCAGAGACAGTGACAGGCTGTCCCATTATTTGACCTAAGATGTTGTTTAACTGTTGTTGACATGCGTAACTGTTATTACTTGCCAGCAATGCAGGTTGGGCTTGTGTTGAAACAGTAGCAGCAGGGGGCGTGCTGCAAGCAGTTAAGCCCAATATCAAGAAGCAGACAGTTTTTATCATCATTCAGAGTCTTTTTTTAGCATATTTTGTTGCCATTGTGGTTTTGACAATGATCTAAGATACGCTGTATTGACCATTTTTTTACTTTGAATGGCATTATTAGTCATGCAGCGGCCTGTTTGTTGGTAATACAAAGCATTGGCCAATAATCCTTCTTCAATGCTACCTAATGGATGATTTAATGTTTCGTAGGCTTCGCAGTTTGGCGTATAACCCGTTGTTGGTACACTTTGGCCATAAGCATTTTCACCTTTAAAGGTAATGGCAAAATAAGCGGTATCGCAGTTATTTGCGCCTTCCATGCCATACGGTTTACCACAAGTTTGGCTACCAATTTTAATGACAGGCATAAAAGGTGACAAATTGTTGATAATAGCTTCGCTTGCTGAACACGTTTCTGGCGTAGTTAAAACAAATAAACGGGATAAATTTAAATGAGGTAATAGAGTATTGGATGGGTATGATCGTTGTTCAAAATAATAATAATCAGGCGCATATTTATTATTATAAACATAGCTCTGAAATAATTTATTTTGCGTTTTTTGTCCACCAATCATCGCAGCAAGTTCGTTGGCAATATAGATATAACCACCGCTATTAAAGCGCAAATCTAAGACCAAATCGTTAATTTTCTGCGTCTTAAATGTATTAACTGCTTCGATAAGTTTATCGCTGGCAGTTGCAATATGGTCATTAAATAATAAATAACCAATTTTTTGTTGTGTGCTTGGATTGCTAATGACGGTGTAATACGGTACAGGTGAGGTGACGATATTTTGCCCAGTAATGGTGACTTGTTTTTCATTACCCGTTGTAGCATCAAACAAAACCAATGTGATAGCGGTATTGACGGTTGGATACAAAGCGTCTGCAATTTGCTGCTCATTGAGCGTATTAATATGTTGATTATTGATGCTAATTAAATAATGACCACGTTTAATGCCAGATTGGTCAGCCAAAGAATTAGGCTCAACAAAACGGACTCTGAGGGAGTAATTTTCGTCATAAGTCCATAATATGCCAAGACTTAATTGTAAGCCTGACTCAAAAAAGCCTTCCGCCTCGGCTTTAGACATAGTGTAGCTAAATTGGTCTTTTTCTTTGACTAACAAGGCATCAAAATAGTTGCGTGGTGTGGAATAATGCGTGGCATTAACGTCTTTAATTTCGTTATACCACAAATATACTGTATCTAAATAACCGCGTACCCAAGTCTTTTCGCCTTCGGCTGTACATATATTTTCTGCAAAACGACATACGCCATTGACTTTTATTTCGCCTAAAGGACAGCTTGTATTGACTAATTGATTATGATTTTTTGGAGTTTGATTGTCTCCACCGCCGCCACAAGCAACTAATAGCATTGTGCTTAATACGCTGATGGTTAATTTGGATATTGAGTTAAACACGCTGATGACTCATTATTTTAAATGACTATGATAACACTCTGATAAGTATCAATCGGAGCAATTGTCTAACTAAATTAAAAACATTTTAATAATTTGATATTGCCATAAATCCCGTGTTGCGTTGCACTTCACACAGGCTACCACTTCTCAAAGTTCCCTCTCCTGTTAGGAATAGGGTGATGTCTAATTACTAGCATTGCGGGTAAATATCTGCAAAAAATAGGAAGATGCGCTATATACAACTTGTATAAATAACTCTATTTTGACTATACTTGTACTTTATATTGTACAAGTAGGAGGCGTTTGTGAATGTTATTTCTTTTAGTCAAGCAAGAAGCAGCCTCAAGGCCGTATTAGACGGTGTGATTGATGATGCCGATTGCACCATTATTACGCGTCGCGATGCCGAAGATGCCGTTGTCATGTCACTTAATCACTATAACAGTATTATGGAAACAGTGCATTTGTTGCGTTCGCCTGCCAATGTTGCCCACTTAGCAAAATCTATTTGCCAATATCAACAGGGAAACATTGTGCAAAGAGAGTTGATTGATGACTAGGTTGTTAGCATGGACAGATGAAGCATGGAGTGACTATGTGTATTGGCAGGGACAAGATAAAAAGACATTAAAACGTATCAATCTGCTGATTACGGACTGTAAACGCTCACCATTTGAAGGAATAGGAAAGCCCGAAGCCCTTAAAGAAAATTTATCGGGATTTTGGTCAAGGCGCATTGATGATACAAATCGTTTGGTTTATGCCGTTAATGACAGCTATTTAACTATTATCTCGTGTCGTTATCATTATCAATTTTGAGCAATGAAACCCATCACATAGATTGTGTTGATAAATCGCGGGTTTACTATATCAACCACACGCTACAGCCATATTGAGAAAGTTCCCTCTCCTGTTAGGAGAGGGTTAGGGTGAGGTCTAATTACTCAGCCGCTTTTTCGCGTAAACGAATCCCTAACTCACGCAACTGTTTGCTTTCAACAGGCGCAGGGGCTTGAGTCATCAAACATTCGGCAGTTTTAGTTTTGGGGAAAGCAATCACATCACGAATTGAGGTTGCACCTGTCATTAACATCACCAAACGGTCTAAACCAAAAGCCAAGCCGCCGTGTGGTGGCGCACCGTATTTTAACGCATCTAACAAAAAGCTAAACTTTTCTTGCGCTTCTTCTTCGCCAATACCAAGAGCTTCAAATACCGCTTTTTGCATATCGGGATTGTAAATACGCAACGAACCGCCGCCCACTTCGGTGCCGTTTAACACCATGTCATAAGCAACGGAGGTGGCTTGGGCAGGATTGTTTTTGAGTTCTTCGACAGTGCCATGTGGCATAGTGAATGGGTGATGCACCGAAGTCCATTGACCTTCACCCACTTCTTCAAACATCGGGAAATCAACTACCCACAATGGCGCCCATTCACAGGTCAGTAAGTTTAAATCATGGCCGAGTTTAACGCGCAATGCACCCATCGCATCGTTAACAATTTTGGCTTTGTCTGCACCAAAGAAAATCAAGTCGCCATTTTGCGCGCCTGTACGGTCAACGATGGTTTGCAACATCTCATCAGAAATGTTTTTGATAATCGGGGACTGTAAGCCAGACTCTTTATCAACACCGTTATTCACTTTGCTAATGTCGTTGACTTTGATATAAGCCAAACCTTTTGCGCCATAAATACCCACAAACTTGGTGTATTCGTCAATTTTACCGCGAGAGATTTCGTTGCCTTTAGGCACACGCAAGGCGACAACACGGCCTTTAGGGTCGTTTGCAGGGCCAGCAAATACTTTAAAACCTGCGTCTTTGAGTACGTCAGCAACGTCAATCAACTCTAAAGGAATACGCAAATCAGGTTTGTCGGAGGCAAAACGGCGCATCGCTTCGGCATAAGTCATACGGGGGAATTTATCAAACTTCACCCCTAATAAATCATCAAATAACTCTATTGCCATGCCTTCGGCAATGTTCATAATGTCTTCATCAGACATAAATGAGGTTTCGATGTCAATTTGAGTAAATTCGGGTTGACGGTCGGCGCGTAAATCTTCGTCACGGAAACATTTAGCAATTTGATAATAACGGTCAAAACCTGACACCATTAACAATTGTTTGAATAATTGTGGCGATTGTGGAAGCGCAAAAAACGAACCTTGTTGAGTACGTGATGGCACTAAATAATCACGCGCACCTTCGGGCGTGGCGCGAGTCAACACAGGCGTTTCTACATCTAAAAAGCCGTGTTTGTCTAAATAGTTACGAATTTTGGTGGTTACTTGGGAACGAAAACGCATCCGTTGCAACATTTCAGGACGGCGCATATCCAAGAAACGATACTTTAAACGAATCTCCTCGCCCACATGAGCAAAGTCATCATTTAGCGGGAAGGGTGGGGTTTCGGAACTGTTTAAAATTTCAATCTCTTTGCCCAAGACTTCAATCATCCCACTGGGCATATTGGGGTTTTCTGTGCCTGCATAACGCTGACGAACACGGCCAGTAATTTTTAATACATATTCGCTACGCGATTTGTCGGCAGTAGCAAAAGCCTCTGGGGTATCGGGGTCAATCACCACTTGTACCAAACCATCACGGTCACGCATATCCAAAAACACTACGCCACCGTGGTCACGGCGACGATGTACCCAACCACACAGGGTTACAGTCTGGTCAATATGAGATTCGTTTAAACTGCCACAATAATGCGTACGCATCATGATAATGTCACCTAAAATTATGCTGTTATAGGACTAAGGCATAAGTCCTGTGTTATTAAAAAAATAAAGTCGGCCATTATGCCCGATAATGGCCTGTTTTTGAATGTGTGACTGACACATTGCACTTAAATTAGCGTGTTTGCCCTCACTCTAGCTCTCTCCCAGAGGGAGAGAGGACTCCCTCGCCCTTTGGGAAAGGGGCGGGGTGAGGGAGGAAAATAAGCGATAACCGCGTAAGTTCTAAATAGCAATCAGGTGGAAAGTTTGGGAATAGTTAAGCCTGTTAATTTCCAACTTAATAAACCTTGACGGGTAAAAGTAAATTTAAACGGCTCATGAGGTCGTTTTTGACTACTGACATCAATCACAAAATGGTCAAAGTCTTGGTAGTATTTACGCGTAATTAACTCATCTTCGGGTGGCGCAGGTTGGGTATTATTGCTCTCAGATTTTTTTAAATCTTTAGGCATATCTGCTTGTAACATCGCGGCAATGTTTTCGGGTGTGACTAGCACGTCAACTAAAGGATTAACAAAAGCAGCCGCAAACATGGCAGCAAAAGCATTCATGCCACTATCGGTTTTGTTTTTTAATAAACTTTCGCCAACGCTGTTATTAAGTGATACTTTGAGACTTTCTTTAAGTGCAGGGTAATCAACATAACTGTTTAAGGCTTGATGATTATTGCTTTGTGCCGCTTGCTGCATTTGATGCGCGGTGTAATAGGGCGTAGCGTAAAAGCCTGCACCTGCCACCAAAAACACCAGTAATAGTACAAACTTTTTCATTAGTTAATCCGTCTTTTGAGTCCTGAGATTTGAATAATCCGTGTGGCAATTTCTTCGACCGACATTTCTGAAACATTGAGATATTTAATGCCTTCGTTGCGATAAATACTTTCAATAGCACGAATTTCTTGTTGGCACTGTTGAGGGCTGGCATAACGGCTATTAGCTTTACGTTCGTTACGAATCGCTGTCAGACGCTCGGCATCAATCATTAAGCCAAACAGTTTATTCTTGTGTTCTTTTAAAGACTTAGGCAAGGTTTCGCCGTCTAAATCATCTTCGGTGAGCGGATAGTTGGCAGCACGAATACCAAATTGCATCGCTAAATAAATACAAGTAGGGGTTTTGCCTGAGCGCGAGACACCAATCAAAATAATGTCTGCCGAATCATAATGACGGGTACGCGCACCATCATCATTGTCTAAAGCAAAATGTACCGCATCAATACGGGTTTTGTAGGCCAGCGAATCAACGGTGTGTTTACCTACAGTATTATTGGGTTTTTCGCCTAATTCTTCTTCCAATTTACCGACAAATGTTTCAAAGACATCAAACATACAGCCATTGGCATTGGCAATAATTTGTCGTACTTCTTTATTAACAATGGTATCAATAATAATCGGCTTACAGCCATCTTGTGCCGCGACTTCATTAATTTTGCGTACTGCTTGATGAGCGCGCTCGTGATTATCGACATAAGGTAAGGTATATTGCTCAAAAGGCACACGGCCAAATTGTGCCAATAAACTGTGTCCGAGGGTTTCGGCGGTGATACCTGTTCCATCAGAAATAAAAAATACACTACGTTTCATGTTTTGTTATCCTTTAGCGTTTGTACTAGGCGGCGTAAGCCTTTATATTATGGCTTAACGCCAATGGTGGCCAGTCTAAATCTTAATAATTCAAAGTCTCGTGTTAATGTTGACACAGCTTATAACCGAATCTCATATTTTTTGAGCAACGTAGGGAGTGTAACCTTGGAAGCATTAGTATTGTGGTTTCAACAATTAGGTAAAAACGATGTTGAAATTGTGGGTGGTAAAAACGCCTCTTTAGGTGAAATGATTAGCAATTTGGCTAATGTGGGTGTGTCAGTGCCAAATGGTTTCGCCACAACCGCACAAGCCTATCGTGATTTTTTAGAGCAAAGTGGTTTGAATAAGCGCATCAATGACGCGCTAGATAATTTGAATGTGGACGATGTGGTACGTTTGGCCGAAGTGGGCAAACAAATTCGTGAATGGATTGTCGCCACACCGCTACAACCTGCCTTAGAACAAGCGATTCGTGATAATTTTGCCAAGATTGCCGAAGATAATGCCAATGTGGCGGTGGCGGTACGTTCTTCTGCGACTGCCGAAGATTTACCCGATGCCTCGTTTGCGGGTCAGCAAGAAACCTTCTTAAACATTCGTGGTGTTGATAATGTACTGATTGCGGTCAAAGAAGTCTTTGCCTCGTTATTTAATGACCGCGCGATTGCTTACCGCGTTCATCAAGGTTATGACCACAAAGGGGTGGCTTTGTCGGCAGGTATTCAACGCATGGTACGCTCCGAAACAGGTGCTGCGGGTGTGATGTTTACCTTAGATACCGAATCAGGTTTCCGCGATGTGGTGTTTATTACCAGCTCTTACGGTTTGGGTGAAATGGTGGTGCAGGGGGCAGTTAATCCCGATGAGTTTTATTTGCACAAACCTACGCTGATTGCCAAACGTCCGTCTATTTTGCGCCGTAATTTGGGTAGCAAAACCCAAAAAATGATTTATGGTCAAACGGGTGTAGCAGGTAAATCCACTTTAGTCGTTGATGTGGATAAACCAGAGCGTTTAAAGTTTTCGATTACCGATGCCGAAGCGGCAGCACTGGCCGAACAAGCCTTGATTATTGAAAATCATTATGGTCAGCCGATGGACATTGAATGGGCAAAAGACGGTGATGACGGCCAATTGTATATTGTGCAAGCGCGTCCAGAAACGGTAAAAAGCCGTCAAAATGTTGGCACCATGGAGCGTTATTTGCTCAAACAAAAAGGCACAGTAGTCTTGTGTGAAGGCCGTTCGATTGGCCAGCGTATTGGTTCTGGCCGTGTCAAAGTGGTCAACTCAATTCGTGAAATGGATAAAGTACAAGACGGTGATGTCTTAGTGTCGGATATGACTGACCCCGATTGGGAACCCGTGATGAAACGCGCTTCGGCGATTGTCACCAATCGTGGTGGTCGTACCTGTCATGCGGCGATTATTGCCCGTGAGTTGGGTGTGCCAGCGATTGTCGGATGTGGTAATGCCACCGAATTATTGTCTGATGGTATGGAAGTGACCGTGTCTTGCGCCGAGGGTGACACTGGCTTTGTCTATGAGGGAATGCTTGATTTTGAAGTGCAAAAGAACTCTATTGAGTCGATGCCTAAGTTACCTTTCAAAATTATGATGAATGTGGGTAATCCTGACCGTGCCTTTGATTTTGCTCAAATTCCTAATCAAGGTATTGGTTTGGCGCGTTTAGAGTTTATTATCAATCGTATGATTGGTGTGCATCCTAAAGCCTTGTTAAATTACGATACTTTGCCACGTGATATTCGTAATGCCGTGACTAATCGTGCCGCAGGTTATGCTTCGCCTGTTGATTTTTATGTCGAAAAATTAGTTGAGGGCATTGCTACGTTGGCCGCCGCTTTTGCGCCACAACGGGTGATTGTGCGGATGTCGGACTTTAAGTCTAACGAATATGCAAATTTAATTGGCGGCAAGTTGTATGAGCCAGAAGAAGAAAACCCGATGTTGGGTTTCCGTGGTGCATCGCGTTATATTTCCGATAATTTCCGTGATTGTTTTGACTTAGAATGTCGTGCGCTGAAAAAAGTGCGTGATGAAATGGGTTTAACTAATGTTGAAATTATGATTCCGTTTGTGCGTACCACAGGCGAAGCCAAACGTGTGATTGAGTTATTGGCCGAAAAAGGCTTAAAACGGGGTGAAAATGGCTTACGCGTGATTATGATGTGTGAGTTACCCACCAATGCGTTATTGGCCGAAGACTTTTTACAGCATTTTGATGGCTTCTCGATTGGTTCTAACGATTTGACCCAATTAACACTGGGCTTAGACCGTGATTCGGGCATCGTCTCGCATTTATTTGATGAGCGTGACCCTGCGGTCAAGATGTTGTTATCGCGGGCAATTCATGCTTGTCGTAAAGCCAATAAATATATTGGCATTTGTGGTCAAGGCCCCAGCGACCATCCCGATTTGGCACAATGGTTAATGGAGCAGGGTATTGATTCGGTGTCGTTAAATCCTGACTCTGTGTTGCAAACGTGGTTCTTCTTGGCTGAGAAACACGGTAAGTAAGTTTTACTGTTGATTAAAATTAAAGCCTCAATTGAGGCTTTAATTTTTTAAAATCTAAACATCAGATTAGTGGTGATGACCACCTGCACCGTGAACATGGCCATGTTCTAATTCTTCGGCACTTGCAGCACGAATCGAAACCACTTCCACATCAAAGTTTAAGTTTTGGCCAGCCAAAGGATGGTTACCATCAACAGTAACTTCGTCACCTTCAACCGCAGCAACGGTCACTACCTGCATACCATAGTCAGTTTGAGCATGAAACTGCATACCTGCTTCAATGCTTTCTACGCCAGCAAACAAATGCTTAGGCACAACTTGCACTAATTCGGCATTGTATTCGCCGTAACCATCAGCAGCAGCCACATTAACCGTTAATTTGTCACCAACTTGTTTGCCCACTAAAGCATTTTCTAAACCGGGAATAATGTTTTGCGCGCCGTGTAAATACACTAATGGCTCACCACCAGCCGAAGTGTCAATCATTTGGCCTTCATCATTGGTGAGGGTGTAAGCAATAGCAACCACGCTGTCTTTAGAAATTTGCATAATAAAACCTTGGGGTCAGTTGACCATTATAAAAAATAGCCGTCAATGATACTGCAACTGACGGCTTTATGCTTGTAGTTTTGATTATGACTTGCGCATTTCGCCGAAATTAGCGCGTTTTCACCCCCCTCAGTCCACCCTTAATAAGGGGGGATGCCGAAGGCAGGGGGGTAGGAGGTGAACAAATAAGCGATAACCGCGTAAGTCTTATTAATGTAGTTTAAGGGTAGGACTGGCGTTTTTGCTCAGTTGGTCTTTAGCCCATAACACAAAAGTTTTTAATGTGCCATGCAAACTATATTGGTGCATACGGTAGAGCATGACGTACATTAAACGCGCAATTCGACCTTTAACATGAATGTTGCCCACCAAATTGCCCACGCTACTGCCATGACTTAAAGAGATTAACGAGCCAAAGTCACTGTACTTATAAACAGGTAAGGGCTTATTTTGAATATGTGCGGCGAGGGCTTTGACCAAATAATTGGCTTGTTGTTGCGCGCTTTGGGCGCGAGGCGGGACAGGTCGCTCCATATGAGGTAAGGTACACGAAGCACAATCACCAAACGCAAAAATTGCGTCATCATGCGTGGTTTGTAAACTCGGTTTGACCACCAATTGATTGATACGATTGGTTTCGAGTCCTGCAATACCCTGTAAAAAATCAGGTGCTTTAATCCCCGCCGACCAAACTTTTAAATCGGCAGCAATTTGTTTGCCACCATCACAGTCAATATGATGTGCTTGAATAGATAAGACTTTGGTTTTGGTCAGTACCTTAATGCCTTTAGCTGTTAATTGTGCTTCGGCAGCCGCAGAGACTTCAGGTGGTAACACAGGCAACACACGGTCAGCCGCTTCAATCAGGGTGATATTGACGTTTTGTGGGGCAATATCATCCAAACCATAACGCACAAATTCATGGCAAGCATGATGTAATTCGGCAGCAAGTTCGACCCCTGTTGCTCCTGCACCAATAATCGCCACATTTAACTCGGGTGGCGGTGAAACATCGGCAGGCAGAGCATGAGCTTGTAAATACATATTCAAAAATTGCTGTTGAAAACGGTCAGCTTGTGGCCGTGAATCTAAAAAAATGCAGTTATCACGCGCGCCTTGAGTGCCAAAATCATTAGCCGTTGAGCCAATCGCCACGACTAAGGTGTCATAACTAATCGCACGCGCAGGCGCAACTTGTTGGCCTTGCTCATCGCTCAGTGGTGCAAGTTGTAGTTTTTTGTTGCTACGGTCAATATCAACCATCCGTCCAAGCTGAAATTCAAAATGATGTTTGACACTATGAGCAAAATAATTCAATTCATCTTCAAAAGAGTTAAGCGTACCCGCCGCGACTTCATGCAGTAATGGTTTCCAAATATGGGTTAAATGGGCATCAATTAAGGTGATTTTAGCTTTTTTAGCTTTACCCAGTTTATGACCTAATTGTGTTGCTAAGCCTAAGCCTCCCGCGCCACCGCCTACGATGACAATATGATGTAATGTGTTGTGCATAAAAGCTCCAAAAAATAAAAACAATCACAGCAACACGGTTAAATTAACTGCGCTGATGTCATTGCTTTTATTGTTTTTTTGGAGATAAAGAGGGTGTTAGGGTATGATTACACCCTAACTATAGTCTGAATTGTACGAGAAATGTAAATGAGATTCTACTAAAATTAGTCCTATAAATGTTGTAACAACCACGATAACAGGTCATAACGCACTTCACTAGCATTGGTTTCATGCAAAATGTCGTGTCGGCCTTGAGGATATAATTTTAAACTCACTTCGCTATGACGATATTTTTGATGAGCTTTGGCCAGCTTTTTTACCCCTTTAGCATAATGCCCAACAGGGTCTTCTGTTCCTGCAAAAATATAGACAGGCAGTTGACTAGGTATCTTTTTTAAGTTGTTCGGTGTGTAAATTTGGGATAAGGTTTTTAAAAAGTCGCGCCAATAACTATTGGCCATTTTAAAGCCACATAAAGGGTCACTGACATAGTTATCAACCCATGCTTCATCACGCGATAACCAATCATAATCAGTACGAGCAGGTTTAAACGCTTTACTAAATTTACCAAAAGCCAAACTATGAATTAAATCACTACGGCCATTTTCGCCCTGACGTTTAGTTTCGATACAAGCTAATTTAGACGCTGTGCCTGTAAACCATGTGGGCAAAAAATCCGAGCCAGATAAAGCTAATGCGCGTACTGCTTTAGGGTGGTTTTCGATAAAGTGTTGGCTAATAAAAGAGCCCATACTGTGACCAATCAGCACCACAGGCAGGTTTTGATAAGTCGCTTTAATCCAATTATGAATCAAAGGCATATCTTCTAACACCCCATGCCAATGCTGTGTAGAGTCAACATTGCCTAAATTAAGCTGAGTGGCTAAACCATGACAACGATGGTCGTGTGCTAAAACTGCAAAATTGTATTGATTTAAAAAAGCGGCAACATCATCATAATTGCCACTGTGTTCGGCCATACCATGCACAATATGAATCATGGCACGAGGATGTTTGACTGGCCAATGACGCATAGGAATTTTATGGCCATCAGATGTGGGTAAATATAATAAAGTCGCTTCTGTACTAAGATGCGGATTGTTCATTCTTTAGTCCAAGTTTAAAAATTTTATACGGAATCTATTATGCACGCAGCATGTCATTACACTATTTCGGCCAACCAAGCTCAACGTCATTTTTTTCAAGTATCGTTATTGATTGCTCAGCCTGAGCCAGCAGGACAAATAGTATGGCTGCCTAATTGGATTTTGGGTAGCTACATGATTCGTGATTTTGCGCGTCATATTATCAGTGTACGAGCTAAAACCGCGAAAGGATTGTTATTAGATGTCAAAAAATTAACAAAAAATCAGTGGCAAGTGGCGGCACATGAGGGAGAAATTCAGCTTGAGTATGAGGTATATGCGTGGGATTTGTCGGTGCGTGGCGCACATTTAGACCAAATACATGGTTATTTTAATGGTGCGTGTTTGTTGTTGGCTGTGCAGGGACAAGAAGAAAAAAGCCATCAATTACAAATCATTGCGCCACAAAATGTTGATTGGCGGGTGGCGACTACCTTAACGCCTGTCACGATTAACGAACGAGGTTTTGGCCTTTATCAAGCGGATAATTATTTAGAATTGATTGACCATCCTGTCGAAATGGCCAATTTTACTGAGATAGATTTTAGTAGTGGCGATACACCACATAAGATGGTTATTACAGGAAAACATCGTGCCGATAACCAACGTTTGGCCGAAGACCTACAAAAAATTTGTCAAACTGCAATTAACTTTTGGGGTGACGCACAACCGCCATTTAGTCGTTATTTGTTTCAGGTCATGGCGGTAGGTAACGGTTATGGTGGTTTAGAGCATCGTAGTTCAACCAGTTTATTATGCTCGCGTGAAGATTTACCGTTGGCTAATGAGCCTAAACATAAACTGAATGATAAATATAAAACTTTTTTGGGATTATGTAGCCATGAATATTTTCATTCGTGGTTAGTTAAAAGAATTCAACCGCAAGTCTTGCTCAAGCCCAATTTACATCAAGAAAACTACACCGAGTTATTATGGGTTTTTGAAGGTTTTACCTCATATTACGATGATTTATTATTGCTACGTTCGGGCGTGATTAGTAGTCAAGAGTATTTGGATTTATTAGCTCAAACTATTACTCGGCATCTTAAAACTTTAGGGCGTTTTAAACAAAGTGTCACTGATTCGAGTTTTGATGCGTGGACAAAATATTATAAACAAGACGAAAACACTCCTAATAGTGTGGTCAGTTATTATGTTAAAGGGGCATTAGTGGCTTTATGTATTGATTTAAAATTACGTCAACTGAGTGATAATCAATACAGTTTAGATTATGTGATGCGCCAATTATGGCAAGAGTATGGTAAAACAGGACGTGGTGTACAAAATCAAACCGTACAACAATTATGCCAAGCCTTAGTGCATGAAGATTTAAGCGCATTTTGGCAACAATGTTTATATTCTACCCAAGAATTACCGTTTGCCGAGTTATTGCAGCAACAAGGTGTTAAAGTCAGCTATCAATATGAACTCGGTAAAAGCCAAGCTGTTGCGTGTTTGGGGTTGCGTGGACAAATGGCTGAGGGCGGCTTTCAGGTACAAAATGTATGGCGTGATGGAGCGGCAGAGCAAGCAGGTATTGCCGCAGGAGATATTTTAATTGCGGTTGATGGTTTAAAGGTCAACGCGCAACTCGAAAAAAATATTGCCAGTTATGAGATTGGTCAAACACTGAGCGTTTATTTGTTTAGACGTGATGAGTTACAGCAAATGCAGGTGACACTATTGGCTAATCAGGCAGAAGTGTGTACTTTACAAGCTGAAGCACAATCAAAAATAGCGTTTGAAAAATGGATTTTGGGACAATAAAAAATTAAAAACAAAAATGGAGCAATGATGGCATTAGATGATTTTTGGCGTGATAAATATCCGCCTAATATAACGCGTACTATTGATAATAATCAGTATCAAACCTTAATTGATTTATTTAAGGAGGCGTGTTGTAAATATGCCCATAAACCCGCTTTTTCTGACCAAGGACGCACTTTAAGTTTTGCCGAGTTAGATAAGTACAGTGCGTGTTTTGCGGTGTGGTTGCAACGTCATACCGATTTAAAAGTTGGTGACCGTATTGCGATTCAATTGCCTAATATCTTGCAGTTCCCGATTGCCGTATTTGGCGCAATGCGTGCGGGTTTAATCGTGGTTAATACCAGTACCTCATATACGCGTGCCGAAATGGCACATCAATTTAAAGATTCGGGTTGTAAAGCAATTTTAACTTTAACAAGTATGGGACATTTAATTCAAGAGATATTGCCACAAACAGGCATTCGTTATGTGATTATGACCGAAATAGGTGATTTATTAGCTTTTCCAAAACGAATATTTGTTAATCATATTGATAAATATATTAAAAAAAATGTGCCGTCTTATCATTTACCCGATGCGATTTCTTTTGTTGATATATTGCGTAGTAATCCTACTAAATTAAAAGAATTAACTGTGACTGGCGAAGATATTGCTATTTTGCAATATACGGGTGGCACGACAGGTGTTGCTAAAGGTGCGATGCTCAGTCATAACAACATTACGAGTAATATGTTGCAAAGTTATGCGTTTTTATCAACCACCTTGCAAATAGGTCGTGAAACGATATTGTGTCCTTTGCCTTTGTCACACGTTTTTGCTTTTAGTGTGATTTGTGTGGGTATGATGTTGGGCGCGCATAGTGTGTTAGTAAGCCAGCCGCGTGATATGAGTTTGCTACTAAAACAACTTAAAACCTATCCTGTCACGGTGTTAATGGGAGCAAATAGTTTATTTGTTGATTTAATTAACCAACCTCAACTCAATAATGTCGATTTTTCTAAATTAAAATTAACCATTACGGGCAGTATGCCGATTCAGCCGCAAGTGGCTGAGGTGTGGCACAAAATCACCGATTGTCCGATTTGTGAAGGTTATGGTATGACCGAGTCTTCGCCTGTGATTACCATGAATCCACCGCAAGCAATACAAATGGGTACGATTGGCTTACCTGTTCCTAATACTCAGTTGCGTTTAGTCAATGATGATGGTGAAGATGTTCCTGTTGGGGAAGCAGGTGAGTTGTGGGTAAAAGGACCACAAGTGATGACAGGTTATTGGCGTAATGCCGAAGCGACAGCCGATGCCTTAACTTATGATGGTTGGTTAAAAACGGGCGATATTGCCTTACTGCAAGCGGACGGTTATTTAAAAATTATTGACCGTAAAAAAGACATGATTTTGGTGTCAGGATTAAATGTTTATCCGCGTGAGATAGAGCAAGTAGCCGCTACACACACCGCCATTTTAGATTGTGCCGCAGTAGGAATGAGTGATTTTAAAGCAGGTGAGGTGGTCAAGTTATATGTGGTTAAAAAAGACCCTTATTTAAACCAAGACGAGGTGCTTGAATATCTTAAACAACATCTTGCTGCGCATAAAGTTCCGCGTAGCGTAGCGTTTGTTGAAGTGATTCCACGTTCTGCTTTAGGTAAAGTTTTGCGCCGTCAACTCAAAGATTTGGTATAAGTATTTTGTAGTCTGTATGCAGCATAATGCCTTATTAAGAGGGGAGTTCCCCCTCTTTTTTAAAGAGGGGTTAGGGAAGATTCTGGTGGATTTTTTAACCATTCATCATGGCCATAACGGATGTAAAACTCTTCCACTTGTTGCCGTGCCCACGGAGTACGCCGTAAAAAAACCAAGCTAGATTTAATACTTGGGTTTTTTTTAAAACAGTTAATATCAATAAAGCGTGCCAACTCTGACCAGCCATATAAAGCGACTAAACGCTCCAATAACATTTGTAAAGTGAGGCCATGTAAAGGGTCATTTTGGTTCATGATTAAGGTTTAGGCTGTGAGAGAGAAAAAGGCGAAGATGAGTGTTGATGTTGCTCGTTATGGCTAATGACCACGTTTTGTAACAAAGTCCATAAACCAAAGGCCATAATCAATAAACCATTAGCGGTACGCCAACCTTGTTGCTGTAATTTTTGCTTGAGAGCACCTGCTGTCGTGCCTGCAAGTAACATCATGGGTAGTGTGCCTATACCAAAGGCTAACATGACACTGCCTGCTGTGATTGGGTTAGCACTACTCAAGGCCAAAGCCAAAGCACTATATACCAAACCACAAGGTAAAAATCCCCACAACATCCCTGCGATTAAAGCACGAGCTACACTATTGATAGGCATAAATTTTTTGCGTAAGGGCAACATGGCTTGCCAAATTTTTCCACCAAATACTTCGAGTTTATCCAAGCCACGCCACCAGCCCGATAAATACAAACCAAACATAATCATCATTAACGAAGTAAAGATATAAGGCCATTTTGAGCCAGCTAACGGAGATAATAAACCTTGACCTAATAAACCAACCATTAAGCCTAATAAGCTATAAGACAGCAAACGCCCGACATGATAGGTACTTTGTAATAAAAAACGCTGACGAGGTGTTTGTTGGGCTAAAGCAAAACTTAACGCACCCACAATGCCACCACACATACCCAAACAATGCGGCGAGCCAAAAAAGCCAGCAGCCAACGCGGTTACGATGATTAAACCATCATTCATGCTGTTTGCGTCTCATTTCTTTGTCATCAAGAATGATTCGTTCAGCAGGGCCTGTGAGGTCTTCAAATTGGTCACTTTTGACCGCCCACAAAATCCCCCAAATCGCGCCTGCGAGTAACATCACGCTGAGGGATACTAATAAATAGACATAATCCATGATGCTGATACTCTAGGTGAGAGACTAAAAACTAAACCCGTAGCGCATTTAATACCACTAACAATGAGCTAAGAGACATACCTATGGCGGCCAACCACGGTGGAACATACCCCAAAGCCGCAGGTGGCAAGATAGCTAAATTATACACCAATGCCCATGCCAGATTTTGCTTAATAATCTTTTCTGTTTTGCTTGAAATTTGCCGCGCTATGCTGAGAGCCGATAATCGGTCGCCAAGTAATAAGGCATCGGCGGTAATTTGCGCTAAGTCTGCTCCCGAGGCCATTGCTACTGAAACATGAGCTTGACCCAAGACAGGCGCATCATTGATACCATCACCGACCATCACGACGACTGCGCCTTGTGCTTGCAATTGTTGTACATACGTGGCTTTGTCTTGGGGTAATAAACTACCGTGAGCTTCTTGAATACCCAATTCATTGGCGAGTTGTTGTGCCGCGTAGGAGCGGTCACCCGATAACAAAATCGTGGTTAATCCTAAATGGTGTAGCTGTGTGATTAAGGGCAAAGACTCAGGCCGCGTACTGTCTTTAAAGTCAAAATAAGCGATGGCTTGTTGTTCGCAACTGAGCCAAATGCGTAGGTTATCGCTTGCTGTATCTTCAAATGTCGCATCCAGTGCAAATTGTGCATGACCAATTTTGTAGCTTTGCTTGGCAATCGTTCCCATCAAGCCTAAACCTGCTTGATTGGTGATGTTACTTACTTCAGGTAATAAACCTAAATTAAGACTTTTAAACGCATAAGCAATCGGATGTTCGGAGTGTTGTTCTAAAGCAGCAGCAATCAGTAATGCCTGTTGCGTATCACCCGTTAAACTATGACACGCCACAAGCTGCAATTTGCCTGTGGTTAATGTGCCTGTTTTATCAAAAATAACGTGTGTTGCTTGGGCTAAGCGGTTAATTACATGGCCGCGTGTGACCAAAAAACCTTGTTGTGCAAGGCGATGGGTAGCGGCAGTTAAGGCGACAGGTGTAGCCAAAGATAATGCACAAGGGCAAGTAGCCACCAAAACGGCAATGGTTGCTAACAGAGCTTGACTCGGATCAACAAAACGCCAGCCAATATACACCAGCATTGATAAGCACAAAATGCTCAAAATAAACCAATGAGCAAACTTGTCGGCTTGTTCGGCAAGTTGTGGTTTTTCGGCTAAAGCTCGATTAATCAATTGATGAATGGTGGCCAAGGTACTGGCTTGAGCAATTTGGCTGACGGTGATAATCAGTGGACTATCGTGATTTTGGCTACCACTTAGTACGTTGTCACCTTGTTTTTTGCTTAAGGGTAACGGTTCACCTGTTAATAAAGCCTCAGAGACGGCACTTTGTCCTTCAACAATAACGCCATCACAGGGAATAATTTCGCCTGCTTTGACCAGTATGGTATCGCCAATGTGCAAATCGGTAATAGGCACATCTTCGCTTTGGCCATTGCTTAATACGCGATGGCTTAAACGTGGCGTAACAGGAATTAAATCGTTGGCCGTTTCGCTGGCTTTGCGCCGTGCTTGCGTTTCTAAAAATCGACCTGTTAATAAAAAAAACACAAACATAGTGACCGAGTCATAATACACATCAGGCGCACCGATAGCCGTATTATAAATACTCGCGGCAAAAGTTAAGATGAGAGCAATACTGACGGGTACATCCATATTAAGCGTTTTGGCTTTGAGTGAGTACCATGCCGAACGATAAAAAGGATACGCCGAATAAAAGAAAATCGGTAAGGTAATCAATAATGATACCCAACGTAAAAAGTCCCGATGCGCCAATGTCATATCACTGGCAACATATAAACTGCCTGCATACATCATGGCTTGCATTGAGCCTAAACCAGCCACCCCTAAACGCATCAATAATTGTCGGGATTCTTTTTTGAGCAAACTGGCATGTGTGTCAGTACGAAAGGGACGGGCTTTATAACCGAGTTTTTCTAAATCATTGAGTAAATAACTCAGTGGCGTTTGCTTATCATCCCATAATAAACGTAAACGATGATTGCTTAAATTAACGCTGACTTGACTCACTGCCGCTTCTTGGCTCAAACGGCGTTCAATCAGCCAAGCACAGGCAGCACAAGATACGCCTTCAACGCTCAGTTCGGCGCAAGCCAGATTGTCTTCGCGGTGAACAAATTGTTGTTGGGTATCGGGATGGTCGTAGCCTTTGAGTTGTTCTAATTCGCTGGGTAGAGGAGCGGTTGGGCTAATTACGCTGCGCTCTAAATAATAGCTTTCTAAGCCATTAGTCACGATAGTTTCGGCAACGGCGTAACAGCCCATACAACACAAGGCACGGTTTGCACCTAAAATGTTTAAGTGGTAAGGGCTGCTTGGTAATGGTTCACCACAATGATAACAAGCGTCACTCATGAGCTTCGGTCATTCAAGATTAAGTGCCGCAGGTTGCAAGGTATGTGCTGTATTTAACGGCAATTCCAGCATCGACTTGAGCCGCCATACTGAGGTATTGACATCCACATAATAACGTCCTGTCACGGGTTGGCTCAACGTGGTGTTATAACTACCATCGCTTTGTCGCGTCAACACTAAATGCACATCTTTGGCTTGATGGGTAGGATGCGACAAGTTGACATTGAGCGTGGCAGGGCGTGCCTGTTTATCTAAATCATAAGGACTAGCCACTACCACCGATAACACTTGTCCCGTTAAATTAAGTTGAGCAGTAATCGTTAAGGCACTGGCGTAATGGTCACGGCTCACATCTTCTTTAACTGCTTTACGGCTTTTGTGCCAATCACCCTCAACTTCTGCATCTTTGTGAGTAATCGCGACCCACAACATGGTAAAACTTAACATCACCGAAATAAGGGGAATCATAATTAACACCCATAACCACGGGTGTTTGTACCAAGGTTTAGTATCTGTTGTTTGGTGCATAATGATTATTCCTTAGCGACTGGCAGGTGCTAAAAAGCGGCTTTCGGTTTCGGCAACGACATTGGCTTCGGTCACAGATTGTACCTTAAATTCAATTTCAGTCTTAGTTTTGCTCAGTTCGGCAGGATCAGCCTGTAACGTGACGGGCATACTGGCTATTTCTCCTGCGGCTAAAGCAAAATCTTGCACAGGCACTAGTTTAATAGCTTCATTATCACTCTCTAAAGACAAACGATAACGCTGTGTTTGTTGAGTTTTATTGATAATTTTCAGGGTGTAAACATTTTCAATCAAACCTTCGCTATTTTCACGATAAAGCTGATTACGGTCACGAATTGCATCAATCGTTAATGGGATACGCATCGCGAGCGTATAAACAAACAATACAATCATTACTAGCACGACCAAACTATAACCAATCAAACGTGGACGTAACCAATGATAACCTGTTTTTTCTTTAAGAATATGTTCGGTAGTATAACGTACCAAGCCGCGTTGATAACCCATTTGATCCATAATGCTGTCACAGGCATCAATACAAGCCGCACATTGAATACATTCCAATTGTAAACCATCACGAATATCAATACCTGTTGGACAAACCTGAACACATAATTGGCAGTCGATACAATCGCCTAAGCCAGCTTCTTTGGGGTCAACATTCTTTTTACGTGCGCCGCGTGATTCGCCGCGTTCTTCGTCATAAGAGACAATTAAGGTGTCTTTATCAAACATCACACTTTGAAAACGGCCATAAGGACACATATAAAAACAGACTTTTTCACGCATCCAACCTGCATTCAGGTAGGTAAATACAGTAAAAATGAGAATAAAAACATAACCCCAACCACCTAAAACACCAGTCATAAAGTCGGGGGCTAAAGTACGAATAGGGGTAAAATAGCCAACAAAAATAAAACCAGTGGCAAAAGCAATCAACAACCACAGTAAATGTTTAATTGAACGCCGAGTAAATTTTTCGACTGACATCGGGGCTTTGTCGAGTTTCATGCGGACATGACGTTCGCCTTCAGTAATTTTTTCTATCCATAAAAATAGGGCAGTCCATGTGGTTTGTGGACAAATGTAGCCACAAAATACCCGTCCCGCAAACACGGTGACTACAAACAAACTAAAGGCGGCAATAATTAATAACCACGATAAAAAGAAAAAGTCTTGTGGCGCAAAGGTTAAACCAAAAATAAAAAATTGTTGGTGGCTTAAATCAAACAAAATCGCTTGTCGGCCATCCCAACTTAACCACGGCAAAGCAGCATAGACAAACAAAGCCAATGCCATTGTACTATGGCGAATGTTTTGCCAAAAACCGCGAATTGAACGAGGAAAAATTTTGGGTTTATCAATGTGCATTAATTTAGGCGGATGAATTTGGACAGGATTGGGTGAGTTATCTTGACTAGGAATTTTCTGGCTCATGGCTAAATAACCTGTTGGATAATAAGTATGTCTTTACTTTGAAAAATCAGAAATCTTAGTTCGACTCCGTTCGCCATACGTGAAAAATGCACTGATTGTGTTCAAAACAAAGACATAATGACTATCTTAGATTGAGGGCTTGCCAACAATATAACCTAAGCAGCAGTGATATTGTTGGCAAAGTTGGCAAGTAAAACTGATAAGTATCATCAGCCGTGATGTAGAATCAACTCACGGCCAAATAAAACTTAGTGTTTACCGCCATTAGATAAAGACCAAACATAAGCAGAAAGAAGATGCACTTTCTCTTTGCCTAAACTGGCTTCCCATGCAGGCATGACACCATTACGACCATAACGTAAGGTTTCTTCAATAGTCGCTTTGCTGCCACCATATAACCAAATGGTATCGGTTAAATTAGGTGCGCCAAGTGCGGTATTGCCACGACCTTCTGCACCATGACAAGCAGCACACATGGCAAATTTGCCTTGACCCACTTCGGCTAACTTTTGGTCAGCTTCAGACAGCCTACGGCCTGACAAAGTCATTACATAAGCGGCTACTTCTTTAATGCCTTGCTCACCCAACGTGTCTTTCCAAGCGGGCATTTTCATCCCACCCTCAACACCTAAACGGCCATTGGTTAGCGTCTCAACGATATTGGCAGGCTCTCCACCATATAACCAATCTTGGTCAGTTAAATTGGGATAACCTTTAGCACCACGAGCATCTGCACCATGACAAGCAGCACAGTTGTTAGCATATAAACGACCTGCAACTTTCATCGCGGTGGCATCATGGGCTAATTCTTCAATGGGCTTGGCAGCATAAGCAGCAAAAATAGGGCCATACTTAGCATCATAAGCAGCCTTATCTTTGGCGTGTTCACCTACCGAAGTCCAACCTAAAAAGCCTTTGTAAGCACCTAAAGCGGGGTAAGCTAAAACGTAAAAAATAAAGAAAGCTACACCGCCCCAATACAAAATCTGCCACCATTTAGGCATGGGGTTATCGTATTCTTTAATGCCATCGTACTCATGGCCTGTTGTGTTGTCAGGTTCACGATTTACTTTTAGGCTATTTGCCATCCACATAACAGCTATCACAAAGGCTAAACAGCCTAGTGATAGAATAGTAATATAAGCACTCCAAAATGCACTCATTTTGATTTATCTCCCGCTGAATTGACGGTCTTTTGATAAAGAGGGTCGCTATCTAAAGCGAGCATGGCATCTTGCTCAAACCGTTTTTTGTGGGCAGGACGATACGCCCACCAACAAATTCCAGCAAAGGCAAAAATTGCCGAAAAAGTGCCAAAGATATAAAGCAGTACCATGCCGTTCATCTCTTATCTCCGCTCTTTAATAGCTGTGCCTAATTGTTGCAAATAGGCAATTAAAGCATCCATTTCGGTTTTACCTTTGACGCTTTCTGCCGCAGCGGCAATGTCAGCATCAGTATAAGGCACACCAAAATTACGGAAGACCTCTAGCTTTTTCGCGGTTAACTCGCCTGTGAGTTTATTATCTTGTAACCAAGGATAACCTGGCATATTGGACTCAGGAACAACATCGCGTGGATTGATTAAATGTACACGATGCCAGTCATCTGAGTATTTTTGGCCAATACGCGCTAAGTCTGGACCTGTGCGTTTAGAGCCCCACAAGAACGGGTGATCCCATGCAGATTCGGCGGCAACCGAATAGTGGCCATAACGCTCGGTTTCGGCGCGTAGTGGACGAATCATTTGTGAATGGCAAACATGGCAGCCTTCACGAATGTACACATCACGTCCTTCCATTTGTAAGCCAGTCAATGGTTTCATGGTGGGTAAAGGTTCGTTTAATTCTTTTTGGAAGAATAAAGGAACAATTTCGACTAATGTCGCAAAACTAATTGCCACACAAATCAATACAATCAAGAGGCCAACATTTTTCTCTACAGCCTCATGAACGTTTTTGCTATCAGCATTATGATCGGCCATTTAAACTTCTCCTGCTTAGCTTAACTTGTCGGCATCAACTGGTTGTTTATTCATGACCGTCATTGCGACGTTATAAGCCATAACAAACATACCCGTTAAATATAAAGCACCACCAATAAAGCGGCCAAACCAATAAGGATGGCTGGCAACTACGGCTTCAACAAAGCTATAGGTTAAAGAACCATCTTCGTTGACCGCACGCCACATCAAGCCTTGAGTGATACCCGAAATCCACAACGAGGCAATGTAAATCACCACGCCAATAGTCGCTAACCAAAAGTGCAAATTGATTAAGCCAATGCTGTACATACGCTCACGCTCAAAGACGCGAGGAATTAAGACGTACATAGATCCGATAGTAATCATGCCTACCCAACCAAGTGCGCCAGAATGTACGTGACCTACGGTCCAGTCGGTGTAGTGTGATAAAGCATTAACGGTTTTGATTGACATCATCGGGCCTTCAAAAGTGGACATACCGTAGAACGATAAAGCAACCACCATAAAGCGAATAATGGGGTCAGTACGCAATCTGTCCCAAGAGCCAGACAAAGTCATAACACCGTTAATCATGCCACCCCAGCTTGGTGCAAATAACACTAAGGAGAAAGCCATTGCCAAAGACTGTGTCCAGTCGGGTAAGGCGGTATAGTGTAAATGATGACCACCAGCCCACATATAAACCGAAATCAACGCCCAAAAGTGAACAACAGATAAACGGTAAGAGTAAACAGGACGACCCACTTGTACAGGAATAAAGTAGTACATCATGCCCAAGAATGCCGCGGTCAAGAAGAAACCTACCGCATTATGACCATACCACCATTGAATCATGGCATCGGTCGCACCACTGTACATTGAGTAAGACTTAAACAAGCTGACAGGTACAGCCATGCTATTAATAATATGTAACAGGGCAATGGTGATAATAAAAGCAGCAAAGAACCAGTTAGCAACGTAAATATGCGAAGTCGTACGTTTTGCAATCGTGCCAAAAAACACAACAGCATAAGCAACCCAAACTACGGTAATTAAAAGGTCAATTGGCCATTCTAACTCTGCATATTCTTTGGCCGAGGTATAACCCAAGGGCAAACTAACCGCGGCGGCTAAAATCACTAATTGCCAGCCCCAAAAAGTAAATTTGGCAAGCTTGGGTAAAAACAACGTCGCTTGACAGGTACGCTGTACAACATAATAGGTTGATGCGAACAAAGCGCATCCGCCGAAGGCAAAAATAACCGCATTCGTATGTAAAGGACGTAAACGGCTATAAGTTAACCAAGGAATGTCAAAATTAAGAGCTGGCCAAACTAACTGGGCGGCAATAAATACCCCCACGGACATGCCAACAATTCCCCAAATCACTGTCATGATGGCAAATTGTCGGACGACTCCCATTTCGTACACGATTGGTGTGTTACTGGTGTGGTTGTGACTCATGCATTGCTCCTTAAACCACAAGGTTAATAGGGGAATTATTCTAATTTTAAGCTCCAGAGTCAAATTCGGCGAATGTACAGAAAATATACATTATAGGGCAGGCATACTACACAAATTAAGTTTTTGAATATCGCAGTGGACGTTCCAAAAACGTTTAAATGCATAACAGATTAAGGCTTAAGAATTGCAATGCAATGCCTAAGTCCTCATGTGATGATTAAAGAAAAATACAAACACGAGCAGCAAACTGCGGAGCAGTGCGTTATGTTTGCGTTTTAGCAATAAAAACAACCATCACGCTTGTCCTAAAGCGAAGTTGACCATGAAGCTCATCAAAAGAAACATCTCCAACTGTTGCCTATTCTATGACTTTTTTAGCATTTCTGCATCGTTATTGTGGGTTTATTGTGTATTTTAAGCGAGCAAATGACTAAAAAAAGCTAAATTTGTCGATGTTGAGTGGTTGCCAACCGAGCAAGCAATAGGTTACGGTACGCTCACTCAAAACAACCTCTTAATTTTAGTGGAGCAAAAAATGACAAGTTTTTTATCTGAAGCATGGTTTGATAAAGTAGCCGAATTGACTGCCGCCGCAGGCGACTTAAATTTGCCTCCTGCATTGGCTGGTATTGTGTTAAACATGGTGGTAACTGGCACAGAAAATGGCAATGTTGAAATGGCCATTAACGGTGGTAAGTTAGAAAAAGGCTTAAACCCAAGTGCTTCAACCAAATTAACTTTAAATTCTGATGTATTAAAAAAAGTATTTTTAGAGTTTGACATGAATGCTGCTATGCAAGCGTTTATGAGCGGCCAAATCAAAGCTGAAGGCGATATGACCAAATTGATGGCTTTGCAAACTGCGCGTCCTAGTGCCGAACAAAAAGCGTTATTTCAACAAGTTTTAGCGATTGCCTAAATCTTAAACACGCTGTAAAAAAAGAGATGCCTTGTGCATCTCTTTTTTTTGGCTATAAAAAGTATTCTGTTGTAACAAACGCACTAAGTACACATCAAAATAATAGTGCGATGATTTAATCGCGTTTTAGTGTGCAAAATATTGGAGTAAACACATGAAATTATCTTCTTTAACCTCAGTAGCAACCGTATTAGCCGTTTCTTTGGGAACAAGTGTGGCGCAAGCCGAAAACAATCCGTTTATGGCTAAACCGCTGTCTAGCATGACTTTGGCTGATAACCATGCCAGTCACGAAGGTAAATGTGGCGAAGGCAAATGTGGTAGCGGTATGAAAACAGCAACTCAAGAAAAAGCCAAAGAAGGTAAATGTGGTGAGGGAAAATGTGGTGGAGAAAAAGGTGCATCAATCTCTAAAGAGGACTTTATGAAAAAGCATGATGCCATGTTTGATAAAGCTGATAGTAATAAAGACGGTATGTTGGATGCAAAAGAGCATAAAGCCTTACACCGTGACATGAAAAAAAGCATGAAATCACATAAAGAAGGCAAGTGTGGCGAAGGTAAATGTGGTGGTGCTAAATAATAAATAGGACTTGCGCATTTTACCGAAATTAGCGCGAGCATAAAGGCATTGAAAATGCCTTAAATATGAACAAATAAGCGATAACTGCGTAAGTCCTAATAAAGTTACTTAGCAAAAAACTCTCTCCCTTGTTCACAGGGGGAGAGATCTAACTGAGATTGTAAAATGAGTCTTAATATTCAAGGGGCGGGTTTAGGTTTACGCCGCAGTTTTATGGATGAGTTATTATCTGCCGAGTATCGTCCAGCACTGCCCGACTTTTTTGAAATTGCCCCCGAAAACTGGATAGGTATGGGGGGGCGTTATGCCAAACAATTGCGAGCTTATAGCGAGCGTTTTCCTTTAGTCACACATGGTTTATCTTTATCTATAGGTGGTTTAAAAGCACTTGATACAGAGTTAATAATTAACATTAAAAAATTTTTACAACTACATGATATTAAATGTTATTCAGAACATTTAAGTTATACAGGTGATGCAGGTCATTTGTACGATTTACTACCTATACCTTTTACCGAAGAAGCGGTTAATCATGTTGTACAACGCATAGTACAAGTACAAGAGATGTTGGGGCAGCGTATTGCTTTAGAAAACGTCTCTTATTATGCAGCCCCTTGTCAAGATTTGACGGAGCTAGAGTTTTTGTTGGCAGTATTAAAAAAAGCCGATTGTGAGTTATTGCTAGATGTTAATAATGTCTTAGTAAATAGCATTAATCATTCTTACAATGCCATTGATTTTATTAAACAATTACCTAAAAAAAGTATTCGTTATTTACATGTGGCAGGGCACTTTGTTGAGGCCGAAGATTTACGCATAGATACGCATGGCGATGCCGTTTGCCACGATGTTTGGCAATTATTGGCCTATACGTATCAATGTCATGGGATTTTACCTACCTTATTAGAAAGAGATTTTAATATCCCTCCCGTTGCAGAGTTATTGTCCGAAGTGCAAATAATTCGTCATTATCAAATGAAAGGGAAGTAGGAAATGACTGATTTTAGAACCTTGCAACAGCAATGGACGGCATGGCTTCGCCAACCAAATTCCCAACCGATGCCCGATGGTGAAGGGCGGCGTTTGTATATTTATCGGGAATTGTTTTTTAATAACGTCAGTAGTTTTGTTGAAAATGCCTTTCCTGTGCTTAAAAAACATCTTTCTGAAAGCGATTGGCAGACTTTATTGACGGATTTTTTTGCTTTACATGCCTGTCAAAGTCCTTATTTTTACGATATTTCCCATGAGTTTTTACAGTTTTTGCCTACTCAAACGCGATTATTAACCCTGTATCCTTGGTTAATTGAGCTAGCACATTTTGAATGGGCAGAGTTAGCCGCAGAGATGGCAGAAGCTGAATTGCCTTTGGCAGTACAAGGCGATTTTTGGCAAGGTATTCCTGTGTTAAGTCCTTTGCTTTGGCCTTTGGTGTATCAGTGGCCTGTTCATGTATTTGCCCAAGAAGATAATCCACCGCCTGCAAGCGTTTGTTGTTTATTGATGTATCGTTCGCGTGATGAGCAAGTTCACGTCATGGAAGTGAATACCTTGACTTTACATTTAATACAAAGTTTACAACGCCAGCCACAGCTCACGGGACAACAAATCGTAGAGGGGCTTGCCGAGCAATTAAACCTTGCACCTGAGTCATTAGTCACCGCGAGTGATAGTCTTTTTCAAACTTTTGCTCAAGCCGATATTTTATTGGGCGTACAAACGGGTGTTTGTGTTTAGTATTTTTTGATAAATCGTGTTTTTTCGCGCTAAATTGTAAATAAAGCCGTATTGCCTGATTCTTTTTGCCTAGATTCTTGCTTAAAATGAGGCCACAACTGATAACGATAGAGCTGAGGGTATGTTTCGCTATTTAGCCGCCGTCTGTATAGTGCCATTGACCATGATGAGTGTTTCATCGGTCGTGTGGTCTGCCGAAAACCCTGATCCGTGGGAAAAAACCAATCGTCAAATTTATCACTTTAATAAACGACTTGATACCTATGTGCTAAAGCCTGTTGCTAGAGGCTACAGGGCAGTGACACCACAAGTGGTTGATGACAGTATTAGCCACTTTTTTAATAATCTTAAAGAGCCTTTGGTTGCGGTTAATAATAGTTTACAAGGCAAAGTTGCTCAGGCAGGCAATGATGTCGGACGCTTTGTAGTCAATAGTGTCACCAGTTTAGGTTTTGTTGATGTTGCCCAGAAAATCGGTTTGGTTAAACATGATGAAGATTTTGGCCAGACGTTTGGCAAATGGGGCGCAAAATCGGGTGCTTATATCATGTTACCTTTTTTAGGCCCTAGTAATGTCCGCGATGCTTTAGCAAAGCCCTTTGATGCGCTACTTAATCCCCGTAATATTTTGGATGATGCCGCCTTAAATATGGGTTTGGTTAGCTTAGAAATTATTGATATACGTGCAGATTTGATTCCTGTCGAAAGAGTGCTTGAAGGCGATGAGTATTTATTGTGGCGTGACGTATATTTACAGCGTCGAGAGTTTTTAGTGCAAGATGGTAAGGTGAAAGATACGTTCATGGAGGACATGGATGATGAAGATATCGCAAGTCCTGCACCTTAGACTGATGATTTATTTCTGTATGGCCACATTGGGGTGCTAAAACCGCTATGATGACATTGCATCAAGAAAACGGCCTCATCCTAATCATTCATCCGCAAGCGGCGGTGTCGTCATGGCTGCAACAAACCCTTACTGATTTTGGTCATAGTGTCACTGTGGCTGATGACTTGGCACAAGGTTTAGTGTGTCTGGAGCAAGAGCGTCATCATTTGTTGATTGTCGATTTGGCGTTGATGCAAGAACCCAGTTTATCGCAACTCGCCCGCGAAACGCCTGAAACGCCCGTCATTACCGTATCGGGTGATGTGTCAATGGACGAAGTTTTGGAAGGGTTAAAAAATGGTGCAATCGACCATTTCTTTCGTCATCGAGATACTATTGTTTTAGCGCATACAGTACAACGCGCCTTAGAGCGTGGTCGTTTATTAAAACAAAACCGTGAGTATCAACATCAATTAGAAGCTGCGAATGCTGAGTTGGCGCGTAGTTTAGAAACCTTGCAAGAAGACCAAGAAGCAGGGCGACGTATTCAATTTAAACTCTTGCCACAAACGCCTTTTTCTCCTGTCGAAAACTGTACTGTTACCCATCGTATTTTGCCGTCTTTGTATTTGTCGGGTGACTTTATTGATTATTTTAAAATTGGTGAAGGTAAACTAGGTTTTTATTTGGCCGATGTATCGGGTCACGGTGCAGCCAGTGCTTTCGTGACCGTTTTTTTAAAAGCGATTACTAATCGTATTCAAAAACATTATGAACGCAAGACAACGGTGAATGTGGTTGCTCCTGCGCGAATTTTGGCCATGATTAATGATGAATTACTCAGTGTACGCATGGGAAAACATTTAGCTATGTTTTGCGGTGTGATAGACTTTGAACATAATCGCCTCACTTACAGTGTTGCTGCGCATTATCCGCCGCCCTTACTGGTTAATGATGGTGTCACGATGTCTTTGGCGGGGCGAGGTTTGCCTTTAGGCTTGTTTAAAGAAGTGCATCATGAAGAGCATGTGTTAGAGTTACAGCCGCGTTTTACCTTTATTGCTACCTCTGATGGTGTGTTGGATGTGTTACCTAAAGGCTCGGCAAACGAAAAAGAAAAGCTGTTACAAATAATGGCCGCTAATGTTCATCATGTTGATGATTTAGTCCAAGAATTAAACCTGAGCGAAGAGATGGCATTACCCGATGATGTTGCTCTGCTTGTGATTAACCGAGTGTAGTATGCCTTCAGGCCATATATTGTTTGCTATACATCATGGTACATACGTTTTAAAGTTTACGGGAGAAGTGCGCGCGCCAATGTGTGCCACTCTTGATAACTTTTTAGAGCGAATGTTTAATGATGCCGAAATATCTGCAATTTTGATTGATTTGACCGAAACCGAGTATATTGACAGCACGGCTTTAGGCTTGATTGCCAAAACGGCGGTTTTTTTGCAAATGCACAATCAGCGTAAGCCGATTATTTTATCGACCAATCAAGATATTACGCGTATTTTGGAAAGCATGGGCTTTGATCAAGTTTTTATTATTTTGGCCTGTGAATGTCACGAAAAATGTTTAGATGAGCTACCCGAGGTTGAACCTTCAGAACAAGAAATGATGGAAAAAGTGATTTCGGCGCATCGAGTGTTAATGGGTTTAAGTGAACAAAACCAAGCAACTTTTAAGAATTTAGTAGAAGCCCTTGAATTAGAACAACAAAGTCATGGCGAAGATAGAATATAAGTCTCACTCTCTCATTATAGTTGTTAGTTAAGTCTGGCTGGGTTTCGACTTCGCTCAAGCAGCGTAAGAACGCTCCCTGAGCGGAGTCGAAGGGCTATTTAAAACGGGGTGAGAGTGTTAAGAATCAATCAACTTTGCTATTTTTTGTTCTAATGAGCGTAAATCGGCAGCAAATACCCGAATTCCTTCCGCCAATTTTTCGCTGGCCATTGCGTCTTCATTTAATTGCCATCTAAATTGTGCTTCACTCAGCTCGGGCAAACGACTATTGAGATTAACGGTGCTAGGCGTTAAAGCCCGTTGTAATGTGCCTTGCTCTTGGCTAAGCGCATCTAATAATGCAGGACTAATGGTTAATTTGTCACAACCCGCTAAGGCTTTAATTTCGCCTGTATTTCTAAAACTTGCAGCCATGACCACTGTTTTATAATCACACGCCTTGTAATAGTCATAAATGCTTTTAACTGATAATACACCTGGGTCGGTTTCGGCAGTATAGTCTAAACCTGTCGATTTTTTGTACCAATCCAAAATGCGGCCAACAAAAGGCGAAATCAAGGTAATACCTGCTTCGGCACAGGCTTGCGCTTGAGCAAAATTAAATAATAAGGTTAAGTTACAATGAATGCCTTCTTGCTCTAATAAGCGCGCTGCTTGAATGCCTTCCCATGTACTGGCAATTTTAACCAAGACCCGTTCACGGCCAATCCCTGCTTGTTGATAACGAGCAATAATTCTTCGTGCTTGCTCAAGCGTGGCGCGAGTATCAAATGAGGCACGCGCATCCACTTCAGTAGAGATTAAACCATCAATCACCTGTAAAATCTCGACCCCAAAACCGACACTAATACTTTCAATTGCTGTTTGTAAGCGGGCTTGTTGTGTGGGTTGGTAGCGAGCAGACTCTAAACCCTGTGCAATAATATGAGCATATTCAGCTTGGCTGGCGGCTTTTAAAATTAACGAAGGATTAGTGGTGGCATCAACAGGTTTAAGGCGTTGAATGCTGGCAATATCGCCTGTATCGGCAACAATAGTACTTAAAATGCTCAGTTGTTGAAGTTGATTCATAGTGTATCCTAAATTTTTTTAAACTATTATAGGCTATCAACAAAAGCAGCGGCTTCTTTTACTAAGTCCAAACCTTGCTGTTTTTGATGGGCATAGGTGCTTAAATGTTGTCGCCATTTACGTGACCCTGCCATGCCTTGAAACAAACCTAATATATGTCGGGTCATTTGCATCAGTGGCACACCTGCGGCCAGCTCTTGTGCCATGAAGGGATAATATGCCTCTAAAATGTGTTGCGCGCTAGGAGTTTCTTCATTCCACAACGTTAAGGCTTGCGCCAACACATAAGGGTTATGATACGCCTCACGTCCCATCATGACTCCGTCAAGCTGTTGCCAGTGTTGGCTAATTTGCTCAACGGTTTTAATGCCGCCATTAATATGAATCTCTAAATGTGGAAAATCCTGTTTGAGCTGATACACATCATCGTAGCGTAAAGGCGGAACTTCTCGATTTTCTTTGGGCGATAGCCCCTGCAAAATGGCAATCCGTGCATGAACAATAAAGGTTTTGCAGCCTGTTTGTGCCACTGTTTCAACAAATTTATATAAATGTTCGTAGCTGTCTAAATGGTCAATGCCAATCCGATGTTTAATGGTGACAGGAATTTTAACGGCTGCTTGCATGGTGCTAATACAATCCGCGACCAAGTTAGGCTCGGCCATTAAACACGCACCAATTTTGTTTTTTTGTACACGGTCTGATGGACAACCGACATTGAGGTTAACCGCATCATAACCATAATCTTGGGCAAATTGGCTACATTGAGCCAACTCCTGAGGATTTGCACCGCCGAGTTGCAAAATAACGGGATGTTCGCTGTTATCAAAACGTAGAAAGCGTTGACGGTCACCATACAGTAACGCGCCTGTGGTGACCATTTCGGTATATAAATGGATATGGCGATTAAACAGTCGTAAAAAAAAACGGCAGTGTCTATCGGTCCAATCCATCATAGGTGCCACCGATAACACCTTCGGTCTTACAGCCACAAGGCTCTCATTGATATTGCTAGGTTTCAAGCTGTTTTTTACTCTGTTTATTCTTGCATATTCGTGTATATTCTCGCACATTATAGCAAGATGGTTACACCAAATTTACACCATCGCTTTTTTATCAATAAATGGTGTAAATATGAACGGCACAATTACTACACGCAAGACAAAAGATGGCCAAGTTCGCTACAGGGCGCAAATTAAAATAGATCGTGCAGGACTTGGCAAGTTTACAGAATCACGCACATTCAGCAAGCGAAGTTTAGCGTCCGAGTGGTTGCGCCAACGTACAGCCGAAATTGAGCGTAATCCTAATATTCTGCTAGAGACACCAAAACAAAAAATAATGACACTAGGCGAGGCAATCACGCGCTATTTGGATGATGTTGGCCATTCATTCGCAAAATCAAAAGTACAATCAACTCGTTTTCTTGGTAAATGGCCGATAGCACAAAAGCCTATCAATGAATTAACACGCACAGATTACGTTGAACACATTAACTTGCGTAGGCGTGGCTATCCACAATTAGATTCAGCGGCAATATCATCATCAACCGCAGGACAAGACTTGTATTATATTAGGGCTGTGTTGATACACGCTGAGATGACGTGGGGTGACTCAGTAAAAGTAGCAGAATTGGACGCGGCAAGAAGGGGATTATCAAAGAGCAGGGTTATATCAAAATCAGCAGTAAGGCATAGGTTGCCAACGGCTGAGGAGTTACAGCAATTAACAACCTATTTTTATAATCGCTATCAACGAAAAAACAGCACATACCCTATGCACTTAATTATGTGGGCTGCAATTTACCTGTGTAGGCGCGATGCAGAGTTATGCCGAATAAAAATCAGTGATACTGACATTGTCCGTAGAACGATGATAGTTAGAGATGTTAAAAGCCCTGACGGTTCGTCAGGTAATCACAAAAAAGCGCGAATACCTGACGTGGCAGTGACCGTGATTAACGATTTATTAAAGGCAAGAGAGAAGTTAGATTGTGATGATGACAGGCTGATACCTGTTGATGCGAAGAGTGTAAGTACCTATTTTGCCCATGCCTGTAAAATTTTGAATATCCAAGATTTAAGATTGCATGATTTACGACACGAAGGTGCAACAAGACTGGCAGAAGATGGACTGACAATACCCCAAATACAGCAAGTGACCTTGCATGAGTCGTGGGGTAGTTTGCAGTTGTATGTGAATATAACGCCTAGAGGGGATAGGTTGGATTATGAAGAGGCTATGCAAGTGGCTAAAGGTGGCTAATATGACAAGACTTGTATGACTTATCACAAATAATGGTTTGTTTGTCTTTAAAGTAATACCACATGGCATTTGTTGACAGCGTTATACCATCATAGTCGTTGTCAACCTTACTTTTTTCTTCTTCTATTTCATCATCTCCTTCATTGTTTTTGTACGTTGTATATGTGCTTTCCCAGCCAATATTTAACTTGCTTATATCGGTTGTGAATCTCACGATATAGGGGTCTAAAATTTCATCAATCCCCAAAAATAAATCTTGGATACTGGCAGCGAGTACAATCCCTCGCTGTATCCGTTTTTCATTATCGTGGTCGCCACCTAAATCTGCTTCGTAGTACCATAATTTAATCATATCAAGCCCTCATTTTATTCCAATCGTTAGCAGCTTTTTCGCGTTCTTCATCAAGCCATACAGCAATATCTGCTACATTGACCATCCATTGCGATTTTGCCCCAGCAGGTCGAAAGGCAGGGAATGGTAATTTACACGCACTAGCTAGGCGTTTAGCTGCGTTCAGTTCAAGATGAGGCAGGTAATCTTTAATGGCTTCTTCAAGCAAAATAACAGGCTTGCGATAGCGCATTGCTAATAAAAACGATGTGTCTGTGTTGTGTTCGCTCATTTACCACCTCGCTTCTTTGTTAGATGATGACACTCGTAACGTGCCTTGTGCTTAATGCCTTGGTGATGACATTCATTATTTTGGCGCACAGGGCATTTAGCTGATTTAGGGCAGGGTTGGCCGATATTGAGAATAGGAATTTTACTCATCGTTTTATCTCAACTACTTTGAATGTAATCACCCAAACCCAAGGATTATCTACCCATGACTTGACACCATTGATTGATTTCCAAAGAGATTCGTATGCTTCTTTTGCTGATGTGTAATAAGAGTTTTCGCAATAAGAAAAACCTAAGTCTGTTTTAGTTATTCCTTCGGCTAGAGCATCTTCTTCAGTGATTTCGTGTAGTCGTTCAACCCGAACACCCGTGATTTCCAGCAAGATCCTAGACAATTCACGAGGCATGAAGATTGACGGTCGAGTTGTTTTTGAATAGCTCCATTCGCCATAAATAATATGCCCATCAGCGACATATTTTGTGAAAGACGTACTACCCATAAATTCTTCAATTGTTGTTTCACGGACCCAAAGATGGTCGGCAACTGCCCCATACGGACAACGCATTTCATCAACCGTCATTTCACAACCAAATGTAGAACCATCATCAAAAATAACTTGACCATCGTAGTCCGTACCCCAGCGCGCTTTTTGTGGCAACTTAACAATGCGCCGTGTCTGTGTTTTGTGGCCATCAATAGTTGCGTTTACCATTGATGCTTTGTACAAAAGTGGGCGTTGTTTCATCCTATTAGCTCCCTTTGCCCATTGGATTTCATAACAGACACGATCCCGTCATATTCCATTTGCTCAACCAGACGGGCGGCACGGTTGTAGCCAATATGAAAGTGACGCTGAACTTGCGAAATGCTTGCCTTCTTTTCTTTCCTTACGAAGCTCACAGCATCCAAATAAACAGGATCAGCAGATACATCCATGCCGCTATCGCTCTCTAAAAGGTCAGGCTGTTGTTCGTGGCGAGCTTTTATCTTAGGTTTTGCGGAGTCATTGGCATTGAGGGCAAGCTCAGGCTGTCCAATAATGATGCAGTCTGTTTGTTCGTTAAGTAGATTCGCAATCACAGCTAATTCACTGTTACTAATGCCTGTAATACTTGCGCTTAACGTCAGCAAAACCTTTAGATTTGATAAGGGTTTAAAGCGAATGTTTTTGACTTTAACCTGAGAAAAAGGGCGGCTATCTATTTCTAGTTCACAGTCTTCAAATTCAGCCCACGTTTTTATTTCAGTCACACCCGTAAGTAACGGATTTCTAACTTCATCATCTGCCCAAAACGCAGGAGTGATTTGCTCTAAATTGCATCCCAAAATTCTTGGCAAGCAAGTGTTAGAACATTCACCTGAGAGTTTTATATCAACTGCTTTGATAGGGTCATCTTCATTACTCTGTTTACGCAAATTGACGTGCTTTATTTCTGCACCTGTGATGAAACGAATAACCAATGAGTTTTCTTGGTCGTCTTGCATGATGGCCTCTTTTATAAAAATGCTTGAGTTGGTACAACATGACGAGTAGTTGTAGAATGATTAACTGGCCGCTTTTCAATTTTGAAAGCAGCATGGCAAGCAGGGCATTGATAATGAAATTTAGGCAATTCAATACCCATGTTAGTCTTACAAAACAAATCAAAGTCATTGGTTTGGCCACAAT
>Ga0209599_10000026_pt1 | contig 113957 bp, 101 predicted proteins | sample Shrwel_input2_FT_FD_187534 | JGI IMG/M metagenome (GOLD analysis project Ga0209599, IMG submission 187534) | Subsurface microbial communities from deep shales in Ohio, USA - Utica-3 well 1 S input2 FT (SPAdes) (version 2) ...
TAGGAGCGAACTGGAGTCAAGAGATGGCTTCGGGTCATTGGAAGATCACACCGAAAGCGGGTTTACAGCTTGAGCAACTGCTGACGGGAGAGACGGCACAGGTTGATGGTTTATTATCGACACAGCGTGTGAGTTCACAGGCATCGGATGCTGGTAAGAGTTTATTAAGAGGGATGGTAGGTGTGAGTTTCGCGAATCATGATGGTTTAACGATTGGAGTTGATGCGGCGAGTGAGCAGGGTAGTAATAGCTCGGGCACGACAGGTCGTTTATCGTTGAGTAAGTCTTTCTAAGAAAGACAAGTCTCAAATACAAAAAGGGTCAACTTGTGTTGACCCTTTTTTTTATCAAAAGCTTCAACCTGACTATTCACCAAAAATGCACAATTACGGCGCATCTTTGGGTATAGTGTAGATCAACAATTACTTAAATTATGTCTAAAAATATGTCAGAAGAAATCTTAATCAACGTCACTCCGATGGAATGTCGTGTAGCCTTAGTCGAAAACGGCACGGTGCAAGAGCTATTTGTTGAGCGCACGGCGAAAAGCGGCCTCGTGAGCAATATTTACAAAGGTAAAGTTGTGCGTGTTTTACCTGGTATGCAAGCGGCATTTGTTGAAATAGGCTTATCCCGTACCGCTTTTTTGCATGTGAATGATATTATCTGGCCTAAAAAAATAAATAATCAAGTTGAACCACCGCTCATCACAGAGTTGTTGCATGAAGGCCAAATGATTACCGTACAAGTTATGAAAGATATGCTCGGGAGTAAGGGCGCGCGGCTGACCACTGATTTATCCATCCCCTCGCGTTATTTAGTGTATATGCCTTTTGGTGAGCATATTGGTATTTCACAGCGTATTGAAAGTGAAACGGAGCGTGACCGCTTAAAAGCCTTAACACGACTGATTCGTGAAGAGCATAGTGATAGTTTAAAAGGCGGAGTCATTGTCCGCACGGCGGCAGAAGGCGTTAGTGAGGAAGAGTTACGCCAAGATATGAGTTATCTCATTAAACTTTGGCAACATATCAACGATAAAAAAATGAAAATCCAAACACCAACGCTTATTTATGAAGAGTTGCCGTTATATCAACGTATTATTCGTGATTTAGTGATTCAAGATGTCGCTAAAATCTATATCGATTCTCGTGAAACATTAGGCAAAATTATTGAATTTGTGCGCGAGTTTGTGCCGAATGCTGAAGAGAAGTTAGAACATTACCCCGGTGAAAAACCGCTCTTTGAATTGTATAACGTTGAAGATGACTTACAAAAAGCATTGTCGCGTAAGGTGTTATTAAAATCGGGTGGTTATTTAATTATTGACCAAACCGAAGCGATGACGACGGTTGATGTGAATACAGGGTCATTTGTGGGTTCTCGTACCTTAGAAGATACGGTATTTAAGACCAATCTTGAAGCAACACATGCCATTGCGCGCCAATTACGCCTACGTAATTTAGGCGGCATTATCATTATTGATTTTATTGATATGCAAGAAGATGAGCATCGTAGCCAAGTCTTAAAAGCCTTTGAAAAAATGCTGGCACGCGATCATGCAAAAACCAAAATTACCCAAGTGTCTGAATTGGGTTTAGTAGAGATGACGCGTAAACGTACCCGTGAGTCTTTAGAACATTTATTGTGTGAGCCCTGTTCAACCTGTCAAGGGCGAGGCTCAGTAAAAACAGCCGAAACTGTCTGTTATGAAATTTTTCGTGAGATTCTTCGTGAAGCGCGTGCCTATGATGCAGCCAATGGTTACATGGTCATTGCCAATCAAAAAATCATTGACCGTTTGCTGTCTGAAGAGTCAGCCGCTGTTGCTGATTTAGAGTTTTTTATTACTAAACCTATTCGTTTTCAGGTAGAGAGCTTATATACCCAAGAACAATATGACATTGTATTGGTGTAAAGGTGACGGATTTATGGCTTCGTTTGGGGGCAATCGTTGCACATTTAGGTGTGTGGTCTCGCCGATTCCTGAAGTTGGGTGTTTATACAGTATTAATGCTGACCGTATTGACACTAACAGGCCATTTTTTGTTACCGATGTTAGAGCATTATCAGCCAACAATTGAGCAACGCTTATCCTTGGCGATGAAAACGCCTGTGCGTATTGCCAAATTTAAAGCGCATTGGGTAGGAATAGAGCCTGATATTACTATTGATGGCCTTAAAATTTATCATCCAAAACAAGCCAATACGGTATTGCTTGAGATTCCACATATTCATATTGAGTTGGCTTTGTGGCAAAGTCTAAAAAATTGGGATTGGCGTTTAGATGCTCAAGCTCAAGGTGTTCATGTTCATCTTGCCGAACAAGCGACAGGTGAGTGGGTGATTGAAGAATTATTAGCATTAGGAAAAGATGATCGCCCTGAAGTGCGTAAAACTGCCGTCAATTGGTTGTTGAAACAAGCTGAATTACAATTTAATGATTTACAGGTAGATGTGCATCCGTATCAACAAGCGGCGTTGCAACTGACTAAGATGCAGTTAACCAATCGTAATCGTGGCTCGCGTCATGATTTTCGGTTAATGGCAACCCTCAATCAACAACCCATCAAATTGTTTGCCGATTTAGTGGCACACGATGACTTATTAAATCCATTTTCTTGGCAAGGGCAGGTTTATACCAAGCTCAGTCCACAAGAGTTACAGTCTTGGATAGGTCTTGAGCAGCTACCGAGTGGCTTGACGATTTCGTCGCTGACGGTAGGCGGTGAGTTTTGGTTGCGATTGCAACACGGAAAAATTCAAAAAGTGGTTGCAGCGTTAAATGTGCCACAAGCAGTATGTACTTACGATCAACAACTGTTTCAAGCACAACAATTGACGGGTTTGGTGTCGTGGCAGCAAGAACCACAACAGGCATGGCAAGCAACGGTTCAACATCTCACTGGTAGCATTAATCAACATCCTGTTCCATTAGCGACATTCGCTATTCAAAAAAAATCTCAGACAATAGACGTTGCTGCTCAACAGATCACGGTTGAGGCTTTGAGTGCGTTGCTGCAAGAAGTTCCTCGGCCTGACTTAAACGTGCTCAAACAGTGGCTATCGGCAGCTCAACCAACAGGAAAAATTGCGAGTCTTGGTATGCAAATTAGCCAAGATAATCACGTATTTGCATTAAAGAAAATCAGTGCTGAGTTTGAGCAGTTATCGGTGTTGGCAACCACAGAGTATGCGGGTGGCAAAAATATCAGTGGTTGGTTTAATCATAACGAACACGGCGGTCAAGCATCCATTCAAATTGATGATGGTGAACTCGATTTACGGCAAATTTACCGTGTGCCAACCGCGCTTGAGCAACTGAATGCCTCTTTTGTTTGGAGTCATGTCGGTAATGAGTGGCGTATTGATAGCAATAATATCACACTGAAAAATAGCGACACGCATGGCCATGCGGTATTAAGTGTGCATGTGCCTGATAATGATATTGGTGCAGCAAAAATGAAGCTCCTCGCGAGTATTTATGACGGCAGTTTAAATAGTGTTTGGCGTTATGTCCCGTGGCCGTCGGCAGGTGATGACACTATCGCATGGCTAAAATCAGCGTTGGTTTCTGGAGATATTGTCCGTGGTGATTTTTTGTACGATGGTGTATTGATTGACAAGCCCGAACAACCACCCAGTACCATGCAAATGAGTTTTGCTGTAAAAAATGGTGTTTTGGCGTATGCCCCCGAATGGCCATTACTCAAACAGTTAAACGCGAATATCAGTCTTTACAATCGTAGTTTGACGATTATAGCCAAGAATAGCCAAGTCTATGAGTCTATTGCGCCTGAGATCGTGGCAGAAATTCCCGATCTTAATCATCCTCAATTACGCATCAACGCCGATTTGAATAGTACGGGTGAAGATGTATTACGGATATTCAAAGAAACACCATTAAAATCAGAAGCAGGACGTGTTGCCGATTTATTAGCTATCAAAGGTGAAGTCGCAGGCTTACTGCAATTAGATATTCCTTTAGCGAATGATAACCCCATTAATGTCAATGTAACCGTTGAATTGCCGGGCAATCCTGTGCTTTTGCGCCAAGCGAGTGAGTTTGATTTGTGGCTAAGTGGGGTCGTCAATTATAAAACGGGCGCGGGCTTAACCAGTCAGCCGTTGCAGGGTTTCTTTTTGGGGCAGCCTGTTAGCGTAAAGTTACAAAGCGTCATGGGCAATGGCGATGTTGCGGCGGTACAAATTCAAGCAAACGGTCAACTCATTCCCGCCAACTTAAAGCCTTGGTTAGGTGATTTAACGCGCTCAATGTCAGGTAAAGCACAATATCAAGCCGCATTGACCGTGCCTGTCTTTGACGAGCCTGTCCATATTGCCTTTAATTCTGACTTGGCAGGGTGGACGATTGATTTACCTGAACCCCTAGGCAAGAAAACAGAGCCTTTAGCATTACATTACGAAATGCAATTGGAGGCAGGGCATGAACAAACCGCATATTTTGTCTTAGGTTCGCGTTTGCAAAGTGCCTTCGGTATTCGAGATGGCAAAATTACCCGTGCGATTGTTCAATTGGGCGATAATTGGTCAGGCGATTTACCTAAACAGGGTTTATGGGTTAATGGCCGTTTATCTTCATTGAGTATTGATGATTGGCTACCTTGGTTAAGACCCTTGGCAAGTAATATTCAGTCTAAAAATGTCAGTGCTGCATTGCCTGAGTTGCAAAGTTTTAGTGTCGATGTCGATAAAATGTCGTACATGGGCTACGTGCTGCATGATGTGCGTTTAGGCTTAGAACCCGAAGATAATCAAGCATGGCGATTACAAATTATCAGTGATGATTTAAGTGGTGAAGCATTGTTTGTACATAATCCGCAACAGCCAATGACGATTAATTTACAAACTTTGAACTTACCTTTTGATGTTGATAAAAGCTATCAATCAAGGCCAACAAAAACGGCTAACGATTGGGCAATTCCTAAAATGAATATCCACATTGATGATTTGAGCTTAAAAGCGTGGCCTAAATTTGCCCATAGCCAAGTGAAAGCACAATTAATGCCAACGACTAAAGGCGTGCGTCTGAGTCAAATCGCCGTCACCAATCCCACCTTTAGTATTGAGGGTGCGCTGGATTGGCAATGGCACGGTATTGAAAGCACAACGTATTCTGGGCAAATTAATATCCCTAATATTGCCAATGCGTTCTCAGCATTTAATGCCACACCCGTATTAAATAGCCAACAAGCAACGGCGCAGCTTTCTTTGCAGTGGTTAGGTGACCCAACGGATTTAGGATTAGCTTCTTTAACGGGACAATTGCTCATTGATCTCAAAAAAGGGCGGGTGTTAAATCTAAATCGAATGGTCAGTCTTTCTCGATTATTGGGCGTTTTAGATAGCGATAATATTAAGCGACGATTAAAGTTTGATTTTTCAGATATTACGCAAAAAGGCTTGGCGTACGATAATATTCATTTTGAATCAGAAATTGAAAAAGGCTTAATGCAGAATCAAATTATTTTTCACAGTCCTTCATTGCATGCACAAGGGCAGGGTAAAGTGAATTTGGTGACCACTGATTTAGAGCAGTTTTTTGAGATTTCTGTACCCATGAGTAGTGCCGTACCTTACGCCGCCGCGGTGGTTGCAGGGCCCGTTGTTGGTGGTGCGTTGGTAGCCGCCGAAGCCATGTTTGATAACTCACTGACAAAAATGACAACCTTACATTATAAAGTGTCAGGCCAGTGGCAGAAACCTACCGTAGAGCGAATGAAAAACCCGATGTTTCCGTGGCGTTCGTGGTTTAAACCCAAGCAGAAAAAAGCACCATGACAATAAAAATAGCCGCGATTCAAATGCAAAGTAAAGACAACTTACAGGTCAATTTAGACCATGCGGCTGCATTATTAGCACAGGCCGCGCAACAGCAGGTAAAGCTTGCTGTCTTGCCTGAAAACTTTGCCATGTTCGCCGTAGGTGCGCAATTAACGACCGCTAAACAGTTGACTCATATTCAGGCATGGTTATCAGAACAAGCACGAGTGAATGATCTGTGGATTGCGGGAGGCAGTGTACCCTGTCGAGAGCGTCCAAATGGTGAAACTGTCGTTAATGATAAAGTTCGTGCCAGTTGTTTTGTGTATAATAATCAAGGTGAGTTAGCAGGTCGTTACGATAAAATTCATTTGTTTGATGCGTCAATTGCCGATCAACAAGCGCAGTATCAAGAGTCGGCTACCTTTGAAGCGGGTAATGACGTTGTGGTTATCAAGACGCCGTTTGCCAATATCGGTTTAAGTATTTGTTACGACGTGAGATTTCCTCAATTGTATCAAGCCTTACGTGACCGAGGCGCAGATATTATTGTTGTGCCTGCCGCATTCACTGCGTTAACAGGCCAAGCCCATTGGCAAGTATTATTACGTGCCCGAGCGATAGAAACTCAATGTTTTATCGTCGGCGCAGGACAAAGTGGTCAACATAGTCCAACACGTACAACATGGGGACATAGCCAATTAATTGATGCATGGGGCAATGTCGTCGCGGAACAGCAACAAGAAGGCGAAGGTGTGGTGATTGCTGAGTATGATAGAGACGAACAACAACGCATTCGTCAGCAAATGCCGCTTTTGAGCCATAGACGGCTATCCTAAAAGGATTAGCTGTCGTAAGATGAATAAAAGTAATTATGGTCTGTTATTTAAGACCGAGAATGGAGAGCCGTAATGAGCGAGAGCTTAGCAGACTATTTAGGACAAGTGCCCATTTTTTCGAACCTGACCTTGCCAGAGTTGCAAACCATCGAAAAATATATGTTTTTTAATAAAGTGGAATTAGGTGAATTTGTCTTTAAAGAAGGTGAAAAAGGCGACTATGTCTGTTTCGTTATGCATGGCGCGTTAGATGTCATTAAACTCAATCAGCATGCACAACCTGTCGTCATTACCACCTTAGCGAAAGGCAGTTCGATTGGTGAAATGGCGTTGATCGATAAATTAACTCGCTCAGCATCGGTTCGTGCGTGTACCACATCGGGTTTGATTGTGTTGACTCGGAAAGGCTTTGAAATGATTCTAAAATTACACCCTGAAATTGGTATTAAAATTCTCAAAGGTATTTCATCGTTATTAAGTATTAATTTGCGCAAAACCTCAGATAAATTAGCTGAGTTTATGCCGCCGTTAGCCTAATGAAATGAGGTTAACACGTTTAGCAAAAAGGGCGAGCAGATCGCCCTTTTTCATTTGGGTCATTTTTAGGCTACTACATCGTGCAAGAACTTTCCGCTCCTGAACAGTTATTTTTATCAACGTTGACTCACGCAACCCAGCAGCACTGTTTAATGAAATGTGTATTGAGTAAATATCAAGGCTCGGAGTTGGCATTACAACGGCTGACGATACGGTTGGTTTTATTGCGTGATGAAGCGCAATTGTCGTTTGTTTATAACTATCAAACCCATGATATTACTAAAAATTTTAGCCAAGAAGAAGGCATTGCTTTGGTCAAAAAATTATTGGGCAGTGAGTTTAAAAACGCCAATTTATTGACCACAGAGCAAGAGCTACAATTGGCGTTTAGTAAAAAAGGCACAGCGTCGTTATTAACCAAGCATAAAACGACGGCGGTTGCGCCGATTGGTATTGAACATAATCGTGAGAAACAACGCTTTTTAAGCTTAGATCGTCCTTTTTTAATGGATTTAGGCGTGACTGACGAGCAGCAACAGTTGATTCCTGCGATGTCGCGCAAATGGAAGCAAATCAATAAGTTTATTGAGATTTTTCAACGTGCGGTGACTGAGGCTAAATTGAATCTTGGTCAGCCGCTGAATGTGGTGGATTTTGGTTCTGGCAAAGGTTATTTGACGTTTGCGTTGCATGATTATTTGCGTCAAAACTTAGCAAACCAAGCCCTTGTGACTGGTGTGGAGTTGCGTGATAACTTGGTGCAATTATGCAATACAGCTATTAAAAAGCGCGGGATTGACGGATTGCAATTTTATCAAGGGGATGTCCGTAGTTATCAGCCTGATGTGTTAGATGTCATGATTGCGTTACATGCCTGTGATATAGCAACGGATTACGCCATTCATACCGGCATTCGTTTAGGTGCGTCGGTGATTATGTGTGCGCCTTGTTGTCATAAACAGATTCGGCCACAACTGCACAGCCCAATGGTCTTACGCCCATTATTGCAACATGGCGTGCATTTGGGTCAAGAGGCTGAAATGCTGACCGATGGACTACGTGCCTTACTGTTAGAGGCGTGTGGTTATGACACTCAAGTGTTCGAGTTTGTTGCGCTGGAGCATACCAGCAAAAATAAAATGATTTTGGCCGTCAAACGTCAAAGCGCGGTTAACAACGGTGAAATATTGACGCAAATTCAAGCACTCAAAGCGTTTTATGGCATTCAAGAACAGTGTTTGGAAAGCTTATTAAAAGCCGATGGTTTGCTTTAATGAATACTGACCTATATTACGCATTAACAGCGTTGAGATATTATGAAAAATCCGCATGATTTTACCGAAAAAGTACTAGGTGTTCCCTACAAATCCTTAGATCAACGCACGCAAAAAGTGGCGCGCCATATTGCTGATCGTACGCATATTGCGCGCAATACCGAACAAGAGTTTGATGAACAAACAACACTCGGCCAACGTGCCGCCGATGCGGTGGCGACGTTTGGTGGTTCTTGGACATTTATTGGTATTTTTGCCACGATTTTAATTGTTTGGGTGATTTTAAATTCATTTTTGTTGGTCAATGTAAACAAGGTGTTTGACCCGTATCCGTATATTTTATTGAATTTGTTTTTGTCGATGCTGGCTTCTATTCAAGCACCGATTATTTTAATGTCGCAAAACCGACAATCCGAAAAAGACAGGCTGAATGCTGAACATGATTATGAAGTGAATTTAAAAGCCGAACTGGAAATCATGCTGTTACATGAAAAAATGGATACCCTCAGACAAGCGCAATGGGATGAACTGCTCGCCATGCAAAAGCAACAGTTAGCACTCTTGGCCTTAATCGAAAAAAATAGTGCTAGCCCTAATCCAACCAATCCATCGCTGTAAACGGTACTGTGCCTATAAACCATAAGCGTTTACGGGCGCGGGTCATGGCGGTGTACATCCAGCGATACGACGCTTCATTTTTATAAAAAAACTTACCCTCTAAATCAACAATCGCGGTGTCCCATTCGCCGCCTTGCGCTTTGTGACAAGTGAGCGCATAACCATATTTTACCTGTAACACATTCATATACGGGTCATTGAGCATCGCGTCTAAATATTGTGGGCTTCTGCGGTCTATTTTTTGCTCAATCATCCGCCGATGAAAGTCATACGCTAAGGCTTGTTGTTCTTCATACAATAAATTACCCCGTCTGCCGGTTAAAAAGCTTTCTAAAATCAGCGTGTCAATGGTTTGCGCTTCGTCATGGCTCACGCGGAAACGAATTTGTACTTTGCGAAACAATAGGTGAACGGTTTGCGTGGTAAAGTTTTTACGTTTCGGTACGGTGATTTTTTTATATTCAGGTTCAGCGTCGATGGTGATGACTTTAACCATATCGCCGTTCATTAAATTGGATTTAAAGTGATTACAACAGACCAATAAAATATCGTTAACCTGTAACGGCGCATGGGCTTGTTGCCAAATAATGGCGCGAACTTGTTCGTTTAATTCATTGACCCGTCGATTGCTATGCGCCAATAAAATCACCGTATTACTAAAAGGATGTTCTGCCTTTAAGCGAATCGCTTCGGCTTCGGGTGGCACATCAAAATCTGCTTGCCGAGGTTGCCATGACAGCCGTCGAAACTGTTGGCTAATCATCGCGTCGCGTAAAAACTGCGCTTGTTTTAAAATGGGACTGTGTTCGGCTTGACGGACAACATCGGTCAGTTGAAAGCTTTGGCAGCGTAAGCCAAATTGTTGTTGCAGCATCGGTGCGGATAACGCGGTAGAAATGCTTTCACCAAAAGGTGGCAGTTGTGAGGAGTCACCGACAAAAATAATTTTCACTTGCGATTTTAGTAAGGCCAATAAGCCTGCGTATTGCATTAAGTCGGTGAGTACTTGACCCGAACCAAAGGCTAAAAAGGCGTGTTGAGGATATTCGACTCGCGTATCGTTGCCGATCATAGAGGCTTCATCAACAACAATAACGGCGTTTTCGGGGCAGTCGTGGCGTAGATTAAATTGATAGTGTAGATCGTCGTCATCTTCGGATTCAACATCGGCATGTTGATAAATCGAGGCATGAACGGTAAATACTTTGTGGCGAGTAATGCGAGCTAAGACGCGAGCGGCTCGGCCTGTTGGTGCCATTAATTTAATTTCTTTGTTGAGTTCTTTCAGATGGGCGACAAGGGTGCTAATGAGTGTGCTTTTACCTGTACCTGCTGAGCCTTGTAAGACAAAACAGTCGTCATACCCCGTTAAAAAGGCTTGAACAGCGGTAAACGCTTGTTCTTGTTGGGGGGTGAGGGGATGTTGGCTCATGGTGTGGTCGTTGGGCTGATTGGGGCTAGTTTAGCATGATGAATCATGATATAAATTTTATGTACAAACTGTTATTGAGTCTATGCTAAATCAATAAGTTATGAAAATTACAAACAGCTGTAGCCATAAATAGAAGCCCTGCGTAATATCAGGCATTAAATTTGAATACGTGAGCTTGTACAAAAATTTAGGACAGGGAGTTAAGTTTTAGTCGTGTTCTTCTTTTGTATTATCATCAAAAAAATTAGAGCTAGTTGTCATGAGAGCCAGTTTTTCACGTCATGCTTTTGATCGCGTTACAGAAAGACTTTCTATGACGCATCAAGAGTTGGCTGCCATTATCAATCATCAGTTAACCGTAAATGTTGGTCACGAAAAAGGAAATAATCGTATTCATAAATTATTTTTTAGTGTCAAAGACAAGATGTGTTTTGTCGCCATACAAGATGACAAAACAGGTACGGTGGTGACAATACTACCCATTGACTATCACAATAATATTGCTTGGGTTGTTTCGATTGATGCACAAAATATTGCCAAACAACTTGTTGGTGAGAAAATGACGATTATTCATCATCCAGCAACTGTGCCAGATACGATAAAAAAACTAAAAAAACTAAAAGCAACTGAGGCGAAAAGTCAAATAAAGCCATCCGTATTTAAAGTTTCGGGCTACCTCGCGGGCGAAAATGGACAAACGATTAAATTGGTTTGCTTAGGGAGTGAACCCTCAGAACCTTATGACTATAATGTTGAAAAACTGATAAAAGATAAAAACTTTATTGACACTTTAGCCATTAGAATTAAAGATAAAGTTGTCGCCACTGCGCCAAATGGAAGCATTCGCAGCATTATTATTCGGCTCGGTCAAAAAGGAGAGCCTGTATTTCTTTTTATCGAGCATGGTGTAATGACGATGATTGAGGAGTAACAAGATCACAACCCCAACCCGCTAATTTTCCAACAAACGATTTTTTAGCCCCGATGCAAGGTACAATAGCGACAATCTAACCTTTCACAGCTTATTTCGGGGAATTGAGAATTGATTAACAACGATGTTTTGCGTAGCGTGCGTTATATTTTGGCTGTCAACGATGCTCGTATCGTCGAAATCATCAAAATGTCTGACTTTCAAGAGGTCAGCGAAGCCGATGTGATTAGCTTTTTGAAAAAAGATGACGAAGCAGGCTTTCAAGAATGCAGCGATAAAATTATGGCGCATTTCTTAGATGGTTTAGTCATTTATAAACGCGGTAAAGACGAAAGTCGCCCAACACCGCCGATCGAATTACCGATGACTAATAACATCATCTTAAAAAAATTGCGTGTGGCTTTTGAATTGCAAGAAGGCGATATGTACGATGTTATGGAAACCGCAGGCATTCGCGTGTCTAAGCCTGAATTAAGCGCATTGTTTCGGAAATATGGTCATAAAAATTATCGTCCCTGTGGCGACCAGTTTTTAAGAAACTTCCTCAAAGGTCTGACCATTTGTATTCAAGGCGAAACAAAAGCGAAGTCCTAAAACATAGTTTTGTCAGTTTGTCTCTCACGCTTTGATAGCGCATAATTCTTCTCAATGTAGGGTTTACGACAGCGTAAATCCTTCTCTTATATCAAACTACTGTCTTTTGGAGTTGCCTGTGTCAGCATCCACGCCGCATCCTGCTTTTGAATGTTTACGTACCATTCATATTCCGTCGTTAAATGTCGATATGAGCGAATATCGTCATCGTAAAACGGGCGCAAGTCATTTTCATTTGGCCGCCGATAACCCCGAAAATGTCTTTTTAGTGGCCTTGCGTACCATGCCAATGGATTCAACAGGCGTCGCGCATATTTTAGAACATACGGCATTGTGTGGTTCTAAGCGTTTTCCTGTCCGTGATCCCTTCTTTTTGATGATTCGTCGTTCGTTAAATTCCTTTATGAATGCTTTTACCTCTAGCGACTGGACGGCTTATCCCTTTGCCAGCCAAAACCGCCAAGATTATTTTAATTTATTATCTGTTTATTTAGATGCCGTGTTTTTTGCCCGTTTAGACCCCTTAGATTTTGCTCAAGAAGGCATTCGGGTGGAGTTTACGGAAGCCGAAAATTCAGACAGTCCTTTAGTCTATAAAGGCGTGGTGTTTAACGAAATGAAAGGGGCGATGAGTTCGCCAACCAGTATTTTGTCGGATGTGTTAAGTAAATATGTCTTTCCCACCACGACTTATCATTACAACTCAGGCGGTGATCCCGAAACTATTCCTGATTTAAGTTACGACGATTTACAAGCGTTTTATCAAAAGCATTATCATCCGAGTAACGCGGTATTAATGACCTTTGGTGATATTCCTGCTGCCGAATTGCAAGCGCGTTTTGAAGAAGAAGCCTTACATGAGTTTGAGCAAAGCGCAGCCATTAAAGGCCGTGACGAAAAGCGTTATTACGCGCCTGTCGCCGTAGAAGATCATTATCCTTTAGATGAAGGCGATTTGGCGAATAAAAGCCATGTTGTGTTGAGTTGGTTATTGGGTCATACCGCCAACATTAACGAACGTTTGGCGATGAATTTATTGGGCGGCGTATTATTAGAAAACTCGGCTTCGCCGTTACGTCAATATTTAGAAACGACGGACTTGGGCGAGTCACCTTCACCAATGTGTGGTTTGGATGATTCAGGCCGCGAGATGAGCTTTAGTTGTGGTTTAGAAGGCTGTGCTGCCGATAAAGCCGCCGAGATTGAAGCAGGCATTTTAGAAGTGTTGCAAAAGGTCGCTTTAGAAGGTGTGCCACAAGATCAAGTCGAAGCGGTGTTACACCAAGTTGAATTATCGCAACGTGAAATTGGTGGTGATTCTTATCCTTACGGTTTGCAATTGCTATTGAATGGTTTAACCGCCGCCTTGCAAGATGCCGACCCCTTAGCGTTATGGGATGTTGATGCGGTATTGGCCGAAATGCGCCAAGCCATTCAAGACCCTGACTATATTAAAAATATGGTCAAAACCGTGTTGTTGGATAATCCGCACCGTGTCCGTTTAACGCTGAAACCCGACACTACGATTAATCAAAAACGCCAAGCGGCGGAAGTGGCACGCTTAGCCAAAATGCAGCAACAACTCAGTGCTGACGATAAGCTCGCCATTATCGCGGCCACTAAGGCCTTAACTGCCCGTCAAGCGCAAGTCGATGATGTCAGTATTTTGCCTAAAGTGGGCTTGGAAGATATTCCTGCCGATTTAAAAATTGCCGAAGGTCAGCATCAAACTCTAACGATTAATGGCGTAGATGTGCCGTTAACCACGTTTAGCGCAGGCACTAACGGTTTGTTTTACCAACAAATGATTATTGATTTGCCTGAGTTTACGCCACGCGAACAGCAATTATTGCCGTTTTATACCAGCTTAATCAGTGAGTTGGGTGCAGGTGAGCGTGACTATTTAGCCATGCAACAATGGCAGTCAAGCGTGAGTGGCGGTGTGCGTATGGGGTTAAGCACACGCACCAGTTTGAACAATGCGCAACAAGCGACAGGTCATTTGGTCGTTTCCTGTAAAGCATTGCATTATCACACCGATAGTTTTGTGTTGGCGCGTACCACCTTAGAGCAATTACGTTTTGACGAGGGAGAACGTGTTCAAGATTTATTAGCCCAACGTAAAGCGCGTTTTGAAGCCAGTATTACCGATAGTGGCCATGCCTTAGCCATGCAAACTGCCAGCCATTCGATGAGTGCGTTGTCTCAGTTTGAATATCGTATTTCAGGTTTGCCTGCGCTGCGTACGTTGCGTGAGATGGTTGCTAACAGCCAAAGTGCGGAAGGAATTAGCGCGTTATTGGCTGAGTTACAAGCGATGCACCACAAAGTATTGGCTGCACCTCGTCAGCTATTATTGATTGCCGAAAAAGAGCGTTTAGCCGATTTAATTACCGCCTTACAAAACGCATGGTCAGATGCGGTGATGCCAACGTATCAACCAGTCACACCACTGACATCGGAGACAGGCGCACAGGTGACCAATATTGCATGGTTGGCCAATACCCAAGTGCAATTCTGTGCGGCGGCCTATCCTGCGGTGGCGGTTGACCATGACGATGCCGCACCGTTAATGATTTTGGGTGGCTTTTTACGCAATGGCTTTTTGCATCGTGCCATTCGTGAACAAGGTGGCGCATACGGTGGCGGTGCAGGTTATGACAGTAACGCTTGTGCGTTCCGTTTCTTCTCTTATCGTGATCCGCGTCTAGCAGAGACTTTTGATGATTTTCAAGCGAGCTTATTGTGGTTGCAGACCAACGCCCATGAAGAACGCCAATTGGAAGAAGTGATTTTAGGCATTATGGCGGGTCTTGATAAACCGATGTCACCCGCAGGTGAGGCGCGTAGCGCGTTTCATAATGGTTTATATGAGCGTACGCCTGCTCAACGTCGTGCCTTGCGCGCCAAGTTGTTAAAAGTCACGATTGTCGATTTGCAGCGTGTTGCTCAACATTACTTACGCCCAGAAGTCATGACGCGCGCGGTGGTTGCACCGTATGTGCAAGCGGATGTGGTGCAAGGTTTAGGCTTTGTGGTTGAGCGGTTGTAACACAACACGTAGGGGCGGTTCGCTAACCGCCCCTACAAACATGCCCATACTTTATTCAATCTATGAAAACTTGAGAAAAACGAAGAGTGAAATTTATGCGTCATTGGTTATTATTATGGATGTTGGTGTTATTAACGGCTTGTAATCAAGGTGATGCAGGCAGTCCAGCGAGTAGCACAGCAGTCCCTAAAGAAGCGAAATTAGAAACAAATCTCGCCAATTTGCCCAACAGTCCCAAGTCTTTTGAGTCAGCAAAAAAGATACTCTATAACGAGATTTATAAAGGCCACGATGTCACGTTTTATTGTGGTTGTGATTATGATCCGAAGTCAAAAATCGTCGATTGGAAAAGTTGTGGTTATATACCACGCAAAAATGCCGAACGTGCGAGCCGCATTGAAGCTGAACACGTGATGCCTGCCCATCAATTTGGCAACTTTAGACAATGCTGGCGTGAACCGAAAAAAGTCTGTGCAGGCAAAGATGTCACAGGACGCCAATGTTGTGAAGCCGAAGACCCGTTGTTTGAAGCCGCTCATAATGATTTACACAACTTGTTTCCTGCCGTTGGCGAAGTTAATGGCGACCGTTCCAACTTTAATTGGGGCATGGTGGAAGGCAATAAACGTGAATACGGCGCGTGTCCAATGGAAGTTGATGAGTCAATTCGCCGTGCCGAACCGCCAGATGTCGTTAAAGGTAATGTCGCTCGGGTGATGTTTTATATGGAAGATACCTACGGTTTTAAGTTATCCGACCAAGACCGTCAGTTATTTACGGTTTGGTCAAAACAAGACCCGCCTGATGCATGGGAAATTGAACGTAATCAACGGATTGCTGCGATAGAAGGCAAAGAAAACCGCTTTATTAGCCAATATGGCAGTGCTTCTGTGGGAAAGAAGACTAGCGCAGCACCTGTAAAAGCAGCGGTTGCGCCTGTTGTCAGCGTCACTAAAGAGAGTAGTATTAAATCGCAGCCTACCAAAAAAGCAGAGTTTTCTTGTGAGCCTAAAAAAACGTGTGGGCAAATGAGTAGTTGTGCTGAGGCCAAGTTTCAGTTAAAAAACTGTGGCAATACCAGTATTGATGGCGATGGTGACGGCAAGCCATGCGCGTCCATTTGTAAGTAGTCGCTTGTCAAGCCGTTAAATTCTCAAGATGGGGAATTTAACGGCATATTCATTCAAGGAGCATTCCCCATGAAAATCCTCGTTTCTATCGATTTATCACAATCAACCCCTCATCTTTTAGATTACGCAAAAAACTTGGCTAAGTCGTTATCTGCGCGCGTCTGTTTATTACACGTCACGGACTCGCAACAAGAAATATTGGGTTATGGTGGTGTCTTTGGTGAGTTTCCAATGTATATCGACCCGAAAGAATTACGCCAAGAAATAGCCACTCGTTTTCATCATGAACATCAACAAATGCTGCAATTTAGCCAACAATTACAAACAGACGGTTTGGACTGTGTGGGTTTATTAGTGAGTGGTACATCCGTTGTAACAACGATTATCAAAGAGGCGGAAAAGCTATCGGCAGATATGATTGTTATCGGTTCAGAGCATAAAGGCTTATGGACGCAGTTGATTGAAGGTAGCACTAGTAAGTCGTTAGTCGGGCAGTCAACAGTACCTGTATTGGTTGTGCCTGTGAAGGTGTGATGTAGTAAGTCTACTAAGTATAGTCATCGTAGAAATGAGCCCTAATAGGGCTATTTGAAGTGAAAAATTCTCCTTGATTTGAGCTTTCAATAGATATTGTCAGACAATGATAGTAAAGTTGTTAGACGGGATTTTTGATTAAATCATTCAGCTGAGAAAAACAATATGATTCACCGAATAGCCCAACTTTCCCTCCTTGCGTTGTTAAGTGTCAATGTCTTTGCTGCCAATGATGACGTAGACGATTTACGAACCTCTAATATTGCTCGTGACGAATGGCGGTTGATTAAACAAGATCGAGCTCATGATATTCAAGCTTACGATAAGCGTGACTTTGGTAGAAGTTTACGCGCTTTTAAAGTGGATTATGAAGTCGAAACGACCTTAGACGACATTGCACGCGTTTATTTTGATTTTGACAACTATCGTAAATGGTTTTATCAAGTTCAAGATGCAAAGTTAATCAAAAAGGTGTCAGCAACCGAGTTTTATTATTATATCGTTCATCGTGCACCACCGACATTGCCAGATCGTGATGCCTATATTCATGCCATTATTGAGCCCTACACCGTTAAACGGGGCTACGCCTCATTGAAATTACAAGCCATTCCTAATTATTTGCCCGAAAAGCCACCTTTAGTGCGCATGGTCGCCGAAGATATGACGGTAAAATGGACGCCAATCGGGGGCGGTAAAATTAAAGGTGTTGTTGAAGGTTATATTGATCCAGGCGGGGTTGCTCCTAGTTGGGCGATTAACTACATTCAAAGTCGCGCACCCTATCAAACAGCATTGGGCTTTCAACGAGTTTTGAAAACATTGGCGACTAAAGAAACCAAAGAAAAGCCATTTTTTTCACTCACAGAATAGAGCCTGTTGACCTTTGGTTGAATTTTCTCTTCGACTCCGCTCAGAGAACGTTTTTGCGTTGGCTGAGCGGAGTCGAAGCCTCTCATGTGTAGGGGGGGAGTCTTTTGCACCCCCAACAGTCTCCTTATTTCAACCGCTTCAATAATTCCTCAACAAACGCCAACCGTTTTTTGGTATCGGTCAAATCGCTGATAAAACGTAATTTATCCGCACCATCCAACTTGAATTGTGCTGGTTGTGTTTGTACTAATTTAACAATCGTCATCGGTTGTACTTTGGTGTCTTTGGCAAATTCTAAACGTCCACCTTGCGCATGCGCATCAACTTTACGAATACCCAATTCAGCCGCTTGTAACTTAATGCGATGCGTCGCAAATAGATTTTTGGTAGGTTCAGGTAACAGGCCAAAGCGGTCAATCATTTCGACTTGTAATTCATCTAAAGCCTCAAAGCTATCGGCGTGGCTAATACGTTTGTACATCAATAAACGGTTATGCACATCGGGCAAATAATCATCAGGAATCAAGGCTGAGAAGCGTAGGTTAATATCAGCGGTCAGTGCTAAGGGTTGATCGAGATTCGGTGCGCGACCCGCTTTAATCGCTTTAATCGCACGTTCGAGCATTTCCATATACAAGGTAAAGCCCATCACTTGCATATTGCCGCTTTGTTCTTCACCCAATAACTCACCTGCACCTCGAATTTCTAAATCTTGACTGGCTAAAGCAAAACCTGCACCGAGTTCATCGGCTCTGGCAATTGCTTCTAAGCGTTTTTCGGCATCGCCTGTTAATGATTTTTTATTAGGCACAAGGAGGTAAGCATAAGCTTGATGATGCGAGCGACCGACACGACCGCGTAACTGGTGCATTTGGGCTAAACCAAGTTTGTCGGCGCGTTCCATAATAATGGTGTTAGCTGAGGGCACATCAATACCCGTTTCAATAATGGTACTACAGACTAAGACGTTAAATTGTTTGTGATAAAACTGCTGCATGACGTGTTCAAGATCACGCTCGCGCATTTGACCATGAGCGATACCGACCCGTGCTTCAGGAATTAGGGCTTGTAAATCGGCGGCACATTTTTCAATAGTCGCTACATCGTTATGTAAATAATAGGCTTGGCCACCGCGTAATAACTCGCGCAGTAAGGCTTCTTTGATGGTGGCGGGTGTACTTTCACGAACAAAGGTTTTAACGGCTAGTCGTTTGGCGGGAGGCGTGGCAATAATCGATAAATCACGCAATCCCGAAAACGCCATATTTAAGGTACGAGGAATCGGGGTGGCGGTGAGGGTAAGCATATCGACATCGGCACGACGATTTTTTAATGCTTCTTTATGACGAACGCCAAAACGATGTTCTTCATCGACAATCATCAAACCTAAATTTTTAAATTCGACGCTATCTTGCAAAAGTTTATGTGTACCGATAATGATGTCGATTTTGCCATCTGCTAAAGCGGCGAGGGCTTTTTGCTGTTCTTTCGCGGTTTTAAAACGCGATAACACTTCAATGTTGACAGGCCAATCGGCAAAGCGGTCACAGAAGTTTTCATAGTGTTGTTGTGCGAGTAGGGTGGTCGGGACTAATACCGCCACTTGCGTACCATCTTGAATCGCCACAAAAGTAGCGCGCATGGCGACTTCTGTTTTACCAAAACCCACATCACCACAGACTAATCTATCCATCGGTCTGGGCGAACGCATATCGGCAATAGTCGAAATAATGGCATTCGCTTGGTCGGCGGTTTCTTCAAAGGCAAAACCTGCGCTAAATTTACGGTATTCCAACTCATCAAATTTAAAGGCATAACCTGCTTTTGCGGCGCGTCTGGCACTAATGTTGAGTAACTCGGCAGCGACATCATGAACTTGTTCGGCCGCTTTATTACGCGCTTTTTGCCATTGCTCTGTGCCCAATTTATGCAACGGCGCGGTATCATCATTTGCGCCTGAATAACGGGCAATCAAATGTAAACTCGCGACAGGAACGTACAGTTTTGCGCTGTCAGCATAGCTGAGTTGTAAAAACTCTTGGATTTGACCATCCATATCAAAGGTGATTAGCCCTTGATAACGACCAACGCCATAATCAATATGCACGACAGGCACACCAATCGTGAGTTCACTCAAACTACGAATGGCTAATTCGGCCGCACCTTCACCGCTAGTGGCTTTACGGCGACGACGTTGCATGACCCGTTGGCCAAATAATTGTGATTCGGCAATGACACTGATATTGGGTAAACACAAGCCGCGCTCTAAGGGCGCAATCGTTAAGGCGAAGGGGGCAGAGCTGGTTAAAAACTCTGTCCAACTTTGTACCAAGACGGGATTTAATGCTAAAGGTTGCAATAACGCTAACAGACTTTCGCGGCGGCCAGCACTTTCGGCACATAATAAGACGCGCTGATGTTGTCTGTGCAAATAGTGACTTAATGCCGCCAGTGGTGCATCGCTGCGTGAGTCAATGGGTAAGCTCGGCGGGGAGCTAAAAGCAAAGTTCGTTAATCCTGCTTTTTCTTCGTCGCTTTGCTCATTCAAGGTTAAACGGGCAAATTGATTAACGGCGGCAAATAATTCGTTTTGGCGTAAAAATAATTTGTCTGGCGCAAGAATAGGTAAATAACTATCGTGCCGACGTTCTTCATAACGTTGGCTGAGTTCTAACCAAAAGTGTTCCAGTTGTTTTTGGCTTTCACTCATTAACGCCACTAGCGTTTGCCGAGGTAAGTAATCAAACAGCGTTGCGCTTTCATTAAAAAATAACGGTAAATAGTATTCAATCCCTGCAGCAGCTAATCCTTGGCTAATATCTTTATACAGGGAGCATTTTTTCGGGTCAGTATGAGGAAAGGTCTCAGCCCAATGGTCTTTGAAGGTACGAATCGCGCTTTTATCAAAAGGAAACTCGCGCGCGGGCAATAGTTCTAATTGTTTAATGGTTTCGGTGGTGCGCTGATTGTCGGGGTTAAATAAACGTAGGCTATCAATTTCATCATCAAATAATTCAATTCGTACAGGTGCAGTTGCTCCCATCGGATAAATATCCATCAAGCTACCGCGTACCGCATATTCGCCGTGTTCGTAAACAGTTTCTACAGCGCGATAACCTACAGCCTCTAAGCGTTGGCGCGTATCATCGACATTAAATTTTTGCCCGCATTTTAAACTAAAGCTTTGTGCCGATAACCAAGAGGGCGGCGACAACCGTTGCGCTAATGTACTGATGGGGGTGATGACTAACCCTTTCGTGAGTGTCGGTAAGTTCGCCAAAATTCGTAGCCGTTCCGAGGTAATGTCTTGATGCGGCGATAGTTGGTCGTAGGGTAGCGTTTCCCAATCGGGGAAGTGAAAAATGGGCAGTTGATCATTACAAAAAAATCGAACTTCTTCTTCTAAACGTGTCGCTTGTTGGCTATCTGCGGTGACTAATAACACCACGCCCGACCATGTTTGTGCGGCCTCAGCAATGGCTAAACCCACACCTGCACCCACTAAGTTTGACCATGCTTTGCGGTCGCCGTTATGGGTAGGGAGGGTTAAGGGCGCAAGTAATAAAGAAGAAGTAAGCGTTGTCATTGTGCCTGAATGCCTGAAGATCAAATCGAGGGCGATTGTAACGGATTTAACGGCGTTTTAAACATGACAAAGAGTAGTAATTTTATACACTCCCTATTAAGACTTTCCTATTTTTGAAAGGCTAATAGCTAAGTCATAGTTGTGATGGTGCGACATCATGTCGCATGTTCAAGAGTGACAGGGGTTTTATAATGGGCTTGGCTTCGACTCCACTCAGCCACCACGACTTCGTTCAGCCAACGCAAAAACGTTTTCTGAGTCGAGCAGAGAACGTTCCCTGAGCGGAGTCGAAGGGGCAAGTAAACGTCAATACACCCTAATCCATTTATTTTAAGAGTCTCTTGTTATGCCAGTTCGCCGTTTATCCTATTTATATCTTGTTCCTGTGCTGACATTATCCTCATCCATCGTCGTTGCAGATTTACGTGCAGATAGTCATGCACCGACAGGTGTGATGTTTGAACATCTCCATAAACAAGGTGCAGTGATGGTGGGTTATCATGTTGAGCAAATACAACAGAAAGGCGATTTATTACGGGGTAGTCATACGTTATTGGCCAGCGATAGCCCCGCAGCAAGCTATGCCATGTTGCCCACAGACCATACTATGACCATGCAGATGCTAGATGTTATGTACGCTCCAAGCAATAACTTAACTTTGATGTTAATGCCTATGGTCATGAATATGGAGATGGGCATGGCGGAAAATAATTTTTATGTCCCAGCAGTGGGCGCACATACAGGACATAGTCATGCTAGTGGTCATGAAGTGAGTGGCATAGGTGATACGACATTGGCGGCTCTGTATCGTCTGCATCACGATAGCCAACAAGAGTTAATTGCGACTCTCGCGGTAATTGCACCAACAGGCCAAGACGATATAATGGGCACAGACGGTAAGCCTGTTCATTATGGTATGCAGTTGGGGGCAGGTATTTGGCAAGCAATGCCAAGCCTGACCTATCGATATAAACACAATGCTTATGTTGTTGGCACTCAAATATTGACGCGTCAGCCGCTACAACAGCGTAATGAGCTGAATGTCCGCGTGCCTGACTTGAATCAAGCAACCATTTGGCTAAGTTATGCGTGGCGAGATGAGCTAAGCACCTCATTGCGTGTGCAGTATCGCAATGAAGATGTCTATGAAGGCCATTACAATGTCAGTCATAATCACAGTGCACCTGCCGACAAACAAGGTAATTATGGTGGGGAACAAACTTTAGTGGGTGCAGGTATTAATTGGGTGATGCCGACAGGGACACTTAAAGGTTTGCGTTTAGGCGTGGAGTATCTTGCGCCTGTTGCTGAAAGTGTCAACGGTGTGCAGTTGGTAACCAAAAGACAATGGCAGATGTCTATCAGCAAGGCGTACTAAATATTTACCCTTCGACTCCACTCTGTGAGCATTCTTGCGTTAGCTGAGCGGAGTCGAAGCCAAGCCAATTTTGAAATAACCCCACTTCGATTTTTCTACATTTTTTAGGAAAAACAACCTAAATTTCAACTCATCACCATACTCTTATTTTCGTCAAATTTTTCTTTTGTGTGCTTTTCAAAATTGTCATAACTCCATGCTACTCTTGTGGGTATGTGCGCTATTTTGGCGCATCAAGTGCTGAATAAACCTTGTAAAAGTTGGCAAGTATTTTGCAATGACTATGTCATACATACCTCCAACAGGGAGCAACAACATGGCTTGTCGCAATATGGCAATTTCTGAAAGCGCATACGATTATTTTCCTAATCCTACTCATTACGATGAGATGGTCACGTCGGGCAACAATCGCCCTCATTATCAACACGTTGCTGAATGGCTAGAGCAAACCCCTTTAGATTCGATTTTGCAAAGTCGTCACCAAGCCGATGCGATTTTTCGTCAACAAGGTATTACCTTTACCGTTTATGGCGATAATGCAGGCACAGAGCGATTAATTCCTTTTGATATTATTCCGCGTATTATTCCTGCCCATGAATGGCAAGTGATGTCTAAAGGCTGTGAGCAACGTGTTTTAGCTCTGAATGCTTTTTTGCATGATATTTATCATGAGCAACACATTATTAAAGCGGGTATTGTGCCTGCCGAACAAATCCTAACTAATGAGCATTATCAAGCGGCAATGAAAGGCTTGACCTTGCCGAATCATATTTATGCTCATATTGCAGGCATTGATTTAGTACGCCACAGTAACGGCACGTATTATGTTTTAGAAGATAATTTACGTACGCCTTCAGGTGTGTCGTACATGCTCGAAAATCGTAAAATGACGGAGCGGTTATTTCCTGATTTAATGGCTAAACACAAGGTTTTACCTGTTCATCAATACCCTGATTATTTGAAATCAACGTTGTTGGAGGCATCACCATCAACGTCAGCACCAACCATCGCTATTTTGACACCGGGTCGTTTTAATAGTGCGTTTTTTGAACATGCATTTTTGGCGCGTTCAATGGGTGTTAATTTGGTCAGTGGCAGTGATTTAGTGGTCAAGAATGACGTGGTTTACATGAAGACCATCAAAGGTCTAGAGCGTGTTGATGTCATTTATCGCCGTTTAGATGATGCGTTTCTTGATCCATTAGCCTTTGATCCGCGTTCAATGTTAGGTGTGTCAGGGTTGATGTCGGCGTATCGGGCAGGCAATGTCATCTTGGCGAATGCTGTGGGTACAGGGGTTGCTGACGATAAATCGGTTTATCCCTTTGTGCCTGATATGATTCGTTTTTATCTCAATGAAGAACCGATTCTAGAAAACGTACCGACTTGGCAATGCCGAAAACCTGCTGATTTAAGTCATGTGTTAGCCAACTTACCCGATTTGGTGGTGAAAGAGGCGCAAGGTTCAGGCGGTTATGGCATGTTGATTGGCCCAGCCGCCACCAAAGCTGAAATCGAAGATTTTAGAGCCAAAATTACCCAATGCCCAGAAGCGTATATTGCTCAACCGACCTTAGCATTATCGACCTGTCCCACGTTTGTTGCCGCAGGGATTGCGCCACGTCATCTGGATTTACGGCCTTTTGTGTTATCAGGTAAAACCGTGCGTTTAGTAGCGGGAGGTTTAACGCGTGTGGCGTTAAAAGCAGGGTCATTGGTGGTTAATTCGTCGCAGGGTGGCGGTACGAAAGATACATGGGTATTGGCTGAATAACGGTTGATTTAAGTAAATCTCATTAAGGGGATATAAAAAATTATGTTGCTACTTTCTACGGCTGCTGATTTGTATTGGCTAGGGCGTTATTTTAGTCGTAGCCAAGAGTTAGTTGACTTATTACTGGCTAGTTTTAAAGATTCTAGTCCAGAGAGTCTGGGTATTCCGTTAAGTATTACAGGAACGTGGCAAAATTTTTATCAGCAGTATATGACCTTAAACGTAGAGTCATTGGCAGAGTTTTTTATTACGGCTAACAATGCCACCAGTTTAACCGCGTGTTTAGAAGCAACGCGTGCAGATGCACAGGCTACGCGTGGACGTATTTCGGGTGAGTTGTGGGTCACTATTAACAGTCTGTGGTTGGAGTGGCAAGAGCGTATTACCCATGTTGGTACGTATAGCGATCATTGGGCTTCTTTTGATTGGCTAAAGCAGTCATTACAGACGGTACAAGGCTTAATTGACGGCTATGCTGATGATGAAACCAAACGCTTTATTATCATTGGTCAATTAGTTGAAGCACTGGATAACGCCTTTCGTAAGTTGGCCACGCCTGACGCAGCAGTGCCATTAAATACGGAGATAGCTCAATGGGCAGTCTTGTTATTACAACGCATCGAGTCATTGGATAAAAGCTTATGGCAACACACCACACAGCATAGTCAAGATTTGGTGCAGGTTTGTCAGTTGTGTTCGGATGAAGGTGCGATGATGAATATGCAAGAAATTCAACAGACGCTGCAACGTCTGACCCATAGTTTAGCCGATGTCTTTGCCGCTTAGAGATTAGAAAAATGACTTATTGTGTTGCCATGCGTTTAGAAGAAGGATTGGTGTTCGTCAGTGATTCACGTACCAATGCGGGTGTTGATCAAATAGCGGTGTTTCGTAAATTACATTTGTTTGGTGTCGAAGGTGAGCGGGTTATTGTCTTGCAAAGTTCGGGTAATTTAGCGACTTCACAATCGGTGATTACCTTGTTACGACAGCGTATTCAGGCTGATGAAGAAAGTCATTTGCACAATGTCACTACCATGTATGAAGCAGCAACATTGGTGGGTCAAACTTTGCGTGACGTGCTAAAAAAATACAAAGAACAAGATATGGATTTTTCGTGTTCGTTGTTGTTAGGTGGGCAAATTTTGGGTGAAGAACCTAAGCTGTTTAATATTTATCCACAAGGTAACTTTATTGCCGCCACCCAAGACACTCCGTACTTTCAAATCGGTGAAAGTAAATATGGCAAACCCATTTTAGATCGGGCGTTGAGTTATTTTAGCCCGATTGATAAGGCCTTACGTTGTGCATTGATTTCGTTTGATTCGACGATTCGCAGTAATTTGTCGGTCGGTATTCCTTTGGATTTAATGGTTTATACCAAAGATTCATTCAAGCTGCCCAAAGGTCGTCGCTTATATGATGATGATCCGTATTTTCACATGATTCGTACCCAATGGTCGGAGGGCTTAAAGCAGGTGTTGGGCGAGTTGCCTTCACCGCCTACTGATTATTGGCAGTAATTCAACCCACCATCATAGGTTTATGAGTGCCCTAAATTGGGGCGGATTACCCGATGATGGTGCAGAGTCAGGACTTAGGCATCTCACACCGCGATTAGCGCGTTTTGTGAACATAAAGCCGCCCAAAGCGTCTGAAATGTGAGCAAATAAGTGATAGCCGCGTAAGTCTTCAGAGTGTTTATTATTTTAGGGAGAAGTCTGTGTCTATCCATGTTGCGCTTCATCATGTCACACACTATCGTTATGATCGTCCCATTAACTTAGGGCCACAAACGATTCGTTTACGTCCTGCGCCTCATTGTCGCACCCGTATTTTATCGTATTCGCTCAAGGTTTTACCCACTCAGCATTTTATTAACTGGCAACAAGACCCACAGGCGAATTATTTAGCCCGTTTAGTGTTTCCCGAAAAAACCCGTGAATTTAAAGTTGAAGTGGACTTGGTGGCGGAAATGTCCGTCATCAATCCGTTTGACTTCTTTTTAGAGCCGTATGCCGAGAACTTCCCATTTACCTACGATGCCAGCTTAGACCAAGAGCTAGCCCCTTATTTAGTGACATTGCCTGCTTCGCCAGAAGTGAAACAGTATTTACAGGGTATTTCCTTAGATACGGTACGCACAATTGATTTTTTGGTCGCGCTCAATACACGGCTATGTCGGGATATTAGTTATTTAATTCGTATGGAAGCGGGTGTACAAACCCCTGAAGAAACATTAACCAGTTTGTCGGGTTCGTGTCGTGATTCCGCATGGCTGTTAGTCCAGTTATTCCGTCATTTGGGTTTGGCGGCGCGTTTTGTGTCGGGCTATTTAATTCAATTAACCGCCGATGTGAAATCCCTCGATGGCCCAACAGGCACAGAAGTAGACTTTACCGATTTACACGCATGGTGCGAAGTCTATTTACCGGGCGCAGGTTGGGTAGGTTTAGACCCAACATCGGGTTTATTAGCAGGTGAAGGTCATTTGCCGTTAGCGTGTAGCCCTGAACCGTCATCTGCCGCACCGATTACGGGTTTATTGGATGAGTGTGAGTGTGAATTTGAACACATCATGACGGTAGAGCGTATTTGGGAAGCTCCGCGTGTCACTAAACCCTATACGCCTGAACAATGGCAAGCGATTCAGGCACTCGGCCATTGGGTTGATGCCGATCTCAAGGCCTTAGATGTTCGACTCACAATGGGTGGCGAACCGACATTTGTTGCCGTTGATGATCCCGATGGCGCAGAGTGGAATACCGAAGCACTGGGCAAAACCAAGCGTTTACGAGCCATCGAATTGTTTAATCGGATGCGTGATAAATATGCACCGTACGGCTTGAGTCATTTTGGCCAAGGTAAGTGGTACCCCGGTGAGCAGTTACCACGTTGGTCGTTGAATTGTTATTGGCGTAAGGATGGCGAACCTATTTGGACAGATCCGAGTCTCTATGCGGATGAGGGCAAACAATATGGTGCTGATGCCACCATTGCCGCTGAGTTTTTGCAAGGTGTTGCGACTCGTTTGGGTGTAGATGAATCGTATATTTTTCCTGCGTTTGAAGATCTATTTTACTACATGTGGCGTGAGCGTAAGCTGCCTGAAAACGTCGATCCCTTTGACTCTCGTTTAAATGATGAACTAGAACGTGCGCGCTTGATGAAAGTGTTTAGCCAAGGTTTGGGTCATGTCGTGGGTCATGTGTTGCCGATAGCGCGTCATGTTAAAGCGAATTGCTGGCAAACAGGCTCATGGTTTTTACGCGATGAACACTGTTATTTAATTCCCGGTGATTCCGCAATGGGCTATCGCTTGCCCTTAGATTCACAGCCGTGGGTGAGAAAAGAGGATTTTCCTTATATCAATCCGCCTGATCCGAGTGCTGAATTCCCAGCATTAAAAAGTTACACCGCCATTCGTCAGCAATTTCAAGGCGAAAAAACAACCTTAGTACATCAACAACCTAAAGCCAAAGAGTCGGCTGTTGACTTGACGCGTACCGCATTATCTGCCGAGCCGCGCAACGGCAAACTGTATTTGTTTATGCCGCCATTGGCACAGTTAGACGATTATTTAGAGTTGGTTGCGGCTATTGAAGCCACGGCACATGCCTTACAGCAACCGATTATTTTAGAGGGCTATGAGCCACCTTCAGACCCACGTTTAACGCATTTCCGTATTACGCCAGACCCCGGTGTGATTGAGGTTAATATTCATCCGTCAACGTCTTGGGATGAGTTGGTTGACCGTACCACGCATTTATACGACGCCGCGCACTTATGCCGTTTAACCAGTGAAAAATTCATGACCGATGGCCGTCATACGGGCACAGGTGGCGGTAATCACTTTGTCATGGGTGGGGCAACGGTCAATGATTCGCCGTTTTTACGCCGTCCTGATTTACTGCGCAGCTTGATTGCGTATTGGCAAAATCACCCGTCATTGTCGTATTTGTTTTCGGGATTATTTATTGGCCCAACGTCTCAAGCACCGCGTATTGATGAAGCGCGTAATGACGCTTTACATGAGTTAGAAATTGCATTTCAACAGTTTCCTGCTGAAGGCAAGACGTGTCCGCCGTGGTTGGTTGACCGTTTGCTGCGCCATTTACTCACCGATGTCACTGGTAATACGCATCGTTCAGAGTTTTGTATTGATAAGCTGTATTCACCCGATAGCAGTACAGGACGTTTAGGTTTGTTAGAGCTACGGGCGTTTGAAATGCCGCCACATGCACAAATGAGCTTGTCGCAGCAGTTATTAATTCGGGCATTGATCGCACGTTTCTGGAAGCAACCGTATAATCCGCAACGCTTATCACGTTGGGGTACCGAGCTGCATGATCGTTTTATGTTGCCGTACTTTGTCAAAGAGGATTTTAACGATGTTATTACGGAGTTGCAGGAAGCAGGTTATCCGCTCCAAGCGGATTGGTTTAATGCCCATTTTGAATTTCGTTTCCCGAAATATGGTGATTATGCCGTCAAAGGCATTGAACTAGAAGTCCGTCATGCCTTAGAGCCTTGGCATGTGTTGGGTGAGGAGAGTGGTGCAGGTGGCAATGTCCGTTTTGTCGACTCATCGGTAGAGCGCGTGCAAGTAAAAGTGACAGGGCTACCCCCTGAGCGTTATACCTTAACCTGTAATGGTGAGCCTGTTCCGTTACGGGCAACGGGTAACGTCGGTGAGTTTGTTGCGGGTGTGCGTTATCGGGCATGGCAACCGCCATCGTGTTTGCATCCGACCATTGGTATTCATGCACCGCTAACGTTTGATATTGTTGACACATGGATGTCACGCTCATTGGGCGGCTGTCAATATCATGTGACGCATGCGGGTGGCCGTAGCTTTGATACTTTCCCTGTCAATTCTTATGAAGCGGAAAGTCGTCGTTTAGCCCGATTCTTCCGTATGGGTCATAGCCCCAATAAGGTGCAAGTCAAGCCGTTGGTATATAACACCGACCATCCTTTCATGTTAGACTTGCGCCGCAAGTGATTTTTAGTGCGGCTAATACCTGAGCCGCACACTTAAAGCGAATCACGCTTCTTCCCTATATCTGTCACGGCTATAGGGATTTTTTTCATTTTATGACTGACACGGTTATCGCTTATTGGCTCGCATTACAGCAGCCTTAAAGCGGCTTTATGTTCGCAAAACGCGCTAATCGAGGTTTGATGTGTCAGTTATTACTTCAAAAATTAAAGAACACATGTCTAAGCTGTTTGATTCCTACAAGATTGACCCGAGCCGCTACAATGAAATGTTTGCAGCGGATGGTTCTATTCACCCGCATTGGCAACACTTTGCGGATACTTTGTCAGGGATGACAGCCGAGCAAATGCAGCAACGTGCCGATTTAGTTGCCCAACAAATCCATGAAAATGGTGTGACCTATAATGTCTATGCTGACCCTAGTGGTAATAATCGGCCTTGGCGTTTGGGGCCATTACCGAATCTTATTCCAATGGACGAATGGAAAACCTTAGCTGAAGGGATCGCGCAACGCGCCAGTTTATTGAATGATATGTTGGTTGATATTTATGGCAAACAAACACTCATTCAACAAGGACTGATTCCTGCGGAGTTAATTTACGGTCATCCTAATTTCCTGCGTCCGTGTTTGGGCATTAAGCCGCCACGTAATACCTACCTTCATGTCTATGCTGCTGATGTTGCGCGTGCTGCTGATGGTCGGTGGTGGATTATGGCCGACCGTACACAAACGCCCTCAGGTGCAGGTTACGCGCTCGAAAACCGTCAAATTATTGCCCGTGCTTTTCCAGAGTTATACCGTCAACTCAAAGTACAATCGCTCAATGATTACTTTTTGACATTAAGGCAAACACTATCGCGCTTAGCACCAACGAATGGTGAGCCACCGCTCATCGTCTTACTGACTTCAGGCCGTTTTAATGAAACCTATTTTGAACATGTTTATTTAGCACGTCATTTAGGGATGCCGTTGGTTGAAGGTTCAGATTTAACGGTACGTAATTCGGTCGTCTATTTGAAAACATTAAATGGCTTAAAACGAGTACATGCCATTTTACGGCGTTTAGATGATGATTATTGCGACCCATTAGAGTTACGCAGTGACTCTTCATTAGGGGTTGCAGGATTATTAGATGCCGTGCGTTCAGGTAGTGTTCTGGTTGCTAATGCATTGGGTTCAGGCGTGGTTGAGTCAGCGGCTTTATTAGGGTTTTTACCTAAGATTTGTCGGCACTTACGCGGTGAAGAACTCAAGTTACCTTCTATTGCGACATGGTGGTGTGGCGAGCAAGTTGTCTTTGCCAAAACATTAGCCAATTTAGAGCAATTTGTGGTTAAACCCACATTCCCATCACAGCGTTTTGAGCCTGTTTTTTGTAAAAATTTAGATGCAGAACAATTGGACGAGATGCGTTCGCGTCTTAATCGCCGACCTTATACCTATGTCGCGCAAGCCCGAGTGACGTTGTCACAATCACCTGTTTGGAATAAAAAAACACAGCAGTTTACTGCTCAAGCGTCAGGTATGCGCGTCTATGCTGTTGCCAGTGAAGACGGCAGTTATGTCGTGATGGCGGGTGGCTTAACGCGTGTCGCAGGCGATAATGTGACAGATGTGGTTTCGATGCAGCGTGGTGGCCTGAGTAAAGATACATGGGTTTGTTTTAGCCATAGCTCGCGTACCGAAAAACCGCAAATGCGTACCATTGGTGTCCGTGATTTATTGCGCCAAGACCCGTATTTGCCGTCTCGTGTGGCGGAAAATATGTTTTGGTTGGGGCGTTATTCTGAGCGTTGTGATAACAATGCGCGTTTATTACGTTCGGCGTTATCTCGCCATATTGAGTTAGCAGGTGATAGCGATTTAGGTTTAGAAATTGCACTGGATAGTTGCAAGTTTTTGGGCTTGTATCCCCTTAAAGACGAAACGACCGAACAGTTATTAGCAGGTATTTGTGATGGCGATTGGTCAAGTAGTCTTGTTTCTAACTTACGTAGTTTGATTTGGTCGGCGTCACAAGTACGTGGTCGTTTGTCTCAAGAAAATTGGATTGCTATTGTCGAATTGCAACAAGAAGCGGATGCGTTAACGCTGGAAACTTTTGAACTCGGCGAAGCACTCGCTTTTGTTGATCGTTTATTAATGTCATTGTCGTCATTGGCGGGTTTTGCAATGGATGATATGACGCAAGATAACAGTTGGCGTTTTTTGATGATGGGGCGACGATTAGAGCGTTTGCAGTTTTTAGCCGATATGATCGCGCAATTATTGCAAACTCCGTCCGCTATCGAACAGACGGGATTGGATTGGTTGTTAGAATTGGCGGACAGCACGATTACCTATCGTAGTCGTTATTTGTCGAGTGCCCAATTATTACCTGTCCTTGATTTGATTCTGCTTGATCCGAATAATCCGCATTCGTTACAGTTTCAGTTAGATAGTTTGCTAACGACGCTGCACCAACTGGATCATGAGGATGATTATGGGTTGCGGGCATTGATTGAGCGTTTAGAGTCGTTAAATTTTGATGTGTTGGAAAGTGAAATGCATTATCCCGCACGTTTAGCGCGCGCATTGACAATGATTGCCCGATTGTTACATGAAATTGCCGCAGCAGGGCGTGGGCTATCAGACCATTTAAGTTTGCGTTATTTTGCTCATATTGACACCATTAGCCAACCGACAGCGTCCTCTTAATGAATACTACTTCACGCCGCGCCCGTTATCGTATTACTCACGAAACTCGTTATCGTTATGCAGGTAATGTCACACTGTCTCAGCAGTTGTTACATTTACAGCCGCGAGATATGCCTTATCAAGCCTGTATCGCTAAAAAACTCACGATTAGTCCTGAGCCCAGTTATAGCACAAGTAGTAAAGATAGTTTTGGCAACCCCTGTACGCGTTTAGAGTTTAATCAGCCGCATCATGAGTTGGTGGTGATTGCGGAAATGGACGTTGATGTCTTTACGCGCGACGTTGCCACTCGTTTTGAGACATCACCCGCTTGGGAAGAGATGGTTCATGCTTGCTTGTATCGTGGCCACGTTGCCTTGACAGGTGATTTTTTAGAGGCATTGCCGTTTCGTTTTGAATCGCCTTTTGTGCATCTAAAGCATCAGTTTTCAGATTATGCCCAAGATTGTTTTTCAGCGGGTCGGCCACTATTAGTCGCTATCAATGCGTTAATGAATAAAATTTATCATGAGTTTAGTTTTGACCCCGAAGCAACTCATATCGGTACGCCATTATTAGAAGTGTTAGAGAAAAAGCGTGGTGTTTGTCAGGATTTTGCCCATTTGATGTTGGCATGTTTACGTTCATTGGGTTTGCCTGCGCGTTATGTCAGTGGTTATTTATTGACTAATCCACCCAAAGGCCAAGCCCGTTTAATTGGTGCAGATGCCTCTCATGCGTGGGTTTCTGCGTATTGTCCAACCTTGGGATGGGTGGACTTTGATCCAACGAATAACGTCATTCCTAACATTGAACATATTACGGTGTCATGGGGACGAGATTTTAGTGATGTGTCACCGTTACGTGGTGTGATTTTGGGCGGTGGCCGTCATGATTTAACGGTACGCGTCACGGTTATGCCGATTTAATGTTGACTGTTGACTGTTGACTGTTGACTGTTGACTGTTGACTGTTGACTGTTTTGTTTGAGTTTTCTACGTTGATAAAATCGACCACTACTAGCTTACAGACGTTATTTTGGCTGCGTTGTTTGGCTATTATTGGCCAAATCACCACTATTTTGGGGGTGAATTTTGGTTTGAAGATGCCCTTGCCATTGCTGCCGATGTTGAGTGCGATAGCCGCTTTAAGCGTTGTTAATATCTATACAGCGCGACGAGTACAACAAGCCAAACAAGGCCGAGTCATCAGCGAACAGTTTCTCGCTGCACAATTGACTGTTGATATTATGGCATTAGCGATATTGCTGTATTTTTCAGGTGGTGCATTTAATCCCTTTGTCTCATTGTTTTTAGTACCGTTGGCGATTGCGTCGGCCATTTTGCCCATTGGCTATACTGTGTGCTTGGTGGTCTTGACTATCTTTTTATATGCCAGTTTGATGACCGATAGCGTGCCATTGCCACCTGCACCCGATGGCCTAGAAGAAGTGGTGTCATTGCATATTTTTGGCATGTGGATCAATTTTGTCATTAGTGCCAGTTTAATCGCGGGCTTTATTAGTTTTTTATCCAGTAAAATCAGAGCATCAGATCATCAACTTGCCCGTACGCGTGAAAGCCAGCTAAGGCAAGAGCAAATCTTAGCCCTCGGTACATTAGCCGCAGGAACAGCACACGAGTTGGGTACGCCATTATCCACCATCGCCGTCTTAGTGACCGAATTAGAGCAACAGTTACCCAGTCAAACCTCTACCGAGGTACGTGACGATTTTGCGTTATTGCGCCAACAAGTGAATCAATGTAAACAGATTTTGAGTGGCATGTTGCAGAAGGTCGAGTTAGCCACGACACAGCAATTTAGCCTGATTTCAGCGACACAATTAGTCAATAATGTGCTGGAAAAGTTTCAATTGTTACATCCGATGGTGGTGGTGAAAGTGCCGAAGTTGATTGAGCATTCATCGCCGTTATTAGCCTGTGATGCCACCTTAGAGCAAGCCTTGTTAAATTTATTAAATAATGCGGCTGATGCTTCTGCGGAACATGTCGAGATTCGTTTAAGCCACAATCAGCAACAAGCTATGATTGATATTTGTGATAAGGGTTTAGGTTTTCCTCAAGAAGTGTTAACGGTGAGAGGCACGGAATTTATTTCCACGAAAGGCGAGCAAGGTATGGGTATTGGCTTGTTTTTAGCCAATGCCACCTTAGAGCGTTTAGGGGGCGATGTTGTATTTTTACCGCGCGAGGGTGGCGGTGTGATTGCGCGTGTGATTTTGCCGATTCATCGCCATACGCAGACAGACAGGACTTACGCATCGCACCGCGATTAGCGCGTTTTGTGAACATAAAGCCGCCTAAAGCGGCTGAAATGTGAACAAATAAGCGATAACCGCGTAAGTCCTAACAGAGTCAAATTAACCATGTCAGAAAATTTACCGTTATTATTGATTGTTGATGATGATCCTACATTTAGACGAGTGTTAGAGCGCGCCATGCAGCGGCGTGGTTATGAAGTCATGACCGCCGAAAATGTTGATAATGCCATTATTCTCGCCAATGACCAAGCACCTGAATACGCCATTATTGATTTGAAAATGCAAGGCGCATCGGGTTTGGAGTTAGTAAAGCATTTACATCAATTAGATGCCGAAACACGCATGGTGGTGTTAACGGGTTATGCCAGTATTGCGACAGCAGTGGAAGCGATTAAATTAGGTGCAACACATTATTTAGCCAAACCTGCCAATGCCGATGAAATTGTTGCTGCCTTTGCCCGTACCGAAGGAGATGCGGACTTAGCCGTTAACGATCAACCCTTATCGGTGGATAGACTGGAGTGGGAGCATATTCAACGGGTATTACAAGAGCATGAGGGGAACGTGTCGGCCACAGCACGGGCATTAAAAATGCATCGTCGGACGTTGCAGCGTAAATTGGGCAAGTATCCTGTCAGGGAGTGATGGACAGACCTGCGACATCTTGTCACAGTACCTTATTGTCTGAGTCACGGTATAATACCCTGTGACTCAGAACAAGGATGTTTTACTTCACCTCAAATACAATGCCCGCTGCTAGTAAGCGTTTAAGCAAATGACCACCCATCGCCTCCGCAGGTGTTACCACGCCATAGTGAGCAGCTAGCTCGGCCTTGTCTTGTAACAAACACAAGGCACTTTCGGCCAACATTTTTGCTGTTTCATCATAACCGGGGTCGCCACCACTTACTAAGGTGCGTAGGGTCACGGTTTCTTGTGTCGGCGTTTTGACTTCGGCAACAAATTCCACATTAAACCAATGTTGTGCACGTTCTTCAGGCGCAGGGCCTGCACCTGATGGTCGTTGCTTACCCAACCATGAACGGCCTTTATTAAACTGAGCAACGGCAAAAATGCCAGCAATGGCTGCGCCTGTCATGGCCAAACGATGTAATTGCGGGACAACGACAAAGTGAGCATAACGAAATGACTGGCCATAATGGCTATAACATTTGGCACTTTGCACCACAATCGCAGGGTCAATGGTGGGTAGAGGTGCTGCCCAGCCATCTTTAAGTTTAAGTAAGCGAGGTTTTTCAACCAAACGAATATCTCGGCCATGTATGGTTTGATGTTGATAGTGTTGACGACGTTCACGAATAAAATCTTGCCAATTGGGCATAGCATTAATAGCGGAGTTCCATGTTCCACCCGAAATATCACCATGACCACGAACAAAACCTTCAATTGACACCGCTGATTGGCGCAACACATCAGTACCCAGTTTTTTACTCAATGCCTCGATGGTAAAAAATACGCCTAAGTCATGGGGGATACTGTCAAAACCACAACAGTTAACAATTTTTACGCCTTGCTTCGTGGCATCTGCGCCATATTTACGTTGCATATCGGCGACAAACTGCGGCTCGCCTGTTAAATCAACATAGTCACATTTTTGTGTAATACAGGCCGCAACTAAATCTTCACCATGTAAGGCATAAGGGCCAACGGTGCTAATGACAACCTTAGTTTGCGCGCACATTTTTCGCAAACTAGCCATGTCGTGACTATCGGCAATAATGATGTCAGGTGAGGGCGCAGTGGGGTTATCTGCCAATAATAATTCACGAATTTGAGCCAGTTTTTCGGCGTTACGACCCGCTAATGCGAATTTAATGGATGGTTGTTGTTTTAATAAATAATCGGCGGTTAATTGGCCAGTAAAGCCCGTTGCGCCAATTAGCACAATATCGTAAGGACGGTTTTTGAGACTCATAATGCACTCAGGAGTTGATCTTTTGAACTATCTGTTCATTCTACTGGTTATTTCTTCAAAGTAAAAACTTCACGATGATCGCTTGCCTGTTTTTAGTAAGTAATCACCACAAGCCATAGTAAACCAAGATAAAATGGCGACATTGCGAATGTCTTTAGCGTTTTTGAGATTATTTTTATGCTTCATGTCGTGTTATTTAGGCCAGAAATTGCAGGCAATACAGGAAATATCATTCGTTTAGCTGCAAATACGGGTGCTATTTTACATTTGATTAAACCGCTTGCTTTTGAGTTGGAGGACAGTAAATTAAGACGAGCAGGTTTAGATTATCACGAGTGGGCGCGTGTACATGTACATGAGTCTTGGGCGGATTGTATAGCATTTATTAAGCCTAATCATATTTATGCATTCAGCTCTAAAGCCTCAAACAGCGCATTTGATGTGCGCTATCAAGCAAATGATATTTTATTGTTTGGTAATGAAACTAAAGGGTTAACAGAAGATATTAGAGCAGAGCTTGCACTGACGAATGCCCAATTTGTGACATTGCCTATGAAGGCTGGACGTAGTTTAAATTTATCCAACACGGTAGCGGTAAGCGTATATGAAGCATGGCGACAATTAGGGTTTATTTGAAAACAAGCCCTACCTTAATCCAATAAGGAGGGCTTACCGCGACTGTTTTTTTACGCAGAGCGCGTTTCTAGCCAATCGGCTACTTTTTTCCAAACATCATTTGGCGCTTTACTACCAGACAAGATACCCATGTGACCACCCGCCACCACAGTAAATTCTTTATCCGTAGAACTAACATGCTCCATTAGCGTTTCAACAGCGGCTTTGGTCACCATATTGTCGCTTTTACCCGCGCAAGCAAATACCGAACTGTGAATATCAGATAAACGAACTTCTTTCTCGCTGAGCTTCATGTAACCTTTGGCGAGTTCATTATCAATCCAAATCCGTACCATCATGTCTTGAACAATACCACCAGGGTAAGCGACCATGCTGTCTAAAAATGCGGCGGTCGTGGCATGGTTAATAACAAACTCACGATCGGCAAGTTTAATAATCAATTCCCAATAGCCCATAAAACTACCGACAGGACTGAGCATTTTAAAGCTCAGTACATTCATCCAACCCGGTGTGTGAAGCCATTGCGGGTTAATATTATGAATACGGAAGCCTGTATTTTTTCGTACCCATTCCGCACGACGCTCAATAAATTGATAAATTTTACCAATTCCACCCGAAGCATGACTGTTAATAGGCGTGCCGATAATAATCAGGTTGCGAATATCAGGATCATGCGTTAAGGCGGTATAGCTGAGAGTAAAGATACCGCCCATGCTCCAACCATGCAGTGACAGCTCTTTTTGGCCGCTATGCTCACGGACTTTATTTAAAAAGTCGGGCATAAATTCGGCGACATAGGTGTGAAGGTTGTAATGGGTGTGGCCACGATTTGGTTGACCCCAGTCGATTAAATAGACTTCAAAACCGCGCGCCAAAAAGTATTTGACGAGGCTGCGCTCAGGAAATAGGTCATAAATTAGCATATTGACCGCGAGTGGCGGCACAATGACCAATGGTACGCGATGTTTGCTTTTATTGACGGGCATGGCATTGCCATCAACCCTAATACTGTCATCGGTTAACGGTAAATAATGGCGCAGTTTGACGAGGCCATTATCATGTAATACTTCAAAGGGAGTTTGTCCTGCTAACACTAGATGACGAGCGCGAAAAACGCGGTCATTGGCGTTGTTGAGCACACGGCGTGCAGGCTTTGGTAGCATTTTAAGGGTTTTAGACAACAATGGATTAACGGGCATGGCAAGAAATCCCAAATAACGCGAGTAGAAGAATAGTCTAAGCTATTGTACCGATAAGGTTATTGACTAAAAACTCTATTTTTTGGAGGGTTTGGGCGAAGTAGCTTTATTAACGATTAACGAAGAGCTTGAAAATGTAGGTTATCTGTTGTCAATGTTGAGTGTTAGCTCTTCTAATCCGTTGAAAAGCATCAACCCGACTTAGACGTACAAGATTGGACAGTGTAGAATAGGCGCAATTTTTTACCGTTTAAGCACTGTGCCATGACACACTCTCATTTGCCGACATTACCTAGTATTCGCCAACAAATAGATTCTATAGATGAGCAAATTCAACAGCTTATCAATCAACGAGCTGAGTGCGCTAAACAAGTTGCGCTCATTAAACGCGCTGAAGACCCGAGTATTAAAAGTTTTTATCGCCCAGAACGTGAAGCGCAAGTGCTGCAAATGGTCATGGAACGGCAAAAGGTGGCCAAAGATGGCCAGCATGACGGCTTGGCAGGTGAAACGGTTGCTCGTTTGTTTCGTGAAATCATGTCTGCTTGTTTAGCCTTAGAATCGCCCTTAAATATCGCTTTTTTAGGGCCCAATGGCACGTTTACTCATGCTGCCGCACTTAAACATTTTGGCCATGCCGCGTTGACACAACCTTTGGCAACCATTGACGAAGTGTTTCGTGAAGTCGAAGCACAAAGTGTCAATTATGGTGTTGTTCCTGTTGAAAATTCTTCTGAAGGTGTTGTTAATCATACGCTCGATTGTTTTATGGGTTCGTCGTTAAAAATTATTGGGGAAGTGGAGTTGCGTATTCACCAAAATTTATTGGTGGCAGAAGGTACACAAATCAAAAATATTTCGCGTATTTACTCGCATCAACAATCGTTAGCACAGTGCCGTAAATGGATTGATGCGCATTTCCCTAAAGTCGAACGTGTTGCTGTGTCGAGTAATGCTGAAGCAGCCCGCTTAGTCAAAGGGGAGTGGCATTCCGCCGCCATCGCAGGCGAAACTGCGGCTGAGTTGTATGGTTTGAAGAAACTGCATGAAAATATTGAAGATAATCCCAATAATACGACACGTTTTTTAATTATTGGTACCGAAGATGTGACACCTAGTGGTGATGATAAAACGTCGTTGATTGTGGCTGCTCATAATGAAGTAGGCGCGTTGTATCATATCTTAGAGCCTTTTTATCGTCATAATATCTCGTTAACCCGTATTGAAACTCGGCCATCACAAAATGATATTTGGTCGTACGTGTTTTTTATTGATTTTGAAGGCCATCAACAAGACCCTGCTGTTAAAACGGTGTTGGCTGAAATACAAGGACGTGTCCGTGAGTTACGTATTTTAGGCTCATACCCGAAAGCGGTATTGTGAGAATGGCTTCGACTCCGCTCACCCAACGACTACATGCTCCCTGAGCGGAGTCGAAGGGTGTTACATAAATTTAGGAATATAAAAATGTCCTGCGATTTTCTCTCTCTAGCCAATAATGGCGTACAAAAATTATCGCCGTATCAAACGGGTAAGCCGATAGATGAGCTTAAACGTGAGTTGGGTTTAGACGATATTGTTAAACTTGCCAGTAATGAAAATCCACTGGGTTGTTCACCATTAGCGGTTGCAGCCATTAAGTCAGAAATAACTCAAATTGGCCGTTATCCTGATGGTAATGGTTTTAATTTAAAATATGCTATTCAGCAAAAGTTTGGTTTTGATTTAAACCGTATTACCTTGGGTAATGGCTCTAATGACATTTTAGAGTTAGTCGCGCGTGCGTTCATCGCTGAAGGTCAATCGGCTGTTTATAGTCAACATGCCTTTGCTGTCTATCCTTTAGCGGTGCAAGCGGTTGGCGGTGTGGGTATTGAAGTCCCTGCCAAAAACTATGGTCACGATTTGCAAGCGATGGCGCAAGCAATCACCGCTAATACCAAAGTCGTGTTTATTGCTAACCCCAATAATCCAACGGGAACATGGTTTAGTCGTACTGAGTTTGAACAGTTTATGGCGCAAGTGCCAGAGCACGTTATTGTGGTTTTAGACGAAGCCTATGTCGAATTTGTCACCGATAGCGGCTTTATGAATGGCTTTGATTATGTCAATCAATATCCTAACTTATTAGTCAGTCGAACGTTTTCTAAGGCGTATGGTTTGGCTTCGTTGCGTGTAGGTTATGCGATTGCTCACCCTGATATTACCAATATTATCAATCGGGTACGTCAGCCATTTAACGTCAATAGTTTTGCTTTAGCGGCAGCAACGGCTGCTTTGCAAGATGATGTTTTTGTCGCACAAAGTTGTGATTTAAACAGCACAGGCATGAAGCAGTTAGAGCAAGGTTTAATGGCATTAGGTTTGTCGTTTATTCCATCTAAAGCCAATTTTATTGCCTTTGATGTCAATCGTCCGTGTCTGTCGGTGTTTCAGGCTTTATTACAGCAAGGGGTCATTGTTCGCCCTATTGCTAACTATGGCATGCCAACGTATTTGCGTGTCAGTATTGGTTTGGCAAGTGAAAATGCGCGCTTTTTGGCTGTGTTAAAGCAGGTCTTAAAGGACTCATAATGCCGACATTGTTGATAGCAGACGGCTTTCGTTTTTTCTTCTATGCTAATGAACATGAGCCCAAGCACGTTCATGTCGTTAAAGGCGATGATTTTGTTAAAATTGAATTGGCAAGTTTGAAAGTCAGCCAAAACTATATGAAGCCAAAAGACTTAAAGCAGGCGTTGGCCTTAGTAGAAGTACATCGGACACAATTTGAGAGGCAATGGGATGAATACTTTAGTCAAAGGTAAGTCTGTACATTTTGATGATCGCCATCTTCATGTCGAATTAGAAGATGGCCGCATCATTTTAACCCCTATGTCTTGGTACAAAGAGTTGCAAGAAGCCAGTTTAAAACAGCTTGCCCATTATGTTTTTATTTGTCGAGCAACAGGCATTGAATGGCCAGAATTGGATTATCAATTAAGTATCGACAGTATGTTGTCTGGTCATACACAACAACAGGCGGCTTAAATGTTTAACAAAGTCGCTTTTATTGGTTTAGGCCTAATCGGTTCGAGTTTGGCACGGGTATTACGTGCCAATCATCTCGCACAAACCATTGTTGCCAGTAGCCGTAGCCCTCGCACATTAAGTTTAGCCATAGATATCGGTTTGATTGACGCAGGTTATGCCGATGCCGCCGAAGCGGTACAAGACGCTGATCTTGTTGTACTCGCCATGCCTGTATGTGCCACACAAAGCGTTTTAGCGGCTATCAAAGACAGCCTTAAAGCATCGGTGATTATTACGGATGTCGGCAGCACTAAAGGTAATGTCGTTGCTGCGGCTGAGACGGTTTTTGGTGTTGTACCCGCATGTTTTATTCCTGCACATCCCATTGCAGGCTCAGAGCAAAGCGGTGTTTTGGCAGGAAAAGTCGATTTATTTGATCGTCATAAAGTGATTATCACACCTTTGCCACATACCGATGCAGAAGCTTGTTTATTGATACAACAAATGTGGCAAGCAGCAGGCGCAGAAGTGCTAACGATGACAGTGCAACGTCACGACGAAGTTTTAGCTAAAACGAGCCATTTACCCCATTTATTGGCATTTTCTTTAGTTGATACTTTAGCGCGGGAATCACAAAATTTAGATATTTTTCGGTTTGCCGCAGGCGGGTTTCGGGATTTTACCCGTATTGCAGGCAGTGACCCTTCCATGTGGCATGATATTTTTCTCGCCAATGAACAGGGCATTTTGTCGGCTTTAGATAGCTTTAGCCAAGGGGTTGAACGCCTGAAATCGGCGATTGTTGCCCACGATAGCGATGCCATTTTAGGCATACTGACTCGCGCCCAAGTGGCACGTCATCACTTTACTCACATGTTAGCTGGAACAGCATACCAAAAGACTATGAACACTAAAAATTTGCAATTTGTCGTTGAAGCAGGCGGTACTCTCCAAGGAAATTTACGCGTTCCGGGGGATAAATCCATTTCGCACCGTTCTATTATGTTGGGTTCATTAGCCGAAGGTGTTACCGAAGTAACAGGCTTTTTAGAAGGTGAAGATGCCTTAGCGACGCTGCAAGCGTTCCGTGATATGGGTGTTGTTATCGAAGGGCCAAAAAACGGTGAAGTACGCATTCATGGTGTTGGTTTGCATGGTTTGCAAGCACCACCCAATGCTTTGTATGTCGGTAATTCAGGTACTTCGATGCGTTTATTGTCGGGTATTTTGTCGGCACAAAAATTTGATACTGTGATGACAGGTGATGCGTCGTTATCTAAACGTCCAATGGAACGTATTGCTAAACCGTTACGCCAAATGGGTGCAATGATTCAAACAACAGGTGAAAAAGGCACGCCACCTGTTAGCATCAAAGGTAATCAAGCTCTTAAAGGCATTAGCTATGATATGCCCGTCGCCAGTGCGCAAGTGAAGTCAGGCGTGTTATTGGCAGGTTTATGGGCAGAAGGCGAAACGGTAATTACCGAGCCAGCACCTACACGTGACCACAGCGAACGGATGTTGCGTGGTTTTGGCTATGAGGTGAAAACCGAAGGCTCAACCATTCGTATCCAAGGTGGCGGTAAATTAACAGCCACTAAAATTGACGTACCTGCGGATATTTCTTCGGCGGCGTTTTTTATGGTCGGCGCAAGTATTGCTCCTAATGCCGATGTTGTTTTAGAACACGTTGGCATTAATCCAACACGTATTGGTGTCATTAATATCCTACGCGCAATGGGTGGTGATTTAACGCTGTTAAACGAGCGTGAAGTCGGCGGTGAGCCTGTCGCAGATATTCGTGTTCGTAGTGCCAAACTCAAAGGCATTCAAATTAACGAAGCCGATGTGCCTTTAGCAATTGATGAATTTCCGTCGTTGTTTATTGCGGCTGCCTGTGCTGAAGGAACAACGGTATTAACGGGCGCGGAAGAGTTACGTGTCAAAGAATCTGACCGTATTCAAGTGATGGCCGATGGCTTAATCACCTTGGGTATTGATGCCCAACCCACACCTGACGGTATGATTATTCAAGGTGGGCAATTGGGTGGTGGTAAAGTCGTCAGTCATGGCGACCATCGTATTGCCATGTCATTTGCTATTGCAGCTTTACGCGCCAATGGCACGATTGAAATTGAAGACTGTGCCAATGTCGCCACCAGTTTCCCGTTATTTGTCGAGTTGGCGCGCGGTGCGGGCTTGAAAATTAAGGTGTTGGAAGTTTAAGGCTTGTTGATGTTTACTTAAATTGTCCCTTCGACTCCGCTCAGAAAGCGTTTTCTCGCTGGCTGAGCGGAGTCTAAGCCTTATTTTTTTGGGGTGATTAAGTCGTTTTGTTATTGGGTTGTTGGGTAAACAAAAATATTGCGATCACCGTCGTGAAGAACTCCAGTCCTAACAATGCTTGAACCGTTGAGTTGGGCATGCCATCAATCATCACACTTATCAATCGGCCGACAACTAATCCGCCTGTCACTAAAGACAACGCCAGTAAAGCAGGGCGTGTTAACCATGTCATTAATGCTGCACTAATGAGCAGTAGGCCAATGCCCATTTGCATGCCACCATAATTGGCTCGGACTTCATTTAACGCACTAATGGATTGTACCCCCAATTCAACACCAGCCATTACGGCGACAGGGTCACGAAAAGTATTCACACCAATCAAGATAAATCCTATCCCACTGAGCAGCAAAAAAAGTTGTGTTAAACGCATCATGGTGATGTTTTCCATGTGATTAAATGATCATTAAAATCAATGAGTTTACTTGGTGAGTTGATTTCTCACCAAGTAAACCGTGAACCATATAATGCTTAGGCAGAAGCCCTTTTTAGGGGAGAGTGATTGGGTTTTGGTGAAGATTTTACCTGTTTCACTTCTCTATGTTCTGTTTTCCATGTTCGGATAGGCGTGTGGTCTGGTCGTGTCCAATCAGGCGGCATATAAAGATGTTTGAGACGTTGTGACAGTGAGCCTTTTGCCATGACATCGCGCACCATATCAACTAACTCATGGATATTGAGGATGATTACATTATATGAGCGAATTTGCTCTGTTGTGCCATATTCAACTTTCTCAACTTCGGCTTCGTAAGTACCAAACATCCGATCAAAAATAATCAACACGCCACCATAATTTTTATCAATGTACTGTGGATTGCGGCCATGATGTACACGATGATTAGACGGGGTATCAAAAATATATTCAAACCAAGCAGGGAATTTGCCAATCGATTCGGTATGGACAAAATACTGGTAGGCTAAATCAACGGCGTAGCAAAACATCACGACGGCGGGTGGAACGCCTAGCCAGACTAACGGTAAAAAGAAAATGAAGTTACCCGTAAAGGCATTCAATAGACTTTGGCGCATAGCATTGGTAAAATTCATCACTTCGCCGCTATGATGAGGAACATGCGCTGCCCAAAACCAACGGACACGGTGCATGGTGCGGTGTAACCAGTAATAACTAAATTCCATTGCCACAAAAATAGGCAAAATAGTCCAACCATCCACAGGCACATCAAACAAACGATATTGATAGACCCACATAAAAATAGAGCCTGTGACTAAGACCCACATCACGGCTTCAAATATTTGATAGGACGCACCTAACATCAAGTTGGCAAAAATTTCTTTCCAGTAAAACTGTGAGCCGTGACCTCTATTTTTTTGCACGACATATTCAATCATGAACGCGAGCAAAAAAATCGGAGTCATGCCAATCAAAAATACTTGCTTCCAATCGATGTCTGGGCCCATCGTCGCCATTAGCCACTGTGTAGCAGGTTGAAAAAATTCGTTCATCAAGGATTAACCTCTTGCAAAATAATACACATGGAGTTGTAGTTGCTTTTATGGTGCTCATTATGTGTATAAATAATCGGCTTATCTTGACATCTTCGCTCTGGTTTTGACATAGTCTGCCAAATGCAAACTATTAATTCTCATCGCACTGTTTATGTTGCCGGTGTCACGGCAAATATCTTGACCTGCTATTTAGATCAGCAGAGTTTGGCGTTGCCCGATATTCGGGAAAAACTTTCTCGTCTAGCATCTGCACCTCGAATGCCTATTACCACATGGTGGTCAGTACTAGAAGAAATACAGCTTGCTCATCCCATTGCGGGCTTAGGTTTAGCCATCGGGCGTTGCATCCAGCCGCATCATGTTGGGGTGTTGGGTTACCTCGCCATGTATTGTGAAACGGTTGGCCAAGCGTTGATGCGTTTTCATCGTTTTCAACCGCTGCTGCATAATTTGTCGGCCACGTTGATTCGTCAAGAAGGGAATAATCTCGTACTCAGTTGGCAACCTAGTTTCTCTACGTTGCTATCCAATGAAGTGGTTATTTCGAGCTTGTTGACAGTTCTTAGGCAATTAACAGGACAGGTAGATGTTTCGGCTTGTCTTCTTGAGTGGCCGCATCCTATGCCGATGGATATCACGCCTTATCAGCAATGTTTTTCTTGTCCCATTATTTTTGATGCTAAAACGGTATCCATCCATATTCCCTTGCAACTCATGAGCTTGCCGATCAATAGTCGAGACCCTTTTCTGGTGAAGTTGCTTGAGCAACAAGCTGAAGCGTTGATGACGGCATTACCTGTTCAAGATGCCTTACTGCAATCGTTGCAGCAACATATTTTAGCGGTGTTACAAGATGAAGCGCCTGAATTAAAAACAGTTGCCACCCGTATGGCGATGTCTGAGCGTTCGTTATATCGTTATTTAAATGAGCGAGGGCTGCGCTACAAAACGGTATTAAATACCTTGCGTTATGAATTGGCGAAAAATTATCTAAAAGACGTTCAATTATCACTCCCTGAAATTGCGTTAATGTTGGGCTATAGTGAGCAAAGTGCGTTTTCGCGTGCCTTTAAGGAGTGGAGTGGTGAATCGCCTATGCAGTATCGGCGTGGTCATTAAAAACGTTCAGCAGAGAAAGGTGTGGGTTTTAATTTGCACTTATTGATTATTGAGTGATTTATAGTCTATTTATACCTTTTGTTACCCCTTTGAGTTGCAATTCTTCCCATAATTCTATAAAAAGCGCACGCGCCTTACGCCGTCTATACCGAAAAAAACAAACGGCAGTTTTTTTAAGCAATTTTGCTGGAGGCACGCATGAGTGCAGAACTAGAACCGATGGTGAAGCCTGTCATAATTCCGCCCGTCATTACTATTGATGGCCCAAGCGGTTCAGGTAAAGGCACTATTGCCCATCGTTTAGCCTTAAAGTTAGGTTTTAATGTCTTGGATTCAGGTGCGTTGTATCGTTTGCTTGCATTAGCCGCTCAACAGCATGGTGTTCACACCGATAACGAAGCGGCACTGCAGGTATTGGCCGCCCATTTGGACGCGCAATTCCAAGATAATGATGGTGAAGCAATGCTTATTTTAGAGGGCGAAGATGTGACGCAAAGCATTCGCACCGAAGAAATAGGCGCGGCGGCCTCAAAAGTTGCGGCTTTACCTGCGGTCAGAGCAGCTTTATTACAACGCCAATATGCCTTTAGAGAAAGTCCGGGTTTAGTCGCAGATGGCCGAGATATGGGCACAATCGTCTTTCCTGATGCTTGCCTAAAGATTTTTCTCACCGCCAGTGCCGAAGCGCGTGCCGAAAGACGTTATAAACAGTTGCTTGAAAAGGGCTTTAATGCTAGTTTAGCCGCCATTTTAAGCGACATACGCGCTCGCGATTTACGCGATAGCCAACGCGCTGTTGCGCCGCTCAAACCTGCTGACGATGCCATTGTTTTAGATAGCACCGCATTAGGGATAGAAGCCGTGTTAAAAGCAGTGACAGAAGCAGCGAAAAGAACGCAACACTTACACAGTTTTGCGGATGTGTTAAGCGCGTAGCCTTAAATACGAATTTGAAGACTTTAATAGCACAGACTTTGTTTCTTTGTTATTTGGGAAGATGGCGTTAATGCACGACCAGTAAGGCATTAATGTTCGTCTAAATAAAGCAGCCCGGCATTAGCTGGTAATGTACGGCCAAACACACTGATGCGTTAGCATCCATAGGTTCTTAAATATGTTCGAATCATTTGCCGAACTTTTTGCAGAAAGCGAACTGCAATTTAGCCAAGGCGCAGTTATTAAAGGCATCGTGGTAGCGATTGACAGCGACTGGGTTACTGTTGATACAGGCTTAAAGTCTGAAGGCGTAGTGCCTCGCGAAGAATTCTTAAATGATATGCGCGAATTAGAAGTCAGCGTGGGCGACACTGTTGAAGTGGTTGTCGATGCGTTTGATAACGGTATGGGTCAAACTGTACTATCGCGTGAAAAAGCAAAACGTGCTGAAACATGGACTCGTTTGGACAAGATTTTCAACGATCAAGAAATCGTTCGTGGTCTTATCTCTGGCAAAGTCAAAGGCGGTTTCACCGTCGATATCGGCCCAATCCGTGCATTCTTACCGGGTTCGTTGGTTGATACACGTCCTATCCGTGATACTACTCACTTGGAAGGCAAAGAGCTTGAATTCAAAGTTATCAAGCTTGACCAAAAACGTAACAACGTTGTTGTTTCTCGTCGTGCGGTTATGGAAGCTGAATCCTCTGCTGAGCGTGAAGTATTGCTAGGTCAATTGCAAGAAGGCCAAACGGTTAAAGGTGTTATCAAAAACCTCACTGACTACGGCGCATTCGTTGACCTCGGTGGCATTGATGGCTTGTTGCACATCACTGACATGGCTTGGAAACGTGTTAAACACCCAAGCGAAGTGGTTGAAGTTGGCCAAGAAATGGAAGTTAAAGTCCTCAAGTTTGACCGCGAACGTAATCGTGTGTCCTTGGGCTTAAAACAATTGGGTCAAGATCCTTGGTTAGCGTTGATGAGCAAGTATCCAAAAGGTACAGTGACTCGCGCTAAAGTAACCAACCTGACTGATTACGGCTGTTTCGCTGAAATCGCTGAAGGCGTTGAAGGTTTGGTGCACGTATCCGAAATGGATCACACCAACAAAAACATTCATCCATCCAAAGTTGTGCAAATTGGCGACGAAGTGGATGTCATGGTTCTTGAAATCGACGAAGAACGTCGTCGTATTTCCTTGGGTATCAAACAATGTAAAGCGAATCCTTGGGATGAGTTTGCTAAGACCCATGAAAAAGGCCAAAAAGTTTCTGGCAACATCAAATCCATTACTGACTTTGGTATCTTCATTGGTTTACCAGGCGGTATTGATGGTTTGGTTCACTTGTCTGACATTTCTTGGAATGAAGCAGGCGAAGAAGCTATCCGCAAATTCCGCAAAGGTGACTTGGTTGAAGCCGTTATCCTTGCTGTGGATGCCGAAGGCAACCGTATCTCCCTCGGTGTAAAACAACTGCAAAAAGACCCGTTCAGCGATTTCACTTCTTCTCACGAGAAGGGTGCAATTGTTAAAGGTGTGATTAAAGCCGTTGATGCTAAAGGCGCAACAGTTGAATTGACTGATGGCGTTGAAGCAACATTGAAAGCGTCTGAAATCATTCGTGACCGTGTGGAAGATGCTTCTAAGCATTTGACAGTTGGTCAAGAAATCGAAGCGAAAATCATTGGTGTTGACCGCAAAGCGCGTGTCATCAACTTGTCGATTAAAGCGAAAGACGAAGCAGAAGAGCGTGAAGCAATGACCGCTGTTCGCAACACACAAGCCGAAGTTGTGACTTCTGCTGCTGGTCCAAAAACCATTGGTGACTTGATTAAGGCACAAATGAAGTAATTGGTCAGATTTGTGATGTAAATTAAAACGGGGGTTTGCTACCCCCGTTTTTTTATGTTAAATCATAAGCCTAGAACAACTAGGAGCGATAAAATGCCACTTACAAAATCTGCGCTGATTACGCGTATTACATCCAGACAAGAATTATTGACCGAAAAAGATGTCGAGTTAGCTGTCAAAGCGTTATTAGAACAAATGGTTGAAGCATTGGCTGTGGGTCAACGTGTTGAAATTCGTGGTTTTGGCAGTTTTAGTCTGCATCATCGACCACCGCGTTTAGGACGTAATCCTAAAACGGGTGAAAAAGTTGAAGTTGGCTCTAAATACGTCCCTCACTTCAAACCCGGCAAAGAACTCAAAGACCGTGTTGATGAAGCGGCAGCGCAAGAAGGCTAACCATGAGCCTGAAAATTATCGAGCGGGTGCTATTGGCTTTATTGCTCGTGTTGGTGAGCTTTTGTGGTATTTGGCTTGTCGTCACTAATCCACAGACGATACAACTTAATTTGCTATTACTTGAACTGCCCGCAATGAACAGTGGTCTTGTGGTGTTGTTGAGTTTTGTGTTGGGTTGTTTGCTAGGGTTGTTGTCGGCGGTATTTATCTTCAAAATATTGCCGTTACGTTGGCAGTTGCGGCAGTCTCAACGAGAGATTGCAGAGTTGCGCAAACAAAATGCCAAACCTCCGTTCACGGCATAAGTTAATCACCTAATGTGTTAGTGGGTGGTAGGGGCGATTTGTCAATCGCCCTTATACAATGTTTTTGTCTAATTATCTTTATCGCTTAAGTCTTTAAGTTTCGATAATGAGCAAAAATGTCTTTTAGTGTGTAACGCGGCTTAAAACCAAATGTCTGGCTGAATAAACTGCCATCAATCGTGGCGGCATACTTAAAGTAATTCAGTAAGTGCGGTGGAAAAAGTTCTCTTTTCGTCAGTTTGGCCAGCAATAAAGGCATATTAGGTGGAATAGAGGGGACGTGAAGTTTTTTACAGCCACATAACTCAATCGCTGTTTGATACGGGACACAATCATCAGGTGCGACATTGTAAATGCCCGCATGATTCTGCTCAAATGCCACTACAATCGCGTCGGCCATGTCTTCTAAATGAATAAATTGCATCATCGGCGAAAAGCCCATCAAGACTGGAACACGCTCTTGCATCAGTGATTGACTTAGCGTGTTATTAACGCCCGGCCCAACAATATTGCATGGGCGTAATATCGTGATATTCAGTTCAGGATACTTCCACAAATAAATCGTCGCTAGATTTTCTAACTCAACAGAATCGACCAAATCCATGGTAATCCCTGCCGCTTTTAAGGGCGAACTTTCGGCCAAATAAGCGGGGTTTAACGGGTGTGCGCCATAGACAAAATAGGTGGAAAGAACCAATATTTGTTTGACATGGTATTTACGCGCTAAATCGAGTAAACGCTGGCTACCAATGACATTGGCTGCATAACGACCTTCACGGCTATATTCATTAGAGCCAATACGGCCAAGATGAATAATGCCCGCGAAATTATATTCTTTAAATAAGTCTTCAAACCGTCGTTTATTAAAGTCAACATGATAGCTAGGAATATGCTCGGGCATACTGACTTCACGGCGCGTATCGCAGACCACGATACGATATTTACCCTGTAAACGATTAACGACTTGTTGAGCCAATGCACCTGCTGCGCCAGTCACTAATATGCAGGGAAGGTGAGGGTTTTTTGTCATAATTCTAGTCCTTAAACTAACTGCGTTTGGCTTGGCCTTCTTGTATTAATTCTCTGATTTTGGCTTTGACGACATTGACTTTGGCTTCTAAGTCTTCTTCACAATGAATCGGTCCTTCAAAGTGCATGGGTTCACCAAAATTTAGCGTGACTTTTGTTGGCAGAGCAAAAGGCGGCGCAATCGGCACATAAGGTAAACCAAAACGTTTGGCGAGACCTTTGGCATTGCCAAACATCGGTAATGCTTCTTCACAGCCAACGACACCCACAGGAATAATGGGCGTGTTGGTCTCAATGGCAATATGCATAAAGCCACTGCCAAAACGTTGTAGTTGGTAACGCTTGGCAAAACCTTTACCTGTACCACGAACACCTTCTGGAAAGACGATTACTGCTTCATCTTGCATCAGCATATCATGGCAATTTTGCACTTCACCTGTCACTGCACCGAGATTGTTCATCCAATTACCAATGTAGGGAACACCCGTAAAAAAACGCTCAATCATGGCACGAGGGACGCGTGGCGCATAAGGATTGGTGAGTAAACTATAACCAATTAATGTGCCATCAAGGGGTAAATGACCCGAGTGATTGGCAATAATTAACACCCGACCCGTTGCAGGAATATGTTCTCGGCCAAAGGCTTCAACACGAAAATATTTATCATATAATAAACGGGTAATAGCGGCTGCTTTGTAGGCGGTTTCTTTATGATAGCCCCAGCGATCATATTCTAAACTGCCTAAGGGTTTAGGGGCTTCGTCTATGTGTTGTTTTAGCTCGGCTGGTAGCAGCCAATGTTGTAATTTCTCGAAAAGCATTAACAACGCCTCCATTATGTATTGCACTATCCTAGCAAGAATAAGACTGACACGAAACCTTGTTTTTTGTATGGTTTAATACCGTATCAGAGAGGTGATGGCATGTTAAACTGGTCGCTTAGGTCTTAGGTGAGTGCTTTTTTAGCGATTGTGGTGCTTAAAAAATGTATTATTGTCGCGAAATACAATACATCTACCTTGTTTAGCTTGACCCTAGCGTGGCTGCATTGTTATATATCGCAACCATTGCGCCGAGCCTTAGACCGTCGCGTATCTTACGTCTTGAAAGTTAGACCAATAATAAGGGGAAGAAATGAACAAGTCCGAATTGATTGATGCTATTGCTAGCTCAGCCGAACTCACTAAAGCAGATGCTGCCCGTGCCTTAGATGCAACCGTTGCTGCGGTGACAGCGGCGTTAGCGGCGGGTGATGCGGTCACTTTAGTTGGCTTTGGTACGTTTAGTGTGAAAAAGCGTGCAGCTCGTAAAGGTCGTAACCCAAAAACGGGTGAGGCGATTGATATAGCTGCAAGCACAGTACCTGATTTCAAAGCAGGTAAAAGCTTAAAAGATGCCGTTGCTTAATGCTAACTTAGCATTTTGCGGTAAACGCGCCTATTTTGGGCGCGTTTTACTTTGAGTAACGGTATTCGTCCTATTTATTTTTGTCTTGTTTGTGGTGGATGTTCATGCAGGCCTTTCGTGATTTAGTGCGTGGTTGGTTGGGTAAAGCCTTGCTCGCATTGTTGATGGTTCCCTTTGCTATTGTGGGGATTGAATCCTATTTTGTCGGTGGTAAAGCAGCTCCTGCGGCCACAATCAATGATGAAGATATTGATCAAAATGAGCTGGATCGCAGTGTTGACCAGCAACGGCAACGTATTCTTGCCAGCATGGGAGAAAATCCAGATGCCTCACGGATTGATCTGCCCGTGTTACGTCAAGAAGTTTTAAAAAGTCTGATTGATCGTGCGGTGTTAAGTCAACAGGCAAAAAAAGCAGGGTTTTTAATTGACGATGCAACGATTGCGCGTTTAATTCAAGAAACGCCCGCGTTTCAAGAAAATGGTGTTTTTTCGCAAAGTCGTTACGAACAAATGTTGCGTAATATCGGCGAAGACATGGTTAACTTTCCTGCAAAAGCAAAAAAAGAAATCGCAGTTTCGCAATTAGCTTCGGGGATTACGCAAACGTCATTTGTTTCAGCAAAAGAGCTTGATGCGTTATCAGCACTCGATAATCAAAAGCGCGATGTTCATGTGGTGATGGTAACGGCAGCGCCCTACTTGACTTCTGTGCAAGTGTCTGATGATGAAGTTAATAAATACTACAAAGCCAACACCGCAAAATATACCAGCGATGAAAAAGTCAGTGTCGATTATTTGGTATTAGGTGCGGAATTATTTACCGATAAAGTGTTACTAACGGATGCCGATGTTGATGCTCGTTATGCCGAAAAAGTCAAAGCATTAGAAAGCAATGAACAACGTCGTGCTTCTCACATTCTCATCAATATTGATGACAAGACGAAAGATGCTGATGCGTTGGCAAAAGTCAAAGGCTTAGAGAAGCGTATTCAGGCAGGTGAAGACTTTGGCACATTAGCCAAAGAATTTTCTCAAGACCAAGGTTCGGCAACCAATAATGGCGATTTAGGTTTTGCTAGTAAAGGTATGTTTGTGCCTGAGTTTGAAAAAACCTTGTATGGTTTGAAAGTGAATGAAGTGTCAGCACCTGTGAAAACACAATTTGGCTATCACATCATTAAACTACTAGAAATACAAAAAGCACCTGTTCCTTCGATGGCAGAAATACGTCCTTCTTTAGAAGCAGATGTCCGTGCCGCTAAGTCAGAAGAGTTGTATGCCGAAGCCGTTGAAAAAATGGATGCCTTAGCGTATGAGTCTTCCGACTTAAAAGAAGGTGCGAAACAGTATTCCATGACGCTACAAACCTCTCCTTTATTTTCTAAGAACGGTGGCGAAGGTTTAGCGGGTAATCGTAAGGTCGTGCAAGCCGCTTTTAGTGATGATGTCTTAAAAGAAGGCAAAAACTCGTCAGCACTGGCCTTAGATGACAAACATAGTGTATGGATTCATCTCAATAAACATGAGCCTTCACGCGTAAAACCCTTGGCGGAAGTATCAGCAGATATTAAGTCTGCGTTGCAGTTGGATAAAGCCAGTCTCTTAGCCAAAGCGCAGGCGGATGCGATGGCGAAAGCGATCAATAGCGGCAAAAGCGCAGCAGAGGTTGCAGCAAGCTACAAAGTGCAATGGTTAGATTTTGCAGCAGTGGCTCGTACTGCTAATGCTCCTGCAATGGACTTATTGAAAGTTGCATTCCGTTTGCCGAATCCTAAAGCGAATACATGGACCGCAGAGTCGGCAGCCGTTGCTAAAGATTATGCCGTTGTCGCCTTGAGCAAAATTGACCTTGGTGCTTCAACATTAACCGATGATCAAAAGAAGCAGTTTATGGCTTCATTGGCAACGGCTCGTGGTCAGCAAGAGTTGCAAGACTACGTCGTCTATCTGCGTGCTTCAGCCAAAATCAAAGAAACTACCGAGAAAAAGTAGTTTAAAAGCCTTGTCTCTTGGCAAAGGGCAAATACTTCGGTATTTGCCCTTTGTCTTTTTAGCGTATGATTCACGCCTGTTTTTTCCTATTTTTATAGCTCTCATGAAAACCATTAGCTCTCGACAAAATCCGCTGATTAAAGACTTACATTTGTTAGCGACTTCTGCCCAAGAACGCCGTAAGCAAGCAAAAACGGTATTGGATGGTGTACATCTAGTACAGGCTGCGCTTGAGCAAGGTGTTCCGCTCGGGTTGGTGTGTGTTTCTGAGCATGGGTATCAGTCTGCCGAGATTAGCGCGTTAATCGGTGTTTTAGAGCCTCTTGCCTCGTGTTATTGTCTGCCAGATACGGTCTTTAGTCATATTAGTCCAACGGATACTCCCGCAGGCATCTTGGCGGTGATCAATATGCCCCCAGAAACCATAGCAAAGACGCCCATAGCCTCATGCGTCGTGCTTGATGGCGTGCAAGATGTAGGTAATTTAGGCACAATTTTACGTACCGCTGCCGCGTCTGGTATTGAAGATATTTTATTAACCGCAGGTTGTGCGCAAGCGTGGTCGCCACGGGTATTACGTGCCGCAATGGGGGCGCATTTTCGCTTGCGGATTCAAGAAAAAGTGAATTTGCCCCAGTTGTTGGCAGACTTCAGTGGTGTGATTTTAGCAACGGGTGTGAAAGACGCAAAAGCGATTTATGATGTGGATCTAACACAGCCTGTCGCATGGTTGTTTGGTAGTGAAGGGGCGGGTATTTCCGCAGAAACCGCGGCTTTAGCACAGCAAATTGTGATGATCCCGATGGCGGGTGGGACAGAGTCACTTAATGTGGCGGCGGCGGCGGCGGTGTGTTTATTTGAGGAAAGACGGCAAAAGTCGTTTTTGCCGTAGTTGAAGGTGTCTTATTACATTATATCGTGCGATTTTGCAGTTGTTTAATCTGTTGGTCTTGAACGCGTGTAAACAGTAACAAGGCCACAATCGCGCCAATCAAGGCGAAAAACATATCAGATTGTGTGTCCCAAGGATCGCCTTGTGTGCCTAAAAATTCATCTGCACCTTGCCCCAGCATCAGTGCTGCACCCCATTCAATTAGTTCATAACTTGCGCTGATCGCCAACACAATACACACCACAACAAACGCCAGCATTTTTTGCCCACTCACATAGTTGCCCCGAATCAAAATTTCACGGGCAACAAGAGCGGGTACTAGCCCTTGAAAGAAGTGGCCAATCTTGTCGTATGGATTGCGGCTCAGGTCAAAGAGTTCAGCTATTTGGAAGCCAATAGGGACTCGAGCATAGCTATATGCGCCACCGAGCATCAACACAATCGCGTGTAAAAAAATAAAAATGTACAGTAAGTTTGTCAAGGGAAAGCGACGATGTGTTGTCCAAAGGATGGGTAAGGCGATCACAATTGGAAATATTTCCAGTACCCATGTCGTGCGGTCATAAGGATGGAAGCCAGAAAGCGCGAGACATGCCAACAGTAAAAACGTATAGATAAAGAGCGGCGAGTTATGGTGCGGGGACATTTTGTAGCACAACCTAAAGTGAGTTTCAGGAATGATGCTGTATTAATAACAATCAATGGCTAGCTCTCTCTTAAATGTTAGGAAAGAGCTAGCATTAACGATTATTCCGTAATCGGTGGCATCGCAGTGGTATTAAAGCCACCATCGACATACATAATTTCGCCACTAATGCCTGATGCTAAATCCGAACATAAAAAAGCCGCCGCATTACCGACTTCTTCAATGGTGACATTACGACGTAAGGGGGTTGCTGCTTCGTTGTAGGCCAACATTTTACGGAAGTTTTTAATACCGCTGGCGGCTAAGGTACGAATCGGCCCCGCAGAAATAGCATTCACGCGCACACCTAAGGGCCCCATGCTGGAGGCTAAATAACGGACATTGGCCTCAAGAGATGCCTTAGCTAGTCCCATGACATTATAATTAGGTAGTACACGCTCTGAGCCTTGATAGGTCAAGGTTAAAACGTTGCCATGTGCTTTAGTGAGTAAGGGCTTGGCGGCTTTGGTCAGCGCAATTAAACTATAGCTACTGATATCATGAGCCATTCTAAAACCTTCACGCGTGGTGACATCAACAAAATCACCTTCTAGTTGATCCGCAGGCGCATAGGCTACCGAGTGGACTAAACTATCCAAACTATCCCAATGAGTAGACAATTCCGTAAATAAAGTGTCAATTTCGCTATCTTGAGCCACGTCACAGGGAAAAACCAAGCTTGAGCCAAAACTGGCCGCAAATTCTTCCACCCGTTTTTTGAGCTTTTCATTTTGATAGGTAAAAGCCAGTTCAGCACCTTCGCGTGACATGGCGGCTGCAATGCCATAAGCAATGGATAGTTTGCTGGCAACACCAACGATGAGGACACGTTTTCCGCTCATAAAACCCATCATGAAGCTCCTTAATTAAATTAAATAGTAGGATGTATGGATAAACTAACTCTTCGACTCTGCTCAGGGAGTATTTTTACGCTGGCTGAGCGGAGTCGAAGCCTCTTTTGAGGTGATTGAGCTTAGATTTTTTAGTCAAAAACAATCTAAACATCAACATGTCAACAGAACCTAATTCGAACTGATTAATGCACGATTAGGTTTGGCAAAAGCACCCGATGATAAAAAAGATTGAATCTGCATAATGACGTTGCGCGAGTTTGCCATAAACGTATGGCTATTTTCTACCTGTATAAAATCTTTCATTTCAGGCAGTTTGGTACTTTCAACCGATACTTTTCCGTCATTATCCCCACTAAATAATGACGAAAACCACGGGTCAAGCGAGGAACTACCCGCAATAATGCCTATTTCTAAGGCAATCGGTTTAAGCTGATTAGGCGCACTTTCTGGATTTGTGCCTAATTCTTGCCCAGTTGGACCCGTTAGCCATTTGAACCACCAACTATCTTTAAATTTATCAACGACTTCACTACCATGATTGGGAGGGCCGAGCATTACGACACGTTTGACGTTAGCTGCATCGTGATGTTGAAAATAGCTGCGCACTAAGATGCCACCTAAAGAATGAGTGACAAAATGGATAGCAGACGGTTTGTGTTGCTGGCAACGCAAAATACTGTCACCAACTACTTCCGATAAGGATTTAATAGATTGTTCTCGTGATAAATAGCTTTGATTAACGACAAGATAGCCTATTTTTTCCAGACTATTTTCAATATGGTGCATTGACCATGTGCTTCGACCCAAACCATGCAACAACACCACACACTCTTGAGCGTAGGCGATATGTCCCGACAAGAGCAAAAAGAAAAAAAGAATAGGATGGGTAAAAATTAGGCGATTCATAACGATAATTCCTTTATGTAATGAGTCACGGTAGGGGCAATTTTTTTTTGCCCCTACGCCTTTCACACCGCAAATGCGGCTTGTAGTAATTGTTGCGTATAGGGCTGTTGCGGCTGACTAAACAAGGTTTCACTGTCGTTGGTTTCCACCATTAAACCCTGTTTCATCACTAATACCCGATGACTCACCGCTTTTACCACTTTTAAATCATGGCTGATAAAAAGGCAAGCGAAGCCGTTTTCAGCTTGTAAACGACGTAACAACAAGACGATTTGTTTCTGCACCGTACGATCAAGCGCAGAAGTGGGTTCGTCCAAAATCAATAGTTGTGGCTTTAAGACCAAGGCACGGGCAATGGCAATGCGTTGTCGTTGGCCACCCGAAAATTCGTGAGGATAACGATGACGAGACTCAGGGTCTAACTCGACGGCGATCAAGGCATTGATAATCCGACTTTCTTGTTCGGCAGGGGCTAAACCTAATAACTCTAAACCTTCATTAATAATTTGCCCAACACTTAAACGAGGGCTAAGACTGCCGTAGGGGTCTTGGAAAACGATTTGTAAGTCTTTACGAATACTACGCAGCTCTTTTTGCGATAATGGCACTAAATCGCGCCCTTGGAAGACAATCGTGCCGCTAGTCGTGGTGGTTAATCGTGTGACAGCTAAGGCTAAGGTGGATTTACCCGAACCACTTTCACCGACAATGCCCAAGGTTTCGCCAGCGCGTAACTGCAAACTAATGCCATCAACGGCTTTAATGTGGCCAACAGTGCGTTGCCAAAAACCTTGTTTGATGGGAAACCACAGTTTTAAATCTTCAATATTGAGTAAGGTTTTTGCGTCATTCGGTACGGGTGGCGGTAAACCGTCAGGCTCGGCAGCTAACAATGTTTGGGTGTAGGGGTGTTGTGGTTGCTGAAACAACGCGTGAGTCTCATTTATTTCCACAATTAAGCCATGTTGCATGACGGCGACGCGGTCAGCAAAGCGACGTACTAAACTTAAATCGTGGGAAATTAATAATACCGATAAACCGTGTTTAGCGCGCAAGCTTTGTAACAGATGCAGAATTTGCTCTTGTAAGGTGACATCGAGTGCGGTAGTGGGTTCATCCGCAATGAGTAAAGAGGGATTGTTGGCCAATGCCATGGCAATCATGATCCGTTGTCGTTGACCACCCGATAGCTCATGAGGGTAGCTGTTAAGCCGTTTTTCTGGCTCAGGCAGACCTACTTCGTTTAATAACTCTAACGTGCGCGCCCGTGCCGCTTCTTTGCTGATGGTTTGATGTTGGAAGAGGTTTTCACTGATTTGTTTTTCAATGGTATGTAAGGGGTTTAACGATGTCATTGGCTCTTGAAAAATCATGCCAATACGATGACCGCGTAACGATTGTAAATGCCCTGCGGATGCCTGTAGTACATCTACGCCATCAAAGATAATACGTCCTTCATAACGGGCATTATCAGGGAGTAAGCGCAGAATAGATTGTGCGGTTAACGACTTACCTGAGCCACTTTCACCGACTAACGCCAACATTTCACCCTGAGCAATCTCAAAGCTGACCCCTTTAACCGGTTCACTCTGCGTTGTGCCCGTCGTTTGAAAACGAACGTGTAAATTATCGACCACCACTAAAGGGGATGTCTTACTGTTTGCGCGGGTCAAAGGCATCGCGGATGGCCTCACCAATAAAAACTAATAACGTTAATAAAATACCGAGCGTAAAAAATGCCGATAAACCCAACCACGGAGAGCTCATATTATTTTTACCTTGCGCTACTAACTCTCCTAAAGAGGGCGAGCCGACTGGTAAACCAAAGCCTAAAAAATCCAGTGACGTTAATAAACCAATCGCACCCGTAAAAATAAAGGGCAAAAATGACAGACTAGAAACCATCGCATTCGGTAAAATATGTCTAAACATAATTTTACTATCGCTTAAACCTAAGGCGCGAGCGGCACGGATATATTCTAAATTACGACCTCGTAAAAATTCTGCGCGTACTAAACCCGTTAATTCGTACCAACTAAATAACAACATCAAACCCAATAACCACCAAAAACTAGGCTGCACTAAACTCGCCATAATAATTAGCATAAATAACATCGGTAAACCCGACCACACTTCAATAATACGTTGGCCTAATAAATCAACCCAGCCACCATAAAATCCTTGTAATGCACCCGTAATAATACCAATGATCGAACTACTGATTGTTAATGTTAAGGCAAATAAAATAGAAATACGGAAGCCGTAAATCACTCGTGCTAAAACATCACGGGCTTGGTCGTCTGTACCTAACCAGTTGTCAGCAGAGGGCGGTGAAGGGGCAGGCACCGTTAAATTATAATTAATCGTGCTATAACTAAAACGAATAGGAGGCCAAAGAATCCAGCCTTTTTCTTGAATTAAGCCTGCAACATAAATATCTCTATAATCCGCATTACTGTCGAGTGTGCCGCCGAAAGTTGTTTCGGAGTAATCTTTAACAACAGGGTAATACCAAGTGTCTTTATACGAGACTAATAAAGGTTTGTCATTTGCCCAAAACTCGGCAAATAAACTAAAAATAAAAAGTATTGAAAATAGCCACAACGAATAATAACCTCGTTTGTTGGCTTTAAAATTGGCAATACGACGTTGGTTTAATGGTGAGATATTCATGATTTAACCTCGACTATTAAAATCAATGCGGGGATCAATCAACATATAAGTGACATCACTAATAATGCGTAAGACAAGACCAACTAGCGTGAAGATATATAATGTCCCAAAAATAACAGGATAATCACGATTAATCACTGACTCAAAGCTCAGTAGTCCTAAGCCATCTAAATTAAAAATGACCTCAACCAGTAATGAGCCTGAAAAGAATAAGCCTAATAATAAAGAAGGTAAGCCAGAAATAATAATCAACATCGCATTTCTAAAAACGTGACCATATAATACTTGTGAATCGTTTAAACCTTTAGCGCGAGCAGTAACCACATATTGCTTATGAATTTCATCCAAAAAAGAATTCTTCGTTAACATAGTTAAGGTCGCAAAGCCGCCAATACTTAAACAAATGGTCGGTAATACCATGTGATGGGCATAATCCAGTATTTTACCCATGACAGTCAGCTGTTCAAAATTTTCCGAGACTAAACCTTGCATGGGGAATATTTGCCAATAACTACCGCCTGCAAATAAGATGATTAATAAAATAGCAAATAAAAAACCGGGAATGGCATAGCCGATAATAATTAAACTACTGGTGGTAATATCAAATTGTGATCCATGACGAATGGCTTTTTTAATGCCCAAGGGAATTGAAACCAAATAAATAATCAATGTACTCCATAATCCTAAAGATATGGAAACAGGCATTTTTTCTTTAATTAGGCTAATCACACTGGCATCACGATAAAAGCTTTGGCCAAAATCAAATTGTAGATAATTCACAATCATTAAGCGAAAGCGGTCACTGGCGGGTTTATCGAAGCCGTATTGTTTTTCAAGGTCTTTAATCAGTTGCGGATCTAAACCCTGTGCGCCACGATAGGGCGATTCGTTGCCTTTGTTTTGATTGCTAATTTCACCTTGTTTACTGCCGCCAATACGATTGCCTGAGGTATCTAAGCCTTGTGCTTTGGCAATTGCTTGCTCAACAGGGCCACCGGGAGCGGCTTGGGTAATGGCAAAATTGATGAGTAAAATACCAAACAAGGTGGGAATAATCAGTAATAAGCGGCGTAGGATGTAGCCCAGCACAAATGTCGCTCCTATGATGAGGTGTAGGGTGAGCCGAAACCCACCCAAGAGTTATTATTTTTTACCCTGAGCCGCACGTATTTTGGCCATTTTAGCGGTATTCGCCCACCAAAAATCTAAGCCTAAGCCATATTTAGGTTTTACTTTCGGTTGCTCTAAATAATCCCAATAGGCAAGACGGTGATAACTAATATGATAATGAGGGATAAGATAATAACCCGATAGTAATACCCGATCTAAAGCGCGTGTCGCTGTCACCAGTTGCTCGCGTGTTGGTGCTCCCACAATTTTATCAACAAGCGTATCAACCACGGGATTTTTAATACCGATTAAGTTGTGGCTGCCATTAATATCAGCCGCTTTTGAGCCAAAGAAATCACGCTGTTCATTACCCGGTGATAAGGACTGGGCAAAATTACCGACGACCATATCAAAATCAAAACTGCGTTGACGGTTAATATATTGAGGAATATCAATAATACGAATCGTCATGTCAATGCCTAAGCGTGCAAGGTTTTGTTTAAATGGTTGCACAATACGTTCAAGTTCAGGTTGTGCTAATAACATTTCAAAGACAAACGGCTCATTTTTGGTATTTAACAGTTTGCCATTTTTAATCGTCCAACCTGCGCTCGTTAATAGTTGTTGGGCGGCCATTAAATTAGCGCGATTATTTCCTGTACCATCTGTTTTTGGCGGTTCATACAGTGTGGTAAAAATACTGGCAGGTAATTGTTTGCGATAAGGCTCAAGCAAGGCCATTTCTTGTGAATTTGGTAAGGTGCTTGCGGCCAATTCAGAGTTGGCAAAATAACTTTTAGTGCGGGTATAAGCATTAAAAAATAATGTCTTATTACTCCATTCAAAATCAAATGCATACGCTAATGCTTGGCGTACGCGTATATCTTGAAACAGAGGGCGGCGTGTGTTGTAAAGAAAGCCTTGCATGCCTGTTGGATTTTGATTGGCTTGCTGTAGTTTTTTGACTAAACCTTGCTTGACCGCAGGAAAGCTATATTCAGTAGCCCAGTTTTTTGCTTTGTTTTCCTGATTAAAATCATATTGACCCGCTTTAAAGCCTTCTAGGGCAACGGTAGTATCACGGTAATAAACAAAACTAATGGTGTTGACATTATAACGGCCTTTATTGACAGGCAAATTGGCGGCCCAATAATTCGGATTTCGTTGATACGTGACACCCCGACCCGCATCTATTTTGGTGAGCGTATAAGCACCGCTACCAATAGGAATATCGAGGTTAGTGCTATTAAAATTGCGTTTTTCCCAATAATGTTTAGGAAGAATAGATTGCTCACCGACAATTAAGCCCAACTCACGATTGGTTTTACTTTTAAAGGTGAATTTAACTTTTTGTTTATCTAAGGCTTCTATTTTTTCAATGTCGCTATAATAATTTTTTAAGCTTGGTGCACCTTCTTTTTTTAATAAATTAAACGTAAAAGCAACATCTTCAGCCGTTACCGCATGGCCATCACTAAATCGCGCTGTGGGATTAATATGATAGATAATCCAACTGGCATCTTCGGGGTCGCGTTCGATTTTTTCGGCTAATAAACCATAACGGGCAAAGGGTTCATCTAAAGCAGCAACCGTCAGTGAATCATATAAGTATTCTGTACCATCGATAGGGTTGCCTTTATTAATATACGGGTTAGTGCTATCGAAGCCGCCAATGGCCGCCATACGTAACTCACCGCCCTTAGGGGCTTGCGGATTTGCATAGTTAAATGCAGTAAAATTGGCAGGCAATGCAGGTTTGCCATGTAGGGCAATGGCATTACTGGTTTCAACAGCGGCAAACGTCAGCTGACTGAGAGAGGCAATGAATAAACTAAGCGTTAAACGTTTCATTTTTTATCCTGATTTCTACTTTAGGACTTACGCGGTTATCGCTTATTTACTCACATTTCAGCCGCTTTAGGCGGCTTTATGTTCGCAAAACGCGCTAATCGCGGCGCGATGCGTAAGTCTTGACCTGTATAAATGACAACCGCCGCAATAAATGCGGCGGTGTGCTTGTTGCTAGCGTTAAAAAATTAGCTTCTAGCGAGATACAGCACTAAATCTTGGCCGGGTTTCAAGCTTTTGGAGGCTTTGTTCCAATTCTTGATTTGGCTGACCGAGACATTATAGCGTTGGCCGATAGAATACAATGTATCACCACGTTTGACTTCGTAGCTAATACGTTTCACGGTATCCTTTTTGTTGGATTTTTTATCGTGTTTGTCTTTGCTAGCGATGCGTTTCTCACTTTTTTCTTGGCGAGAGTCACGATCTTGGTCTTTATCTTTACTTTTAGCTTTGGATTTATCATTAGATTTGGCTAGGCGTGTGGATTTTTTCGGTTCATCTTCATTCAGAATCACCAATTTTTTACCCACACGAACACCATCCTTAATCCGTAAATCATTCCAAGCGGCTAAGTCTTTAATACTGACATCGTATTTTTTAGCGATGGAGTACAAGGTTTGGCCTGCACGAACTTTATGAAACTGCTTGCTGACATTGGCATTGTCATCTTCGCTGTCATTTTTGTCGTTCTTGGCACTTTTACTCGCTAACTTCTTAATCTCTTTGATATTAGCGTCGTCATCTTTCTCCGACTTCTTATCCGTTTTAGATGTTTTTTCTAATTCCGCTACACGTTCAACGGCGGGATTAACAATTAAATCGGCATCAACTGTTTCTCCGCTGACCTGTTGACGGGTACGAGAAATAACGAGTAGTTGACCTGAGGCCACTTTGCCTTTTTTACCGACAAATTTGCCGTTTAAACGCTTCAATGCCGCAGGCGTAACGTTAAATTTGGCGGCAATGCGATATAAAGTGTCACCCCGTTGCGTTTTATAGCGTTTTTGCACAGTGATAAAACGTTCAGGCGCAGGTAAAGAAGCGAGCTGCTCTTCAAATATTTCAGGCGTAGCCATCGGTACTAATAAGCGATGTGGGCCATCGGGATTGGTCGCCCAACGTAAATAACCGGGGTTTAACTGGTAAAGTTGTTTACTGGTTAAACCTGCCAATTTAGCGGCTTGTGCTAAATCAACTTGGTTTTTAGCGTAGGTTTCACGAAAGTGAGGTTGATTGAGAATCGGTTTTAGGCTGACACCAAAATCTTGTGGCGATCTCACGACTTGGGCAACCGCTAAAAAGCGTGGCACATACGCCATTGTTTCCGCAGGCAAGCGCAAAGACCAATAATCGGTGGGTAAGCCCGCAGCAATATTTTTATCAATGGCGCGTTGTACTGCTCCAGGACCCGCGTTATAACCTGCTAAGGCTAATTCCCAAGAGCCGAATTTTTTCTGCATTTGCGACAAAAATTTATAGGCGGCACGAGTGGACTCTAAAACGTCACGACGACCGTCATACCACCATGTTTGGCGCAGACCAAAAATTTTGCCTGTACCAGGAATAAACTGCCACATACCTGCAGCTTGTGCAGGAGAGGTCGCAAATGGGTCATAAGAGCTTTCAATGACAGGCAGTAGTGCTAACTCTGTTGGCACGCCCATTTTTTCCGCTTCAGTGACGGTGTGGTATAGATAATGGCTTGCGCGTGCACTCATGCGGTCAAGGTAGGTTTGGTGTTTAGCAAACCATGCTCTTTGGACGGCAATGCGCTCATTATCGACATTATCGAGTTTAAAACCTGCACGCGTACGCGCCCAAACATCACCAAATTTTGCCAAGTCTTCGGGGCTGAGCGTTGCCGCTTCCATCTCAGTCACACCGAGTAATTCTTCAATATCGTCTTGTGTAAAGATTGTGCCTGTCGTGTCGTAATAATCGTCGTTTAAACTATCTGGATTATCATTGTCTGCGCGTGACACGTTATGTTTGGCAATAGCAGAGGAAGCGGTAATATTCTTGGCATTGGTCTGTGGAGCGGTGGTACAAGCACTCAATAATAGGCTAACGATGGCAAATAATACCGTGTGGTGGGCAGATTTGCAGAGGTAAAGCCAATATTGCATGCGGAGATACTCCTAACGAAAGATAATAACCCTCAAATTCTAGGTAGTTACTGAGAGTTGTGGCAAGCTGAAATGCACGAAAAGGGGATGAAACTGTAACGAAGTGCGGCAAATTGACTATTTCTTAAGAGGAAAACGGCATTTAGTAAGAGTTGTGTAATGAGTTGTTACCAATAGTGGTGGTTATATTCATAAGTGGATAATTATTTTTGGCAGGGTATTAAGTAATCCTAGTTTTCAATTGGTAGCGTAGCGGTGCTATCTGAGAGTCTGACGAAACTGTTTAGGCGTTTGATTGCTCCAACGCTGAAACGCACGGCAGAATGCACTTTGCTCCGAGAACGCCAGCAGTGATGCAATTTCTGTCTGCGAAAGCCGTGGATTTTCAAAGTACATCTGAGCCATCTCAAATCGGGTTTTGTCTAAGATCTTTTGAAATCCCGTACCGCGTTCCGAGAGCCGCCGCTGTAAAGTAATCCGAGAGATCGCCAGCTCTGCTGCAACGTAATCAATCGTTGGGGTGCCAACATGGAGTGAACGAGTTAAGGCCTCCCGAAAAGCCGAAAAAAATATATCGGTCGAGTCAAAGGCCAGTAGTTGTGCCTTGGTTTGTCGTTCAACCAGCTCTTTGAGTACTGTTTCTTTGCCAGTGATCGGCAGATGAAGTATTTCTGTTGAAAAGCTGAGTGAGGAAGTGCAGTCACTGAACGTGACTGGACAGCGGAAGAAAGTTTTGTATGGATCAAGCACTTGTGGCGGTGACCCTTGCAGTGTGATGGCGCAGGGTGAATGACTTACGCCGCATAACATACGAAATACCTGCACGATACCTGCGATGCCTGTTTCGTAGGCTAGTCTCACAAAGGGTAGAATGTCAGGTGATGTGATTGTTTGCGTCGTCCATGAGATGGTTAATATGTCATTTGATTGGTGTAGGGCGACATCAAAACCTTGCCACATCAAGCGATGAATCCTGTCGAACTGCGCTAATAATTCACCTATGTTGTCACAAGACAGTGCAAGATATGCCAATAATCCTCCATGTTCTAGCTGAAAGTAACGAGCGATCTCTAGACCTAGTGCGGGTCTCGTATCCTCCTGCGCGATCAAAAATAGGCATAATCCCCATTCCATTGCAGAAACGCGACCATTTGGTTTCCATAGCGCCAGACGCGCTCGACAGGTACGTGCTGTGAGACATTCGGCATCTAGAAAATCAGTCAGGACTCCCGCCAGCGACCCACTTAAGGAAGGAATGTTTTGTTCGTTTGTTATTTTCATTTTTGTATTCTTTAGGATGATGAGAATAGTCAATGCGGTGAAACGAATTGTCAATACGCAACAGGTATGAACCAACATAATAGTTTAATTACGTTTACTTTATAAACAAGCTATCGAAAACAAGAGAATTTCTTATGACTAATTTAGATACATCCGCTAACTCTAACATCTCCATTCCACCTAGCACTCCTTTATCGAGTTTATTGGCGATAGCTGGTTTTGCTGTGGGCGGTATTCCCGAACGCAAAGCTGTAAATATACTCAACAAAAAATCGGGGGCTTTACTCACGGTAAAAGTTCCGACAATGGGTGATGTCGTGCTAGTGACTGATCCCGCCATGGTTCGAAGTATCTTCAGTGCATCGCCTAGTTTGCTTATTAGTGGGCGCTTTAACGCGGTTCTTGATTTCTTGTATGGCCAAACCTCTATGTTCCTTGTTGATGGGGCTCCTCATCATCGTTTACGACGTTTACTTGTGCCGCCTTTTCGCAATAAAGATTCTTTGGCTAGTTACGCGAAGATTATTGAGCGTGTCGCCGAGGATGTTCTGGATGAAATGCCTGTCGGTAGTCCTTTTGCTCTATTACCTGAGCTTAGACACGGTATGCTGGAAATTATATTGCGCATTATTTTTGGCATTTCCGATGAGGCTCGGTTGGCTCCGTTTCGTGTTGCGATGACTGATCTTTTAGAACTTTCTACTTCATACTCGGCCTCTATTCGCTTTGCTTTGCGTAATGTGATCAGCGTTCGTCATTGGGGGCGACTCCAAGCAGCATTAAAGGCAAGTAATACACTGATCTACTCAGAAATATCTCGTCGGCGCGGTGATCCGCTGACACAAGAGCAAGATGACATACTCGCTCTGTTGTTAAGGACGCGTACAGAGGAAGGAGAGCTGCTGAGTGATGTCGAAATCCGCGATCAACTTGTGACCATGCTGATTGCAGGGCACGAAACCACCGCGACCACACTCGCTTGGGCTTTTGAACGCTTATTGCGGACACCCAATACACTTGCACGGCTGTCCGCAGAAGCGCAAACGAATGATCATGAATACGCTGATGCGGTAGTCACAGAAACGCTACGTTTGCGATCGCCAATACCTGTTTTTTCGCGCGAAGTTGCAGGTGAGTTCTCACTCGGCGGCTATAATTTGCCAAAAGGTACAATATTGGTGGCGCATATCGCTTATATCCACCATCGTGCTGATTTGTTCGAAAATCCACATGACTTTTGTCCAGAACGTTTTCTTGATCGCAAATCTGAGTTGGGTGCCTACATTCCTTTCGGTGGTGGCCTGCACAGTTGTATAGGTAACCATTTTGCGGCACTAGAAGTGAGAGTTTTCTTACATGTCATGCTCAGGCGTGGCCTTTTCGTCCCTGATCGCAAGGCTTCAGAACGCGAACATCGCCAAACTATTCTCAACTTGCCAGCGCGTGGAGCTCGCGTCACGCTGCTCAGCCGTAAACAACGTCAACCAATGAAGTTAGTTGCAACTAAAGGTTGCCCCATGAATAAATAACCCATCAGGATTTACGGAGTCGTCGCATATTTACTTGCTAAATAGGCGTTGATGACGACTTTAAGTTAATATAGATCAACAAGAGCAATCCAAATGCTCGTCCTGAATGAAAAGCCATTTAAGTCTGTGGTTCTGATTGTGGTGGCGTGTGTAGAGGAGTCGCCAATGTGTGAGGACTCCTCCAAATAAAATAAGGAGATTAAAATAATAAATGAAGGTCGCTCGCGTCAGCGTCGCGTCAACAAGTACAACCGTTTGGATTTAGCGAAGGTCTAAGCCTGCCAATCGTTTTTATAACGTCTCAATGCAGCAAAGCTCTGCGCGCCTGTTTGACAGCTTTCTTGGGTTAACGCACTGATTTCTTTCAATAGTAAATGGCAACGTAAAAAAGGATTATAACGTTTTTCATTACCTAATCGTGTGGGTAAGGTGGGTTGGTTTTGTTGGCGTAATACGGTGCATCGTTTTTGATGTTGTTGCATGGCGAAATTATCGGGTTCAACGGCTAAGGCAAACTCAAGATTACTCAAGGTATATTCATGGGCAGGACATAGACGGGTATCATCCGCTAATAAGCTTATTTTTTGGATGGATTGATAAAATGACACAGGATCACCATCAAAAATTCGGCCACAACCTGCACTAAACAAACAATCACTACAAAAGAGAATTTTTTCAGTCAGTTGATAAAAGGCCAAATGAATTTTAGTATGTCCTGAAATATCCAATACTAATAGGCGGCCAATATCAGCAAGGGTCAATATGTCACCGCCGTTGACAGCATGAGTAATGCCCGTAATGGTTGCTGAACCATAAATAGGGACATCTGGATGCTTTTTTTTCAGGTCGGGTAAGCCCGCAGTATGATCTCGATGATGATGAGTGATAAGTACTGTCGTTAATGTCAGTTGATGGGCTTGTAAATAAGCATCTAATACGTCGTAATCACCCACATCAACAGCAACAGTATTGCCATTCGGTGCGATTAACAACCATAGGTAGTTATCGTTAAACATTGGGACAGGCACTAAACGTAATGAAGACGGTTGCATTTTAGTAACTACTTGATAAGACTAAGTGACGCTGTGTGTATTATCTCGTCAACGATGATAATGAAGTATGGGTCATAAACGCTCTAGGACGATGAGGAAAATATCGTGAAACTCCCTCATATTTGGCAGCCTGCTTCACGTATTGATGTCAGTGCCGCATTAGGGCATTGGTTTAATAGCGAGTTGGGTCGCGAGTTACAGGCTGCTGAAGAGCGTTTGTTGGGACATATTTTACCTGATTTATTTGGCTACCATGCCTTACAGTTGGGACAAATTATTCCATCGCATTTACTTCACGCGAGTCGCATTCGTCATCGTATTGTCGCCGATAAACAATTGTTGGTTGTCGAAGGGTTGTCACCGCTGCAAACCTTGCCCGAACAATTACCCTTAGCGGCAAATAGTATGGATGTTGTCGTGATACAGCATTTATTAGATGTCACGGTGAATCCTCATGCTGTATTGCGCGAAGCAGCACGGGTGTTAATTCCAGAAGGTCATTTAGTCATTATCGGTTTTAATCCTTGGAGCTTATGGGGATTGTGGCGATTCTGTCGCTTGCCATGGTCAGATACGCCGTGGCTAAAACGGGATTTAAGCCCTCAGCGGCTCACCGATTGGTTGGCGTTATTGGATTTTGATATAGTGGGTGTAGAAAGTACCTACTTTATGCCACCTGTTGAGACAACGGGGGTGCGCCAGCGTTTTGCGTGGCTAGAAGCATTAGGGCAGCGGTATTGGAGCCAAGGCGGCGCGGCTTATGCCGTGTTAGCGCGTAAACGTGTCGCCTGTTTAACACCATTACGTTTACGTCAACCTTTCTTGCAATTGTTAAGACCACCATTAGTCACGGAAAGTCGTGAAAATAATAGTGACCTAAAAAAGTCGGACTTATAGTGCGGATTACCGTGAAAACTTGAATAGAGCGAATAAACAGAGATGAAGAAGGTTGAAATTTATAGCGACGGTGCGTGCCGTGGTAATCCCGGTGTGGGAGGATGGGGCGCATTATTAACTCATGAAGGTCATGAAAAACGGATTTATGGTTGCGAAAAAGATACGACTAATAATCGCATGGAGTTAATGGGTAGTATTGCGGCGTTACGTGTCTTAAAAGAGCCTAGTGAAGTGGTGTTATGGACAGATTCACAATATGTTAAAAGAGGCATGACCGAATGGTTAACAGGTTGGAAGGCAAAAGGTTGGCGTACCGCGTCCAATCAACCGGTTAAAAACCAAGATTTATGGCAGGCATTAGATGAGCAAGCAATACGCCATCAGATTGACTGGCGTTGGGTCAAAGGCCACGCAGGACATTATGGTAATGAAGTGGCAGATCAATTAGCCAATCAAGCGATTGATGAATTTTTAGGTAAATAACTATGCGGCAAGTGGTGTTAGATACAGAGACAACGGGGATTAATCCCAGTGATGGCCATCGTATTATTGAAATTGGCTGTTTAGAAATAGAAAATAGACGCTTAACAGGGCGAAGCTTTCATTGTTATTTACAACCAGATCGTGATATTGAAGCAGAAGCCATTGCGGTGCACGGTATTACGCCTGAATTTTTAGCGGATAAACCCCGTTTTAAAGATATCGCCACGGAGTTTATGGATTTTATTCGTGGCAGTGAGTTAATCATTCATAATGCCGCGTTTGATATTGGTTTTATTAATCATGAGTTTCGTTTACTTGACGAAAGCTTTGAGACGGTAGCCAATGAGTGTCAAGTGCTTGATACCTTGGCGTTGGCACGACAGAAACATCCCGCGCAAAAAAATAACTTAAATGCGTTAGCACGACGTTATGGCGCAGATCATCGTCAACGGACGTATCATGGTGCGTTACTAGACTCTGAAATTTTAGCCGATGTCTATTTGGCAATGACCGGTGGTCAAGTGGGTTTAAGTTTACATGAGGACAGCGATGCGGATGGCACGGGCCAAGAAACGATTCAACGGCTACCCAGTTCTCGTAAAAAGTTGAAAGTGGTGTTGGCATCTGCCGAAGAAATAGCCGCCCACGAGCTAAGATTGAATGCAATTGACAAAGCGAGTGGTAGTTCATGTATTTGGCGACAAGAAAAACTAGCATCCTTGCTCTAAAAGCATTATTTTTAGAGCAGGCTGATACAAACACCGTTTTTACTCTATCCTACGTTGGCAACTTAGGGATAAATAACAGGTGATCGTGATAAGTAATAATAAACGAGGCGAATATTTATTCGTTTCTTACCCTTAAACTCATAAAGACAGGAAGGAACCCATGCTTCCAAAAATAGATGTTGGTGCGCTGAATTTAATTAAATCTGAAATTGATGTGTCGTTAGCACAAATTGAAGGTGCGTTAAGTACTTTTGTCGAAGACAACAGCAATAATGGACCATTAGCCGAAAGTATTGAGGCGATGGAGCAAGTCTATGGCGCGTTACGACTGATTGATATTCATGGTGCATCCGAGTTAGCGGAAGTATTATTTGCGTTATTGCGTCAAGTGAATGATTTTCAAGAAAAAACCCCCGATGCTTATTATTCAGCGTTGGGTAATGGCATGATGGTGTTAGCGCGTTATTTAGAATATGTTCAAATTAAAGCCGTTAATTTACCGCAATTATTAATTCCTTCAATTAATGAAGCGCGTCAAGTCTTAATGTTGCCATTGTTGGGTGAAGGTTATTTCTTAGATGTTCCTTGTTTGCCAGATGCGAATATTGGTCATCCTTTGTCTATTGACCATTCTCAAGCGGTGGTATTGGCAAAACGGATTCGTTTGATGTATCAAATCGGTACGATTGGCTTACTGCGTGATCAAGCACAACCCGTTCATTTTAGATTGATGCGTCGAGCCTTAGAGCGCGCCACACAACTATGTACAGGCAAACCGTTGGCATTGTTGTGGTGGGTCGGTGAAGCTGCACTAGAGGCATTTTCTCAGGGCGTGTCTTTAAATCCAGCACGTAAGATGTTATTGGCTCAATTAGAACAACAGCTTAAATTATTAGTATTGCCACAAGGCATTAATCAACCCATTGAAATGACGGTCTTGGCCAATTGTTTGGCCGTTGTTGGCTTAGGCGAAACAGGGGCAAAAGTTCAAGAAGTGCAACGTGCATTTGATTTGGCCAGTAGTTGTATTAGTCAAACGCAATTGCAAATTCAAAATGACTCTATGTTCGGGCCTGGCGGTTCGGTAATTAAAACGGTGGCTGCTGTACTCAAAGATGAAATTGCACACATTAAAGACGTGTTAGATGTCGTTGCTCGTGGTTCGCAACAAGAAGAAGAAAGTTACCAAACCGTTGCTGATGATATTAAGAAGTCTTCACAAACATTAACGATGTTAGGTTTGAATGATGTGTCTCAAGCGATGCGCCGTCAAGCAGATATTGTTGCAAAATGGACAGACTTGCCTTCAGAGCAGGCGTTGAATGTTCTCGTTGATATTTTATTGCAAGCCGATAATGCCGTCGCGACCTTAGATAAAGAAATGACACCGGGTGCACAAACGGTCATTAACAATAATCGTATCTCACTGCATCAACTCGATGAAGCGCGAGCTATGTTGGTGGCTGAAAGCCGCGCAGGTTTGTCATTAGTGAAGCGTGCTGTGTTGTCCTATTTGGATACCAAAGGCGAAGACCCGATGCACTTAACGAATATTCCTGCAACCTTGCAATCGACCAGTGGCGGTTTAGAGTTTTTGTTGATTCCGCGTGGCGCACAAATTCTACGGTCAGCGGCTAGCTTTATGGATGCATGGTCAACCAGCAAAAAAATGCCTGCCATGAGTGTCGTTGAAACCTTTGCTGATGCTATTGCTTGTGTGGACTACTTCTTAGAAAGCCTAGAGGTTAATAAACCTGTCAGTGAAAATGTCTTTGATATTGGTGAGGACAGTGTTGCTGAGTTGGGCTATCCCGTTAATAACAGACGTGCCGCCTAATGACTTTATCTGTGGTGACGCAGCCAGAGCTTAAACTCTGGCTACTGTTTCGCGGTCATGAATTACTGGTGTCGGTGGAAAGCTCAGCCTTTCCACTGTATCCACATTATGACTCTTTAGGATTTGTGTCAGACGAGCAGCATGCCGTTGGCGAGCATGAAGGTCGTCAAGTGCATGTTGTTCGTTTAACCGAGGATGCAATCGAGCCTGAGGGTTATCACTTTCAATCGTTACGGTCACTGTTATTGTCGATAGATGCAGATAGGTTCTCATTAGCAGCAACGGCTTCTCAAGTATTAGAGTGGGCTAAAAGTCATCGTTTTTGTTGTCGTTGTGGAACGCCTACACAGTCTCATCCGCGTGGTGAGCGTGCGCGTGTTTGTCCTGCATGCGCTTATCATCAATACCCACGTATTCATCCGTGTGTGATCGTCGCGATCACCAAAGACGACACCATTTTACTGGCACGTGCTCAGCGTTTTGTTCGTCCCATGTACAGTTTATTGGCAGGCTTTGTTGAAGTGGGCGAAACTCTCGAACATGCCGTCATGCGTGAAGTAGCCGAAGAGTCTGGCATACAGGTCAAAAATCTACGGTATTTTGGCAGTCAGTCGTGGCCATTCCCTAATAATTTAATGCTAGCGTTTCAAGCGGAGTGGGCGAGTGGCGAGATCGTGATTCAGGAAGAAGAAATTATGGATGCTCAATTTTTTCGTTTTGATGCGTTACCCGAAATACCTCCTTCAGGCAGTATCGCCTCACAAGTCATTCACGCAACTGTGACAGAGTTAGCGGCCAACTATCGTTAGTATCGGCATGGCGTTAGTTTGCGCTCTTATTCATTTATTCATCACGTTTTAGGAGCTTTCATGCTGGATTTACTTTTACAGTATGGTTTGTTTTTGGCCAAAATAGTCACAGTGGTCATTGCTTTACTTTTTATTATTTTGACGATAGCCAATGTCGGTGATCGTCGCCGTCATCATGATGAAGATGGTGAAATTGAAGTCATGCGTTTGAATGAGCGTTTTGAGCATTTTGCCAATACCTTACGCATGACCGTACTCGATAAAAGCACCTTAAAAGCATATTTTAAAAACGAGAAAGAAAAATCTAAACAAGCAGCAAAAGAAGACGCAAAAAAGACGACAGATGACATTAAGAAGCGTGTGTATGTGATTAATTTTAATGGCGATATTCGTGCTTCTGCAACCGAGAATTTACGTCAAGAAATTACAGCAATTTTAAGTATTGTTGATAAAGACAAAGATGAGGTCGTGGTTAACTTAGAAAGCCCTGGTGGTATGGTGCATGGTTATGGTTTGGCTTCGTCACAATTAGCACGCTTGCGTGAGCATCAAGTTCCGTTAACCATTTGTGTTGATAAGGTCGCTGCCAGTGGCGGCTATATGATGGCTTGTTTGGCCGATAAGATTATTGCTGCCCCCTTTGCGATTATTGGTTCGATTGGTGTTGTGGCGCAAATTCCTAACTTTCACCGTTTATTAGAGAAATGGGATATTGATTTTGAGGTCTTAACGGCGGGCGAGTATAAACGGACAATGACGGTCATGGGTGAAAATACCGAAGCAGGTCGTCAAAAGTTTATTGCCGAGTTAGAAGATACGCATACCTTGTTTAAAGAGTTTGTCAAAGAGTACCGCCCTAATTTGGATATTCAACAAGTGGCAACGGGTGAGCATTGGTATGGTAAACGTGCCGTTGATTTAGGTTTAGTCGATACGTTAATGACCAGCGATGAATATTTACTCACTGCGAGTAAAACAGCTGATATTTTTGCGGTACGTTTTGTTCATAAACAAAACTTTATGCAAAAAATGGGGGTTGCAGCCACCTTGAGTGCCGATAATTTATTGGTCAAATGGTGGGATCGTTTAAGCCAAACACCGCGTTTTTAATATGAGCCGTCATCTTAATCCTAAAAAACTGCTGCTGTCCAAATGGACGGCAGTACAGCCACAACAGAAAGAAAAGCATTTTTTAGTGGTCAAAATCGCCGACAACTCTACGCCGCTGACGGATAGAGATTTTGTTTTCTTAGAGGCAGTCATGACAAAACGACAATATCGTCTGGATTGGCATACCTTATTAAATGAGGCGGAATGGCAACAGGGATGGTGTTAATCCCATTTTAGGAGCAGATGATGAAATCCTCTCGCGCTAAGGTTTCAATTCAACAATGGACAGAACAAGGTCACATTCCTCCCGATAAAATTCAATCTGCTCTACAAGCTGCCGACATTAGCCCTAGCCATCATCAATGGCGACCTTTTCTCGATAAATTACTATTAGCGAATGGTGGCGGTTTATTTTTGATTGGCGTGGTGTTCTTTTTTGCCTTTAATTGGCAAGAAATAACCCGTTTTCATAAGTTTGCGATGATTGAATCATTGGTGGTCGCGAGTCTATGGGCATATAACCATTGGTTTAATCGGCCAACAGCGAATGCTTTTGTGTTGGCAGCGGCAGTTTTTGTGGGTGTGTTATTGGCCTTCTTTGGTCAAACTTACCAAACAGGCGCGGATACATGGCAGTTGTTTGCAACGTGGGCGATGTTGATTACCCCTTGGGCATTATTAGCGCAACTCGGTGCTTTATGGTTACTGTGGTTGGTGTTGGTTAATTTGAGCATTGTGCTGTATTACCAAGTGTTTCACGGCATTTTTGGTCTGATGTTTAGTTCTAGTCAATTACAATTAGCGATGTTTGCGTTTAATACCGTGGCTTTGTTGCTGTGGGAGTATGCCGCTTCACGTTTATCATGGTTGCAGGGTCGTCATGAAGTGCGTTTGTTGGCGGTGGCGAGTGGTTTTAGTGTGACATGGTTAATGTTAGAGGCTATTTCTAGCAATCATCAAGACTCTTATGGAGTCATCGTTTGTTATCCCCTCTGGCTATTGGCGGGTTACACACTGTATCGTCAGCGTATTCCTGATTTGTTTATGTTGGCGGGTGGTGTATTGACACTGATTGTCATTTCGACGGCTTTTCTTGGAAAATATTTTTTAAATAGTCATGGTGATGTTTTTTTACTGTTGGCTATGTGGGTTTTAGTGTGGTCAAGTTTAGCGATTCGTTGGCTACAAAAGATTGCAAAGGAAGGCAAACATGAATAAATCAACCCCTGAAGAATTATGGCAACGCTTACAACAAGCAGGCATCGTCACTGGCGATATGCCTCCACTTGTTGCCGTAGAAGTGACTCCTTGGTATGTGCGTTTACTGCAAGGTTTTACAGGGCAATTTGCAGCCGTGTTTTTACTGTTATTTGTTTTCAGTGTTTTTAAGGATGTTATCAAACAAGAAGAAGTTGCTTTGGTGTTAGGGCTATTGTTGATTGGTGCAGCCTACGGGGTTTTTCGTGTCTTAGCGACGGCTTTTACGGGGCAATTTGGTTTAATGCTCAGTTTTACGGGACATGCCCTGTGTTTGTTTGCGTTGCATCGTTCACTCAATGATGCCAGTACATGGCTAATGATTGCGATGATAGAGGCATTACTGGTTTGGTTTATCCCGCATTTTCTCCATCGTTTTTTTTCCTCTTATGCGGCAGTCAGTGCGCTGGTCATTGCTTCTATCAAACTGCCTATCTTATGGTTGATGCCGTCGCTAACGATGTTAGTGGTGACCTTACTTTGGCTATATGAAGCGCAATGGTTAACGCAAAGTGCGCGTTTTCGGCCAGTTGCGTATGCCTTTACCTTTGTTGCGATACAAATGCACAGTACCTTTAGTTTAGGTCAGGCGGCGATACAACAGGCGGCACAAGGGCGTGAGCTATCGTCACAAACATGGCTTATTTCTGTGAATGAAGTGCTTTTGGGCGGTATGTTAGTACTGACTATTTTGAAATTATTGCAGCGTTATCAACAGCCACTATCCTCAAAACAAAGCGTGGCGGCATTGATTGCGGGGAGTGTTTTGGCATTGATGTCATTACAGGCAACGGGTTTGGCGATTGCATGGATTATTATTTTATTGGGGTTTAGTGCAGGTAATCGCGTGCTGTTAGGTTTAGGTATGTTTGCTTTTTGGAGCTATTTAGGCCGATATTATTACTTTTTGAATATCTCGTTATTAGATAAATCGTATGTGTTAATGGCTACAGGCGTATTGATGTTATTGATGCGTCAAGCGTTAAAACATGGATTAACGGCTGAGGAATCTCATCATGCGTAAATTAGTCACCTGCTTGGTGGGCGTTGGTATTTTGGTGGCGGTGAATGTGTCGATTTGGCAAAAGGAACAGCTATTGGATCATGGCAAAATCGTATTGCTGCCTTTAGCGCCTGTTGATCCACGGTCGTTGATGCAAGGCGATTATATGCGCCTACGCTTTCAGGCTGAACAAGAAATGCAGCGTTTATTGCCCAAGACAAAAGACAGTGCGGTTGCAGATGGTTACGCTATTGTTAGTCTTAATGAGCAGCAAGTAGGGCAGGTACAAGCGGTTGTGTCTGAGTTACCGAGCATTATGACGGCCAATCAGTGGCCATTACAGTATCGAATTCGTGCGGGCGAGTTGCGTTTTGCCACCAATGCTTTTTTCTTTCAAGAAGGTCATGCCGATGATTATGCCAAAGCCCGTTATGGTGAATTTAGAGTCAACGACAATGGCGAGATGTTATTGGCTAACCTTCGAGGTGAGCAATTAGAGGTTTTGGGCTTTCAGGCTACGATAAAATAAAAAGCGTTTACTTGCCACGTCTCACTCAGGGTATCATTCACGCTCAAGCGAAATCTCCATTTTTTAGGGACTTTTGCTGTCTTTTTTAGGACTGACACATTTCAGTGAAATGTTTAAGTCCAGTTTTTGGTTTTGATGAGTGCCTTATGACTACTGCCGCGTTTTCCTCTTTAACGTTAGCCCCCGCCTTGTTACAAAGTCTAGAATCGTTAGGCTACACCGAGATGACTGCCATTCAGCAGCAAAGTTTACCCGCGATGTTGGCAGGCAAAGATATTTTGGCAAAAGCCAAAACAGGCAGTGGTAAAACAGCTGCGTTTGCGTTGGCCTTATTAAGCAAAATCGACCCCCTGATTTATAAACCCCAAGCCTTAGTGTTATGCCCAACGCGTGAATTAGCGGAGCAGGTCAGCAAAGAAATTCGTGCCTTAGCGCGTTTTATTCCCAATATTAAATTGTTGACCTTGTGCGGTGGCGTGCCGATTATTCATCAATTGACTTCATTAGAACAAGCACCACACATTGTGGTTGGTACACCGGGTCGAGTTTTAGACCATTTGACACGCGACACCTTATACGTGGATTTTTTGAGTGTATTAGTACTGGACGAAGCTGACCGTATGTTGGATATGGGCTTTGAAGAAGATATTCATAAAATCGTCAAAAAAACGCCGCCACAACGTCAAAGTTTATTGTTTTCGGCAACATATCCCGATTCTATTCACGGCATTAGTCAGCGTATTTTACAGTCGCCAGTCGTGGTCAGTGTGGAATCGGAGCACGATGAAAATCACATTAAACAGCATTTTATTGAAGTGTCGAATGCCGATAAACCGCAAGCGGTCATGAAGCTATTAGCGCATTACCGTCCAGAATCAACGGTGATTTTTTGTAATACCAAAGCGGACTGCAACGAAGTGTATCAGCAACTAAGCGCCAAAGGCTTTTATGTCTTAGCGTTGCATGGCGATTTAGAGCAACGCGACCGTGAACAAGTGTTATTACGTTTTGCCAATAAAAGCTGCCCAATTTTAGTGGCAACGGATGTGGCTGCGCGCGGTCTAGACATTAAAGAATTATCCGCTGTGATTAATTATGAGTTAGCGTTTGATCCTGAAATTCATGTTCATCGTATTGGTCGAACAGGTCGTGCAGGGAACAAAGGCTTAGCGTTTAGTTTATGTGCGCCAAGAGAAGCACCGCGAGTGGTGGCGATTGAAGCCTATCAAAAAATTTCCGTCAAATGGGATGATATCAGCGCGTTGCCTGTTCCTGTCGTCGCTTCGTTAAAACCGTTAATGGTGACGTTGTGCATTGAAGGTGGCCGTAAAGATAAAGTGCGCCCGACCGATGTTTTGGGTGCGTTAACGGGTGAAGGCGGTATTGCAGGTAGTGATGTGGGTAAAATTGATGTCTTTGATATACGTACCTATGTCGCGATTCACGTCAATAGTTCGCATAAGGCGTTAAAGCGTTTACAAGCAGGGCAAATCAAAGGCCGTCGCTTCCGTGTCTCAAGATTGGGATAAGTGGTAGATGTCCTCTCAACGTGTATTTTCCGTCGCCGTCATTGGTGGCGGCCCTGCGGGGTTAATGGCGGCTGAAGTATTAAGTCAACACGGTATTCGTGTCGATGTTTATGATGCCATGCCTTCTGTTGGCCGTAAGTTTTTATTGGCGGGTAAGGGTGGGATGAATATCACCCATTCGGAAGCGCAAGATAGCTTTTTGTCGCGTTATGGCGCACAGCGTTCTGTGCTAGCGGCTATGTTAAACGCCTTTGGCGCAACCGAATTACGCCAATGGATTTATGGCTTAGGTTTTGACACGTTTGTTGGGTCTTCGGGGCGTGTTTTTCCCACTGATATGAAAGCCGCTCCGTTATTACGGGCATGGTTACATCGTTTACGTGATGCAGGCGTGAAAGTGCATGTGCGCCATCGCTGGACAGGCTGGAATGCTGACGGCGAGTTAACCTTTATAACACCTGAAACTGAGCGAGCCATTCGTGCTGATGCGGTTGTTTTAGCCTTGGGTGGCGGTAGTTGGCCACGTTTAGGTTCTAATGGCGCATGGGTGTCTATTCTGGAGCAACAGGGCATTCGTATTGCACCACTGCAAGCGGCAAACTGTGGTTTTGATTCGCTATGGAGTGAGCATTTTAGTAGTCGCTTTGCGGGGCAACCGTTAAAGTCGGCTGTTGTCAGCTTTACTGATGCCGAAGGCCATGTTCATCGCCAACAAGGGGATTTTGTCGTCACACAAACGGGAGTCGAAGGCAGTTTGATTTATGCCTTGTCGCGTTATTTGCGCGAGACGATTAATGCTCAAGGCCATGTCACCTTTGATTTAGATTTATTGCCACATAAAACACCACAGCAAATTCTACAAGCATTGACTAAGCCAAGAGGCTCGGCCTCATGGTCGAGTCACTTACGCAAACAGTTAAACATTGACGGTGTTAAAGCAGGGCTATTACGAGAGTGTTTGCCCGTTGATGTCTTTAATCAAACCGAACGCTTGGCGACGGCAATAAAAGCTGTACCCATTCGATTAACAACACCACGTCCCATTGCTGAAGCCATTAGTAGCGCAGGGGGAGTGACCTTTGAAGCGGTCAATCAACAATTGATGATTAAAAACTTAGCCAACGTCTTTTGTGCAGGTGAAATGTTGGATTGGGAAGCACCAACAGGCGGTTATTTATTGACTGCATGTTTTGCCAGTGGTCGTCAGGCGGCATTAGGGGTGATTCAACAGTTAACAGAGTAATAACATGTTTGTTGCGGTTGTCATATTGCGCGTTTCTAATGTCTCTTTACACTGAGGTTTAGCGTAAAAAGAGTACACGGCTATGTTGGCAGAAGATACATCGCGAATTATTGAAATGGCGTGGGAAGATCGTACCCCTTTTGACGCGATTGAGCGGCTTTATGGTTTAAATGAATCCGCCGTGATTCTCTTGATGCGCCAACACTTAAAACCGAACTCTTTTAAGTTGTGGCGACAACGAGTGACGGGACGCAAAACCAAGCATTTAGCGTTACGTAGTTTTGACTTTGGTCGCGCATATTGCCCATCACAGTATAAACAGCGGTGAGGGAGTAGGCAAATGTCGAAATATCTTCTCTTATTGTTATGCTGTTTCATCGTACCGAGTTGGGCGAATACGACACCACAAACAGTCGCCAGTGTCGATTTGGCCCGTTACATGGGTAAATGGTATGAAATAGCGCGCATTCCTAATCCTTTTCAAAAGCCATGTGTTCAGGATGTATCCGCAACTTATCGTTTATTAGCCAATAATCAAGTGCAAGGAATAAACTCTTGTCGCAAAGCCAATGGTGATGTTTTTAATTTAGAAGTCAATGGTGAAGTTCAAGATAAAACGAATGCGAAGTTGCTCTTTAAAATCACCTCAAGCTGGTTAAGCTGGATTCCGATGTTAAAAGCGGATTATTGGATTGTTGATTTGGCAGCGGACTATAATCATGCGGCAGTCGCGACACCAGACAGCCAATATTTATGGATATTGGCGCGGCAACCGCAATTAGATGCACTCACTTATCAACAGGTAGTGCAGCGTGTGGCAAAACAAGGTTTTGACGTGACTAAATTGGTTAAAAATAAGTAGTAAAATTATTCATTATCCGCCCGACCAATCGGCAGTTCTTTCAATTGTTGAAATTGACTAATGGTATAAGCACAAGCAGCTTTGTGGTCTATCATAGGTAAGGGATAATCTAGCCATAATTGTTGTTGTTTATCATGCGGTTGATGAATACTTTTGTTGTCTAAATGCGCTAATTCAGGAACATATCGACGAATAAAATCGCCTGTAGGGTCAAATTTTTGACTTTGTAATAACGGGTTGAAAATCCGAAAGTAGGGCGCGGAATCATTGCCTGTTGACGCACTCCATTGCCAGCCGCCATTGTTGGCCGCTAAGTCACCATCAAGCAACTTCTCCATAAAGTATTGTTCGCCCCAACGCCAATCAATAAACAAATCTTTGGTTAAAAACATCGACACTACCATCCGTAGGCGATTGTGCATCCAGCCAATCGTATTTAATTGGCGCATTGCTGCATCAACGAGAGGAAAGCCTGTTTTGCCTTCGCACCAGCGTTGAAATGCGTCTTCGTCATGTCGCCAAACTAAGCTTTTGGTATCGGTGCGAAAAGGTTGATGTTTACAGATGCGTGGAAAGCCGACCATGATGTGTTTATAAAATTCACGCCAACCTAATTCACTAATCCAATGATCTATACCCGCACTTTGGCCATAAGCAAGTTGTTCGTTAATGGCGGCTTGATAACATTGACGCGGTGAAATCGCGCCAATAGCTAAATAGGGTGATAAACGACTGGTACTGTCATCTAAATTGGGAAAGTCTCTTTTGTCTTTGTAATCGCGGAGATGTTCATCACAAAAACGTGACAATCTATCCAGTGCGGCTTCTTCACCCGCAGGCCAGAGCGAGTGCGCTATTTCTGCGCTAATGTGGGAAGAAAATCCTGTGACGTGTTTGGGCACATCTGAGGGCGTTAGCCATAAGTGATTACGCTTATCGGGTGCTGCCTGTATGTTGACACCTTGTTGATAAATCTGTTGTAACCATGTTTTTTTGAACGGCGTAAACACTGAATAAAAACGACCTTCACCTGTTAACACTTTGTAGGGGGCGACAAGGCATTGGTCATCAAAATCAAAGGTATCAATTTGATGTTGTGCTAAGAGTTGATGCACCGATTCGTCTCTAGCCAATTCATTGATTTCATATTGCTTATTAAAATAAACACTCGAAAAATGATGTTGTTGACACAAGTCTAGTAGTGCTTGTGCTTGGCTATGAAAGTTAGCTATTTCGACGATTAATAACGGGATATTGAGCGTGGCAAGCTGCTTGCTGAGTTGTTGCAGCGTGCGTAATTCAAAGTCAACCCGACAACCCGCGACATGATGCTTTTGCCATTGCTCAGGCGTAATAAAATACACGGCTGCAATGTCTGCTTCTGGGTCAGCACATGCCGCAGCGAGAGCAGTATTATCAATACTACGTAAATCGGCACGAAGCCAGACTAAATGTTTTTTCATGAGTTTTGCCTTATCCTCTCTCCCTTGAAGGGAGACGACTGCAAGGATGCAGGAGTTAGAGCAACGCATGGAGCAGTTGCCGAGAGTTAGAGAGAGGGGCTTGCCTAAGCTGCCTTTACACCTTTTACCCGCCGCCATTGTGTTACTGACTGATGAAGACCTTGCAAATTACTCATAATCTGTACTTCTTCAATTTGCCGACGACTGTTACGCAAACCGCTACCACCCGCCCAAATTTGTATAGCAAGAGGTAGTCTAAAACGTAACTCCTCTAAAAATTCTATGGCTCGATTGGCAGGAAAAGCAGCACTAAACGATAAAACCACAACGTCCATTTTGTGTTTTTGAGCAGCTTGAACGATGTCACGAATTGGCATTTGCGCGCCAAAAGAGACAGCATCGACTTGCTCCAAACGCAATAACGCTTCCACCATCAAAATGCCGAGCGTGTGCGTTTCTTCGGGGGCAGTCGCCAGTAATATATGGGGTGCAGCAGCAGCAGGCTGTAAGTTGCCAATGTTTTGTCGAACCAAGGTTTGCAATTCTTCGGTATATAAATGCTCTTCGTAAATTTCAATCTTGCCTGACATCCACGCATCACCGACAATGGTATTGGCGTACTGCACTAAATCTAAAATAAACGACTGCAAACCCATGCGAATCAAATGATGATTAAGATACTGGCGCACGCGGTTGGGTTCGTGGCTTTTTAAGGCGGCGAGTAATTCTTCTTCTAAATTTTCAGGCAAGGTAGAGCTAGGATTGCCATGGCTGGATGCTACTAAGACCTCTAAAGCAGGCAAGTCTAAGCCAATAATTTTACCCGGTCTAAAACCAGCGTCGAGCAAACGACGGACAAGACGCAGCTTGTTAATTTGGTCGGCAGGGTAAACACGATCGCCTTGGCTATCACGTTCTGGGTTCGGGAAATTATAACGACGTTCCCACATCCGTAATAATTCTTTGGAGATTCCTGTCTCGCGCTCTACTGCGTTAATTGGCAATAGTGTGTTTCCTTTGGTTTCTGGGGCTGGCAATATCGACGCGATAACAGTGTTCATAATCATCTCCAAGGCTTAATTTAAGAGGCTTCGACTCCGCTCAGCCAACGACTGCTCCCTGAGCGGAGTCGAAGGGACAATCTAAGCAAGCGTACACCAACCTCTAATGACTCAATTTTTTCAACTGTCTTAAAAGAAAACCAATAACAGGCAATTTCTCGTAAAGTTCTTCAGCCGCATCCCAATAGTCTCGATGAAAAGTGACTAAACCCTGTTCATCAAATTTGATATGAGAACTGCCGTTAATCTGTACATTTCGCTGTCGCAAGACGAAATGAAACTGCCAAACAATAAATGTGCTATGGCCTTCACTCAGCGTTTCACTGATGACAAAACGCGGGTTTTCCAGCTTTACAAACATATCGGCAAACAATTTTTCCAGTGATTTTCGTTCATAAAACTCATTAAATGGGTCTTTGAAATAACATTGCGGATGGTATAGCTCGGTTATTTGCCCTAAATTTTTAAGACTTAACTGTTCAAACCATGATAATAAACGGGGCAAATGGCTCATGATTTTTCCTCGATTTGCGCTAACAATGCCATTTTTAAGCGATAGGGCAGACCCTTAATGAACCTCATCGACAGGGTGAAGCGTTTAGGAAAATCAATTTCAAAATCACCTGCAGTTAATCCTGAAACTATCGCTTCTGCGGCTTGTTGTGGCGAAATAATAGCGGGCATTTTGAAGTCATTTTGTGCTGTTAACGGTGTTTCGACAAAACCCGGATTAATAACACTGACGCTCAAACCTTTAGGATGTAAGTCTAAGTATAGGCATTCACATAAGTTAATTAACGCCGCTTTGGTTGGCCCATAACTTAATGATTTAGGTAAACCCATATAACCTGCCACACTGGCGGTCATGGCTAAGCCCCCTTTGCCTTGAGCGAGCATATCGGGTAACACCGTTTCTATGCCGATTAATGCGCCGCCGTAATTGGTGGCCATCATTTGTGACATTCGACTAGCCGATAACTCCCAAGCGCGCATCGGCTGATAATCCGCCGCGCACACAATCAACCAGTCCAGTGTTTGCCATTGGTTTTTTAGGGTGTGATAACTGCTCTGCCATTGTTCGGCATTATTCACATCTAAAGGCAAGGCCAAACAGTGCGGATGTTGTTGGCAAAATTCGGTTAATGGTGGTTGTTTACGCGCACTGACGGCGACTAATGCGCCTAAGTCGGCCATTTTGTGCGCTAAAGCCAAGCCGATGCCAGAACTTGCGCCGACAATCCACACGCGTTGACCACGCCAATCTTTAACTTGAGGATTCATGCTCATGGTGATTTCTTCTTAAAAAACAAGGTGACTTCACCGAGTTTAAAACCAAATTTAGACATAGAAGCCCGATTAACCATCGTTTGGTTATCGTGTAAATACATCCAATCATCAAACTGCACATGATAGGTTTTGCCATCGACGGGCAGAGCCATTGTGTAGTGCCAGTTTAATACCGAACCAGCAATTTGACCCTGAGCCACACCGACGACATCATCAGCACGACCTTCGTATTGCCCATTACCTTTGTCGGTTAAATGCCAAATACGTTGCTGTTTGGTGCCATCGTCATAGACAAAATTTTCGACCAATTTGCCGTTCTTGCCTTGCCATGTGCCTGTCATGTCAACGTGAAAACGTTTGATCAACGCGCCTGAACGGTCTTGAAATTGTCCCCATGCTTCTAAATCACCGCTTAAAAATTGCTTTAGGTCTAAAGCAGGAGTGAGCTGCTGATATTGCTCTATAGGGCTAGAGGAACAAGCACTTAGCGTGGTGAGCAGCAATAAAGCACAGAGTTTTTTCATGGCTTAATCTCGTTGTAACAACAGTTGGCAAACATCGGTGCGTTGCGTTAAAAAGCCTGCTTCGCAATACCAATAATAAAAACGCCAAATGCGAATAAACGCTTCATCAAAACCTTGGACGCGAATCTCAGGCAGTTTGTCATCAAAACTGTGCCGCCAGTGTTTCAGTGTTTCAGCGTAATCTAGGCCGAAGCTTAAATAGTTATTGATGGTTAAATGGGCTTGGCTGGTTTCTTGGTATAAGCGTTGCGGTGACGGCAACATCCCACCCGGAAAAATATATTGCTGAATGAAATCGGTATTTGAGCGATAGTCGTCAAAACGCTCACTAGCAATGGTAATGGTTTGAATGGCAGCTTTTCCGCCTTTGCGTAGGCAACTGGCGACTTTATTAAAGTACGTTGGCCACCATTCTTCACCCACGGCTTCTAACATTTCTACCGAAACAATCGCGTCATAAGTGCCTGTTAAATCACGATAATCTTTAAATTCAAAATTCACTTTGGCGTTGGCTGGGGTGTCTTTAATGCGAGCATTGGCATAAGCCAATTGTTCTTTAGACAAGGAAATACCCGTGACAAAACAACCATAATGATTGGCAGCATATTCAGCAAATGCGCCCCAGCCACAACCGATTTCTAAAATATGGTCGCCTGCTTTCACTTCTAACTGTTTCAGTAGGCGGTCATATTTTGCGTATTGAGCATCTACCAAGCTTTGATGTGGCTCAGTAAATAACGCCGATGAATAGGTCATCGACTCATCAAGCCATAAACGATAAAAATCATTGCCAATATCGTAATGGGCGTGAATGTTCTTTTTACTGTTGCCACGGGTATTACGATTCAAAAAGTGCCGTAAACGATAAAATAACGTACCAAAAAAATTACCATGAACGGCAGTGTTTAAGGCTTGATCATTTTGTAATGCCAGTAACAACACATCCAACATATTAGGGCTGTCTAGCCAACCATCGCGATAGGCTTCGGCCATGCCAATATCACCACTTTGCATGATTTTGTTAATAGCCGACCAGTTTTTAATGTTTAAGGCAGCATCAACACCTGATTTTTTGCCCTTGAAAACGTATTCTTCACCGTTTGGCAAGTTGAGACGCATCGAGCCAGAGTCTAGCTTTTCTAACATTTTGAGCAGTAGGCTTGCGCGTAGCGGTAAGCCATTGCTGATAGCGGCGGAATAGTTAGCAGTCATGAGCTAGTCTCCAAATGCGGGGGTGTCGGTTTACGATAAAAAGTTGCGCCCTTACGCCAAAGTTTGAGGGCTTGCCAATGAATACGAATCACCACTAACACGGTTGCCCAACCCAATTGAGCAACCGTTTTGAGAATATTGGTGGCGGTCAGTGGCATAGCTGTGCCAGTAACAACCGTTTTTAGTTGCAGTTGCTGTTCCAGCCAATAATTAATAGAGACAGTGCGTTTGTCTTGGTGTTGATAAAAGCGGAAACGGTATTCACCTTCAACGGAAAAAAATGGCGAGACATGAAAGATTTTTTGACATTGCAAGTTACTGTTACTATCAATCACGCCCTGTTGTTGTGCGGTCAATAAATAACAATGACGTTCGCCAAAGGTATTATTGACTTCACACAACACGGCGCGTAATTGTTGTTGGCTATCATGGCAATACCAGAAACTGACAGGATTAAAGGCATAGCCAAAAATACGCGGTTGCGTTTGTAGCCAAACTTCACCATCACAGATTGCGTCAAGTTGATGGTCAACCAGTAAATTGCGAATCCATTTATTAGCATCTACGCCATTTCCATAATCTCGGTCATAAAAACTAAAGATATTAAAACGGTTATAACCAAACAGCGGATTAGCTAGTTGAGTTCGTGCCGATAACGGAAAACACAAAAACAGGGCAGGGTAGTTAAACGCATGAGCTACTTTACCCACTCGTTTGTGTGCAACTGTACCTGTATATAACCAGTTGTTTGTCATCGTCATATCCTCAATCCAACACCGCAGGCCAAGGAATCGTTGCACTAAAATACTTAGCAACACGAATACCTGCTTTTAAGCCATCTTCATGAAAGCCATAGCCTGTCCATGCACCACAAAAATAGACACGATTTTCACCTTGAATAGACGTTAATTTTTTTTGTGCTTGATACGCATTGTCGTCTAGTTGTGGATGGGCATAATCAAACTCCGCCAAAATAGCCGATTGTTTGATGCTTTCAGGCGGATTAAGAGTGACGAATAAAGGTGTTGTAAACGGCAATGGCTGTAGTTTGTTAAGCCAGTAAGTCACGGCCACAGGACGATGTGGATCGGGACTGGTGGCGGTGTAATAGTTCCATGCTGCCCATGCTTGCGTGTTTTTGGGCATGAGGCTGGCATCGGTATGCAAATAAGCTTTGTTGGGCGCGTAACGGATGGCGGATAAAACCTCACGTTCTTGAATACTTGCATCCGTTAATAAAGCAAGGCTTTGGTCACTATGCGTCGCCATAACGACCGCATCATAAATTTCATAACCTTGTTGATGACGCACTAAAACGCCGTCAGCTTGTCGAGTAATTTCTAAAGCGGGGGTGTTAAGACGAACATCGCCAATCCCCGCACACAGTTTTTTCACATATTCCCGTGAGCTACCTTTTACTGTCATCCACTGTGGACGATTGTTAACTTGTAGTAAGCCATGATTTAAACAAAACTGTAGAAATGACTCCGCAGGGAAGTCCGTCATACCCGCAGGCGACATCGACCAAATGGCAGCACCCATCGGCAATAAATACCAATCACTAAAGGCTTGAGAATATTTACCTTTAATCAATAACTCGCCGAGCGTGAGTTTTTCGGCACGCGCCGTTAATAACAGGTCAGGTGCTTCTTTATTGAAGCGCAGAATATCGGCAATCATTTGCCAAAATTTAGGGCGTAAGATATTTCGTTTTTGGGCAAATAAACTACTTAAAGTGCTGCCTGCCCATTCAATGTTTTCATAAGGTAAGCGAACACTAAAGCCCATATCGGTATTAGCTGTTTCGACATTTAATAAAGCAAAAAGCTTAATTAAATTTGGATAAGTTTTTTCATTAAAGACTAAAAATCCTGTATCAACAGGGTAATTGATTCCATCTAAGCTAACATCAACAGCGTTACTATGGCCGCCAGCATAGCTATTCGCTTCAAATACGGTCACTTGATGTTGACGTGCCAATAACCAAGCAGAACTTAATCCTGCGATACCTGAACCAATGATGGCTATTTTCATATTTTGTACTGCACAAAATTTGCTAATAAAACTATGTATAGTCTAACTGTTGAACTTATCAATATATTTGTACTATACAAACTGGAATTATTACACCACAGAGCGATGAGATAAGCAACAAACATTGGACAGAATTTTTCGTTGTCCAATTGTTTGTCTTGCATATACGTTTTTTGTGACGTTGTGAGATACGCAGGATTTGCTTGTTTGGATGCTTAAAAAGCTGTAATTTTATTTTCGATTTAAGTCATAACCTTGTTCTGCAAGTAGCTGATTGGCTTTTTTCCAAGACAAAGGAACTTCTGAACGTTGGACTAGGACATTGGCAAACCGTGCGGATTTTAATGCGCTTGTACCCAATTTCATTGCTGTTTTGTGGGTGTCACCGTAGATGAATTTTTTTAAGCTGTTTTCATCTTGCCAAACGGTCATTGTCCATGCTCGGTCGCCCAATAGGCCAAGACGAACTGAGTGCCCTAAATAACCTTGTTCGTGTTTTAAGTTGTTTAATACCGCAACGGTATTTTGTCGAAAAATTTTATTTTTCACGGAGTCACTGCCTAAATGTGCTTCTGTGATACTCACAATCACCCAAGCATTTGAGTCCTGCTTTTTAAGAGTCGCCGAAGGTATAAAGGGAAGTGGCACACTGCACGCATTTAAAAAACCTAAAAATAAGCATGAAGATGTTGTGACGATTGATTGTTTAAACTGAAATTTCATGATTTTTTCACCTGTAACAAGATGCACATTTTGGTGGCGTGTCGGACAAAATCTGCCGTAGCCGCAAATAAACCTAATCCCTAAATTGCCATCAAAGCGTTATCATAGTTAGGTAGCGGCCTTTAGGAATGGGCAGCAATTCAAAATTCATGGTTAATATTGATACTTGCAGGTACTATATTAATTATATTTATAAAACTTGCAAGTACTGTATTTATGAAAGAAACAGATATCTCCGTAAAACGTGGTCGAGGTCGCCCTGTGAATGAGGCGCGGCGTGAAGAAATTATTGCAACGGCATCGCGATTATTTGGTGAGTTGGGTTTAAAGGCGACCACGATGGAGCATATTGCCAAAGAATTGGGCGTGTCTAAACTGACGCTTTATTCGCGCTTTGCTGATAAAGATGAGTTATTTAGTGCAGTGATTAAAAATAAGTGTCAACAACACATTCCTGAAAATTTTTTTGCTCATTTTGAACATCTTGCTGCTGAAGAGTCATTATTTCGTGTCGCACTCGCACTCTTAGAATTACTCACCAGTGAAGGAGAGTTGAATATGGAGCGGATGTTGATGGGCGTGGATAGCCAAGAACGTAGTCAATTAACGCGCCTTTTTTATGAAGCAGGACCAACTCAGGTAAAAAATATGATTGCTAATCATTTGACTGTGTTGGATAGAAAAAAAGAACTCTATGTTGCTGATCCAATCCTTTCCGCTAATATTTTTGCAGCAATGATTAAAGGTTCTGATATTGTACTTCGGGCTTATATGGAAATTACACCGAGTCCTACTCAAGAACAAATAGAAGGGTATTGCGCGGCCGTTGTAAAATCGTTTATTGCATCACATTTGCCTAATGCCAGATGATGTAATTGCCGATAGTGTGCATTATAAGCATCACAAAATCGTGATTTCGTGAACAAATAAGCGATAACAGCCTAAGTCACGCACTAAAAAACACGCTAAGCTATCTCTAAAATCACTACAACCATTGATAATCTTATGTTACATCCCAATCTAGAACCTAGCTTGGCGTTATTGCCAGCCGATAAACCCGTTATTTTGCTGACACGGCATTCTTTACGTGAGTTAGCTCCCAACAACGGTGTGCCGAGTTATGACTTGCCATTAACGCCAGAAGGTGTGGTGTTGGCGGAACAATGGGGCAGGCGTTTAGATCGCCCAATCAGTGCTTTTTATTCCAGCCCTGTCGGCCGCTGTGTTGACACGGCAAAAGCCATGAGTTTAGGCGCAGGCTTGCTACTGCCGATTACACAAACCACCGTTTTAGTTGAACCAGGTTGTTTTGTGCATAGCATTCGCCATGTTGGGCCGTTATTTTTACAAATGGGGCCGATTGCTTTTGCTAATCATCATTTTCGTCACACGCTGGAAGGAATTTTGTCGCCTAAAGAAGGGGCAAGCAAAATCATTCAGCATTTGTATCAGAGTCAACAACAGCAAGAAGAGGGTACACTGAGTATTCATGTCACTCATGACACGATTTTGGCCGCATTTATTTATCATTTACTGCAACAACCCACCATTGAAGAACACGATTGGCCGTGGATGATGGAAGGTGCATGGTTGTGGTTTGATCATTCAACCTTATATTGGTTGTGGCGCGGTCAATTGGGTCAAGTTGACTTGGCGGATTATCTGTAATTGATCTGGCAATGAGATTCGTATGGGCGGTTTATCCGTCAAATTTGTTGGCGAATGAATTCGCCCCTACAAGAGAGAACTATGACTACCGCGTTAGAAATTCGTGATTTAACGAAAACCTATAACAATGGTTTTCAAGCCTTAAAAGGGATTAACCTGACCGTACAACAAGGTGATTTTTACGCTTTATTAGGGCCAAACGGTGCGGGAAAATCGACGACGATTGGCATTGTCAGCTCTTTAGTCAAGAAAACGACAGGTTCAGTACATATTTTTGGTTATAACCTCGATACGGATTTATCCTCTGCCAAACAGCAATTGGGGGTTGTGCCGCAAGAGTTTAACTTTGGCCAATTTGAAAAAGTCTTTGATATTGTTGCTACCCAAGCGGGTTATTACGGAATAGATAAAAAAACAGCCAAAGAACGCGCTGAAAAATATCTCAAAAAATTAGGTATTTGGGATAAGCGTGACCAACAAGCGCGGATGTTATCGGGCGGCATGAAGCGCCGCTTAATGATTGCTCGGGCGATGGTGCATGAACCGAAAATGTTGATTTTAGACGAACCCACCGCAGGCGTAGATATTGAATTACGTCGTTCGATGTGGGAGTTTTTAACGGAGTTAAATCAACACGGGACAACGATTATTTTAACAACCCATTATTTAGAAGAAGCCGAAACCTTGTGCCGTAATATTGCCATTATTGATAAAGGCCGTATTGTCGAAGATACCGATATGAAGTCGTTATTAGCCAAGCTGGATGTCGAACATTTCGTGCTCGATTTACGTCATCCGATGACGGTTGCGCCCGTGATTGACAATATTCCTGTCAAGTTGATTGATGAGCGTACGCTAGAAATTGCTGTCCCCAAAAGCCAAACCATTAATCAAGTCTTTACGGCATTAAATGCTCAGCAGATTGAGGTCTTAAGTTTGCGTAATAAAACCAATCGTTTGGAAGAGTTATTTGTCACGATGGTGGAAAAAAATCTCTCTCAATCTGTATCGGCATAACGGAAATATTTTTTTATGAATAATCAGCAAACGTATATTGCTTTAGAAACCATTGTCACTAAAGAAATTCGCCGTTTTACCCGTATTTGGGTGCAAACCTTATTACCCCCCGCGATAACCATGTGCTTATATTTTGTTATCTTCGGTAATATTGTCGGCAGTCGGGTTGGACAAATGGGTGGTTTTGATTATATGCAGTATATTGCACCCGGTTTAATCATGATGTCAGTGATTACCAACTCGTATTCTAATGTTGTTTCTAGTTTTTATGGTGCTAAGTTTCAGCGCAACATTGAAGAGCTAGTGGTTTCTCCTGTGCCGCATCATATTATTCTGTCTGGCTTTGTTATTGGTGGCGTGGTTCGTGGTTTATTAGTCGGAGTGATGGTGACATTGCTATCGTTATTTTTTACCCATTTAAGTATTCATCATTTATTTGTTGTTATCTACTCGGTATTAGTCACATCGACGTTATTTGCTTTGGGTGGATTCGTTAACGCAGTATTTGCCAAGTCATTTGATGATATTTCTATTGTGCCGACGTTTATTCTGACACCATTAACCTATTTAGGCGGTGTATTTTATTCAATAGATAATTTGTCGCCAATTTTTCAAACGATATCGTTATTTAATCCGATTGTTTATATGGTTAATTCGTTTCGTTTTGGTATTTTGGGTGTCAGTGATGTTGATATTCGTTTGTCCTTAACGATTATGACGCTAGCGACCCTTGCTTTATATGTTTATGCCTTGAGATTGTTGAAAAGTGGCAAAGGCATGAAGGAGTAAGTACATGTCTTGGTATGCAAAAACCGCATTAGGTAAAGAAACAAACTATCACAACGACTACAATCCTGCTTTGTTGTGTCCGTTGTTACGTGCTGAAGGTCGCCAGCAATTAGGTTTAGACAGCGCAAATTTACCTTTTCAAGGTGTTGATATTTGGCATAACTACGAAGCGTCTTGGTTAAATAGCAAAGGAAAGCCACAAGTCGCTATTGTACAGTTGCATTTTCCTGCGGAGTCAACCTATTTAATCGAATCTAAGTCTTTAAAACTGTATTTTAATTCATTGAATTTTAAGCAGTTTGATAATGATGGGGAAGTAATTACATTGCTTGAACGTGATTTATCCGTTGCCGCCGCCGCGCACGTAAAAGCGATCTTGATTCCCGTGAGTGAAGTCTATCAAACACAGTTATTACAAGGTATTTGTTTGGATGAATTGGATATTGAAGCCACCGACTTTAGGTTAAATCCTCAGGTGTTAAAAAATAATACCGATGCGGCTATGATCACCGAAACGGTCTATTCGCATTTATTACGCAGTAATTGTCCTGTCACCAATCAACCCGATTGGGGAAGTGTCTGTATTACTTATACAGGCCAAGCCATTCATCATGAAAGCCTATTGCGTTATTTGATTTCGTTTCGCGAGCATAACGATTTTCATGAGCAATGCGTGGAACGTATTTTTAGCGATATTTTGCGCCAGTGTCAGCCCGAAAAATTAACTGTACAAGCGTACTACACACGGCGTGGCGGTTTAGATATCAATCCTTTCCGTTCAAATGTTGATTTAGCGGCACAATTTCAACGTCTTGTTCGACAGTAACGCTTGCCAAGCATTTCGACAATCGCCACAATCAGCCAGTCTTTGACCTACAAAAAAATGTTTAGGGAGTTTTTATGACCGCATATTTCGGTTTTGAGCCTAGCGAAAGCTTAAAAAATGATATTCAAACCTTATTGGCGAATTTGGCCAAAAAAGCACCAGAACCTCAGTATCATTTGTCTAGTGAAATCTCCAAAGTATTCACCGATGAAGTAATTGACAATTTATTATTAAATCTTGTCGGTGTGATGCAGAATCATAGTGATGGCTCTGAAGGTGGTGGTTTATTAAAATTCCTCGGTGGATTTTTAAAGACTGTGATGCACGGTGCGTTAAAAGTCATGTTAGGTAAATGTGATAATGCGGAAGTGAATAAACGTGCTGATTTTTTACGGATGCGTTTATTACAACTGCCGAATGATAAAACCCGTTTAGGCTTTCAATTACCGCAAGATGTTTATAATCATTTTCAACATTGCTTTAGTGAAGTTGATGCGGGTAACGGTAAACAAATTACCGAAGAACTGATTAAAACGATGTTGACGTTTACTGACTTGTCATTAGTACACTTCTTTGATGAGTTTATTGGTGGCTTAAACCTCGGTATGATTAATCGTAAAATGGCGAGTGTGACGCGTTCTGGTATTCACAAAGAAAGTCATAGCACGATTAAAAAGCTGATTCCATCATTAACAGATGCTCAGTTAAAAGATTTTTCGATCTATTTTAAGTCGATGTTGGTTGAGCGTTAATTTCTATTATGGCTACTTATTATGCGATTCCGTGTCCTGAAGGATTACGTAAAAATTTTGCCGTATTAATTCAGAATTTTGAAAGTGGAGTTAGTTCGCCGCAAAATCAATTATTGATTGCCGTGGCAAACGAATATACCGACAAAATTATTGAGGTCATGATTCTTGGCAATAGCCAGTTATTAGATGAAGATACCTTTGCAGCAAAAGTGCTTAATAATGTAGCCAGTGTGGTCAAAGCAACGGCGCATACCTTGATTAAACAAGTCTTGCATAAGATGAAAAATCAAGAGATGGCGCCGTTAACCGCACAAATTCGTGCGCGTAAATTAGTCATTGATGAGCAAGAGTTTATTAGTTTTCCTATTGCACCCGAGTTAGCGCAACGTTATCGTCAGTGCTTTGTGGCCATTAGAAACGGCGATATGACGGCAAGAACACCATTAATGGAAGCCATGCTAGAGTTTTCATTAGTGGCAAATCATTACTTTTACACTGAATCCATTCGACCATTAAAGCTCGGTTTAATCACCCGTAAAATATCAGATTTAGGTGGCGTTACCATTAATAAAGCCTCGCAAGCTGCGATTAAAAAACTGATTCCCCAGTTAAATATCGAAGAGTTACAAGGCTTTATCGACTATTTAGAGCCATTTTTTGTTGATGTGCCTTAATGTCCATTCTAATCAAAATAAAGAAAACAGCACTCCCCATCAAAATCCGTTAAAATCGCGCTTTTTAGCCAATTACCTATGCTTAAAGCCGACTTTTTCCACGCCTTAAACCAATGCCTTACCATTGACCGTCCGCGTTTTATTGGGCGTTGGCAGCGTTTACGGCAGTTATCAGGTGAAGCCTTGGCGGTGGCAAGCAGTCAGTTACACACGCAAGTACAACAGTCGCAACAACAAGCACAACGCCGCCAACAAGCCATGCCCGCTTTACCGTTGAATGACGATTTACCTGTTAGTCAGCGTGCCGATGAAATTATTAATGCCATTAAAAATCATCAAGTAGTTGTTTTAGCAGGTGAGACAGGTTCTGGAAAAACGACACAGTTACCCAAACTTTGCTTAAAAGCAGGGCGTGGTGTTTATGGTTTTATTGGTCATACCCAACCCAGACGTTTGGCGGCACGGAGTGTGGCAGCACGAATTGCCGAAGAATTAAATTCGCCTTTGGGTGATATCGTGGGTTTTAAGGTGCGTTTTAGTGAAGCCTTTAATGCCGATGGTTACGTCAAACTGATGACCGACGGTATTTTATTGGCCGAACTCAGTAATGACCGTTATCTCAACGCCTATGACACGTTAATTATTGATGAAGCCCATGAGCGTAGTTTAAACATTGATTTTCTCTTGGGTTATTTATGTCAGTTATTACCAAAACGTCCCGATCTTAAAGTCATTATTACTTCCGCAACCTTAGATGTAGAGCGTTTTAGCCGCCATTTTGCCGATGCACCGATTATTCAAGTTCAAGGCCGTACGTTTCCTGTCGATGTCATTTATCGCCCCATTTTGAGTGACAATGTTGTTTCTGATGAAGACGATGCCTTTGAAGACTTAGAAGAAGCGTTACCGCGGGCAGTCGTTAACGCGGTAGAAGAATGTATTGAGCATTCACGTCGTCAAGGTAAAGCAGGGCAAGGGGATATTCTCGTTTTTGCCAGTACCGAACGTGAAATTCGTGAGTTAGCCGACACTCTACGCAAATTTGGCCCGCAGCACACGGAAATTTTGCCACTGTATGCACGTTTATCACTCAATGAACAGCAACGCATTTTTCATCCGACAGGCAAAGGTCGGCGCATTATTATTGCTACTAATGTCGCTGAAACTTCGTTAACCGTACCCAATATTCATTATGTGATTGATTCAGGTTTTGCGCGGATTAGTCGTTATTCCTACCGTTCACGCGTGCAACGCTTGCCGATTGAGGCGGTGTCGCAAGCCGCGGCGAATCAACGTAAAGGCCGTTGTGGTCGTATTGCGGCGGGTGTGTGTATTCGCTTATACAGTGAAGCCGATTTTTTAAGTCGTCCTGAGTTTACTGAGCCCGAAATTCGTCGTACCCATTTGGCGGCGGTTATTTTGCAAATGCAGGCCTTAGGTTTAGGTGATATTAGTTCATTTCCGTTTGTTGAGCCGCCCGATAGTCGTTTTGTCAATGATGGTTTACGCGTCTTAGAAGAGTTAGGCGCGTTTGATGGCGAGCAAAAGATCACCGCGTTAGGCAAGCAATTAAGTCGTTTTCCCTTAGATCCTCGTTTAGCGCGGATTCTCATTGCAGGTGCACATTCAGGCTGTTTAGAAGAAATCCTGATTATTATTAGTGCGTTAAGTTCACAAGACCCGCGAGAGCGTCCACCCGAAAAGCAACAAGCGGCAGATCAAAAACACTTATTATTTAAAGATAAAGACTCGGACTTTCTGTTTTTTGTTAAATTATGGCAAAGCTTTGAAGATTGTCGCGGTGATTTAACCGATAACCAACGTAAACAATGGCTAAAAAGTCACTTTTTATCCTATTTACGGATGCGTGAATGGCGCGAAACCCATCACCAGTTATTAATTGTCTGTAAAGAGCTTAATCTGCAACGTAATATCGAACCTGCTAAATACGAAACTATCCATCGGGCATTGTTAACAGGCTTTTTATCCTCCATTGCCCACAAAAATGATGAGAAAGAATATCTCGCGGCGCGTAATCAAAAGGCGAAAATCTTTCCTGCTTCTTCATTATATAAAAAACCAACGCCGTGGTTAATGGCGGCAGAAATCGTCGAAACCAGCCAAGTCTATTTACGCACCAATGCCAAAGTTGAACCCGAATGGATTGAGCAAGAAGGCAAACATCTGCTAAAAAGTCATGTGTATGAACCGCATTGGGAAAAAAGCCAAGGCAAAGTCGTGGCTTATGAGCAGTTATCGTTATTTGGTTTAATCATCAATCCGAAACGTAAACTGAATTATGAAACGGTTGATCCACACGAAGCACATGAGATTTTTATCCGTCGCGCCTTAGTTGAAGGGGAAGTCAACCTTAAAGCCCCGTTTTTTAGCCATAATCGGCAGTTGGTGGATGATATTTCTGATGTTGAAGACCGATTGCGGCGACGAGACTTATTGGTTGATGACGAAGTGTTATTTCAGTTTTATGCCAGTCGTATTCCTGACACGATTGCCAATATTCGTAGTTTTGAAGGTTGGCGACGCGAAGCCGAGCGTAAAAATCCTGAGATATTATTCTGTCATCCTGATGAACTGATTACCGAAGAAGACTTACCGACTGTCGTGGATTATCCCGATGAATTAAACGTCAATGGTTTGGCCTTGCCGCTAAGTTACAAGTTTGACCCTAGTGCGGAAGATGATGGCGTGACGATTCGCATTCCTCATGCAGTATTAGCACAAATTTCCGAGGCAACCTTATCGTGGTTAATTCCTTCGTTACTAGCGGATAAAATTGAAGCCTTACTCAAAGGTTTACCCAAAGTCTTTAGACGGCAATTAGTACCCGTTCCTGATTCCGTGAAAATGATTTTGGCGAATATGCCAGCGGTATCGCCGACGCATGAGCCTCTCACACAAACCTTAAGTCGATTATTAGTGCCGCGTGGTTTGCGTTTAACGGCAGCAGATTGGCAGGAAAGCGAAGCGAATCTACCTGCGTATTGTCTGTTTAATATTCAAGTGGTCGATGAAAAAGGCAAAGTCGTTGCAACAGGGCGACATTTAGCAGACTTAAAAATTAAGTTGTCGAGTCAAAAAACACCTACGATTCAAGTAGTCGCAACGGGCGCATTGCTGCAAGATTTTCCCGCAGAAATGACACCGATTATTGAACGACAAATATCAGGTTTGCCAATCCGTAGTTATGCGGCTTTGGTGGCTCAAGAGCAGGGTGTCAGTTTGCAGTATTTGCAAACGGAAGCTTTGGCTCATCATCATCATCGACGCGGTACGATTGCTTTATGGCAGCAACAGTGTGCGACAGAAATTAAAGCACTGAAAAAACAGATTACCCCTGCATTAGCCGTTGATTTTTCACCTTACGGCACGAAAGCACAGTTGGAAAGTCAATTTGTGACAGCGGTTTTCAATAGCCTTTTTACGGATAAGTTAATCTATACACTCCCTGAATTTCATAAAGAACTTCAGTTAAAAAGGGGCTTATTGTTAGCGGAAGGGCAAAAAGTCATTACGCTGGCGAGTGGTATCTATAAGTCGTGGCGTGAGATTGAAAAACAACGAAAATTGTTAGTTCAGCCAATTTTTTCACCCTCACAAGACGATATCATCACGCAATTACACGCCTTGCAAGCCAGCAACTTTTTAGGTGAAATTGCACCTTCGCGTTGGCGAGAGTATCCTCGCTACTTAAAAGCCTTGCAACTTAGGTTAGAGCGACTGCCAAATAGTCTAAATCGTGATAGCCTTGCCACTCACGATTTACAACGCCGTTGGCGCGATTATCTGCAAAAACTAGCTGATTTAACCGCGCGTAGCTTGCCGACAACACAATTAGACGAATATCGCTGGTTACTGGAAGAGTATCGCATTTCTCTGTTTGCACAGCCGATGAAAACAGCCGTACCTGTGTCAGTAGAGCGTCTCAATCGTTTGTGGGCGCAAATTTAATTTATGTACATGTTGTTGTAGCCCGTGTGGAACACGGGAATAGGTAGAATAAATTACAAGGATTGTGTTCTTTGCCTATTTTTGTCCCGCAATCCTTGCGGGCTACGATTAATAAATTTTGTATTAATTATGGGTGATACGCCCATCTACGGGAGTAAAGTATGAAAAAAGTATTAATCAGCGGTACAGGTTTATTCACTCCTGAAGAAAGTATTACTAATCAAGAACTCATTGATTCTTTTAATGCTTACGTTGAATTATTTAATCAACGTCATGCCGCTGAGATTGAACGTGGTGAAGTTCAGGCATTAAGAACCTCATTTCCTGAGTTTGTTGAAAAAGCTTCAGGTATTAAAGCGCGTTATGTGATGAATAAATCAGGTATTTTAGACCCTGAGCGCATGTACCCCATCATTGCTGAACGGAGTGATGATGAGCAATCCATGCAATGCGAAATGGCAGTAAAGGCAGTACAAGAGGCGTTGGCAAAAGCAGGCAAAACAGGTGCGGATATTGATGCCGTGATTGTTGCTTGTTCTAATATGCAACGGGCTTATCCTGCGATGTCAATTGAAATTCAACATGCGATTGGCGCAAAAGGTTTTGCTTTTGATATGAATGTGGCTTGCTCATCAGCAACATTCGGTTTGCAAACGGCTGCCGATATGATTCGCAGTGGTTCTGCGAAATGCGTGTTAATGGTCAATCCAGAAATTTGTTCAGGACATTTAGAATGGCGTGATCGTAATTGTCATTTTATTTTTGGTGATGTTTGTACCACTGTAATTTTAGAATCAGAAGAGACTTGCACTAATCCACAAGCATGGGAAATTGTGGGTACAAAGCTGCAAACGCAATTTTCCAATAACATTCGTAATAACTTTGGCTTTTTAAACCGTTGTGACGAGTCAGGCGTGGGTAAACGCGATAAATTATTCCATCAAGAAGGTCTTAAAGTCTTTAAAGAAGTTTGCCCAATGGTTGCTGAGCAAATCAGTCAACATTTAGGTGAATTATCGTTAGTGTCAACCGACTTAAAACGGATGTGGTTGCATCAAGCCAATAGCAATATGAATGCGCTGATTGCCCGCCGTGTCTTAGACCGTGACCCAACGCCTGAAGAGTCGCCAACCATTTTGGATACGTACGCGAATACCAGTTCGGCTGGTTCGATTATTGCGTTCCACTTGCATAATCAAGATTTGGCGACGGGTGATGTCGGTGTCATTTGTTCATTTGGCGCAGGCTATTCAATTGGTAGCGTGGTTGTTAAAAAGCGTTAACTGTAGGGGCGAATTTATTCGCCAACCCATCTATTATTCAAGTGATAGGCGGTTAAAACCGCCTCTACAAATACAGTGACGTATGAAAAAACTCCCTCGCATATTACTCCTCACCTTACTCGCTACTTTAACGACTGCCCAAGCGGCAGAACGTCCTAAAATAGCCCTCGTGTTATCGGGTGGCGGTGCGCGAGGTATTGCCCATGTTGGCGTGCTTAAAGTGTTAGAGGAGGCCAAAGTTCCTGTGGATTGTGTTGTTGGCACGAGTATGGGCGCAATTGTCGGTGGTGCGGCAGCGACAGGTATGTCACCTACTGAGATGGAAAAACGGGTCTTAGCCGCAGATTGGGATTATGTCTTTGGAGATAGACCAAAACGTAAAGATATCCCGTATTTTCGCAAACGTGATGACTGGCAAGACTATTTTGACTTTACCTTAACCTTACGTGATTTTTGGCCTGTTCCACCGCGTAACTTAGTCGGCGTGCATTACATTACACAGTTTTTTCGTGAGTTGACAGGCAGTATCAGTGTCGAAAAGTTCGACCAATTACCGCTACCGTATCGAGCAATTGGTGCAGATTTAGAGAATGGCAAAACGGTCATTATGGATCATGGTGATTTGCCTTTAGTCATGCGTGCCAGTATGAGTGTATCGGGCGTTTTCCCTCCTGTGCCTTATGAAAACTCGCTGGTCGTTGATGGCGGTATTGTTAAAAATATGGGGGTTGATGTCGGTCGTCAGTTATGTGGTGATGCCGTGATTGCGGTGGATGTCTCGTCGCCCAATGCTAACCGTCGAAAATTAGAGTCGCTGTTTGCGGTTAGTGAGCAAACCATTAATATTGCCGTTCAGCGCGATATGCAGGCACAAATCGCCACCTTAACGGCTAAAGATATTTTAATTAAACCTGACATGGGCAAGTTGACATCGACTGACTTTAATGAATCGGCTCAGCTTATAGCCGCAGGTGAAAAAGCGACACGCGCCGTATTGCCTTCATTAAAGCGTTACGCACTCTCGGAAGAGGATTATCTGATCTGGCAACAAAATCTCACGGCTCGCAAACCCAAAAATAAAGCAGTGACTAAAATAGAAATTACACCCACACGTTGGGTCAGTCCCAGTGTTTTAAAATCACTGTTAGATGTTCATAAAGGTGAAGCATTAGACCAAGCGGCTTTGCATCACAGTATGGATAGTATTTATGCGCGCGGTGACTTTATTCGTATTGCCTATCAATTATTACCTGCTACAGAGGGTTCGTTATTGCGCATTATTCCTGTCGAAAAGGATGGCCGTGACTTTGCCCGTGTCGGTTTAAAGTTAAACACCGATTTTGCCAATAATTCATCATTTGGTTTAGTGGCAGGATTACGCCGTAGTTGGTTAAACCGTTTGGGTGCAGAATGGCAAAGCCAAGCTGAAATAGGCGAAACACGCGCGTTATATACCGAGTTGTATCAGCCTACAGTGTTAGATGGCGAGTTTTTCTTAGCTCCGTGGATATCGCTGCGTGATGAACCGCGTGATATTGTCTCAGAGCATGAAACCGTTGGTGAAAATCGAGTCCGTCATTTGGGGGGGGGGTTAGATATTGGTTCGGTATTAGGGAAGTGGGGCGAAGTACGGTTTTCTGTGTCGGATCAACAGGTAAAATGGCGTTCATCGCTGCAAACGGTGAATCCTATTGTCGGTGAAAGTTACGAACAAATAGGCTATGGCGTAAAAGCTGTTTTTGACCAGCTTGATAATCCTCGCTTTCCGCGTACAGGTAACTTAGCACGATTAGAATACTTTGTTTCCGATGCAAATTTAGGCAGTGATCGAGACTACAAACGTTTTATGTTGGATTGGCGACGCGCATTTACATGGAGTCAATATACCTTTTTTGCGACGGGGCGCGGGGGTAGTGCTTTGGGAACAATATTGCCCTATACCGAAGCGTTTCAATTAGGTGGCGCAATGAATTTGTCAGCGTATCGCCGTTCGGAGCTATCGGGTAATACGTTCTTTTTAAGCCGACTATTGGGCTATCGTCAAATTAAAGAAATGCCGCCTGCATTGGGTGGTGGTGTTTATATCGGATTATTGGCAGAAGCGGGCGCAGTGTCGGCCAAAACGAGTTGGTCATCGACGTTATTTGATAATCCTGCTTATAGTATTGGTGCGGTGTTAGCAGCAGATACCCGTTTAGGGCCTTTCTACTTGACCTTAGCGCAAGGTGATAAACAACGTCGGGCGGCTCATTTGACGCTAGGGATGAGTTATTGATGGCCTAACCTTATGCACTGATTTACGTAGCCTGCCATATTTCCAACTGGCAAAATGATTACAGTGTTGCTCTAATCAGCAGTTTCCCAAATTTAATAAACCTGTACTTTTATTCAGTGAAGTGAGTCGAAGACTGCGTTATTTAGATGAGTGGCTGATGAACTTAGACAATGAGCCATTAAGAGAGATTATTAATGTACTGTGATTTTATTAGTTAAACTTGTCGGGTTACGCTTGAATTATGGTAGGTAAGACCCTATTACATGCCATGTAAGCTTATTCATTAAAGATATCGAAATCATTTTGCATCTATACCGCGCGTATCTTTTTCGCCTCCAGAGATAATCATCATGGAATTTTTTGAACGACATGAAGGTGGTGAAAAAGCCATTTTAGTCCATTTAGAATTAAGACAATATTCACAAGACGAAGATTTAAGTGAGTTCCAATTATTAGCAACGTCCGCAGGCGCGCAAATTTTAGGGGTTGTCACGGGGAGTCGGCAAAAACCTGATGCGAAACTGTACGCAGGTTCAGGTAAAGCGCAAGAAATAGCCGACTTAGTTAAAGCAACAGGAGCGGATTTAGTATTATTTAATCATGCCTTAAGTCCTGCTCAAGAGCGTAACTTAGAGCGTGTTTTAGAATGCCGAGTGCTAGATCGAACAGGTTTAATTTTGGATATTTTTGCTCAACGTGCGCGCACCTTTGAAGGTAATTTGCAGGTTGAGTTAGCACAACTTAAACATCTCAGTTCGCGATTAATTCGTGGTTGGACACACTTAGAACGCCAAGGTGGCGGTATCGGCCTACGTGGGCCGGGTGAAACACAGCTTGAAACTGACCGTCGATTGTTAAAAAATCGCGTAGTGATGCTGACCGAAAAACTCGAAAAAGTGCGTCAAACGCGTCAACAAGGTCGCGCCGCACGACAAAAAGCCTCTATTCCGACAATTTCTTTGGTGGGTTACACCAATGCGGGTAAATCCACACTGTTTAATCGTTTAACCGAATCCGATGTCTATGTTGCGGATCAGTTATTTGCCACCCTTGACCCCACGTTGCGCCGTGTTGATATTGAAAGTATTGGTACTGTGGTGTTAGCGGATACCGTTGGTTTTATTCGTCATTTGCCGCATCAATTAGTTAAAGCATTTCGAGCAACCTTAGAAGAAACCTTAGAAGCAGATTTGTTATTACACGTTGTTGATACCGTCAGTGCGGATCGTGATATTCAAATTGCGGCGGTAAACGAAGTATTGGCTGAAATTGGTAATAAAACGCCTGTCTTAATGGTTTATAACAAAATTGATTGTTTAGAAACCCATGAGCCGCGTTTAGTGTTAAATGATGAAGGTGTTCCTGCCGAAGTATGGCTTTCTGCCCGTGATGGTATGGGCATTGCGGAGTTAAAAACCGCATTGGCGCAGTTATTAGTCGGTGATATTCGCACTTATCACCTGCAATTACAGCCACATTATGCCAAACTTCGCGCCCAATTATTTGCCCTGAATGCCGTGAAAGAAGAAGTCATGCAAGACGATGGTTGTATTACGCTGACTGTACGGCTATCAGAAGATGAATTAACAAGTGTGTTACGGCGCGTCAACTTACAGGCACAAGACGTGGATGTGCATTTAACCGCAAAAAATAGCATAGACTGGTAAAAGGTAAAGGTAAAAATCTATGGCGTGGAATCAGCCAACTAATGGCCAAAATAATGGTGGCGGCAATAATACGCCTCCTCCTTCAGGTAATACACCACCGCCCTCAGGTAATGGATCGCGTCCACCCAACAATGGCCAACGCCCACCCGACATTGATGATATGTTGAAGAAAATCAATCAAAACTTTGATCGTTGGTTTGGCGGTAATAATGGCAATTCGGATACGACAGCACTGAAAATTGCAGGTGCTGTCGTCGTTCTATTAACGATTATGGTAGGATTTTACCGCGTCGAACAAGCCGAAGAAGCGGTTGTTTTACGTTTTGGTAAATACAGCAGCACACAAACGGCAGGCTTACATTGGGCAATGCCCTTAGTCGATGAAGTCAAAAAAGTGAATATTCAGCGTATTGAGCAAATTCCGCTGAATGCCCGCATGATTACCGAAGATACCAACATCGTTGAAATTAGCTTAACCGTGCAATATCGTATTTTAGAGCCTGTCAGTTATTTACTGAAAGTGAATGATCCAGAGGCCAGTTTATTACACGCCACCGAAAGCGCGTTGCGCCATGTCGTTGGTGGTTCAAAGATGACGCATATTCTGAATGAAGGTCGAGCCACTTTAGCGCGAGATATTCAGCCGCGTTTGCAAGAGTATTTGAAAACTTATCAAACAGGTATTCAAATTACGGGCATCAACATTTTAGAAGCATTACCGCCAAAAGAAGTGAAAGCGGCCTTTGATGATGTCATTCGTGCCAAAGAAGATAAAGAGCGGCTGCAAAATCAGGCGCAAACCTATTCCAATGGCATTGTGCCTGAGGCGCGTGGTCAAGCTGCTCGGTTATTAGCAGAAGCCAATGGTTATAAATTAGAAGTGGTTGATCGGGCTAAAGGGGATGCAGCTCGTTTTGACCAGTTAGTTGTCGAGTATAAAAAATCGCCACAAGTCATTCGTCAGCGTTTGTATTTAGAAACGATGGAGTCGGTCTTGGCTAAAACCAATAAAGTGGTCATTGAGCCAACGGGTAATAATATGTTGTATTTGCCGTTAGATAAAATGATGAACGCTGCAAGTCCTGCTGCTGTGCCATCGTCAGCGATAGAGCAAGAGCCAGTGACTAGACCCAGTATTCGTCAAGGCCGTGGGGAGGGGCGTTAATCATGAATCCAAGAACCATGCAGGCATTGACTATCACGTTATTGTTTCTGAGTATTTTATCCAGTACCGCTTATACCATTCGTGAAACTCAACGTGGCGTATTGATACAATTCGGTGAAATCATTGATGCTGACCTTAAACCCGGTCTAGGTTTTAAACTGCCTATGATTCATGAAATTCGTAAGTTTGATGCCCGTACACAAGTCACTGACTCTGAACGCACCGAATATCTCACCCAAGAAAACAAGTTTTTGATTGTAGATTCTTATGTGTTATGGAAAGTAGCCGATGTTAAAAAGTACTTTACCGTGACCAGTGGTGATGCATCCAAAGCAGAGTTATTATTGCTGGCTCGGGTGAAAGATAGCTTAAAAAACAAGGTGTCAGAGCGTACAGTTCATGAGGTTGTTGCAGGTCAGCGCGACCAAATGATGGTGCAATTAACGCAAGAAGCCAACGCGATTGCGCGCAAAGAGTTTGGTATTCAAGTGGTGGATGTGCGTGTCAAACGGGTTGATTTTCCTGAAACGATTTCTGAGTCTATTTATAATCGTATGCGTACTGAGCGCGAGCGTGAAGCGCGTGAACACCGTTCGCAGGGTAATGAATTAGCCGAAACGATTAAAGCGAATGCGGATCGTGAGCAAAAAGTCTTGTTAGCGGATGCGTATCGGCAGTCAGAAACTTTACGTGGTGAAGGTGACGCAACCGCCGCCGCGATTGCTGCGACTTCTTTTAGCAAAGATGCCGAGTTTTATCGTTTTTATCGCTCAATGCAAGCGTATCGTCATAGTTTTAATAAACCCAATGACATCATGGTGTTAAAAGGGGATAGTGAGTTTTTACGTTATATGCGTCAGCCGAATAAATAACGGCACAGGACTTACGCACCGCGATTAGCGCGTTTTGTGAACATAAAGTCGCATAAGGCGGCTGAAATGTGAACAAATAAGCGATAACCGCGTAAGTCCTAAGCAGTCATATTGAGAGAGGCGCATTCATTGCGCCTTTTCTTATGGTGAGGAAAAAACATGCCCTATATCATTGCTAAATATTTACTGACCGCAGCGGTGATTGTGCTAATTTCTGAATTGGCCAAACGCAGCGATAAATTAGGTGCGCTCATTGCTTCATTGCCCTTAGTGACGATTGTGACCTTAATTTGGCTGCATTTAGATCAACAGCCAACCAGTAAGATTGCCAATCATGCGTATTACACGTTTTGGTATGTCATACCAACATTGCCGATGTTTTTCTTTTTTCCGATGCTGCTCGAAAAGTTTAGCTTTTGGTCGGCGTTGACCGTCTTTGTTGTTGCTATGATGGTGATTTTTGCTGTTTTCGCGTTCATCATGAAGCGTTTTGGTGTGGATTTACTCTAGCTATGCAAGCGATTTTTATCTTATTAGTCTTTCAACTGGCAGGCGAGTTGAGCGTGCAGTTATTACATCTGCCGTTGTCAGGTAACATCATGGGCATGGTGTTGTTATTTGTTTTTTTACTGATTCATGGCCGAGTTCCTGAAAGTTTGGCTTTTTTTACATCAAAACTTTTACAACATCTGGCACTCTATTTTTTGCCTGTGTCGGTGGGGGTGGTGACGTTATGGCCATTGCTCAAGCAAGAGGGCTTTCAGATTATTGCGGTGATGGTGATTTCGACCTTAATTCCCTTGGTGTTATGTGCGTGGCTACTCGATAAAATGTTACAGCGTAAAGGGTGGTAGTCATGGATAAATTAATGCACTCACCTTTATTGTGGATGACCTTAACGCTGGTGGCGTATCAAGCAGGATTTTGGCTCCATCGGCGTTTAGGTGAGCCAATATTAATGCCTCCGTTGTTATGGTCTTTAATTATTTTGATTACGGTTGTTGTCGTTGGCAAAGTCGATTATCAAACGTATTTTCAAGCTAACTCATTTATTCATTTTTTATTAGGTACATCAACGGTCGCTTTGGCTGTTCCTTTGTATCAATCCTTACCACGCATGAAAACGGCAGCTATTCCTTTAACAATTACCTTAATTGTCGGCTCTTTATTAGGTGCAGGTATCGCATTAGCCCTTGCGTCGATGGCGCAATTATCACCCAGTAGCGTCTTGGCTTTCGCGACAAGGGCAGTAACAACACCGATGGCTTTAGGTATTGCTGAAAAAATTCATGCGCCTTTAGCCTTAGCATCTGCCATTGTCATTATTTCGGGCTTAGTCGGTGCAATCGCTGCTGAACCCTTATTAAAGTTTGTCCGCAACGATATCGCCAAAGGTTTTGCCTTAGGTTTGGCCGCACACGGCGTAGGTACGGCACGCGCTTTACAAATTAGTCCAACCGCAGGTGCATTTGCCGCACTCGGTATGAGTTTAAATGGGTTGTTGACGGCTTTATGGCTGCCTTCGATGATTCGTTGGTGGTTATCTTAGGTCGATGGTGTTACAATTAACTAGCCGAGTTCATACTCGGTTTTTTTGTGTCTATCTACTTAGAAGTGAAGCAATTCCTTCAATATAAGGTGAATTCAAGCATGGTTGTGCGTGCCGAAACATGGTTATTGCCAGATGGCGTTCAAGACGTGTTGCCACAAGATGCCATTCGTTTAGAAAAGCTGCGTCGTCGACTGCTCGATATGTTTGCGGCGTGGGGTTATGAGTTGGTTTTCACCCCGTTAATGGAATATGTTGACTCGTTACTGACGGGTTCAAGCCACGATTTAGACCTCATGACCTTCAAAATTACCGACCAATTGACAGGTCGTTTAATGGGGGTTCGTGCAGACCTGACGCCACAAGTGGCACGTTTAGATGCCCATTGTTTGCCGCGAGAACATACAGCGCGTTATTGCTATTGCGGCACGGTATTGAATACACTACCACAAGGATTAAGCACAGGCCGTACACCGATACAAATTGGCGCAGAAGTCTATGGCTATCAAGGTGTTGCCGCTGATCTTGAAGTGATTCGTTTAATGTTGACGACACTGACGTCAGCAGGAGCAACAGCTATTCACTTAGACTTAGGTCATGTGACGGTGTTTCGTGAATTGGCTAAAGCAGCAGGGTTATCGGCAGAATTAGAAGCACAATTATTTGATATTTATCAACGTAAAAGTATTCCTGAACTCAATGATTTATTACCACAATTGCCTCGTAGTGAATGGTTTGCTGCGCTAGGGCAATTATCTGGGCAAATCACTGTATTAGCACAAGCAGATATTTTATTGGCCGACGCGCCAACGGCTGTTCATTGCGCGTTAAATGACTTACAACAAGTGGTTCACGCGTTACAGTTGTCACATCCTCATGTGGCTGTTTCCGTCGATTTAAGTGAGTTGCGTGGCTATCATTATCACACGGGTTTAGTGTTTGCCGCTTACACCCCTCAGTCAGCCAGTGAGCTCGCCAAAGGTGGCCGTTACGATCATATTGGTGAAGCCTTTGGTCGTGCACGCCCAGCAACAGGTTTTAGTGCCGACTTAAAATCATTGGTCAATTTTTTTAAAGATGATTCAGGCATTGTGAAGATTTTTGCCCCTGCGCATGATGATTGTGCATTAGCCGTATTGGTTGCCCAGTTACGTGCCGAAGGGCGAATCGTGATTCAAGCATTGACGGATGATCGTAGCACGATGGCGGATTTTGGCTGCCAGCAACAATTGGTGTTAGGTCAACACGGTTGGCAGATAGTACAGATATAGCGTGATGTCGGTTGCGCGAATATCGCAAAGCGACCGTCATCATGATTTGAGCATACGGTTTATCAATTTCTTATTATCGGTGTATAGCCGATTTCGTTTATAGGGTCACAAGCAATGGGTAAGAATGTCGTCGTACTAGGTACACAATGGGGTGATGAAGGCAAAGGCAAAATCGTTGACTTACTCACCGATAATGCTGCCGCTGTTGTTCGCTATCAAGGCGGCCATAATGCGGGTCATACCTTAGTAGTCGCCGGTGAAAAAACGATTTTACACTTGATCCCTTCAGGTATTTTACGTGAAGGCGTGATGTGTTTAATTGGCAATGGTGTGGTACTCGCTCCTGATGCGTTATTAAAAGAAATTGCTACATTGACCGCTAAAGGTGTGCCTGTCCGTGAGCGTCTGCGTATCTCTCCCAATTGCCCATTAATTTTGCCGTATCATTGTGCTTTAGATCAGGCGCGTGAGTTAGCGCGTGGTAGAGAAGGTAAAGAAGCGATTGGCACAACAGGTCGCGGTATTGGCCCTGCTTATGAAGATAAAGTCGCCCGTCGCGGTTTACGTGTTGGTGATTTAATTCGTGGTGTCGGTTTTGCTGAAAAGTTAAAAGCGGTGATGGAATATCATAATTTCCAATTAGAACATTATTACAAAGTTGCTCCTGTTGATTATCAACAAACCCTAGACAGTGCGTTGGCATGGGGCGAGCAGATTAAAGATTTAGTGGCTGATGTGTCTTCCATCTTGCATCAATTGCGCCGTGAAGGTAAAGATTTGATGTTTGAAGGCGCGCAAGGTTCATTATTAGATATTGACCACGGCACGTATCCTTTTGTCACTTCATCCAATACCACCGCAGGTGGCACAAGTACAGGTTCAGGTTTTGGCCCTTTGTACTTAGATTATGTGCTAGGTATTACCAAAGCGTACACCACGCGTGTAGGCGGTGGACCATTCCCGACAGAGTTACCGTATAATGCTGCCAAAGATGAAGGTCATCCGATTGGCAAACACTTAGGCGTAAATGGCCATGAGTTTGGCGCAACAACAGGCCGCCAACGTCGTTGTGGTTGGTTTGATGCGGTAGTGTTACGTCGTGCGGTTGAATTAAACTCTATTTCAGGGATTTGTTTGACTAAACTCGATGTTTTAGATGGCGTTGAAACCATTAAGCTCTGTGTGGCTTATAAATCACTCAAGCCCAATAGTATTGAATGTTTAAGTACCGATGCTGAGTCATTTGCTCATGTTGAGCCGATTTATGAAGAAATCGCAGGTTGGGAAGGTTCAACCGTTGGCATTAAACGTTTAGAAGATTTACCTGAAAATGCGCGTGCCTATATCAAACGGATTGAAGAAGTGGTGGGCTGTCCTGTTGATATTATTTCTACAGGTCCAGAGCGCGATGAAACGATTGTGTTAAGACATCCGTTTAACTAAACGCGAACGTTTTATGCTATTAAAAGCCCTGTTACGTGTGTAACAGGGCTTTTTTATGCGGATAGAACAATGGACGATCTATTAGGTGCGATATTTCAAGTGTTAGCTAGAGTGCTTCTTCAGTTAATTTTGGGTAACCTGTTTAAACTTATTACTATGCTGTTTATGTTGCCAGCACACATATTAAGAGCATTATGGACGGGAACATTTGATATTGAGGAGGAGGACAAGTGGGAGATTGGCATCATAGCGTTGTTATTCTGGATGGTTTTTTCAGTATGTATAATTTTTATTTATGCGATACATTAAGTAATAACGATTTGTGGCTACAATGAAGTAGAAATAATCATCATTGAAGGCATTAAACTAAAAAATTATGCGGGAATATCATCATGTTTGATAAAAAGATGCCAGAAGCATGGCGCGTATTACGGATTCAAGCAGAAATTGTCGATGGCATCGAACATCTCATTAAAATTCAGCATGCCGTCAATATTTTTGGTAGTGCTCGATTAGTAGAAACCAACCCATATTATGCCGAAGCAGAAAAGCTCGGCAGTTTGTTATCGCAAGCAGGTTTGTCGATTATTACAGGCGGTGGGCCGGGCATCATGGAAGCCGCCAACAAAGGTGCATATCAAAAGGGCGGTTTGTCTATCGGCTTAAACATTACTTTGCCACACGAGCAAAAACCGAATAAATATCAAGATATCAACTTGAGCTTTCGTTATTTTTTTGTGCGTAAGTTTATGTTTTTTAAGCATGCCATTGCGTTCGCTATTTTCCCGGGTGGATTTGGTACCCTTGATGAAATGTTTGAGGCAGTCACACTCATTCAAACTGAAAAAAGCGAACCTTTTCCCGTGGTGTTAATTGGCAAAGCTTACTGGCAAGGTTTATTAACATGGATGCAAGATGTGGTTTTGGCAAACAATTGTATTACTGACATAGACTTGAATTTGATTACCTTAGTCGATAGCGCAGATGAAGCCGCGCATATTATCATTGAACATTACCGAAAACATGTGGCTAACCAAGCAGATTCCTAATGCAAATTACCATCAATATTGCTTCTCAGCAGTTAACGTTACAGCATGACGGACGAACGATACGTCAATATGTGATTTCTTCCGCGCTTAAAGGAGTAGGCGAGCAACGTGGCAGTGAGCAAACACCACGAGGAAAACATATTGTTCGTGCAAAAATAGGTGCAAATTTACCGTTGAATACGGTATTTAAAGCGCGCCGCCCGACAGGTGAAATTTACTCCGCTGAATTGGCTGAACATTGTCCCCATCGTGATTGGATTTTAACGCGCATTTTGTGGTTGTCAGGTTGTGAAGTTGGTAAGAATCGCGGTGGTCATTGCGATACGATGCGCCGTTATATTTATATTCATGGCACACCCGACAGTGAGCCGATGGGTATTCCTGCCTCACATGGCTGCATTCGTATGCGTAATACCGATCTAGCCGAGCTGTTTACCTTAACGCCGCTATATGCGCCTGTGTTGATTCATGAATAATCCGATCAACATTTACGTCGTCTGGTTTTAGCAGTCATTCAACATCAAAAGCTTATATAAATAGAAAGGTTCAAGTAGATGAAGTTAGCGATTTTTGATTTAGATAATACGTTAATTGCAGGTGATTCTGACCATGCATGGGGTGAGTTTTTAGTCGGACGTGGTTTGGTCGATAAAGTGTCTTATCAGACAACCAATGACCAGTTTTATGCCGATTATTGTGCAGGTCGTTTAGATATTATTGCCTACAGTGAATTTGTATTTGGTTTTTTGGCGCAGCATGAATTAAATACCTTAAAAGCATTACATCATGAGTTTATGACGGAAGTCATTCGCCCGATTATGTTGTCAAAAGCACAGACATTAATTGAGCAGCATCGTCGTGTTGGTGATCGTTTATTAATCATTACCGCGACTAACCGTTTTATTACTGAGCCAATTGCTCAAGCCTTTGGTATTCCTGAGTTGTTAGCAACCGATCCTGAGTATATTAATGGTAAATATACGGGTAAAGTATTAGGTGTTCCTTGCTACAAAGAAGGTAAAATTACTCGTTTTCAAGCATGGTTAGCACAACAAGCGGATCAGTTTGACGATATCTATTTTTATTCGGATTCGCATAATGATTTGCCATTGTTAAAGCAAGTGAATCAACCTATCGTCGTTAATCCGGATGCTATTTTGGCTGATTATGCGACGCAGGCAGGGTGGCCAATCATTGATTTACGCGATTAGAATTGTAAATATTGAGTTGGCGTTAAAACGCCAGTCAATGCAATATCCCAAGTGTTAGTGGGCAAGACATCCACTTGCTGACAGTCATGTGCTAAGCCCAGTTTAATTAAGCGTGGGTTTTTATGATGAGCCAAACTACGATCATAAAAACCGCCGCCCATGCCTAAGCGATTTCCCTTATCATCAAAACCAACCAATGGCATACAGACAATATCGAGTTGATAGATAAATAGTCTTCGACCAGATTTTGGTTCTTTCATGCCAAAACGGTGGCGGTGCAAGCGACTATAAGGTGCTACTTTCACAAAGCCTAACTGAGCCTTAGGGAAGCGTCGCAATACGGGTAAATAACAGGATTTAGCATTAGCATAAGCCAATTTTAATAATTCATGAGGACTAATTTCACCGTCACTGGCTTGATAAAAGCCAATTTTTTTTGCGTGTTGAAATGCAGGTGTTTTACTTAGTCGATGCGCTAGTTGTTTGGCGGCTTTTCGTTGCTGATAATGATTGAGTATGCGACGACATTGACGTAGGTTTTTACGCAATTGTTTGGCTGAAAAATGATGATTAATCAACATGATAATGCAGAAGGGGAGAAATGAAGAACTCCAGAATGCCGCTATCCATCTAGACCCTTGAACCCAGAGGTTCAAGGTGGAAGTAGGTATGCAGTATAAGGCTTTCTGTACAAAGTCTTTCGACTAGGCAGACCTGCGCACCACCACACAACAATACTTCCTAAAGAGAAATTATCGGCTCAGGGGACGCGATAGATTGGCGAACATCCTAGAGATGACTCCAGTATATCGTATCAATCATAACTTGCAATCCCTAAATCAGTTATCAGTTATCAGTTATCAGTTATCAGTTATCAGTTATCAGTTATCAGTTATCAGTTATCAGTTATCAGTTATCAGTTATCAGTTATCAGTTATCAGTTATCAGTTATCAGTTATCAGTTATCAGTTATCAGTTATCAGTTATCAGTTATCAGTTA
>Ga0209599_10000027_pt1 | contig 110716 bp, 100 predicted proteins | sample Shrwel_input2_FT_FD_187534 | JGI IMG/M metagenome (GOLD analysis project Ga0209599, IMG submission 187534) | Subsurface microbial communities from deep shales in Ohio, USA - Utica-3 well 1 S input2 FT (SPAdes) (version 2) ...
GTATTGGGCGCGGGTGGGGTGGGGCCGGAGCGCGAGACTTCCAGATTGATGAATTCGCGCACCACCGCGACCAGGTCATCCAGTGCCAGTAGCGTCAGGCTTCGCAAGGCCATGACAATCGCCTCCTGTGCCGGCGTCAGCGTGGTGCAGCGTGTGTGTGGGCGATGGGATAAATCTTCCTGATGAGCAGCGTGGCAAGCAGGCGGGGTGGCAGGAGGGCTTGCAGAAAGGTCAGCAGCAAGGTCGGCAAGAAGGCGAAGCCCAGCTGCTGCAACGCTTGCTCACCCGTCGCTTTGGCGCACTGCCTGCTGACTGCGTCGCCCGAATCCGCACCGCAAGTTCCGGGCAACTGGAGCAGTGGAGTGACCGGGTGCTGGACGCCAGGACACTGGCCGAGGTGTTTGAGCAAGCTTGATCGGGCGGATGAAAACACTGTAAAAATCATCAGCTGAAACGCGCTCACCCCAGCTGCAATAACGGCCCGGCCTTGATCACCGCCAGGGTGCGGCTGTGTACCTTGAGTTTGCGCAAAATCGACGACACATGCGCCTTGACTGTGCTTTCGGCAATATCCAGCTCAATTGCCACAAACTTGTTGGATTTGCCGCGAATCAGGTATTCCAGAATACAGCGTTCCTGCTTGGTCAGCGTGGCAATGCGTGCCGCCATGTCGGTCATGCCGGGGTCGTAGGCTGGCGGAGCGTCGGTGTTGCGGTCGCTGGTGGCCGGAAAGAAGATGTCGCCTTCCAGCACGGCATTCACCGCAGCGGCCATGTCGGCGCGGGAAAATGACTTCGGAATGAAGCCGGACACCCCGGCGCGCAGCGCGGCATCGACGGTGGCGTGGCGCTCGTCGGCAGACACCACGATAATGGGCAGGGTGGGCATGCGCGCACGCAGGCTGGCCAGCCCGGCCAGCCCGTCCATGCCGGGCATGTTCAAATCCATCAGTGCCAGTTCGATGCCGGGATGCAGATCGACTTGTTCTCGGGCTTCGTGCAGGCTGGCGCATTCCAGCGTAATGGCGGCAGGGCCGAGGGCTTCGGCCACCACCAGACGCAAGGCTTCACGAAACAGCGGATGATCATCGGCAATCAGAACAGTTGTTTCCATCACTTTGGTTACCACGGTAAGGGGTTAACGGGTCTGATTGCCGAGTGGGCGTGCATTGGCAGAAAAATGCGCAAAAACGCGCCCACCGTCGGCGGAATCAGGGTTAATGCTTGAGCACCCAGTCAATCATAGCGTGGATGTCGTCATCTTTCAGGGTGGGATGCGGGGGCATGCCCATATTGCCCCATACCCCGCCGCCGCCGTTCTTCACCTTGGTCACCAGCTTGGCCACCATTTCCGGCTGACCGGCGTAACGTTTGGCCACATCGCGGTAGCTGGGGCCAATGATTTTCTGTTCGACGCTATGGCAGGCAAAACAGCCATTTTTTTGCATCATGGCCTCAACCGCCTTTGGGTCGGCGGCCTGAGCCTGAGTCAGCAGCAGCAAGGTGGCGGCAGACAGCATCCAGCGCAGTTTCATTGTATTTTCCTTCTCGGGTCAGGGGGGAATCATGTCCGTGTGCACCGCAGGCCGGGCCTGGCGGTTCCATCTGTCCGGACTGGCAGACGGGATGCAGCACTAAACCAAAGGGCCGGTCTGCCAGCCATTTGGGTTAATTCTGCGGGATGGCCCGACACGGCCAGAGGGGCTGCCGTGTCGGGACAAACCTGGCGCGGCGTGAGGGCCGCGCCGGGTGATCAGTTTTTCGGCAGCTTGAATACCCAGACGCTGGCACCCTGGGTCAGGTGCGCCACCACCTTGGCTACTTCGCCGCCCCACAGCGGCACCGCGCCGCCCCAGCCGGACACCACCGAGACGTATTGCTCGCCGTCCATTTCCCAGGTCACCGGGCTGCCGACCACGCCGGAGCCAGTCTGGAATTTCCACAGTTCCTGGCCGGTCTTGGCGTCAAACGCCTTGAGGAAACCTTCCGGGGTGCCGGTGAATACCAGATCGCCGGCGGTGCTCAGCACGCCACCCCATAGCGGGGCCTTGTTCTTGTACTCCCACTTGATCTTGCCGGTTTTCGGATCCATCGCGCGCAGCACGCCAATGTGGTCTTCGTACAGTGGCTTGATGGTGAAGCCCGCGCCCAGGTAGGCGGCACCCTTCTTGTAGGTGATCGGCTCGTTCCAGATGTCCATGCCCCATTCATTGCTGGGCACGTAGAACAGCTCAGTTTTCGGGCTGTAGGCCATCGGCATCCAGTTCTTGCCGCCCAGGAAGGACGGGGCAGAGAACACCGACTTGCCCTTGCCGCCTTCAGCCTGCTGGGCCGGGTCAAACGGATTGCCCGGACGACCTTCCGGATTGACGATCGGTTTCTTGGTCTTCAGGTCGAAACCCTTGGCCCAGGTGATCTTGGACACAAACGGGTACGCGCCGAGCAGGTCGCCATTGGTGCGGTCAGCCACAAAGAAGAAGCCATTGCGGTCAGCCTTGGCCCCGGCCTTGACTACCTTGCCGTCTTTTTTCAGGTCAAACGGGATGAATTCGTTCACGCCGTCAAAGTCCCAGCCGTCGTGCGGCGTGGTTTGCAAGTGCCACTTGATCTCGCCGTTGTCCGGGTTGATGGCCAGGGTGGAGGCGGTGTACAGGTTGTCGCCCTTGCGCGTCCACGAGTTCCAGGGTGCCGGGTTGCCGGTGCCCATGAAGATGGTGTCGGTTTCCGGATCGTAGGTGCCGCCCAGCCAGGTTGCGCCGCCGCCCTGCTTCCACTGGTCGCCTTCCCAGGTGGCGTTCAGTGTGCCGGTCATGGTGCTTTCCTTGCCATTGAGCGTGCCCATATGGCCTTCGATCACCGGACGCGACCACACCAGCTCGCCCGTCTTGGCGTCGCGGGCTTCTACCTTGCCAACAATGCCGAATTCACCGCCGGACACGCCGGTGATGACCTTGCCCTTCACGATCATCGGCGCAGCGGTGTACGAGTAACCTGCCTTGTAGTCGCCCAGGGTCTTGGTCCACACCACCTTGCCGGTCTTGCGGTCCAGCGCCACCAGACGGGCGTCCAGGGTGCCGAAGTACACCAGGTCGCCGTAGATGGCCATGCCACGGTTGATCACGTCGCAGCACGGCATGATGCCGTCGGGCAGGCGGGCGTTGTATTCCCACAGCTTTTGCCCGGTGCGTGCGTCCACGGCGTAAGCGCGCGAATACGAGGCCGTGACGTACATCACGCCGTCATGAATGATCGGCTGGGCTTCCTGGCCGCGCTGTTTTTCGCCCCCAAAGGAAAAACTCCACGCCGGCACCAGTTTTTTCACCGTATTGGTATTGAGCTTGGTCAGCGTGCTGAAGCGCTGGCCTTGCGGGCCCATGCCATACGACACCACGTCGCCTGTGGTTTTGGCATCGTTCAGAATGTCCTGGTCGCTGACGGCAGCGCCGGCCAGCGGGGCAGCCAGGGCGGCGGAAACCATCAGGGTGCAGGTGGCGACACGCCAGCCGTTACGCGCAAAAAATGTGTTCATCTCTCCGGTTCTCCACTTGTCAATAGGGCTTCATTGGCTCGGGAAAAAATCCCGGCCCTCTGATTGTGGAGAGCGCGCCGCACCCCGCCTATTCGACCAAAGTCGGGGGACGGCTAAAAACAAGGGTTTACCAGTCATGTGGACAGCCTTGGCAGCCCTCAAAAAACGCTTCCGGAAAAATCGCGTAGCGGATCACACAGTGTTCCATCCGCGCATTCCAGAAGTTGGCACCGTTAAATTTGGTTTCCTGCAGATTGGCGGCAATCAGTTGGGTATTGTGAAATACCGCATAGGCGGCGCGGGCGGCTTCCAGGCTGGCGGCGGTCAGGTCCGCCCCGGAAAAATCGGCACGCATCAGCCGCGCCAGTTCAAAATCAGCGGCCACCAGCCGGGCATTTTTCAGCGAAGCGCCGGCCAGATACCCCCGGTTCAGTCGGGCTCCGGTCAAATCGGCCCCGTCCAGATTGGCCCCGGTGAGGTTGGCCATGCGCAAGTCGGCACGGCGCAAATCCGCCCCGGCCAGGTTGGCCCCGGCCAGATTGGCGGCCTTCAGGTCAGCATGGCGTAAATTGGCCCCCGGACATTGGGTTTTAGGCGCAATCCGGCAGCCGTTGATCACGGTTTCGGCGGCCAGGCTGCCCGCCGGCGGTTCGTCGGCCAGCGTTGGCCAGGCCAGCACCAGGCCCAGCGTCAGGCACACGGCCCGGGCAAGAGACGCGATCAACATGGGTATTCTCCATGCGGCAAGCGCAGCCACAAGGCATGGCTTGCCGCGTTGGGGGGGATGACTGTTTCAGAGGGCTTTTAACGTACCGGCTTGGCCAGCTTGAATACCCAGAAGCTGCCGCCCTGGTTAACCTGCTTGGTCAGTTGCGCCATATCGCCGCCCCACAGTGGCACCGCACCGCCGTAGCCAGAGGCCAGGCCGAGGTATTGCTCACCGTCCAGCTCCCAGGTCACCGGCGAGGAGACAATCCCGGAGCCGGTCTGGAATTTCCACAGTTCCTTGCCGTTTTTGGCATCGAAGGCCTTCACATAGCCATCCGAGGTGCCGGTGAACAGCAGGCCGCCGGCAGTGGACAAGGTGCCGGCCCAGAACGGGAAGACTTCTTTGTGGTCCCAGACAATCTTGCCGGTGCGTGGGTCGATGGCGCGCAGAGTGCCAACATGGTCGTCAAACAGGCGCTTGATGCGGAAGCCCTGGCCCAGGTAGGCCGACCCTGGCTTGTAGGTGACGTTTTCCGTCCAGTAGTCCATGCCCCAGTGGTTGGCGGCCACATAGAACAGGCCGGTGTCCGGGTTGTAGGACATCGGGTTCCAGTTTTTGCCGCCCAGGAACGGTGGCGAGACGAACACGCTCTTGCCGTGAGCTTCACCGGCTTCTGGCAGCGGCGGACGGTTGCTCGGCGTCGGCTCCACCGGGCGACCGGTTTTCAGGTCGATGTGGGTAGCCCAGGAGATTTTTTCCACAAACGGAAAAGCGTTCAGCAGCGCGGTGGGCTTGTTCGGGTAGCCAGCACCGTTGGCCAGCTGGGTACGGTCGGTCACATAGAAAAAGCCATTGCGGTCAGCGTGGGCACCCGCTTTGATGGTCTTGCCGGTTTTCGGGTCTTTGTAGTCGAACAGCACGATTTCGTTATTGCCGGAGAAGTCCCAGGCATCGTTCGGGGTGTGCTGGTAAAAGCCCTTCAGTTCGCCGGTGCTGGCGTCCACATAAGCCTGGCCAGAGGTGAACAGCGAATCCCCCGGCGAGCGCTTGTGGGTGTTCCACGGGGCCGGGTTGCCGGCACCAATCACGATGGTGTTGTTTTCCAGGTCGAAGGTGGCGCTTTGCCACGGGGCACCGCCGCCATGGCTCCAGGCTTCCACCTTGCCCGTGGGCGAATTCGGGTCGTTAGGCCACGATGGTGCGCTGGTGTCGCCGGTCGGGGTGGACGGCTTGCCATCCATCCGGCCCATATGGCCTTCCACCATCGGGCGCGCCCAGATTTCCTTGCCGGTATCCGGATCGCGGGCATACAGCCAGCCCACCACGCCAAACTCATCACCGGACGAACCATGCACCAGCAGCATACGCCCGGTTTTCTGATCCTTGACGATGGTTGGCGCACCGGTCATGGTGTAGCCAATCTTGTGGTCGCCGAATTTCTCTTTCCATACCACCTTGCCGGTGTCTTTATTCAGTGCCACGATGCTGGCATCCAGCGTGCCGAAATACACCTTGTCGCCGTATACCGCTGCACCACGATTCACCACATCGCAGCAGGGGCGAATATCTTCCGCCAGCCGATGTTCATACGCCCACAGCTGCTTGCCGGTTTTGGCATCGATGGCGTACAGCCGTGAATACGAGGCGGTGACATAAATCACCCCATCGTGAACAATCGCCTGGGTTTCCTGGCCACGCTGTTTTTCGCCACCAAACGAAAAACTCCAGGCCGGCACCAGATTGGCCACCGTGCGGGTGTTTACCTGCTTGAGCGCGCTGAAGCGCTGGCCTTTCAGGCCCATGCCGTACATCAGCACGTCTTTGGGGGTTTTGTCGTCGTTGACAATATCCTCCCAACTGACCTTGGCGTTACCCGCCTGCGCGCCAGCCGACAGCGCCAGAAGCACCGACAGGCTCAGAACAGTTTTGCCCAGCCCGGCTCGTGATGTTGCCTTGATTGTATGCTGCATATCTCCACCCTTGGTTTATCTATCTGCGCTGTATGACATTGCGTGCAGTCACAACGTCACCCTGTGATACAGTTTATGGGCTGCCGATATTTCCACCCCGGGGTATTCTCCTGTGGAAATCGGGATTTTATCCCTTGCGTATTTGGCTAAACCTCACGCACAAAATCAGCTAGCCGGATATTCAACCAAGGTAGGGGGTTAAATGGATTTACGTAAACGACTCACGGCCTGGCTTGCCGGGTTTTCCGTCTTATTGCTGATATGCGTCAGCGCCTACTGGCTGAATGCCGCCCGTGACGACGCCCGCGAAGAGCTGCGCGCCTCGGAGCAATTGCTGGCGCTGATTGACATCCTGGCCCGCCAGGACGCCAGCCCGGCCACGTCGGCGGCGCAAATCCGGGCGCTGGTGCAAGCAGGTGGCTTTCGCCATCTGTCGCTGCATCTGGGCGAACCGCCAGCCACGAGCGAACAGCACTGGCTGCGCCCGCTGGCCAACCAGATCGACTTCAATCGCCAGTCCACCCAGCTGACGCTGGAAGGCCAGCGGGTGTCGATCCAGCTGGAGCCATACAGCGAAATTGAAGAAAAAATCCGCGACGCCAGCGGGATGATCCTGTTTACCGTGCTGATCAGCGCCATTTCCATTGTGGCCTGCTGGATCACCATTGGCCGGGCACTGGCCCCGGCCCAGCGCATCGAAGCGGCGCTGCATGCGCTGGAAGACGACGCACCGATTCAGCTGCCTCATTTTCCGCTGCGCGAATTTGACCGCATCGCCCACACCCTGAACGCGCTGTCAGCCAAACTGCACACCGCCCGCCAGCGCCAGCGCCAGCTCAGCCGCCGGCTGCTGGCGGTGCGCGAACAGGAGCAGGCCGAACTGGCGCGCGAACTGCACGACGAACTAGGTCAGTCGCTGGAGGCGATTGGCGTTTGCGCCGCCTACCTGGTCCGTCACGGCCCAGCCGATGACAGCCACCCGCTGCAGCAGTGTGCCCGCGACATTCAAGGCGAAACCCGGCGCATTCACGCCCATATCCGCGCACTGCTGGGCGAATTGCGCCCACATGGACTGGATGGCCTGGCGCTGAAAGACGCGCTGGATGAACTGGCCAGCCAGTGGCAGGCGCGCCTGCCACACATCGACCTGCGCTACGACTGGAGCCAGCTACCCACCCTGCCCGGCCCGCACGCGCTGCCGGCCTACCGCGCCGTGCAGGAATGCCTGACCAATATTGCCCGTCACAGCCAGGCCAGCCAGGTCAGCCTGCTGGGCGAGCAGGACGGCGACTGGGCGGTGCTGACCCTGCGCGACAATGGCGTGGCCAATACCCCACCAAAGTACGGTTGCGGACTATTGGGCATGCAGGAGAGACTGGCCAGCATCGGGGGAGACATGTCCGCCCGGCCCCATCCCGACGGCGGCCTGCTGGTGGTGGTGCGCGTGCCGGTGCTGGGGCTGAGTTAGCCCCTCGCTGCCTGCCGGAGATGAACAGATGATTGATATCCTGCTGCTGGACGACCACGCCGTGGTGCGCACCGGCTACCGCCGACTGATTGATGCCGAAGCCGACATGCGCGTGGTGGCCGAGGCCGCCTGTGCCGATGAAGCCTGCACCGCACTGCGCCTGAACCGGGTGGATGTGGCGGTGGTGGATTTATCGCTGCAACAAGGCAGCGGCATGGAAGCCATCAGCCGCCTGCTGGCCCGGCAAACCGACCTGGGCATTCTGGTGTTCACCATGCACCAGCACGCCGGCTACGCCCGCCAGGCCTTTCGCGCCGGCGCACAGGGCTACCTGACCAAACACGCCGACCCCACCGACATGCTGGCAGCGGTGCGCAAGGTGGCACAGGGCAAACGCGTGCTGTCGCCAGACATGGCCGAACTGCTGGCCAACGACAGCCTGGAAGCCGACAGCAGCATCAGCCGCCTCACCCCGCGTGAATTCGACATCCTGCGCCTGGCCGTGGCCGGCGACCCGCCGGCGCGAATTGCCGACCAATTGCACCTGAGCACCAAGACCGTGCTGAACTATCTGTCCACCATCCGCCAGAAGCTGGAAGTTCACAACGACATTGGCCTGATGCAGCTGGCCATTCGCCATGGGCTGGTGTTGCAGCGCTGAACACCCTGGGGAAACGCTGAACAAATCGTCACTCCCGCCAAGGCAGGCATGCAGGGTGTTGATTTTGCTGTGTTTTGCTTATGGCAAAAACAATTTTGCTGAATCAATCAGCGCGGCCCTTGCTGTTTTTGCCCGCTACCCGCTTCTGCTTATCCCATTGCCTCTGTCATTGCATCCATCACCCCTGTTGCTCACCCAGAAAAAAGCCAGCCGGGGACGCCGGCTGGCCAAACACCCACGAGACACACGTGGCGCGAGTTCCCGCTACACCGGGTTAACCTCGCAAAGCTTCGACAACACCCAGAACCCTGTCTGACTGCTTCAGCCGCCGTGGCGCTGGCGCAGCATCAGTTCGCCCGTTGGCTGGTGCGATTCGCGCATGGCCATATTCACCACCTGCACATGCTGCGGTGACAGCTCGCACACCGGGTCCAGCGTGCCGGCGTCGCCGGCCAGCGCCAGCGCCTGGCAGCGACAGCCGCCCCAATCCTGTTCCTTGTGGTCACAGCTGCCGCACGGATCGGGCATCCAGTCAGTGCCGCGATAAGCAGCAAAGCCCGGGTGCTCGTACCAGGCCGCGCTCAGGCTGCTGTCCGGAAAGCGTGGAAACTGCAAATGGCCAATGGTCTGTGCGGCGTGGCAGGGCAGAATGCTTCCATCCGGCATCACATTGATAAAGCGCTGTCCCCAGCCGCCCATACAGGCCTTGGGCCGGCGGGCGTAGTAGTCGGGAATCACATAGTCGATCACCATGCGCCCCTTGCAGCGCGCGCGGCGTTCGGCCACCAGGCTGTTCATGTCGTCCAGCTGTTCGCGGGTAGGAATCAGCGCGGCGCGGTTTTTCAGGCCCCAGCCGTAATACTGGGTGTTGGCCACCTCCACCCGGCCCACGCCCAGGCTTTCGGCGTAGTCCAGCATGGCGGACAGCCGCGACACATTGTGCCGGGTCATGACAAAGTTCAGCGTCAGCGCCAGGCCGCTGGCCAGCACCCGCTCGGCCACTTCGCGTTTTTTTGCCACGCCGCCGGCGTAGCCGCTGACCCACTGCGCGCCATTTTCGTCCAGATCCTGAAAACTCAGCTGCACATGCGACAGCCCGGCGTCCACCAGCTCGGCCAGCTTGTGTGCATCCAGCAGCAGGCCAGATGTAATCAGATTGCTGTACAGGCCGCGTGCGGTGGCGTGACGCACCAGTTCTATCAGATCGGCGCGCGCCATCGGCTCGCCGCCAGAGAAATGCACTTGCAGCATGCCCAGCTGGGCGGCCTCGTCCAGTGCGGCTTTCCACGCGGCAGTGGGCAGTTCGGCGTTAGCCGGGGTCAGCGCCAGCGGGTTGGAACAGTAGGCGCAGCGCAACGGGCAGCGATGGGTCAGCTCCATCAGCATGGCCAGTGGCGCGGCAGGTTTCAGGCTAGCCATGACGAAGAAATCCTTTATCCGCCAGCGTGGTCAGCAGGCCCAGCACATCCTGGCCGATGACATCCACTGGCGCGTCAAATTCGGCCGCCAGCGCGGCAATCAGCTCGCCCACCGGCTGGCCGGTCAATCGCGACACCACCAGCTGGGCAATGTCGTCCAGCACCAGCATGCGCTCCGGGCCCAGCAGCACCCAGCCGCCGCGCACCGTGTCTTGCTGCAGGCGGGTGCCCGGTGCCAGACGCACGATGCTGTCGGCGCTGATCATGCCCATTCTCCGGGCCGGAAGGCTCCGGGCGGAATCATCCCCGGTGCCACATAGGCGGCATACAGTGCGTCCAGCTGCGCCCACAGCACATTGCACTTGAACACCAGCGCGTCGATCACACCTTGCTGGTCGGCCACGGTCAGCGCGTGGCGCTTGACGTAGTCCAGGGCAAATTCGGCGTCGCGCGGGGCCTGGTCCAGCCGGCGGCGGAAGTAGGCCAGCACGCGGTCGTCGATGAAATCATAGTTTTCCAGCATGCCGACGATGCGTTCTTTGTGAATGGCCGGGGCAAACAGCTCGGTCAGGCACGACGACACCGCCACCACTGGCGAATGCTCGGCAACAAAATGCACATAGGCTTCCACCGCAAACACCGTGGCTGGCAGCGCGCCCTGGCGGGAAATCACATAGTCGCGCGGCAGGCCCAGGCCATCGGTCAGCACCAGCCAGCGCTCAATACCGCCTTCTTCCTGCTCGCGGCCATCGTGGTCGATGATGCGCTGTGCCCACACCCGGCGCAGTTCGCGGTCGTGGATTTTGCTAATCAGCGCGGCGTCCTTGCGCGGAATGGCCGCCTGATAACAGTAGCGGTTCAGCGCCCAGGCGCGCACCTGATCCAGCGACAGCTTGCCGCCGTGCAGCAGGTGATGAAACGGGTGCAGATTATGGTAGCGCTCGCGGCCGATGGCACGCAGGGTGTCTTCCAGTTCCTGGGGAGACAGCGGCGCAGTGAGTCGGGTCATCACAGGGTCAACTCCATGCCATCGAAGGCGAGATCCCAGCCCTGGCGGACAATGTCCCGACGCGCATCGCTATCGGGCAGCCATACCGGGTTGGTGTTATTGATATGAATGAACAGCCGGCGCGCCAGTGGCACGTCGGCCAGCCGGGCAATGGTGCCCTGTGGGCCGCTCATCACCAGGTGGCCCATGCGCGAGGCAGATTTTTGCCCAACGCCAGCTTCGGCCATTTCGTGTTCGGTGTAGGTGGTGCCATCAAACAGCACGGTATCGGCAGCGGTAAAGCGCGCTTTCAGGCTGTCGGGCACGTCAGCACAGCCGGGCAGGTAAAACAGCCGGGCATCGCTGCCTTCGGCGCGGATGGCCACGCCGATGGTGTCTTCGGCCACGCTGCCAAAGCGCTCGGCATTCGGGTCTTCCAGCCACAGCGCCACCTTGCCGGGCACGGTGAAGGTTTCGATCCAGATGCCGGTGGGCACGCCGGCGGCGTCCAGAATCGGCATGCTTTCGTCCAGTTGCACCGGACGGCGCGGCACATGCTCGCGGTTGACCACATTGAAGATGGCATTGGCATCCAGCACGCTGTGTACCCGGCGGGTGGCGTACAGGGCAAACGGCTGCACTTCACGCAGTGACAGCAGGCCGGCGACGTGGTCTACATCGGCATTGGTCACCAGCACCGCTGACAGCGGGCTGTGCCGCACCGCACGCGGATGCAGTGCCGGGGTGGCGGCAAATTGCTGGCGAATATCCGGAGAGGCATTGATCAGCACCCAGCGCTCGCCGTCGGCACTGACCACAATCGACGACTGGGTCTGCGGCGCGCCAGCCTGCCCACTGCGCACTGCCGCACACACCGGGCAGGCGCAATTCCATTGGGGCAGGCCGCCGCCGGCAGCGGCACCTAGAACGATGGCGCGCAGCATGGTGGGCACCTTACAGTTCGGCGCACATGTAGCAGTTGATTTCCAGGCCGAGTGCAATTTCGACCACTTGCGGGGTATGCCATTGACGCATGGTGAAGTCCTCCAGAACATGAACAGGAAGCGCCGGCCAGGATGGCTGCGCACCGCACCCGCCAGAGCAAAAACAACGGGGCGGCGAAGTCACTATAAGGAGGCGCGCCAGCCAGGAGAATGCGACTTTAGTGGGGGGCCGCAGACAAAAAAACGCCCGCAGCAGCGGGCGTTTCAGGATCGATCAAAAAGAGGAGGAACAAACACAAGCCTTCCGGCAACCGGAAGTGAGTTCACTATAGGTCAGCAGGTTGCATTGCAACATACGACTTTGGTGGGACATGGGCCGCATGCAATGCTGTGTTCGTTTCTTTTGGGCGCTATCCGGCAGCTTCAAACACTTAATCTGGCGCGGAACACGCCATCTGTCAGGCTCAGCGTCAGCTGCAAGCCGCACAGGCTGGCGGCGCGCCGGGCAATCGACAGGCCCAGGCCGCTGCCGCTGGCCTGCTGGCCAGCGGGGCGGAAAAAGCGTTCGCCCAGCCGGGCCAGCACATCGGCGTCCAGGCCATCCGGGGCGTTGTTGGCCAATATCAGCCAGCCTTCACCCGCGTCCTCCAGCCATACCCGGCCACCGCTGGGGGTATAGCGCACGGCGTTGTCCACCAGATTGCGCAGCAGAATATCCAGCAGGGCCGGATCGACCGGGTGCGGCCAGCGCGGCAGGCTGTCTGGCCAGTCGCAGCGCACATTGCGGGCCGTGGCGGCGTCGCTGGCGTCCAGCAAATGCTGGCGCGCCTGTTCAATCAGTTCGGCATCGCCGGCCAGCGCCTCGCGCGGGTTGTGGTCCAGCCGCGCCAGGGTGAGCAGTTGCGCCACCAGCCGGGTGGCGCGGTCGATGCCCTGCACCACCTGGCCCAGCGCCTTGCGCCGGGCGGGCGGGTCGTCGGCCAGTTGGGCGACTTCGACTTGCACCCGTAGTGCCGCCAGCGGCGTGCGCAGTTCGTGGGCGGCGTCGGCGGTAAACCGGCGCTCGCTGTCCAGCGCCTGATCCAATCGGGCCAGCAGGGTATTCAGCGCGGTGACCAGCGGGGCGATTTCCTGGGGCAAATGCGCATGGTGCAAGGGGGTGAGCCGTGATGGCTCCTGTCGGGCAATGTCGTGAGTCAGGCGGTTGAGCGGTTGCAGCCCCTGGCGAATCCCCCACCAGATCCACAACAGCACCAGCGGCAGTGACACCAGCCAGGGGGTGAGCTGGGCCAGCATCAGCACCCTGGCCAGGCTGGTGCGCTCCTTGGCCTTTTGCCCGACCGCCACGTACAGGTCGCGGGCCGGGTCGTTCAGGTAGTACACCCGCCAGAGATATTTGCCAATCTGCACATCGGCAAAGCCGGTGTAACCGGTGCGCACTGGCAAGGGCGTCATCTTGACGTCGGCCAGACGCAGCACGCCGTGGGCATCGCGTAGCTGAAAGGCAAAATCGTCCACATCCACCTCGCCACCGGCGACATCGTCGTCAAACAGCTCTTTAAAATTGTCACTGTGGTTTGGATGAATTTCCGCCCCGGCCTGACGGGCGCGCAAGTCTACCGACGCCAGCAATTGGGCAAACAGCACCTGCTCGGTGTCGAACAGTTCGTTCACTTCGTAGCGGGCGGTAAAAAACGACAGGCCGGCGCTGCCCAGCCATAACAGGGGCAGGCCGATGACCAACAGCACCAGCAGCCGGCGATGAATCGACCGGTTTAACCAGGCCGAGAAACGAGACAGCATCAGCATGCTCCGCAAAATAAGGGCTGCCACTTGGCAGAAACCGGCTTGCATCCGTAAATATACGCATGATCATAATATGAAAGACTTGATCAATGCCGCTCACCTGATGCCCGGCCCGCCGCTCACTCCGCCGCGTCGGCCCAGCGGCTGGAGCGCAGCGCAGTGGCCACCGCCAGGGCGCGGGCCTCGTGCAGTGCCATAGGGTCGTCCTGCTGTCCGTCGCACCGCACCACGCTCAGGCAGGCCTGGCGGGCGCGTTCGAGCAGGAGGGCTTTGGGGTAGGCGCGTTCGGCATTGCCCGGATAGGCGTGGTAATCGCAGCGGCAGATCAGCAGCAACTGCTGGTAACGTGCCAGCTGGCCAAAGGCATCCACGCGTTCGAGCAGGGCGGTGATCGACGCCGCGCGCATCGGCGCGGCGCGATGCACGCGCTCCAGCTCCCGCAGGGTGAGTACCGCCAGCGCCTGCACCTCCGCTGTCAGGCCAAAACGGCGAACAATGGCCTCGATGCGCGGCAAGCCACGCTCAATATGCTGGTAATGCACCGGCAGGTGTTGCGGGGGCGAATCCGCCTTGCCCAGGTTGTACAGCAGGCCGGCCAGGCGCACCGGCAATGGCGCATGCTGGGCGGCCAGCAGGTCAATCACCCGACACTGGTGTTCGCCAATGTCCACATTCTCACCATCGGGCGACGCCTGGCCCTGGCCAAACAAGGCGTCCAACTCCGGCCACAGCCGGGCCAGGGCACCACACTCGCGCAACACGGCCAGCATGCCGGATGGGTGCTCGCCCATCAGCCCTTGCCGTATCAGCGGCCAGCTGTCGGTGGGGGAAAAATCCTCCAGTACGCCAGCGCTGACCTGGCTGGACATCAGCGCCAGTGTGTCGGCATCCAGTTCGCCGCCCACTCGCGCCGCGCCAGCGGCCAGCGTCAGCAGGGTCAGGGCCGGGCTGGCCAGCAACTGCGCCAGCCCGGCAGGGGAAAGATCAAAACTCATGGCCAGGCTTCCTTTTCTGGATTGCCGCTGCGCCTGGCATGGCCCATCGGGCCAAGGCGCGCGGATGCGGCAAGGGGAAGCAATTTATTGGCCATTGTTGGCTATTGTCGCCCAGCGCCTGCACCGTCAAAAAACCCTCACATCACCCTGTCAGACTGCCGGCTTTGGCGCACATTCCATGACAAAGAGGCGAAACATGCACCCATCCATCCTGCTGGCCAGCGTGCTGGCCGCGCTGGCGCTGCCGGCACTCGCAGCTGACAAACCGGTATTTCCCACCCTGAACGGCCAGCCGCCGCTGGTGATCGCCCATCGTGGTGCGTCTGGCTACCTGCCCGACCACACGCTGGAAGGCTACGCCAAGGCCATCGAGCTGGGCGCAGACTTTATCGAACCGGATCTGGTGATGACCCGTGACGGCGTGCTGATTGCCCGTCACGAACCCAACCTGAAAGACACCACCGACGTGGCCCGCCGCGCCGAGTTTGCCAGCCGCAAGCGCAAGATGATGGTGGATGGCGTGGAAGAAGAAGGCTGGTTCGCCAGTGATTTCACCCTGGCAGAAATCAAGACTCTGCGCGCCATCCAGCCGCGCGCCGACCGCAGCAAGGCGTTTGACGGGCAGTTCCAGATTCCCACCTTTGAAGAAATCCTCGCCCTGCGTGCGCAAAAATCCCAAGAAACTGGCCGCCAGATTGGTGTTTACCCGGAAACCAAACATCCGATCTATCACCAGCAGCTGGGTCTGAGCCTGGAAAAACCGCTGGTGGCGCTGCTGGCCAAATACCAGCTGAACCGCAAGAACGCGCCGGTGTTTATCCAGTCGTTCGAGGCGGCCAACCTCAAGCAACTGCGCAAGCTGACGCCCAACAAGCTGGTGTACCTGCTGGACGCCGATACCGTGCGCCCGGATGGCGTGATTGAGCGCAAGCTGCCCTACGACCACGTGGTCAGCGGTGACAAGCGCAGCTACGGCGACATGCTCAGCCCGGCCAACCTCAAGCAGGTGAAAACCTTTGCCGACGGCATTGGCCCGTGGAAGCCGTATCTGGTCAGCTGGCAGGCGCTGACTGACCCGAAAACCGGCAAGCTGATTGATGTCAACGGCGACAATGTCATCGACCAGCGCGACATGACCCTGCTGGAGCCCAACGACGTGGTGAAGCGCGCCCACCAGCTGGGCCTGGTGGTGCATCCGTTTACCTTCCGCAACGAAGCCAAGCTGCTGGCGGCCAACTTCCAGGACAACCCGGCGGAAGAATACCGGCTGTTCTTTGCCCTGGGCGTGGACGGGGTCTTCACCGACTATACCGACACCGCCCGGGCTACCCGCACGCTGATGGAACAGCGTTAAGAGCTCACCACACGCAGCGCAGCGGTTCTGGCTAGTCGCCAGTGGGCTGAACACCTCACCTCACGTGTCGTTCCCGCGCAGGCGGGAACCCAGACCGCGCCACAGCGTGCGCCGTGGGCGTGGCGCAGGCGGGACGGTGGTGAGCGCGCAAACCCGCTGCACGCTGTGGATGCCCCTGGATTCCCGCCTGCGCGGGAATGACGGGATAGGCACGAAAGACAGTTCGCTGTGGCAAACTAAAGTTTTGTTTTAAAAGCAATTAAACCGATATTCCCGGCAAGGCTGGCTCGCATGAACCCTTGTGTTTCAAGGTGACTGACGACCAGGCGCACGACCGCAGACAGTACGGGTAGTCGTGCAACCACGCCAGGAGGGGTTTGTTAGCGACGCTCACCCTGCGCGGCCACCGCCTGCAGCGATGCCGGCAGTGGCCCGTCAGCACAGCCGGCCACCGGCTGGGCCGCGCCCCACCCGTGCAGGCAGGGCAGCACGCCCGCCCACACCGGCAAGCCTTCGTCGTCGGCCTTGTCTTCCGGCGGGCCGTTGCGCACCTTGCACACCGCCTGCTCCAGCGGCAGGGCCAGCACACTGGTGGCCGCCAGTTCGTTTTCATCGGGCTGGCGCACTTCCTCCCAACGCCCCGGCAGGTAGTGATCAAAAAACCGCTGCAAGCTCAGCCGCTTGGCGTCCATCCCTTCCAGCGCGACAAACTGGCCGTAAATCAGCGCCGAACGGTAGTTCACCGATGTGGAAAACGCCGAACGCGCCAGCACCAGCCCATCCATCAGCGTCACTGCCACGCACACCGGCGCACCGGCGCGCAGCGCACGGATCATCCGGCTGCCATTGGAGCCATGAATATACAAGTGGCTGCCTTCGCGCCAGCAGGCGGTGGGAATCTGCTGCACCTGGCCATCCAGCACAAACGCCACATGGCAAATCAACGCCTGGTCGAGCAGCGCGTGCAAGGTATCGACGTCGTAGTGGGCGCGTTCCGGGTGGCGATGCACACGGGTCAGGTCGGTCACGGGCAGGCTGGACATGCGGGGCTCCAATCAAGAACAGGAAATAAACAAGGAGCCTGTATCTTGCCGGCAAACTGGTAGCACAATAAGGGCCAATTCTGAGCAAAACAGGGAGCCAAGATGGCCGCAGAATGGGTAGCCGAACTGCTGAGCGGGCGACTGCGCCGCGACGATCCGCTGAGCCTGAGCCGTCAGCTGTGCCAGCTGTTGCGCAGTGCCATGCTGGATGGCCGCATTCCCGCCGGCAGCCGGCTGCCGTCGTCGCGCTGGCTGGCGACGGAACTTAAACTGGCGCGCAATACCGTGCTGGAGGTGTATGACCAACTGCTGGCCGAAGGCTATCTCGACACCCGGCGCGGGGCCGGCAGTTTTGTGCTGGAAAGCCTGCGCCCCAGCCTGGCGCATCAGCCGCTGCCGGCGCAGCTCGGGCTGTCGGCACGCGGTCAGGCGGTGCTGGCTTGCGGGCTGTCGGCACGCGGTCAGGCGGTGCTGGCTTGCGGGCCGACGCCTGCCGGACTGCATGGCGCGTTTGCACCCGGCGTGCCGGCGCTGGAGGCGTTTCCGCGCCAGGCCTGGCAACGGGCGTTGAACCGGCACAGCCGCCAGGCGCCCGATCACTGGCTGGGCTATCAGGCGCAGGGCGGCCTGCCCGTGCTGCGCGAGGCGCTGGCGGCATATCTGGGCCAGTCGCGCGGGGTGCGTTGCAGCGCCGACCAGGTGCTGATTACCGGTGGCGCCCAGCAGGCGCTGGACTGGCTGGCGCGGCTGCTGGCCGACCCCGGCGACGTGGCCTGGGTGGAAGACCCCGGTTATCTGGGCGCACGCACCGCGCTGACCGCCGCCGGGCTCCAGTTGTGCCCGCTGCCGGTGGACGCCGCCGGGCTCAACCCCGCTGCCGCGCCGGCGCACGCCCCCAGTCCACGGCTGATTTACGTGACGCCATCGCATCAATACCCGTGCGGCGCGGTGATGCCGCTGGCCCGACGCCAGGCCTTGCTGGCCCACGCCGACGCCTGTGGCGCGTGGATCATCGAAGACGATTACGACAGTGAATTCCGCTATGCCAGCCAGCCGGTGGCCGCCTTGCAGGGGCTGGCCGCCAGCGCCAGGGTGATGTATGTCGGCACCTTGTCCAAGGTGATGTTTCCGGGCCTGCGCCTGGGTTATCTGGTGGTGCCCGACGCGCTGATCGACGCCTTTCGCCGCGCCAGCTGGCATCTGGCCCGCGAGGGGCATTACCCGGTGCAGGCCGCGCTGGCGGATTTTATCGCCAGCGGCCAGCTGGCCCGGCATATCCGCCGTATGCGCGAGCTGTACCTGAGCCGGCAACACCACTTGCGCCAAGCGGTGCAGCAACGGCTGGGCGATACCTTACCGCTGTCTGGTGGCGAAGCCGGTATGCACCTGCTCGCCCACCTGCCCAGCGAGGTGGACGATCAGGCGCTGGCGCAGCAGGGCTGGCAGCGCCACCGGCTGATCCTGCGTCCACTGTCGGCCCACAGCCTGGCCGCCCTCCCGCCGCGCGGCTGGCTGCTGGGCTACGCGGGGGTGGCCGAGGCAGAAATCACCCGGGCGGTGGATGCCATGGCGGTGTTGCTGGGCCAGTAGGCTGCGCCCGGTACTGTATCGCCCTCTGGCCTCTCCACGGTCTGGCATCTCACCCTAAGGGGCGATACCTTGTCATGTCTTCCCATTGTTGCCGGATAACACCTGTTCTCCATGCCCATCAGGCAATCCGGAAATGCCCGAGCAGCTTGTTCAGGCTCAGGCTGCTTTGCGACAGCCGGCCCGCCTGGGTTTGCAGATCGACGGCGGTCTGCGCGTTGCGCTCCAGCGAGGCAAACACTTCGCCCAGGTGCTGCACCACATCCTGGGTGGCTGCCGACTGGCGCGAGGTAAACCCCAGCAGCGCGCGCGCCTGCTGGTGCGCGTGTTCGGCGGCGCTGCGGATATTGTTCAAGCCCTGGGCAAAGTGGCTGATGGCATCCTGGCTGTGCTCTACCGTGCTCATGGCGGTTTCGGTGCGGCCAAATGCCTCGAACACATGCTGATGAATCGACTGCAGCGTATCCTGAATGCTCTGGTTGGAGTTCACCGTGCGCTCAGCCAGCTTGCGCACTTCGTCGGCCACCACGGCAAAGCCACGGCCATGTTCGCCAGCGCGGGCGGCTTCGATTGAGGCGTTCAGCGCCAGCAGATTGGTCTGGCCGGCAATGTCGTCAATCAGCGCCGACATTTGCTGGATTTTGGCCACCGTCTGGCGTAGCGCGTCCATCGACGAGCAGGAATAGGTCATTGCTTCCAGGGTGTTGCGCGACGAACTGGAAATATCCTGCATGGTTTCCCCGCCTTCTTCCACCCGTTCGCGGGTGGATTGGGCGTCGTGCGACATGGCGTCGGACACGGCGACGATTTCCTTGACTGAACCACTGACGCTATCGAGCTGGGCAGCCATTTCCGCCAGCATCACGTTCTGGGTGGTAAAGCACTGCACCAGCTGGCTCAGGTTGGCGTCCAGCAGTCTGGCCGACGTGCTATTGGCCTGCGCCTCGGTAATCACGTCGGCCACCACCGCCTTCTGGTAAATGCGCATGGATTCCAGCCGCACCTGCACATCGCCCAGCGCGCAATGCCAGCGTGGGCGCACCGGCACATTCAGCCGGCCTTCGGCCAGGTGAACAAAGCCCTGGGAAATATCCGACAGGGTGCGAGTCAGTTGCGGCAGCAGCCAGACCACCGGCACCACACCCAGCACGCCACCCACCACCCAGCTCAGCCACGACAGGCCAATGTGGTCCAGCCAGACATTGGCCCCACCGGCCAGCACACCGCACAGCGCACCCGCCGCCCACATCCGCCGGGAAAACGACGGCAGCCGCCTGGCCCGGTCCAGGGTGGACGGCATGCGTGCCCGCTTGGCGCGGATGGCGGCATACAGTTGCTCGGCCTCGGCCACCTGCTGCGGCGACGGCGCATTGCGCACCGACATATAGCCAATCGGCTCGCCGTTTTCGGTAACCGGGGTGACATAGGCATCCACCCAGTAAAAACCGCCGTCCTTGGCGCGGTTTTTTACAATGCCCTGCCACGGTGAGCCGGCCTTGAGCGTGGCCCACAAGTCATCAAAGGCTTCGGGCGGCATGTCCGGGTGGCGTACCACATTGTGGCTCTGCCCGATCAGCTCGGCTTCGCTAAAGCCACTGAGGGCAATAAACGCCGGGTTGGCATAGGTGATGCGCCCTTTGAGGTCGGTACGGGTGACGATGGGTTGTTTGGGATCGACCCGGTATTCGGTCTGGTTGACCGGCAAGTTGATTTTCATGCGATACCCTTCCGCTGAAAAAACCGGCAGGCGCATGGTATACGCCTGTCGAAGTGTCGATGCCAGAGATCCCGACATCACGGTGACCACCCGCCACCAAAGCGTGCCAGGTGCTGTCTTACTGTAGAAGAGCACACTCAGGTTTCAATCCGTGGAAATACGTAAAGCGCTGAATTAATTTTATTTTTTCTTTTAAATCAGCATGATGCCGATAGGGTTAATTGGCTGAAGTGGTCAGGGCAGCCCTGTTGTTCAGCTGCGTGGACAAAAAAACCGCCAGTCCGCCCGCGCGGACCGGCGGCATCAACACGCAACCACAATACATCACAAGCAATCCATACTTAGCTTACCGGTCGAGCATCGGCTCAGCAGGCTGCCAGCCGCCGCCCAGCGCTTTATACAAGGCCACACTGTGATTCAGCGCCTGCACCCTGGCGGCCACTTCGTCGGTTTGCGCGGCAAACAGTTGGCGCAAAGCCTCCAGTGGTTCGGTGTAGTCGCTCAGGCCGCGCTGGTAGCGCAGGCGAGCCAGATCAAACTGGTGCTGGCGGGTGGCCAGCAGGCGGGCGCGGGCAGCGTGCAGTTGCGTGGCTTCGTGCTGGCGCAGCGCGCTGCTTTCCACTTCCAGCAAGGCTTCGGCGGCGGTTTTTTCCCAGTTCAGCCAAGCTTGATCCTGGCGGGCGCGGGCTGCTTCCAGCCGGGCGGCCAGTGCGCCGCCGTGAAACAGCGGCAGGGTGAGTTGCGGGCCGATCGTGAAGGTGCGGCTGTCGCCATCGCCCAGTTTTCCGGCGGACAACGACAGCCAGCCAAACGCCGCACCCAGCGTCAGCCGGGGCAGACGGTCGCCTTCGGCTACGCCCACCTGTGCCTGGGCGGCATGTGCCTGGGCTTCGGCGGCGCGCACATCGGGGCGACGGTCAAGCCAGGCGGCAGGAAAGCGTCGGGGCAGGCTGGGGGCCTGCCGTGGCAGGGGCTGTGGGGCTGTCAGTGTTGCCAGCAGGCTGTCTGCCTGCGCGCCGACCAGTACACCCAGCCGCCGGGCTGCCAGGCCCACTTCGGCCCGTGCGGGCGGCAGGGTGGCGTCGATTTGCGCTTGCTGATCCTGCGCGCGCAGGCGGTCGAGTTCCGGATTCAATCCCGCTCGCACCCGGCTGCCCACCACCGCCACGGCTTCGCTGGCGGTCGCCATTTGTTGCTGGATGATTCCTGCCTGGGTTTGCGCCGCGCGCAGCTGGAAATACTGGCTGGCCACTTCGGCAGCCAGGCTGATGGCCATGGCGTCGTGGTGCAACTGGGCGGCATCCAGCGTGGCGTTGACCGCTTCGCGCTCACGCGCCAGCCGGCCAAACAGGTCAATTTCCCAACTGGCGTCAAAACCGCTGCGGTACTGGCGCACCGGATTGGCGGTGCCTTGCAGTGGCAGCCGGTCATTGCCGGATGCCCGGTTGCGCACCACGCTGCCGGTGGCGTCCAGTTGTGGCAGCGCCGTGGCCTGGGCTTCGCCGCTGAGCGCCCGCGCTTCGGCCACTCTGGCGGCGGCCAGGCGCAGGTCGCGGTTGTGGCGTAGCGCCTGGTCTATCAGCTGGCGCAGTGGCGGGTCGTCCCAGGCCGCCCAGAAATCGGCGTCTGCACTTGCGCTCTGGCTGGGGCCATCCGGGTTCAGCGCAGGCTGGCTCCAGCGGGGAGGCAGCTCGGCCTCAGGGCGTTGCCAGTTGCTGCCCACCACGCTGCAGGCCGCCAGGCTGGCGCTTAGCGCCACCGCCAGCACACGGCGGCTCACGATGCGGCTCCCGGCAGTGGTGCCGCGTCGATAAACACGTCGACTTGCTGGCCAACGTAAACGGGCAGCTGCTTGCGTTCAAAGGCAAACAGCAGTTGCAGCACCCGGGTGTCCACCCGCTCCACCGAGTCGCCGGTCAGTGATTTTTTCGGGATCACCAGCGGTTCGGCGCGTACCCAGCGCGCTTCGGTTTTCAGGCTGGCGTTGCCGCGCAGGCTGACCACTGCCCGCGCGCCAGGGCGGATGCGCCAGGCGTCGTTCTCGTCCACGTCCACCCGCACATGCAGCACCCGGGTGTTGCCCATCACCAATGCCGGACGCTGGCTGCCCGCAGTGGACAGATATTCTCCCGGACGGACATTGCTTTGCAGCACTTCGCCCGCCACTGGGGCTCGCACGGTGTGCCGGTCCAGTTCGGTGCGGGCTGCGGCCAGCTCGGCGCGGGCCTGGACCACGGCGGCTTCGCTGCTGGCCACCCTGGCTCGGGCGGTGGCCAGCGCGGTGCTGCGACGGTGGATTTCTTCCCGCGATACCGCACGGTGGTCGTCCAGCCCGTCCACCAGGCTGCGCTGAAAGGCCGCTTCTTCGGCCTGGGCGCGCACTTCTGGCAAACGTTTTTCGGCCACGGCCAGCGCGGCTTCACGGCTGGCCTGTTCGGCGCGAATGCTGCGCTCGTCCAGGGTGAACAGCGGTGCGCCGGCTTCCACCTGCTGGCCCACCTTGACATGCACCATGGCAATGGTGCCTGGCACGGCGCTGCCAATGGCCAGGTTTTCCGTGCTGGCCTCCACCAGTGCCGCCCCCGCCACGGTATGGACAAACGGGCTGCGCGCGGGTGCGCTGAGCGGTGGGGCGGCTGGGTAGTTTTTGTCCCCGGCAATCACGGTATAGGCCATGACGCCCAGGCCAAATACCGCCAGGGCGGGCACCAGCAAACGGGTAAGCGGACGACGGGGAAAGGTCATTGGGCAATCTCCACAGCAGGGGGGCGGGTGACGCTGACCACCTGGCCATCGTCCATTTGCGCCATCCGGTCGGCAAACGGGAAAATCCGCGCGTCGTGGGTCACCACAATCAGCGCCCGTTCCGGACCGGTAGCCATCTTGCGCAGCAGCTGCATGATTTGCTGGCCAGTGTCGTGATCCAGCGCCGAGGTGGGTTCGTCACACACCAGCAGGCGCGGCTGGTGAATCAGCGCCCGGGCAATGGCCACCCGCTGCTGCTGGCCACCAGACAGTTGCGCCGGCAGGGTGTCGCGCCGGTTGCCCAGCCCCACCTGTTCCAGCATGGCAGCGGCAGCGGCGAGCGCCTGGGGGCGCGGGATGCGGCGAATCAGCAGTGGCACCGCCACATTTTCAGTGGCGGTGAGCGCCGGAATCAGGTTGAAGCCCTGAAACACAAAGCCAATATGCTCGCCGCGCCAGCGGGTGCGGGCATTGCCAGACAGGCGGTCCAGATCCTCTCCAAGCACCTGGCAGTGGCCTGTGCTGCGATCCAGAATGCCGGCCAGCACCGAAATCAGCGTGGTTTTGCCACAGCCGGATGGCCCCACCAGCATCATCAGCTCGCCATAGGCGATTTCCAGATCAATCCCACGTAGCGCATGCACGGCGTTTTCACCTTCGCCATACACCTTGGTCAGCGCCTGGCAGCGCACGGCAACACGGTCAGAGGGCATGCTTGTCATCCTTTGAACACCACTGCCGGCTCCAGGGCAAATACCCGGCGCAGCGATAGCCACGCTGCCAGCGCGCACACCAGCAGCATCGCCACCAGGGTAAACAGCGGGATATACCAGGGCATGCTGAACGCCAGCCCGGATTTGGCCACCAGCAGCCCCATGCCCGCTGCCATGCCCACACCGATGGCATAGCCCTGAATCGCCACCACCCCAGCCTGTAGCAGCACCATGCCGGCCAGGCGCAGGTTGGTCACCCCCATGGCTTTGAGCGCGCCGTAGTGGCGCAGATTGTCCAGAGTAAAGTTGTAAAAGGTTTGCCCGGCCACCAGCGCGCCAATAATGAAGCCCAGCAACACGGCCAGGCCAAAGTTGATCAGCACCCCGGTTTCATTGAGGATGTAATCAGCGGTGAGCTGAATGAATTCTTCATTGGTGCGCACGGTCAGCCCGGTGCGCGCCTGCAGGGCTGCGCGCGTGGCTTCCAGATTGGCCCCAGGAGCCAGCTTCACCATAACAAACGACAGGCCGTTGCGTTCCTGCGGCGAAAACGCCAGTGCGCGGGTGTATGTGGTGTAGATGACCGGTTCCCAGAAGAAACTTTCGCGCCCCTGGTACGTGCCGACAATCCGCGCTTCGTGGTCCATGATGGAAAAACGGTCGTCGATCTGCATTGGCCGGTCGCCGCCATTTTTCATCAGCAGTTTTTTCGCGGCGGTGCGCCCGTCTATCAGCACCCCCCGGTCGCGGCGCAAGTCTGACAGTTGTCCGGACAGCATCAGCGGGGGCGCGCCAGTCAGGCTGGCATCGTCCAGGCCCACCATAATCAGGGTAAAGCTGGTGCCATCCGGCATCTTGCCGCGCACAAACCCCTGATACAGCGGCACGGCCCAATCCACCCCTGGCGTACCGCGCGCCAACTGCACCATGGTGTCGCGAATCGGCACCCGATCCTGCGAAAAGCGGACTTGCGAATCCATGACCCACAAGTCCGCCTGGGCGGTATCGCGAATAAATGCACCGGTTTGCCGGGTAAACCCAACCAGAATCGACGCTTGCTGGGCAATCAGCATGGCGGCGAAGGCAATGCCGGCAATCAGGCCAAAATACTTCAGCCGGTCGCCCATCAGCATCTTCAGTGCCAGGAAGTGCATACGCCGCTTTCGCCGTTAATGTATTGATTGTTAACTTACGGGGTCTGGACTATCCGTGTCAAGTGGCTTCACACTAAAATGCCCCATTACTCCGCACCTTTACAGAGCGCACACCATGTCTTCCACTGGCTCATCCATTCCGCGCAAACCTGCTGGCCGCTATCACCACGGCGATCTGCGCCGCACCTTGATCGACGCCTCGCTGGAACTGGTGCGCCAGCGCGGCCCTTCCGGCTTCACCCTGGCGGAAATCTGCCGGGCTGCCGGCGTCAGCCAGGCTGCGCCGTATCGGCACTTTGAAGGCAAGGACCATGTGCTGGCGGTGGCAGCCAATGAAGGCTACCAGTTGCTGACCACAGCCATGCACAGCATTCCGGTGGCGGCCAATCAGCTGCCGGAAACACTGGAGCAACTGGCGCGCGCCTATCTGAACTTTGCCACCCAGCACCCGGCGTATCTGGCGGTGATGTTCAGCCACTGCCCCGGCGAGCACTTTGGCGGCTTGCTGAAACATCCTTCCACTGCCGGCCCGGACGGCCTGAAGCAGCTGCCCGCCCCGCAAAACCAAACCGAAGAAGCCATCCTGGCCAGCTGGCAGGCCGGCCAGCTGGGGTTTCAGGGCCTGGCCCAGGCCATTTTGCTGGCCGCCCAGGGCTCGCCGATGGCTGACCGGATTACCGAGCAGACCGCCAGCCATTACGCCGCCGCCATCTGGTCGATGGTGCACGGCCTGGCCGTGCTGCTGCTGGAGCGGATGATTCCGCCGGAGTGGATGCAGGATGATTTCCAGCTGGTGATGGCACTGATTGTGCGGCCCTGGATCAACGGGCTAAGCGAGATGCCCGTGCCGGATATCGGGCAGATGATGGGCTGCCCACGGCTGTATTCGATGGGGATGCAGTTGCCGGAAGGATAAGCCGGCAACGGGAAGAACGCAGCGTGCCCTGGCCATCGCCGGTATTCACCGGCTTGCCCACACGCTACAATCTATTTATTTATAGATTGATCGCCCCATGCCGCTCACCCGCCTTACCGCACTGGCCGCCCGCCCCTGGCGGCTGGCCCTGCTCAGCTGCCTGCTGGGCGTGGGCATCACCCTGCTCTGGCACACACTAAGCACTCCCGGCCCGGTGCTGTTTGTCAAACTGCACAACCAGCTGCCGCAGATTGTGCCGCTGGTGGTGTTTGAACACGGCAACGACTTTACCCAGGAACGCATCACCCTCACCCAGCTGCAAGCCGGGGAAACCCGGGTGGTGGCGCTCAATCACCGGCCCGGCATGGGCTATACCGTCACCATCCCCTGGAGCGCCACCCGGCAGACATCGGTGTGCGTGGGCAAGTTTACCGACAGCTGGGTAAACGAACTGAGCATCACCGCTGACGGAATTGTCAGCCACTGAGCCGCCGTGCCGGCTAGTCCGGACGGACAACTAGTAGCCAGTCACGTTGAAACACGAGGGTGCCTGCGAGCAAGCCGACGTCGGATGTCTTGCTTAATTTCTTTCAACACAACATCTTAACTTGACACGGCGAACCATCCGCCGCACCCCACCGCGTCATTCCCGCGCAGGCGGGAATCCAGAGGCATCCACAGCGAGCGGACTATCCGGTAACGCTCAACCCCCACGGCGCACGCTGTGGCACGGCCTGGGTTCCCGCCTGCGCGGGAACGACACGTCAGGTGAAACGCATGCCGAAAGCGGTCTAGCTGCCAGCCAGTCATTTGGTTCATATCATCGTGACTGGCTACTAGCCGGGCCTCGACGAATTCTCTACTATGACTGTTTTACCCGCTGTCTGGACCGCATCATGTTGAGCTGGGAAGAATGGATTTTTGTCGGCATCATGGCCGCCGTGCCGATTGGCGGGGCGATTTTTCACCTGTGGGTGATGTTTCTCGGCCACGGCAAGCAACCCCCTCCCGATGCGAAAGACTAAGCCATGCAACTGACGCTGCTCTACTTTGCCCGCCTGCGTGACCAGCTGGGCCAGGATCAGGAAACCCTGACCTTTACCGGCCACAGCGTGGCCGACCTGCTTGAGCTGCTACGCCAGCGCGGCACCGTCTGGGCCGATGCGCTGGCAGTGGAACAGCCATTCCGGGTGGCGGTTAACCACAGTGTGGTGCATGGTCCGCACCCACTGGCCGATGGCGACGAAGTGGCGATTTTTCCGCCGGTGACCGGGGGCTGACCGGCATGGAATCTTGTGCTTTCAGCGTACAGGTGCAAACCGGGCGGTTTGACGCCGGCAGCGAAATGGCCGCGTTGGCCAGCCGGCCCGATGTCGGTGCCCAAGTGTGTTTTATTGGCCAGGTGCGCGACTTTGGCGACCAATCCGGGGTGATGGCCCTGGAGCTGGAACACTATCCCGGCATGACCGAAAAATCCCTGCTGGCGATTCTGGACACCGCCCGCCAGCGCTGGCCGCTCAGTGCGGCGCGGGTGGTGCACCGGGTGGGCTATCTGCCGCTGGGCGAGCCGATTGTGCTGGTGCTGACCGCCAGCGCTCACCGCCGCGATGCCTTTGCCGCCTGCGAATTCATCATGGACTACCTCAAGCACGACGCGCCGTTCTGGAAAAAAGAACACACCCAGGCCGGCAGCCATTGGGTAGAAGCCAAATCCAGCGATCAGCAGGCCGTTCAGCGATGGGGCTGAGCCCGGCACTGCCTGCCTACACCGCGCTGATTCTGGCCGGCGGCCAGGCCAGCCGCATGGGCGGCGTGGACAAAGGCCTGCAAACCCTGCACGGCGAAGCGCTTACCCAGCATGTGCTGCGCAGCCTGGCCCGGCAAACCCGGCCCCCCGCCGCTTATCTGCTCAGCGCCAACCGCCACCTTGACCACTACGCCCGCTGGGGCCACCCGGTGCTGCCCGACGCCGAGGCTGGCTACCCCGGCCCGCTAGCCGGTATTCAGGCCGGGCTGGCCGCCTGCCCGCACCCCTGGCTGCTGGTGGTGCCCTGCGATGCCGTGCAACTGCCCGATGACTTTGCCCAGCGTCTGCTCGACGCTGCACACGACCGTCAGGCCAGCAGTGCCGCCGACCCGGCGCACTGGCATCCCACCCTGCTGGCCTTGCACCGCAACTGCGCCGCCAGCCTGGATGCCTATCTGGCGCGCGGCGGGCGCAGCATTCGCGGCTGGCTGGCCGACCTGGACCACCAGCCCGTTTACTTTGACCAACCGTTTGCCAATGCCAACACCTTGGACGACCTGGCGCGGCTGGCCGCACCCTGAGCGATTTTTCTTCTCCACTTGCCCACCCACAACCCCATCACCCGGAGCCCCGCCATGAGCATGCACGTAATCGATTACCAGATCGTCGGCGACGACCTGCAATTTGTCGAAATCGAACTCGACCCCGGCGAAGCCGCCGTCGGCGAAGCCGGGGCCATGATGTATATGGAAGACGGCATCAGCATGGATACCCTGTTTGGCGATGGCTCCGAGCAGCAAAGTGGGCTGATGGGCAAACTGTTTGGTGCCGGCAAGCGTCTGCTCACCGGCGAATCGCTGTTTACCACCGTGTTTGTCAACCAAGGCCAGGGCAAAAAGCGCGTGGCCTTTGCCGCCGCCTCGCCGGGCAAGATCGTTCCGATACACCTGCGCGAACTCGGCGGCACGCTGCTGGCACAAAAAGACGCCTTCCTGTGCGCCGCCAAAGGCGTGTCGCTGGGCATCGCCTTTCAGCGTCGGCTGGGTGCCGGCCTGTTTGGCGGCGAAGGCTTTATCCTGCAAAAACTGGAAGGCGACGGCTATGTGTTCCTGCATGCCGGTGGCACGCTGGTGGAAAAACAGCTGAAAGCCGGCGAAGTGCTGCGCGTGGACACCGGCTGCGTGGTGGCGTTTCAGCCCAGCGTGGACTTTGATATCGAATACGTCGGCAAACTGAAAAGCGCGCTGTTTGGCGGCGAAGGGCTGTTTTTTGCCACGTTGACCGGGCCGGGCCATGTCTGGCTGCAATCGCTGCCGTTCTCGCGGCTGGCCGACCGGATTTTGAGCCAGGCACCAGCGGCGGTGAGCAATAAATCGTCGGATTAAGGCTTGTGGCTGGGTGGCGGCCAACACCGCTGCCCAGCCAGATAAAACACATTATAATGGTGATTAATCGGGAAAACCGGGCTTAAGTCACAGCAAAATGTCTTTTATCTTGTCTCTCCCCCATGAAATCCTGCGCGAACTGGGCGCCCGCCTGCGGATACAACGCCTGGCCCAGTCGCTGTCACAACGCGAACTCGCGCACATGGCCGGACTCTCGCTGGGCGCGCTGCGCAAACTGGAAACCGACGGCCAATGCTCGCTGGAGACGCTGATCCGGGCGGTGCAGGCGCTGGGCCTGACGACAGAACTGGATGAGCTGTTTGTGCTGAAACGCCAATCCATCGCCCAGATGGCGCAAGCCGAAGCCGCCCAGCAGCGCCAACGCGCGCCACGCCGGAGGTCATCATGCGGCAAGTGAATGTGGCGTATTGCGGGTGGGGGGAGCAGTGGCCGTTGGGCATCAAGCCCATCCGTCCGCTGTCAGCATGGTTCAATCTACGCTTAGCAGTGGGCACTGGCTACGATGGAAGCTAAGCGCGACTTTAACGTGGTCTGTCCCCTAATTTCATCCTCTGGGGCATCGAAAACCGGCTGCACTGGGTGCTGGATGTGGGATTTGGCGAGGATGCCAGTACGGTACGCAAGGATTACGCACCGCAGAACCTGTCGTTATTGAAAAAGATGGTGCTGAATTTGGTACGACCGGTCCCGATGGGAAAAAACGGCAAGATGAGCTTGCGCATGAAGCGCAAGGCCACCGCATGGTCGGACGAAGAACGCGTCCGGGTACTTTGGCTCGAATCCATATGATTTCCGAGTACGGAGATCCTGCGCGTCTTGGTCGCCTCATCGCGCCTCTGGATCTGTTTTTTATATTAAATCGTTGTATCAAACGGCGAGCCGTTGGTTGCTGCCGTTGACTCAAGATAGTCATTGAGAATTGCTTTGATCACTAGGAACTCCTGGTATTCGGTGGCGGCAGAGTGCTGGTTTTGAGGGCTAACGTTTGAATTCACCGGCCTGCGCGGCTTTTTGCACAGGTCCGGTGGAATGATTTGTTAGCGAGTTATTCCACTTGTCCAAGCTTTATGCTGCCATTTTCGAAAACAAGCGATCCATCTTCTTCTCTCGCTGCGGCTGGAAGTTTCGATACTTCTGACTTAAGAAGTAAGCCCGCAGACTCGGCTTTCTTGATAATTGGAGCGATCTGCTTATCAACGAATTCTATGATTTGAGTGCCAAGCGGTCCGCCTAAATCTGCCGCGTTTGCCTTTAAATTGTTAATATCGTTTAGATGCTTGCTAGCGACTTCAGATAGATCAATGACTTCGCTTCTCAGAAGTTCTCGCGTTCGATCAAAAGCGTCATATGCTGCCACCTGAGAAATTGCGCCTTCTGTTTTTTCGATATCGATGCCTTCAATCTTTCGAAGCTTTGAATCTGCGCCTGATTGAATGTTTGCGTTGTAGTTTATGGTGCTAATAACCGCCTTAAGGCCGTGCCTGAGAGAATTTACGTCATCTATCAGGCCGTTAATGTTTCTCATGTTCTGGTAATGAACGGATAGACTTGAGGCGTGAATTTTTACGTTTTTCATGGACCTATCAATTAGGTCTGCGGATGCTCTTAGTCTAACTAGCTCAACTTGAAGGGCGAGAATCTTCTTTGTTTCAAGCAAGGCTGATTCGTTCTTAATGATCAGCTGATTTTGCTGGGATATCTTCTTTTCAATTTGAGATGTGTTTGTTTCGCCATAAAAGTTTGGGGCACCATCGCTTGGCGGTGTTTGATAGGTGCTTTGTCGATTAACGATTTTTTCAAGTTTGTCATATGCATCGACCGCACTATCCGAAGTGCAAACTTCGTAAACTTTTTTGACGACCCGAGCAACCGTACTACCAACGGTTTTCACCGCATCCCAGACTGAAGAGAAAAAACCCATGAGTTGACTCCGTTTGTGTTGAATTGGATAGCTGACGGACCGAATTGCTCGCTAACTTCAATTAGACGACAACTGTCGCCACAATTAGCTTAGGCGGCTGTCGCATAAGCTAAAAATCACGTCTAACAAACTGTTTTTCTAAGGAAAAATGTAAGGAGCGTCATAATATCGCCTAAATCTCCCATACATCTAGTTGCATCACTTCAGCTGTTGGGTACGGTTTCGGACGTACGCAAGGCTCAAGCACGAAGACCAGCAAGTAGCGCTCATCCGTGTGGGACAGATTAACGCCACTGGTGCAACATGACAAGTGGCACTCTAAGGGCGCGCGGATTTACCCAGCAGCATTGTCTTTGCCAGAAGAAAAAGTCCAAAAAAATCAAAGCACTGTATCTTATTCTGCGCGGGGGTGACGACTTTTTCAGCATTCCCCCTGGATCAGCCCCCTAACAACACAATGCCCGGCGAGATCATCACCGGGCATGTTCACTTTCTCTCCGGTCAGCCATGTCGGCCAGGCCGGTCAACGCGCGTGTTTTGCCATCGTGCGTGCGAGTGGGGCGCGGACGGGTTTATTCGTCTGCCGAGGCGTCCTGTGGCACGCCCAGCTTGGCGCGGCGGGCTTTTACGCCGTCGGCCAGGGTGGTGAGCAGGGCTTCGGTGTCGGCCCAGCCGATGCAGGCGTCGGTGATGCTCTGGCCGTAGGTGGGGGTGCAGCCGGCTTTCAGGTCCTGACGGCCTTCCACCAGATGGCTTTCCACCATTACGCCAAAGATGTGGCTGTCGCCGGCGGCCATTTGGGCGGCCACGTCGGCGGCCACTTCCATTTGCCGGCGGTAGTCCTTGCGGCTGTTGGCGTGGCTGAAGTCCACCATCACCTTTTGCGGCAGGCCCACGGCGGCCAGTTCGGCGGCGGCGGCGCGCACATGGTCGCTGGCGTAGTTGGGTTCTTTACCGCCACGCAGGATCACATGACAGTCCGGGTTGCCGCCGGTGCTGACAATGGCGGAGTGGCCGGCTTTGGTCACCGACAAAAAGTGGTGCGGCTGGCTGGCGGCGCGGATGGCGTCCACGGCAATTTTCAGGTTACCGTCAGTGCCGTTCTTGAAGCCCACCGGGCAGGACAGGCCAGAGGCCAGCTCGCGGTGTACCTGGCTTTCGGTGGTGCGTGCGCCGATGGCACCCCAGCTGATCAGGTCGGCCACGTATTGCGGGGTGATCATGTCGAGGAATTCGGTGGCGGCTGGCATGCCCTGGTTATTCAGGTCCAGCAGCAGTTGGCGGGCAATGCGCAGGCCACGGTTGATGTCGTAGCTGCCATCCAGCTTAGGGTCGTTGATCAGGCCCTTCCAGCCCACCGTGGTGCGCGGTTTTTCAAAGTACACGCGCATTACCACCAGCAGTTCGCCCGCCAGCGCGTCGCGCAGCGGCTGCAGCTTGGCGGCGTATTCCAGGGCGGCCTGGGTGTCGTGGATCGAACACGGGCCGATCACCACCAGCAGGCGGTCGTCTTCGCCGCGCAGCAGGCGGGCAATGTCGCTGCGGGTGGCAAAAATCAGTTCGGAGGCCTTGTCGGTGTTCGGCAGTTCGTAAAGGTGAGCCAGCGGCGGAAGCAGCTCTTTGATTTCCCGGATACGGACGTCGTCAGTTTGGCGTTGCATGGTGCACTCGAAGAAAGCGATGGCAAAACGCCAAGCCTAGCGTGGTTTTATCTGATGTGCAAACCCGTGGCGAGGCCTTCCACCAGAAAAATCGCTGGCAAGGGGGCCGCTGTGCGGCTCAGGTGCTGCCGCTGACGACAACGCCCGCCGGCCCCTCTGAGTTGCGTCAGGGGGCAGGGCGGGCGTTCAGACAGCCGGCAAGGGCAGCCGGAATCAGTCGGCGAACTGTTTTTTCATCCGTTCGCGGCGTTCCTGGGCTTCTACCGACAGCGAGGCGGTCGGGCGGGCCAGCAGGCGGCGCAGGCCAATTGGCTCGCCGGTGTCTTCGCAGTAACCGTAGTCGCCTGCTTCGATTTTTTTCAGGGTGGACTGGATCTTCAGCAGCAGCTTGCGCTCACGGTCGCGGGTGCGCAGCTCCAGTGCGTATTCTTCTTCCAGGGTGGCGCGGTCAGCCGGGTCCGGGGTGGCCTCCTGCTCTTGCAGGTGGTTGGTGGTGGCGTCGGCGTTGCTCAGCAATTCTTGCTGCATCTGCAGCAGACGATCCTTGAAAAACTCCAGCTGGTCGGCGTTCATGTAATCGTCGCCGTCGTAGTTCAGGATGTCCTGTTCGGTCAATTTGGCCATGGCGGTTTTCCTGCAAAGAAGAGGGTGGGCAAACGGGCAGGAAGGTTAAAGGAGTTTGCCGGGGAAATGCAAATTTTCCCTGCCATGAGCAGGGCATTTTTGCCGGAATGGCCAAATCGCGCCTGCTGCGGTGCAATAACAGACTGGCGCACGGTGGCCAATGTTGGCTGCGGTAGCTGCGCCGGCCAGTGCAACGGCCCGAAACGGCCAGCGGTGCGCTGGCAGGCGGACCATCGCAAAAATCCCACACCTGCCAGGCGCACGGTGCTGGCGTCTGGCAGGGCACGACACTGTGTGCCGGATTACAGCGACAGGATCCACTTCACCAGGGTTTTGGCATCGGCATCGCTGACCTGGGCGTTAGCCGGCATCGGGATCTGGCCCCACACGCCTACGCCGCCCTTCTTCACCTTATCAACCAGCTTGGCTTCAGCGGTCTTGTCGCCCTTGTACTTGGCGGCCACTTCCTTGTAAGCCGGGCCAACCACTTTTTTGTCCACGGTATGACACGACAGGCAGTTGTTCTTTTGGGCCAGGGCTTGGTTGGCAAAGGCCGGAGCGGAGGCCAGCACGGCGAGGGCAGCTGCAGAAACGAGCAGTTTTTTCATGATAGTAAAACTCCTAGAGATGAACAGAAACAACACAACAGAGTGCGTCGGGCAGCTTACCGAATTCGCTGCCACAAGGCACGCATTCAGGTCAAAGTTACACCAGCATTTGCAGCTGACTGAGGAAAAACCATTCCAGCTGCGCCAGCGGAATGGTCACCAGCATTTGCAGCAGCAGCAACAGCACCAGCGGGCCCAGATCCACCTGGCCCAGGCGCAGGCGCTCAAACGGACGCAGATAGGGCCGGGTCAGCGCATCCAGAATCGGTGCCAGCGGGTTGTACGGATTCACCCAGCTTAGAATGGCCTGCACCACCAGCGCGCCCATCAGCAGGTAGATCGACAGCACAAACACCTTCAGTGTGGCCAGCACCACCAGCAGCACCCAGCCCTGCGGCGAGGCAAAGTTGTACGGAAACGGCGACAGCCACAGCAGGATCAGCGTGGAGGCCAGCGTCACCAGCCAGGCCAGCAGCAGGGTGGCGGTGTCATAGCTGCGCACGCTGGGCACCAGCCGGCGGGTGGGCAGCACGATGAAGTTGGTCAGCGTCACGGTAAATTGCGCCAGCGGGTGCTTGAATGGCGCACGGGCCAGTTGCAGGTAAAAACGCAGCAACAGAATCAGCGTAAAAAAATGGCTGAGGGTGCCCAACAGAAAACGCAGCATGTCCAGCAGCATGGTGTTCAGTCCTGACTCAGTTGTTCGCCCAGCTCGATCGAACGGGCACGGCAGGCCTTGGCCCCGCGCAGGATGGCGGATTTCAGCCCGGATGCTTCAAAGCTGGCAATCGCCTGCTCGGTGGTGCCGCCCTTGGAAGTGACATTGGCGCGCAGGGTGGCAATGTCCTCGCCGCTGTGACGGGCCAGTGCCACTGCGCCTTCAAAGGTGCTCAGCGCCAGTTCGCGGGCGGTGGCCGGGTCAAAACCCAGCTGGCGGGCCGATTCAATCAGGCTTTCCAGAAAATAAAACACATAGGCCGGGCCGCTGCCGGAAATGGCGGTGATGTCGTCAATGCCGGATTCCTCGCTCAGCCACACCGTGCTGCCGGCAGCCGACATGATCTGCTCGGCGCTGGCGCGGTCCTGGGCGTCCACCACCGGGCGGGCAAACAGGCCAGAAACACCCTTGCCGATCATCGCCGGGGTGTTGGGCATCACCCGCACAATACGGTCGTGGCCATCCAGCCAGCGCGACAGGGCCGGCACGCCCACCCCGGCGGCAATCGACAGCACCAGCGCGCCATCCAGCCGGCCCGCCAGGCTGTCGCATACTTCACGCAGCTGCTGCGGCTTGACCGCCAGCACCACCACTTGGCCGCCGCCAAAATACACCGGCAGCTGGGCCAGCGCGGTGACCCGAAAACGCTGGGCCAGCTGCTCGCGTTTGTCGGCATCAGGCTCGACCACGCTGATCTGGCACTGACCGGTCTTGACCAGGCCGGCGATGATGGCGGTGGCCATATTGCCGCCGCCAATAAAAGTAATGTGCATCATGTGTCTGGGTTCCGAAAGTTCAGGCAGTTGCAGGGGTGGCCGACGCGCTGCGTCCGCCAAAAATTGCGGTGCCAACCCGCACCAGGGTGGAGCCGCAGGCCACGGCCAGCTCCAGGTCCGCCGACATGCCCATCGACAGGGTGTCCAGCATCAGCCCGTCAGCGGCCAGCGCCGCCTGCAGCGTGGGCAGGCAGGCAAACTGTTCGCGCAGGCGCGGCAGGTCGTCGGTGGCTTCGGGAATGCACATCAGGCCGCGCAGGCGCAGGCCAGGCAAGGCCGCCACCGCTTGCGCCAGCGCCGGCAGCTCGGCTGGCGTCACGCCGCTTTTGCTGGCCTCGCCCGACACATTCACCTGCAGGCACACATTCAGCGCCGGCAGATGCGCCGGGCGCTGCGCCGCCAGCCGTTCGGCAATTTTCAGCCGGTCGATTGAGTGTACCCAGTGCGCACATTCGGCCACCAGCCGGGTTTTATTGCTCTGCAATGGGCCGATGAAGTGCCATTCCAGCGCCAGATCAGCCAGTTCGGCGGCTTTTCCGTGCAGTTCCTGCACATAATTTTCGCCAAAGCAGTGCTGACCCGCCGCCGCCGCTTCGCGGATGGCGCTGGCCGGAAAGGTCTTGCTGACCGCCAGCAGTTGCACCGTGTCCGGTGGACGGCCAGCGGCGTGCTCCGCCTGGGCCAAACGCTGGCGGGTTGCCCGCAGCGCTGATTCTATTGTCATGATACAGTCCCCTTTGCCACGCCGTCATCCACCCATTGGCAGCGGCGGCCAATCCAGTCCATTCAGGGAAGCAGTATAAATGGAAATTGCCGACCTTCTCGCATTTGCCATGGAACAGCAGGCGTCTGACCTGCATGTTTCTGCCGATTTGCCGCCCTTGCTGCGCATTCACGGCGATATCCGCCCAATAGCCGTGGCCCCGCTGGCCCACGCCGATGTGCGCGCCATGCTCTATGCGGTGATGAGCGATCCGCAGCGCCGCCAGTATGCCGACACCCAGGACTGCGACTTTGCCTTTGCCCTGCCCGAGCTGGGCCGGTTTCGGGTCAACGCCTTTGTGCACAGCCGGGGGGCTGGCGCGGTGTTCCGGCTGATTCCCACCCAGCTGCCCAGCCTGGCCGAGCTGGGTGGGCCGCCGGTGCTGGCCGAGCTGGCGCGCCGGCCACGCGGGCTGATTCTGGTGACCGGGCCTACCGGGTCGGGCAAATCCACCACGCTGGCGGCCATGCTGCAGCAGATCAACCATGAACGCCACGCCCATATTCTGACGATTGAAGACCCGATCGAGTTCATCCACCCCAGTGGTCGCAGCCTGATTCACCAGCGCGAGGTGCATACCCACACCCAGGGTTTCAGCCAGGCGCTGCGCAGCGCGCTGCGCGAAGATCCCGATGTGATTCTGGTGGGCGAAATGCGCGATGTGGACACCATGCGGCTGGCGCTGACCGCCGCTGAAACCGGCCATCTGGTGCTGGCCAGCCTGCACACCCAGTCGGCAGTGCAAACAGTGGACCGGGTGGTAGACAGTTTTCCGGCTGCCGAACGGGCGATGGTGCGCAGTGTGCTGGCAGAAAGCCTGCAGGCCGTGGTGGCGCAAACCCTGCTGAAAACCGCCAGTGGGCATGGCCGGGTGGCGGCGTTTGAAGTGATGCTGGCCAGCCCGGCCATTCGCCATCAGATTCGCGACGACAAGGTGGCGCAGATGTACTCCACCCTGCAAACCAGCCAGGCGCTGGGCATGCAAACGCTGGATCAGGCGCTGCAGCAGCTGGTGCAGCGCCAGCAGATCAGCCCGGCCAGCGCCCGCCAGCATGCGCTGGACAAAACCCTGTTTCCCGGCTGATGCCGGGCTTACATCCGGGTGTTCCAGTTGTGGATGGCTTCTTTTTTATTGTCGGCCTGCGCGGCGAGGGTGCTGCAGGTGCCTTGCTTGGGGTAGCGCGAACATTGCACCCAAAAGCGCCGTGACCCGGCTTTGATCAGTTCGGCAGGCTGGCCGCAGCGCGGGCAGGGTTTCAGGCTGACGGGGGCGTCACTCATGGGCATCTCGCTGACAATCAATAAACCGGGAATGATACCGTGGGGCGACGGAGGGCGGGAGGGGATGCGCGCCGTGCCATCTCTCAGGTGGTGGGCAGCGTGTGCGCCAGCTCGCGCAACGCCGTCACCAACTCTGCCACGTCGGCCTCCTGATGCGCCGCCGACAAGGCAATGCGCAAACGGGCGCTGCCTGCCGGCACGGTGGGCGGACGAATGGCCGGCACCCAGATGCCGCGCTCGCGCAGCGCCGCCGACAGCGCCAGCGTATCGGCATTGCTGCCCACCTGCAGCGGCTGAATCGGTGTTTCCGACGCCAGCAAGGGCCAGCGCAGGCCGGCCAGGCCATGCTTGAGCTGGGCAATCCGCGCCTGCAGCGCCTGGCGGCGTTGCGGTTCGCCGGCGATCAGCGTCAGACTGGTGGACAACACCGCCGCCAGCAGCGGCGAAGTGCTGGTGGTGAAGATAAATGGCCGGGCGCTGTTGATCAGCCAGTCAATCAGTGTGGCGTGTCCGGCCACTGCCGCACCGGCCACGCCAGCGGCCTTGCCCAGGGTGGCCATGTAAATCAGCCGGTCGCTGCGCAGGCCCGCCTCGGCCAGGCTGCCGCGTCCATCGCCCAGCACGCCAAACCCATGGGCGTCGTCCACATACAGCCAGGCGTCAAATTGCTCGGCCAGCGCCAGCAGCGCGGCCAGCGGCGCACAGTCGCCGTCCATGCTATAGACCGCATCCACGGCAATCAGCTTGGTGGGGGCGGTGCTGGCGGCCAGCAGGCGCGCCAGCTGGGCCAGGTCATGGTGGGCAAAGCGTTTGAAATCGGCGCGCGACAGCAGGCAGGCATCGTTGAGCGAGGCGTGATTGAGCCGGTCGGCAAATACCGCATCGCCCCGGCCCAGCAGGGCGGTCATCACCGCCAGATTGGCCTGATAGCCGCTGGAAAACAGCAGTGCCGCCGGCAGTTGCAGCCAGGCGGCCAGTTGCTGTTCCAGCTCGGCATGGGCACCAAAGTGCCCGGCCACCAGATGCGATGCACCACCGCCCACCCCCCAGCGCACGGCGGCATCGCCGGCGGCGGCAATCAGCGCCGGGTGATTGGCCAGGCCCAGGTAGTCGTTGCTGGCAAACGCCAGGTAGTCGCGGCCATCTATCCGTACGCGCGGGCCTTGCGGGGTGTCCAGCACCGGACAGCGCCGCCGCTGGTGCCGGGCGGATAGCGCGTCGAGCTTGTGTTGCAGAGTGTCGAGCAGGCGCATGGCCACAACCTCACGGGCAGCATTACAGCGGCAGCAGGTCCAATTTGGCCATCAGTTCCCGGTCGCGGTCCACGTCGGGGTTGCCGGTGGTCAGCAGTTTCTCGCCATAAAAGATCGAGTTGGCCCCGGCCATGAAGCACAGCGCCTGCATGGCTTCCGGCATCTCGCGCCGGCCTGCCGACAGGCGGATGTAGCTGCGCGGCAGCACCAGCCGCGCCACGGCCACGGTGCGGACAAATTCGGTCCAGTCCAGCGCGTCGGCGTGGTCCAGCGGGGTGCCTTCCACCTTGACCAGGCTGTTCATCGGCACGGATTCTGGCTGCGGGCTGAGGTTGGCCAGCTGGGCAATCAGCCCGGCGCGGTCGTGGCGGGTTTCGTTCATGCCGACAATCCCGCCACAGCACACATTCAGCCCGGCGGCGCGCACCTTGCCCAGGGTGTCCAGGCGGTCTTCGTAGTCGCGGGTGGAAATGATATCGGCGTATTTGTCTGGCGCGGTGTCCAGATTATGGTTGTAGTAATCCAGCCCGGCATCCTTGAGTTTTTCCGCCTGGCCGTTTTGCAGCAGGCCAAAGGTGGCACAGGTTTCCAGCCCCAGGGCTTTCACCTCGCGGATCATGCCCAGCGTGGCATTCAGGTCGGCGTCTTTCGGGCCGCGCCAGGCGGCCCCCATACAGAAGCGACCCGCGCCGTTTTCCTTGGCGCTGCGCGCGGCGGCAATCACCTCGTCCACCGTCATCATCGGCTGGTTTTCCACCGGGGTATCGTGATGCACCGACTGCGGGCAGTAGCCGCAGTCTTCCGGACAGCCGCCGGTCTTGATTGAAATCAGGGTGGACAGCTGGATGCGTTGCGGGTCGAAGTGTTCGCGGTGCAGTGCGGCGGCGCGAAACACCAGGTCGAGAAATGGCAGGCTGTACAGCGCTTCGATTTCAGCCACGCTCCAGGTGGCGGATTCCGCGTGCGGAGTGGGGCGGGCAGCAAAGGCAATCGGGGCAGAGGCATTCATGGGCGGCTCGTGGCAAGATGACGGCAGCGCACATGGTCGGAGCTTTGCACGATGCTGTCAAATTTATGGCGTGGTTTTTTGAACAGCGCAGCCCGGCTGACGCAAAGCTGCGTGTTGTGCGGCGTGGGCGGCCAGGGCTGGCTGTGTCCGGGCTGCCAGGCCGACTTGCCGCGCTTGCCTGCCGAGCGCTGCCCACAGTGTGGTCGGCCCAGTCGCGCGGGTTTGGTGTGCGGTGCCTGCCGCCAGCAGCCGCCGGCCTGGGATGCGCTGGTGGCGGCGCATCCGTATGCCTGGCCGCTGGACGAGGTGTTGCATGCATTCAAGTACCGCCGTCAGCTGACGCTGGCCCGTCCGCTGGCCGGTTTGTTGCAGGCGGCGGTGGCCGGGCGGGCGCGGCCAGATTGTCTGGTGCCGATCCCCTTGTCCACTGCCCGCTGGCAGACGCGCGGCTTTAACCAAAGTGAGGAACTGGCGCGTCGGCTGGCGTATGATCTGGCGCTGCCCTGTGTCAGCGGCATGCTGCAGCGGGGGCGCGACACCCCGGCGCAGGCCGGCCTGAACCGGGCCGACCGGCTGGAAAATTTACGCGGGGCATTTACCGTTCATCGTCCGGTAACGGGGCAGTTTATTGCACTGATTGATGATGTCAGCACCACCGGCGCCACACTGGCCGAAGCCGCGCAAACCCTTAAACAGCAAGGCGCGGCGCGGGTTGAGGGCTGGGTGCTGCTACGCACGCCGGACAACAGGGCTTGACTAACTTGTTGATCCCGCGAAATAATCCATCGCTGTTTGAGTATTTGACCAATGTTTACAGTCGTTTTGTTTCAGCCGGAGATTCCGCCCAACACGGGTAATGTGATTCGTTTATGTGCCAACACCGGCTGCGAGCTGCACTTGGTCAAGCCGCTTGGTTTTCCGCTTGACGACGCCAGAATGCGTCGTGCAGGGCTCGATTATCACGAGTTCGCCACCTTGGTGGTGCATGAAAACTGGGCGGATTGTGTGGCGGCGCTTGCCGGAAGGCGAATCTTCGCCGCCACCACCCGGGGCACCACCCGCCCCGATCAGGTAGCGTTCCAACCGGACGATGTCTTGCTGTTCGGTCCGGAAACCCGAGGCCTGCCCGCCGACGTGCTGGCGGGCATCCCACCGGAACGCTATCTGCGCCTGCCCATGCGACCGGACAACCGCAGTATGAATCTGTCCAACGCCGTCGCCGTTACCGTCTTCGAGGCGTGGCGGCAGCATGGCTTCGCCGGCGGCGCCTGAGCGCGAAATGGCCGGCAGCCCACTCCCCGGAGGAGAGGAATCTGCCAAAAGATTGCCGTTTCGCACCCCTTAAGACGTGTTGGCACACAACAGCAAAAGGGAGTAGCAATGCAATCTGTTCTCCGCTGGCTGTGGCTCGTGACCTTGAGCGCCTTGCTTGTTGCCTGTTCCACTCCGAACCAGACAACGGCCAGTCACAAATCCACCCCTGGGTATAAATCTGCCCGCACCACGGTCCCGGTGACCAAGGGCGGCGGCTACTACAAGGATGACGGTCCTGGCGACCGCCGTCTGCCTGCCGATCCGGATGCGATTCCGGATGCTGTCCCGGTGGATGAGCCCCTGCTCACCTCAGCCAATCGCCCGTACACCATTCAGGGTCAGACCTACGTGCCAGAAAGCAATCAGTCCCGCTATCAGGCACGCGGCAAGGCCTCGTGGTACGGCAAGAAGTTCCATGGTCGGCGCACCGCGTCGGGCGAAGCGTACGATATGTACGAAATGACCGCCGCCCACCCGACCCTGCCCATCCCCAGCTACGCCAAGGTGACCAATGTCAGCAATGGCAAGTCGGTGGTGGTGCGGATCAACGACCGTGGCCCGTTCCAGCGCACCCGGCTGATTGATCTGTCGTATGCCGCTGCCTACAAGCTCGGTTACGCCAATGTCGGCCATGCCGAAGTGGTGGTGGAGCGGGTGCGCCCTGGCGATGTTGATGTAGACAGCAGCCCGGTGCGGCTGGCCAATATCACCCCACGCGATGACGCCGTGCGGGTGATGAACGCCAGCCTGACCGCGCCGATGTCCGGCATTGCCGATGTGGCCCGCGTGCCGCAGCCGGCCAGTGCCGACGGCAGCGGCGTGTGGCTGCAGCTGGGCGCGTTTGGCACACCGGGCAATGCCGAGGCGTTCCGCCAACGCATGCAGTCGCTGGCCAGCAGCAACGACGTGGAAGGCCGGCTGGAGCTGGTTAACCGCGACGGGCTGTACAAAGTGCGTATCGGCCCGTTTGTCACCGTGTCCCGCGCGCGTGAAGTGGCAGAACGCCTGAACGTGCAAACGGTGGTGATGCGCTAAGTTTGCTCCGGCGCTGGCCCACCCACAAAAAACCCCCGTCCGGATCACCGGCGGGGGTTTTTTGTGGGTGCCTGGGCCTTGCTGGGTGTTACGGCAGTTTGCGCACCGGTGGCTTGGCAATCAGCGCTTCCAGCGCCGCCACCATGTCTGGCGCGCCTTCAATCGGCTCATGACGCTGGCCCTGGGTGACCATCATGCTCAGCACCGCCACCGTATCGGTGGCCAGCTCCAGCACTGCCTGCGGTGACAGCGGACGGGTCAGCGCCGAGGCCAGTGCTGCGGCCAGATTGGCCATGTCCGGCACACCGGCGTCTCTGGCGTTCCGGCCCAGCTCATCCGCCGCCGACACAAAACCGGGGCCAATGCCCTGGCTGCGGGCGTTGCGGCATTCCTGCACCATGCGCTGCACCAGCCCCTGCGCCACCACCAGGAAGGCGGCCAGGTCAATCGCCGGAATCGGTGCCGCCGGGGCGTCGGCTTCCATCGAGGCAAAAAACGCTGCCAGTTGGGTTGGGCCAAGCGGCACCACATCCGGCGCGGGCGGCGCTGGGGTTTCTGCCGGCACTTCTTCTACCGGTTCAATCTTTTCCAGCAGGGCTTCCAGCGTACCGGCGCGCAGCAGCGGAATATCGCTGACTGCAATGCTGTTGCTGAAGGTTGGCGCGGGTGCGGCGGCAGGGCTTTCTGCCGGGGCAGCGGGCGCGGTGTCTGGCATTTCCGGTTCGGCCAGGGCTTCGGCCACGGTGGGGAAGCTGCCACTGCTGCTGTTGCCGCCCAGCATCTGGCGCAGATGCGGGATGTCTTCCAGGGTAATGCTGCGCAATGGCGTGCGTTCGCTGGCCGGAATGGCATCAGCGGCCACCTCGGAAGCAGTCTCCGAGGCGGCTGCTTCGGCAGCCAGCGCTTCGGCCACGGTTTCCAGCGGCGCACTCAGGGCGTCGGCCTGGCTGTCTGTTGTCTCATCAGCCCCGTCATCGTCGGCAGCCTGCGTGGCTGGCTCGGGCGCGGGTTCCTGCTCGGGCGCGCGGCCCAGTTCCGGCAGTTCGGCAAAGCCGGGCAGCGCGGCTGTTTCTTCATCGGCAGGCCAGTGGGTCAGCACTTCGGCTGCCGCTTCCGGTTCGGCTTCCAGGTCGGTTGCTGGTGTCGGGCTGGCCAGCGGCGCTTCCTTGGCCAGACGCGACAGCTCGGCCAGCGGCGGCTGGGTCCAGTCGTCGTCGTCCTCGGTCACGGTCTGCGCCACAGCGGGCGACGGCGGGTCAATCACCTGCACCGAATCCAGTTCGGCCAGTGCGGCAGCATCGTCGCTGGCGTCGAGTACGGCGGGAAGGGGAGGGTCTTCTTCTGCCTCCGCATCCGCATCGGTGGCCAGGGGGGCGGGCACATCGGTTTCGACCGGCGCTTCAGCGGTGTCCAGCAGTGCCGGGTCAAGCGGCACGCTGCCATCGGCCAGCGCCAGGGCTTCTGGCACGGGCGATTCATCCCGTGTGCTGACCTGCTCGGTGGCGGGCGGCGTGTCTTCTGCTGGCGGGAGATCTTCTTCCGGCCAGACGGGTGCATCTTCCAGCACATCGCTCAGGCTCAGTGCCGGGATATCCAGCGGAGCCACTTCGGCTTCCACGCCCAGTTCCAGCATCAGTTCGGCCAGCGGCTGGTCAAGGCTGGCGGGCTCGCCAGGCAGATCGTCGGCATCGGCAGCCAGCGTGGGTAGGTCCAGCGTCAGCGCCACGTCAGTGGCGTCCGGGTCAGCGATTTCAGGGGCTTCAAGCGTCTCGGTGTCATCCGGTTCGGCCTGTGGTGCAGTGTCCTGTTCAAGCTCGCTCAGTTCAGGCACGGCGTCTGCCTGCACCACCGTGTTGGTGTCTTCTGCTTCGGCTTCTTCGGTCAGCATCAGCGGCGGTGCATCCGCGTGTTGATCGGCCTGCGTGGTGTCGACAGGCGCAGCCTCTTCCATGCTGATGGGCGCGGGGGGTGGGCCGGCCAGCAGCTCACGGGTGCGGGCCTGCACGGCGGCGCGCTGGGTGGTGCTGGGCGTGGGCAGGCTGAGCAGCGCATCTCCCAGGGTTTCCAGCGCCTGGCTGACCGCCTCTGCCGCCCAGGCCGATGGCCCGGAAATTGGCAGGCTGTCGGCCTGGGCAATCAGTGCCTCCACCAGGGCGGGCAGGCCAGTGGCCGGCAGGTCGGCCAGACGCTGGGCCAGACGGCCCAGGCCACGGCGGAACATGCTGTAGTGCGCCGGGCTGCCTTGCACCATCGACCACCAGTTGCCTTCCAGCGACTGGGCCAGCATGGCCAGAATATCACTGTCGTGGCTGGCCGGGGGCGATGCGGCAGCCATCGGCGCGCGGTGTTCTTCTTCCAGCAGCGGCAAGGGCAGCTCAGCCGGTTCGGCCACGCTGAGGCTGGCGGCGGGCAAGGCTTGCGTGGGGGATGTCTGCGCTGGCGGGGCGTTTTCGATGCTGGCCGCCGGCTCAATCGTGGTGGGGGTCTGAGGCTCGTCGTGCAGTGCGTCCAGCAGCGGCGGTGCGGCCAGATCCAGGTCCAGATCCAGCAGGGCGGCGGGTGCCGCCACCGGCTCCTCGCCGGTGTCAGCCTGGGCTTGAGCGGCCTGAGCGGGCTGTTCCGCCGCGTTGTCGTGGAGGGACGGTTCTTCCAGCGCGTCCAGCACCGGCAGCGGGTCGAGCAAGTCATCGTCAGCCTGGGCGTGCCCAGCTGCTGCGGCGTCGTGTTCATCCAGCGCTGAGGGTACGTCGGCCAGTGCGGCGGCGCTGGTGCTGAAGGCAAAGTCCAGTGCGTCGTCGGTCTGGTCTGCGGCGTCCAGCGCCAATTCGGCCATCAGGGCGTCGTCAAAATCGACGGCGTGTGTGTCAGCCAGGCTTTCTGGTGCGGTCACGGTCAGATCGTGGGCGGATTCGGTCTCCGTCAGCGGGTCGTCCAGATCTTGTGATGGCTCCGCACTGGCGTCAGCGGCCAGCGCCTCGGCAACCGGTGGCGGCTCAGCGGCCATGTCCTGCAGTGCCTCGGCCAGAATGTCGTCGTGGTCGAGGGTCAGCACTTCCCGTTCAACCGGGGCGGCGGGCTCGGCGCTTGGCGGGTCGAGCATCAGCATGTCGTCAAGGTCAAACGCCAGCGTGGCCGGGGCGTCATCTGCCGCCTTGGCCGGTACGTCATTGGCCGCAGGGGGGTCAACCGTCAGCCATTCATCCAGCGTCAGTGCCTGCGCATGATCGTCAGCCGCCGTCACGGCGGGCTCGATGGCTGGTGCCGCCAGGGCGTCACTCACTTGGCTCTCAGTGTCCGACGCGTCCAGCATCAGCATGTCGTCGAGGTCAAACGCCAGTGTTGCCGGTGTGTCAGCCGGTGACGCAAGCGTGTCGATCACTGGTGCATCCCGCATCGGCAATTCAGCGGTAAGCGAGGGCAGCAGATCATCCAGCGCCAGGGCGCTGTCATCGGCAAGCGGGGGCACGCTGGTGGCTGGGGCTGGCTGGCTGGCTTGTGCGGGTGTTTCCGCCGGGGCGACAGCTGGCTCAGCCAGCATCAGCATCTCGTCAAGGTCAAATTCCAGCGCCGCTTGCATTTCTGCTGCCGGGTGGTCCGCGTGATCGTGATCGTTGGGCGTGGCATCTACCAGCGGGGCATCCAGCACCGGCAATTCAGGTGCCGATTCAGCGCTCAACCATGTTTCTGGTGCCGGTTCCTGTTCTTCAGCACGGTCGGCGGCGTCGGCCTGTTCGGACGCCACAGCTGGCTGATCCAGCATCAACATATCGTCAAGGTCAAATGCCTGCGGGACGGTGGGGCTGGCCGGTTCAGACGCGGGGGCGTCTTCCAGCAGGGGCGGCAGGGCCAGGACGTCCTCAAGCAGGCGCTGCATTGGCGTGGCATGGTCGGCGGTGGGTTCACTCTCTGCCAGTGCCACTGGCGTGGCGGCGGGGGCTTCATCGGCCAGTGCAACTGGCGGGTCGAGCATCAACAGCTCGTCCAGGTCAAATGCCAGTGCAGCCTCAGCATCGGCTGGGGCGCTGTCTGGTGTGGGGGGCTCCGCTGCAGCGGCCAGCATGTCGTTGAATGCCTGGGCCAGTTCGTCATCGTCGGCCACGGCGGTCAGCGCCGGCGCATCGGGAAGGGCGGTCAGCACGGGAGCGTCGCTGGCGTCCAGCATCGGCGCCAAGGCCGGCTGCGCGCTTTCCTGCTGGCGATTGTCCGCGTCATCTGTGTCCAGCGGCTGGGCCAGGGTGGGCGGCAGGCTGGCGGGGGCACTGGCGTTGTTGTCCAGTTCGGCAATCAGCAGGTCGTCAAAGGCAAAGTCCAGCGGTTCGTCGCCATCCACGGCAGGCAAGCTGTTCTCGATCCCGGCATCCAGCGGAAGGTCGTCTGCCATCGGCTCCAGCATGGGCACGGTATCCACCGGCATGGCGCGGTCGCGTTCGGCGCTGGCCAGCAGGGCGTGGACAAAGGCGTCGAGGTCGGCGTTTTCCAGGGCCACCTCGGGCAGGCTGGTGTCAGCGGCAGCCTGTGGGATGGCGGCGGTTTCCAGCAGGGCGGGCGGCTCGGCCAGGGCGGGCGCAAAGGCGTCAACCGCCGGTTCCGGCGCGGCGTTGTCCCACTGCTGTTCGGCAGGGGTGGGCGCGGCGGACAGAATCGGCGGCGTGTCTGGCGCGGCAGGCGCGGGCGCAGCAGTGACCGGCGTTTCCGTCACTGGGGGCGGGGCCGTCGGGCGCGGTTTGGCCCCCTTGCGGCGGAAAATCCGGGCAAAGGCGTCCTCTTCGCGCTGCTGCAGCGCAAGAAGATCCACCTCGGGCGGATTCACCGGCGAGTGGGCCGGCAAACCCGCTGGCGGGGTCAGTTCGGTCAGTTCAATATCCACATCCAGGGTCACTGGTTGCGAGCGGGCAGCAGAAGGCAGGGAAGAGGTCGTCATGACGGGGCGCGGCGCTTCGGGATGACATGGCAAAAGCCGATGCGCCATGATACTGAATTGCGCCCGGTTACGGTAGCGGCAATGCTTGGCGCATGCTGCGCTGCGGGCAAACCGGAGCCAGTTTGCCCGTCATTGGCAGGGCCGGATGGCGGAATTTACGCCGGGGCGGATGTGCTGCCGTCGGCGGCGGCGTCGTCGGCATCCGCGTCGGCGGCGGCCATCAGGGCGGCCAGATGGGCGTCTTCGGCGTCAAACCAGGTTTTGACGATGTCTTCCACGGTGTCCATGCCTTGTTTTTTCAGGCTAGAGAACAGCTGGACGCTGACATTGCTCCACTGGGCCAGCTCGGCCTTGACGTTGCGCAGGGTCTGGGTTTGCTCCTGGCGCGACAGCTTGTCGGCCTTGGACAGCAGGATATGCACCGGGCGACCGGTTGGCGCAATGTAGTTGAGCATGCGCAGGTCGAGGTCTTTCAGCGGATGGCGGGCATCCATGATCAGCAACAGGCCAATCAGCGACTGGCGTTCGCCCAAGTAGCGGCCCAGCAGCTCCACCCAATGGGCGCGCACCGCTTCGGGCACATTGGCAAACCCATAACCGGGCAAGTCCACCAGAAAACGTTCCTGGCCCAGGTCAAAAAAGTTGATGTGCTGGGTGCGGCCAGGGGTTTTCGACACATAGGCCAGCCGGGTGCGGTTGGCCAGGGTGTTGATGGCGCTGGACTTGCCTGCGTTGGAACGCCCCACAAAGGCCACCTCGGCACGGGTGTCCGGGAGGTCTTTCAGGTGGTTGACGGTGGTGAAAAAAGCAGCATTCTGAAACAACGACATAAGCGCGATCCGTGCCGGCCCACTGGGCCGAGTGGCAAATAAAGGCTATTGTCCGGGTGCGCCGGGCGGGAAGCCAGCGGTTTTTTTGCACCGGCGTGGTGCAGTGCACGATTTCTGCGGGCGACAGACTGCGTATTTCCCCGCAAAACCCTGCTCGGGCCAGTGGTAACAGCAAATCCCTTTGGTATAGAATAGTAAGGTTAAAAATTCTACTCATCTGACCGCAATTTTAGGGTTGCTGGCACAGTCCGTCATTTCGTGGTTCCGGCGGGCCATGCTGGTGGCGCTGAGCAAAATCTCAAGGAGTTCTCATGAAGGTTACCAAGCTGCTGGCTGTGGCCGGCCTCGCGACGGCAGGGTTTGCATTTGCCAATTCGCCGGCTGCTCCGACTGCCAAGGCCGACCCGGTTAAAGGCAAGGCCCTGGCCGAGCAAGTGTGCGCCGCCTGTCACGGCGCGGATGGCAACAGCGTTGCCGCCGCCAATCCGTCGCTGGCCGGCCAGCACGCCGACTACATCGTCAAGCAACTGACCGAATTCAAGTCCGGCGCCCGTAAAAACCCGATCATGATGGGCATGGCCGCACCGCTGTCGCCGGAAGACATGAAAAACGTCGGGGCGTATTTCTCCGAGCAAAAGATCAAGCCGCGCGATGCCGCCGACAAGACCCTGCTGGTTGAAGGCAAGAAAATCTACAAGGGTGGCGTGGCCAACACCAAGATTCCGGCATGTATGGCCTGCCACGGCCCCAACGGTGCCGGCCTGCCGGTGCAGTATCCGCGTCTGGGTGGCCAGCACGCGGGCTATATCAGCGCCCAGATGAACGCTTTCCGCAGCGGCGAACGTGCCAACAACACGGTGATGCGCGACATCGCCCTGAAAATGAACGACGCCCAGATCAAGGCCGTGTCGGAATACATTTCCGGTCTGCGTTGATCGACGCAACTTCTGTCCCCCGCTCTGGTCATAGCCGCGCTGGCTGAGCCGGGGACACGGGAAGCTTCCCGTCAACGGCCCGCAGGCACTTCTGGTGCAGGCGGGCCGTTTGACTGTCTGCCCCCCGGCAGACAGCGGCTGTGCGATACTGCCAGCCCCTTGCCACCGGGCCTTGCTGGCCGGATGGCGCACCAAACCCTTTCGCCGCGCCGTGGCGAACCTTACTGTGATCTGAATTGTTTATGCGCACGCCTTCCCGCCAGGGCAGCCTGGCTGCCAGCCTGTTCGAGCTGTTCAGCTCGATGCGTTTTGCCATCAGCCTGCTGACCCTGCTGTCGATTGCCTCAGTGGTGGGCACGGTGCTGCGGCAAAACGAGCCCTACCCCAATTATGTGGTCGAATTTGGCCAGTTCTGGTTTACCGCGTTTGAGTGGCTGGGGCTGTTTGATGTGTACCATTCCGCCTGGTTTCTGACCATTCTGGCTTTTCTGGTGCTGTCCACCAGCCTGTGCATCTGGCGCAATACGCCGGGCTTTATCAAGGACATGAAAGGCTTTCGGGAAAAAGCCAGCGACAGCTCGCTGGCGGCCATGTCGCACAGCGAGCTGCTGGACGCGGCGACGCTGCCTGCCGAACAGGCCGGGGCCTATCTGCGCCAGCAGGGGTTTCAGGTGCGTCAGGTGCCGCGCGAAGATGGCGTGCTGGTGGCCGCCAAAAAAGGCGCGGCCAACAAGCTGGGCTATTTTCTGGCGCACATCGCCATGGTGGTGATCTGCCTGGGTGGCCTGCTGGATGGCAACCTGCCGCTGAAAGTGGGGGAGCTGCTGGGTAAGGTGGTGCCGGAAACCCGGGATATCCCGCAAAGCCAGATTCCGCCGCAAAGCCGTTTGTCCACCGACAACCTGTCGTTTCGCGGCAATGTCACCATTCCGGAAAACAGCAGCGCCGATGTGGTGTTCCTCAATGCCGGCAAGGGCTATCTGGTGCAGGATTTGCCGTTTGCCGTCACCCTGAAAAAATTCCACGTTGATTACTACAGTACCGGCATGCCCAAGCTGTTTGCCAGCGATCTGGTGGTGACCGACAAGCAGACCGGCAAGGAAACTGTGGCCACGGTCAAGGTGAATCACCCGCTGATTGTCGATGGCGTGGCGATTTATCAGGCCAGCTTTGGCGACGGTGGCTCACCGTTGCGCTTCAAGGCGTGGAACTGGGAGCAGCCGCAAGCCGACCCCTTGCCGCTGGACGGCAAATCCATGGGCAGCCAGCCCTTGCTGGTCAACGGCAAGCGCTACCAGCTGGAGTTTGGCGAACTGCGCGTGTTCAATATCGAGAATCTGGGCAAGAACGCGGTAATGGGGGTCAATCAGACCTTCCAGGAAGTGATGCAGAACGCCAGTCAGGTGAAGCACGACAAACAGCTGAAAAACCTCGGCCCGTCGATCACCTACAAGCTGCGCGACAGCCAGGGCCAGGCGCGTGAGTTCCATTCGTACATGGCCCCCATGCTGCAGGATGGCCAGTCCTATCTGGTGACCGGGGTACGCAGTGAAGTGGCCGAGCCCTTTGCCTACCTGCGCCTGCCGCTGGACGAACAGGGCAGCATCCACAGCTTCATGCGCTTGCGCACCGCGCTGCTGGACAGTGGCATCCAGCGCGAAGTGGCGCGGCGGGTGGCCGAGCAGGCGCTGGCCGGCCAGGCCATTGGCCGCGACATGCGCGAGCCGTTTGAACAGAGCGTGCGCTGGGTACTCGACCGCTTTGGCCAGGGGGGCTTTGCCGCGCTGGAAAAATTCATGGACGAACGGGTACCCAAGGACAAGCGTCAGGAAGTGGCGCAAACCTATGTGAAAATTGTCCAGGGTGCCGTGGTGGAAGTGGACGCACTGGCCCGCGCCAAAGCGGGTTTGCCACGCCAGGCCATGACCGAACGCCATTACCGCTTCCTGCTGGATAGCCTGGTGGCCACCAGCGCCACGTTTGACTATGGCTCGCCGCTGTTCCTGCAACTGGACGGTTTTGACGAGGTCAAAGCCAGCGGGCTGCAGATCACCCGCTCGCCAGGTAAGACTATTGTCTATCTTGGCTCAATGCTGTTGGTTCTGGGTATCATCTGCATGTTTTATATTCGTGAGCTGCGAATCTGGGTGCTGATCAAACCCGATCAGGTTCGGGTGGCCATGGCGTCCAACCGCAAAACCAGCGATCTGGACCGGGACTTTACCCACCACCGCAACGCGCTCCAACAACTGGCAAGAGGTGAATGATGGAACTGGTTCAGATGCAGGCACCGGGGTTTTCCCTGCGTCAGCTTGACTGGCGGGATTGGGGCTACGCGCTGCTGATTCTGGTGGCTGCCGGGGTGGCCTACTCGCGTTATGGTCATGCCATGGATGGCTACGAACAGGCCATTCTGGCTGGCTCGGTGGTCGGCCTGACCGCGCTGGGCTGGTTCTGGAAAAGCTGGCAATGGTATTTCCCCGCCGCTGGCCTGCTGGCCCTGGCTGGCATCAACCTGTACGACGGCGACCTGGCACGCGGCCAGACCAGCTTTGGCCTGAAGTTTCTGCTCAGCAGCCAGTCGGCCATCATGTGGATGTGCTTCCTGTTTTTTCTGGCCACGGTGGTGTACTGGCTGGGCCTGCTGCGTCGTTCCGGCTTTTTGACCAGGGTGGGCAGCGGCCTGACCTGGGCTGCCGCGCTCTTGGGGCTGGCCGGGCTGTGCGTGCGCTGGTTTGAAAGCTATCTGATTGGCCCGGACGTTGGCCATATTCCGGTGTCCAATCTGTACGAAGTATTTGTGCTGTTCTGTCTGATCACCGCGCTGATGTATCTGTACTACGAAGGCCGCTACGCCACCCGGCAAATGGGCGCGTTTGTGCTGCTGGTGATCTCGGCGGCGGTGGTTTTCATCCTGTGGTACACCTTCGACCGTCAGGCGCATGAAATCCAGCCGCTGATTCCGGCGCTGCAGTCGTGGTGGATGAAAATCCACGTGCCGGCCAACTTTGTCGGCTATGGTGCCTTTGCCCTGTCGGCCATGCTGGGGGTGGCTCAGTTGCTGTCGATGCGTGGCATCCTCACCAGCAAGCTGCCCAAGCCGGAAGTGATTGAAGAAGTGATGTACAAAGCCATTGCCATTGGCTTTCTGTTTTTCACCATCGCCACCGTACTGGGTGCGATGTGGGCGGCAGATGCCTGGGGGGGCTACTGGAGCTGGGATCCAAAAGAAACCTGGGCGCTGATTGTCTGGCTGAATTACGCCGCCTGGCTGCATGTGCGCCTGGTCAAGGGTTGGCGCGGTGCGGTGCTGGCCTGGTGGGCGATTATTGGCCTGTTTGTCACCGCCTTTGCCTTTGTCGGGGTGAATATGTTCCTCACCGGGCTGCACTCCTACGGCACGCTGTAAGCACACGAATCAGGCTGGTGAAAAAAAATTGTAAAAATTTCTTGTGTTTTGGCGCAAACAGCGCTTTACTGGTAACAGGGTGGTAGCAAATCACTGCCCTGCGACTCAGGTGCTGAAATCGCTTGCCTCGCGTGTGTATTGCCGGTGGTCTGATCGGCGGGTTTCAATCGGGCAACTGCCCTCCCCGCCTCACCTGCGCCCTCCAGGCGCGTAGACCAAATACCGGCCGGAGCTGCGTCATTGTGCAGCGCGTCGCCAACCCGGTACCTGCCTGTATGTGTACGGTACTTCTTCAGTTGTGTATCACTTGAAGTTCACGAGTTGTTTTTACGTCATGCTCCGCCCCGAGGCCGCCCTGTGCGGCCTCGTTCCATTTCTGGCTTTTCCCGGCTTCTCCTGCGCACCCAACAGTTTATAATTTGGCTAACCTTTCTCCAGGAGCCCGCCATGACCGACCCTCGACCCATTCGCCGCAACCCCGACGTGCTGACCGACACCCTGGCGGTAGCCGGCAAGCAGGTGATTGATGTCGGCTGCGGCAATGGCCATCTGGTGCGCCATCTGGCCCGCCATGGCGCGCAGGTGCTGGGTGTGGAGTGCAGCCCGCAACAACTGGCCAGCGCCTGGGCCGCCAGCCCGGTAGCAGCAGAAAAAATTGTTGAAGGCGTGGGTCAGGCGCTGCCGGCAGACGACGCCAGCGCCGATATCGTGGTGTTTTTCAACTCCCTGCACCATATTCCCGGCGAGCTGATGCACGCCGCGCTGGATGAAGCCTGTCGGGTGTTGCGCCCGGATGGGCAGGTTTATGTGGCCGAACCGCTGGCCGAGGGCGAGTTTTTTGCCTTGTGCCGCGCGGTGGACGACGAAACCCACGTCCGCGCCGCTGCCCAGGCCGCCGTGCTGGGCCATTCCGGCCTGGTGTTGCAGCGCAGTTTTGACTACCGCCACCCGGTATTGCTGGCCGACTTTGCCGCGTTTCGCGCCAAGCTGGTGTCAGCCAACCAGGAACGCGCCACCCGCTTTGCCGCCCATGAAGACGCCCTGAGCGCCCTGTTTGCCCAATCGGGCCAGGCCAGCGCCGAAGGTCGGGCGTTTTTGCAGCCCATGCGTGTGCATGTGCTCGGACGGCGCTGAGCCACCAGCGGGTCCTGCGCGTCTTCGCCGGGCGGTCGCGCCTCTGGCACATTCCACCCGCCCCCGGCAGGACGATCTGGCATTATTGTCGCCAAAACCCCCGCTCACGGCGCATAAGCAATTGCCCGTTGCCCCGGTTTGGGGGATGATTACTGTTCATTGTCGATTCACTGCACTGTCATGGTGCGGCAATGCGTTCCATGCCCCGGCGGCGGCAACCCGTGTCGTCGCCTACACCCTCTACAGGATGCTGTTTTGCCATGTTTGAACATGTAGATGCCTACGCCGGCGACCCGATTCTGACCCTGGTCGAAACCTTCAACAAAGACGCCCGTGAAACCAAGGTGAACCTGGGCATCGGCCTCTACTACGACGAAGCTGGCCGGATTCCGCTGCTGGAATCGGTGCGCCAGGCCGAAGCGGCCCGCGCCGCCCAGCCGACCGCCCGTCCGTACCAGCCGATGGAAGGTGCCGCCAACTATCGTCAGGCCGTGCAACACCTGCTGTTTGGTGCCGAACATCCGGCAGTGACCGAAGGCCGCATTGCCACCATCCAGACCATCGGTGGCTCTGGTGCGATCAAGATCGGTGCCGACCTGCTCAAGCGCTACTTCCCGGCCAGCGAAGTGTGGGTCAGCAGCCCCACCTGGGATAACCACCGCTCGATGTTCGAAGGCGCTGGCTTCAAGGTGCACGACTACCCGTACTACGACGCCAGCACCGGCGGCGTGAACTTTGCCGCCATGCTCGACACGCTGCAGTCGCTGCCGGCACAAAGCATCGTGCTGCTGCACCCGTGCTGCCACAACCCCACCGGTGTAGACCTGACCCAGGCACAATGGCTGGAAGTCATCGCCGTGGCCAAGGCCAAGCAACTGATTCCGTTCATGGATATCGCCTACCAGGGTTTTGGCGATGGCCTGAACGAAGATGCATTTGCCATTCGCGCCATGACCGAAGCCGGCGTCAGCTTCCTGCTGAGCAACTCGTTCTCCAAGAACCTGTCGCTGTACGGCGAGCGCTGTGGCGGCCTGTCGATCATCTGCCAGAACGCCGAAGAAGCCAGCCGCGTGCTGGGCCAGATGAAGTTCACCGTGCGCCGCAACTACTCCAGCCCGCCCACCCATGGCGGCCAGGTGACCGCTGCGGTGATGAACACGCCGGAACTGCGCGCCACCTGGGAAGGCGAAGTGGCCGAAATGCGCGAGCGCATCAAGGCCATGCGCCAGAAGCTGTTTGAAGTGCTGACCGCCAAGGTGCCGGGCCGCGACTTCAGCTACTTCGTCAAGCAACGTGGCATGTTCAGCTACACCGGCCTGTCCCCGGAACAAGTGGACCGCCTGCGTGAAGAGTTTGCCGTGTATCTGGTGCGCTCCGGCCGCATGTGCGTGGCCGGCCTGAACACCCGCAACGTGGAATACGTGGCCGACGCCATGGCTGCGGTGCTGAAGGGCTGATTTTGCCCCAGGGCCAGCCTTGGCTGGCGAGCATGAAAAACCCCCGCTGGCGACAGCGGGGGTTTTTGTTATGGATGCACATTGCAATATCACACTAAGCGTGATACATTTTTTAGAATATCAAGCACATTTGTGCCGCTTCACGGCGAGTAAGACAGCAACCAGCTTTCCTGACTTGAATCAAAAACGCCAAAGACCCGCTACGTAGATACAATAGTAAATCTATAAATTCATATATTAAAAAATAATGAAAAATTCAAAATTTACGCTTGGAGAAATGTATGCGAGTTTTCAAGAATGCGGCTTTTGCCCGTCTGGCGGAGAAATACCACCTTTCTGATCAAACCCTGTGGGAGGCTGTTACTGGCATAGCACAAGGCCAGATTGACGCCAACCTAGGAGGCGGCGTCATCAAGCAACGGCTTGCCCGCCCAGGCGCCGGCAAGTCCACCGGCTATCGCAGCATTGTGCTCTTGCGCCAAGGAGACAAAGCTTTCTTTGTGCATGTTTTTCCCAAAAGTGCGCAAAGCAATCTCCCTGCGGATGAAGTTACCCAATTCAAAAAACTGGCCAAGCTTGTGTTGGCGTTGACTGACGTCCAGTTGCAAGCACTTATCACCGACGGCTCCTTTATCGAGGTCAGACAAGATGCCCAAGAAATACCGTAGCGATGCGCTGGCGGCTATCCATGAAACCATAGAGGCCTTGTACGAAGTCGGCGCGGTCGATAAGCAAACCCTGCGTGAATTCGACGCTGCCTGCCTGACGCCAATCCAGGTGCTGACCCCAGAAGAAATCAAGGCGCTGCGCTTGCGCGAGCACCTTTCCCAGCCGGTGTTCGCCCGCTATTTGAATGTGTCGCGCAACCTGGTGTCCGACTGGGAGCGCGGCGTCAAAAAGCCTGGCGGCCCAGCCTTGCGCTTGTTGACCATCGTACAAAAAAAAGGGGTGATGGCCATCGCCTGATCACCCCTCCCACCCTCAATGCCGCGAAAACAAATCCCGCAATTTGCATAGCGTGGTAGTGATATCAAAACGCAGGTCGGGCAGCGCCGCGCTCGCGCATGTGGCGGATAAAGCCCTCGCCGGCGCTGCCGGCCACCACCAGATCCACGCTCCAGCGGGTGTGGCGCATCGTCCTTGAAGTGATGCATCACCTGTTCCGGGGCCAGCTTGATCAGGGTGGGGGCGGCGGGCAACAGCTCCTGCGGACGATAGCCGTGCAGCATATACAGCAGCCAGTGGCGCGCCTTGCCGGCGTGGCCGGCGACTCGGGTGTAGTTGTCGGTGGCAATGGCGATTTTCATGGTCGATCACGGTATTGAACAAAAATTCGGCGGCGCGGGGTTTGGCGCGCGGCGCGGCAAGGTAGGGCGCGCGGCTGACCAGCAGGCCCACGCCCGCGCCGGCATAGGCAGCAGCGTTAGTGGGTGAAAAATGGGTTATCGGTGATGTCGTGCAGCTAACAAAGCGGGGCGTCGCACGCCGTGCTAAAAGTACGATCACAGACAGTACAAGCAGCACGACAGGGTCAGGCAACAACGCCAGGGGGTTTGGCTAGGGATGCTCTGATAGATTCGGAAAAATCGTTTTTTCCAAAAATAAAACCTATTAAAATCAACGCACTGGATACTCACTTTCGCAGACACCGTGAACAATCTCACTTGACAAGCGCAAGATCAGGGTCAAAAGCGTGACCGGACTTCAGTACGCCAAACATCCAATGAATCATTTTGCGCATCACCGCTCCGATCACCACCTTGCCGCTCTTGCCACTGGCTGTGAGACGTTCGGCAAGCGCTTTGGCTGCTGTGTTGCAGCGAATTACACTCATTGCCGGATATAGGGAATGACGATTTTTTCAGCGTACCCCTAGCTGGCCCTGGCAGCACCAAATGCCAGAATTTCGGCCACATAGTCGGCAAATCCGGCAAAGGTATGCCCGCCGGTTGACGTAACCGTCTGCCGGCATCCGGCGTAGTGCGCCACCATCTCGTTGCAGTCCAGCACCTCGTCGTCCTGCGCCGCCAGCAGCCAAAAGCGCGCCGGATCCGGCGCGCTGACCCGATAGCGTTCCAGCTGGCGAAAATATTCCGGCCGCACCAGCACCCGCTCGCCGGTCACATAGTGGGTTTGCCAGCCCGCGTAATGTTGCAAGGACTGATCGGGCCGCACTGCCGGGTTGATCACCACGGCAGGCGCGTTCCATTTTTCTGCCAGCCAGGTGGCGTAAAACCCGCCCAGCGAACTGCCAATCAGCAGCACCGGCTCGTCGATGCACTCCATCAACGCCGACTCTGCCGCATGGATGGCCGCGTCTGGCTCCACCGGCAGCTGCGGCGCATGAAACAGCCCAAGCTGTCCCTGGGCGGTTAACGCATCAGCCAGCGCCTGCGCCTTGGTGGTGGCCGGGCTGGACAGAAAGCCATGGAGATAGACAATGTGGGGAAGGTTCATGGTTGCGTCGTGCTCCCGTAAAGATGAAGACCAAGCGGTGAGCGCATCGTAGCATGATTGCCTCAAACAACCGCCACCACCCAAGTCGCAGGTCCGCACAAATCAGGTAGAATGACTGATTGTCCATTTCTGCCCGAGTCTTGCGATGATTCAAGTTGGCATCGTGATGGGGAGCAATAGCGACTGGGAAGTCATGCAGAACGCCGCGCGCGTGCTGAAAGACTTCGGCGTTGCTTTTGAAACCCGCGTTGTTTCTGCCCACCGTACCCCGGATTTGCTGTTCGAATACGCTGAAACCGCCGAAGCGCGCGGGCTGCAGGCGATTATCGCCGGCGCTGGCGGCGCGGCGCACCTGCCGGGCATGCTGGCCGCCAAAACGCACATTCCGGTGCTGGGCGTGCCAGTGCCGTCCAAATACCTGCGTGGCGAAGACTCGCTGCTGTCCATCGTGCAAATGCCCAAAGGCATTCCGGTGGCCACCTTTGCCATTGGCGAAGCCGGGGCGGCCAACGCCGCGCTGTTTGCCGTGGCCATGCTGGCCAACCAGCAGCCCGCGCTGGTTGCTGCGCTGAAGGCTTTCCGCCAGAAACAAGCCGATACCGTCCTGGCAATGACCTTGCCGGAGGTGGAATGATGAAGGCGATTCTGCCGCCAGCCATGCTCGGCATTCTCGGCGGCGGCCAGCTGGGCCGCATGTTCGTCACCGCCGCCAAGCGCATGGGCTACCGGGTGACCGTGCTCGACCCCGACGCGCAGGCACCGGCGGCAGAATTTGCCGACGTGCATCTGTGCGCCGCCTACAACGACGCCGACGCGCTGCACACCCTGGCAGCCAGTTGCGCCGCCATCACCACCGAATTCGAGAACGTCAACGCTGACGCCATGCGCAGCCTGGCCAAAACCACCCGCGTGTCGCCATCCGGCGATTGCGTGGCGATTGCCCAAGACCGCATTGCCGAAAAAGCCTGGGTGAACAAGGCCGGCCTGCCTACGGCACCGTATCTGGTGATCGAAAGCGTGGAAGACATTCAGGTTGAACTGGCGGCCTACCTGCCCGGCATCCTGAAAACCGCCCGGCTGGGCTACGATGGCAAGGGCCAGGTGCGGGTGAACCGCGCCGACGAAGCCCGCGCCGCCTACGCCAATCTGGGTGGCCAGGCCTGCGTGCTGGAAAAGCTGCTCGACCTGAAACTGGAAGTCTCGGCCATTGTCACCCGGGTATCGCCCGAGCAGATCAGCGTGTTCCCGGTAGCGGAAAACATCCACAAAAACGGCATTCTCGACGAATCCATCGTGCCGGCGCGCATCGCACCGGCGCTGGCCGCGCAAGCGCAGCAGATGGCCTGCCAGCTGGCCGAGGCGTTGAACTATGTGGGCGTGCTGGCGGTGGAGTTCTTTGTGCTGGCCGACGACAGCCTGGTGATCAACGAAATCGCCCCGCGTCCGCACAACTCCGGCCACTACACCATCGACGCCTGCGTGACCGACCAGTACCAGCAGCAAGTGCGCGCCATGTGCGGCCTGCTGCCGGGGCGCACCGAGCTGCTGTCGCCGGTGGTGATGGTCAACCTGCTGGGCGACGTGTGGCAGCCCAACGGCGGCGAACCCAACTGGGACGTGCTGATGGAAGCGCCCAACGCCCACTTGCACCTGTACGGCAAGAAACAGGCGCGCACCGGGCGCAAAATGGGGCATTACACCGTGCTGGCCAGCGAGGTGGATGCTGCGCTGGAACAGGCGCGGGCGTTGAAGGAAACGTTGTAAACCCGGAGCAGCACTTATACAATTACAGTATCCAGCCCTTGGCAGTACGCCTGCTTAACTTATCCAAGCAGCGCCGACCCCAGGGGCTTTTTGCTCGCGGGGTTGCCATGCCGACAGCCATTCTGATTGATGGATCGTTTTTCTTGAAACGCTATCGCCGGCTGGTGGAGCTTGGTAGCCAGGATGCACCGGCCACCGTGGCAGAGCAACTGATGAGCTGGGCGCTGGCGCATCTGAACTACCACGGCGACAAGCGCAATCTGTATCGCATCTTTTTTTACGATGCGCCTCCCTTGCAAAAACGTGTGCATCGGCCAATTTCACAGAAAAGCCTGGATTTTTCCAAAACGCCAGAAGCGCTGTTCCGGCTTGCTCTGTTTGACGAACTGCGCAAACGGCGCAAATTGGCACTCCGCCTGGGTGAACTGGCTGACCATGGCGGCTGGATGCTCAAGCAGGACATCCAAAAACAGCTCTTGCACGGAGAAATTTCCCGCGATCAACTGCTTGATGAACACTTTTCCTATCACGTCACGCAAAAAGGTGTGGATATGAGAATTGGCCTGGATATTGCCGCTTTGGCATACAAGCAGCAGGCGGACCAGATCATCTTGATTGCAGGCGATTCCGACTTCGTTCCCGCCGCCAAACTTGCTCGGCGGGAAGGCATTGATTTTATTCTTGACCCCATGTGGCAACCGATTCCCGCAGCCTTGCACGAACATATAGACGGGCTGCGGAGCACTTGCCCAAAACGTGTACCGAGGCCCTCATGACCGGCATCACCACCACCCAACTGACCAGCCTGAAAAAAATCTATTCGGGCAAAGTGCGCGACCTGTACGAAATCGACGACCAGCGCATGCTGATGATCGCCACCGACCGCCTGTCGGCGTTCGACGTGATTCTGGACGAACCCATCCCGGAAAAAGGCAAGATTCTCACCGCCATTTCCAATTTCTGGTTCGACAAGCTCAAGGACGTGGTGCCCAACCACCTGACCGGCGAGCGTGCCGAAGATCTGGTGTCGGCAGCGGATTTGCCGCAAGTGGCAGGCCGTGGTGTGGTGGCCAAGCGGCTGAAACCGGTGGCGGTGGAAGCCATTGTGCGCGGCTACCTGGCCGGTTCGGGCTGGAAGGAATACCAGCAATCCGGCACGGTGTGCGGCATTACCCTGCCCGCTGGGCTGCAAGAAGCCAGCCAGCTGCCCGAGCCGATTTTCACCCCGTCCACCAAGGCGGCGGTGGGCGACCACGATGAAAACATCAGCTTTGCTCAGTGCGAAGCCATTGTCGGCAAGGAATTGGCCGCCCAGGTACGCGATACCGCCATTGCCTTGTACAAGGCCGCTGCGGAATACGCCGCCAGCCGTGGCATTATTATCTGCGATACCAAGTTTGAATTTGGCCTGGACACCGATGGTACGCTGACGCTGATGGACGAAGCGCTGACCCCGGACTCCAGCCGCTTCTGGCCGGCAGACAGCTACGTGGCCGGCAGCAACCCGCCGTCGTTTGACAAGCAGTTTGTGCGCGACTGGCTGGAAGCCTCCGGCTGGAACAAAACCCCGCCGGCCCCCGCCGTGCCGCTGGACGTGCGGGAAAAAACCGCCGCCAAGTACCGCGAAGCGCTGGATCGACTGACGGCCTGAGCCTGAGACGTCGCCAGAAGAAAAGCCGCCCCGGTGGGTTACCGGGGCGGCTTTTTTGTGGGGTAAAGACGCCTTGGCGCGAACCGCGCGCTCACCACAAAGCGCAGTACCCCCGCGCTTTACGCCGGCTTGCGCCGCAATGCCTGCCAATCCAGTGTGCCCGCCAGCGCACCGCCGACAATCAGCGCAATGGCGGCACCCGTGGCTGGGCCAAGCTGGCCGCGTCCGCTGGCCACCAGCAGCAAGGTGGACAAAAGCGGCGTGAGGTAGCTTAGCGCGCCAATCTGGCGGGGGTCGCCCAGTTTCAGCGCCTTGTCCCACAAAAAGAACGCCAGCCCCATCGGCCCAGCACCGAGCAGCAGCAGGGTGAGCCACTGGCTGGCGCTGGGGCTGACAGGTGCTTCCATCAGGGTGTGACACAGCAACGACAGCACACCAGACAGCAGGCAGAAGCCACCGATGGCGGCGGTGGGGAAGGGGCGTACCCGCTTGGTCAGCAGGGAATAGCTGGCCCACAGCAGCGCAGCCAGCACGGCGCTGCCGTAGCCGGGCAGGGCGGTCAGGTTAATGCTGAGCTGGCCGCCAGTGACCACCAGTGCCGCGCCGACAAAGCCCGCCAGTGCGCCCAGAATATGCCGGGCGCTGAGGTGATAGCCGGACAACAGCACGGGCGAGAGCAGCACAATCAGCAGCGGCCACAGGTAGTTGAGCAGATTGGCTTCCACTGCTGGCGCTAGGCGAAAGGCCAGAAACAGAAAGAAATGGTAGCCAAACAGGCCCGTCACCCCCAGCAGCAGGGTGGCCGGCGGCACCCGCCATTCGCGCCAGTGTTTCAGCGCGCACAGGCTGCCAATCATCAGGCTGACGCCCACGGTAAAAAAGGGCGGCAGGCTGGCAACGGCTGCGCCCAGCGTGGCCAGCGAGGCCCACAGCACAATGGCGGCCAGGGCGTACAGCAGGGGGTGTCGGGTCATGGGGGTCCATCCGGAAACAAATCGCGCAGACAAGACAACGCGCCCGGTCTGGTCGGGCGCGCTGCCAAAGGTCATGACCGTACCATACTCGGCGAGGGTTTCAAGTCTGGACAAAATGGCGTGGCGCAGGCATGTCCGGCAATGTCGCTTCGCCCAGCATTTCGCGCAGGGTGCGCTCGATCATCCGTGACATGGCGTCCAGCGGCAGGTCGTTGGCGGCGTGGCCAAATGGGTCTTCGATGTCGCTGAGCAGCGCTTCCTGGGCAAAAAAGGTGTACGACAAGAACGCGGTGACCAGCGGGGTCATCCAGCCCAGGCTGTCCACCAGGCCAAAAGGCAGCAGCAGGCAGTACAGTGCCACGGTGCGATACAGAATCACCGAATAGGCAAACGGAATCGGCGTGCTGGCAATCCGCTCGCAGCCGCCCAGCACCTGAGTCAGCCCGGACAGCGCGTCTTCCATTTTGGCGGCCAGAATGGGCTGCAGATGGCCGTGCTGGCGCTGCTGCTGCAGCCATTGCCCCAGCCAGAGCAGAATCAGCGCGGGTGGATAGTGTGCCTGCTGCAGCCGCGCCAGCAGGTCCGCCGGCAGCAAGGCGCGCAGCGGGTCGTCTACCGACTGCTGGCGCAACTGGCCGCGCAGGGCGTGGATAAAGCCTATCAGACCATAGACAAATGGCTGCGGATTGGCGGGCGCGTCCAGCAGGGTCAGCGCCTGGCGCGCCAGCGTGCGGCAATCGTTCAGCCCCTGCCCCCACAGCTTGCGCGCTTCCCAGTAGCGGTCGTAACTGGCGGTATTGCGAAACCCCAGGAAAATCGCCAGGGCAATGCCCACCAGGGTGAACGGCATCGGCGTCAGGGTGACTTTCCAGCCCAGTAGCACGCCATGGCTGAGCGTCACCGCCAGCGCCAGCAGGGTGATCAGCCCCAGCTGCGGCACAATGCGCGGCAACACCGAGCCATGCCAGGCAAACAGAATGCCCAGCCAATGCGGGCGAGGGCGCACAATCATGCCGGATGTCCAGCGGGTGGCCAGTTGAGCAGGGCAAAGTCGGCGGCGGTCAGCGTGCGCCACTGGCCTGGTGGCAGCTCGCCCAGGGTCAGTTCGGCCATGGCTTCACGGTGCAGTGCCTCCACCCGGTTGCCGGCTGCCGCCACCATGCGTTTCACCTGGTGGTATTTGCCTTCGCCAATGGTCAGCAGCAGGGTGTGCTCGTCGCGCCGGGCGCAGGCCAGCGCCGCCAGCGGCGCGGGTTCATCGTGCAATTGCACCCCGTTGCGCAAGGCGGTGAGCTGGGCGTCGTCCAGCGGGTGACGCACAGTCACGGCATAGGTTTTGGCCACATGCCGGCGTGGCGAGGTGAAATGGTGGATAAAGCGGCCATCGTCAGACAATAACAGCAGGCCGGTGGTGTCGGCGTCCAGCCGGCCCACTGGCTGCACACCGCGTTCGCGGTAGGGCGCGGGCAGCAGATTCAGCACCGGCACATGGTGTTGCGGGGCGCGTGAGCATTCGTAGCCGGCGGGTTTGTGCAGCAGCAGATACAGCTGGGCGCACACCGGCCAGGCCTGGCCGTCCACCCAGACCGTCAGCCCTTCAGGCTGGGCAATCGGGGTTTTCGGGTTCAGGCACACCCCATCGGCCAGTGCCACCCGCCCGGCTTCAATCAGCGCCCGGCAGCCCTTGCGGCTGCCAAACCCCTGGCTATGCAGTAGTCGTTCCAGTTCCATGGCCGGGAGGATAGCGCAGATGCGCGCGCGGGTCAGCAGGGCGCGCTGCGCACGGCCAGTGTGTCACCGGGACACGAGAGAAGGTCAGGCCGGCGTCAGCCAGTGGGCCAGGGCGCTGAGCCCTTCCGGCCATGGGCCAAAGCCGGCGTCGGTGTTGATGTGCCCGGCTTGCGGCAGCACCCGGCAGGCACTGCCCCAGTCTGCCGCCAGCTGTTGCGCCCGCGCTGCGCTGCAGTAGGGGTCGTTGTCGCTGGCGATGATCTGGCTGGCAAACGGCAGCGGCTGGCGTGGCAGTGGCGCAAAGCTGGCCACCGCATCCGGGGCATCGGCCCGTTCGGTATCTGCCGGGGCCACCAGCCAGGCCGCCGCCACCTTGCCGGTGTGGCCGGGCTGCGCTTGTGCCCAGTGCGCCACAGTGGCACAGCCCAGGCTATGCGCTACCAGCAGCACCGGCTGTTTGGCTGCCACAATCGCCGCATCCAGGGCGGCCACCCAGTCGGCCAGTTGCGGTGTCAGCCAGTCGCGCTGCATCACCCGCTGCCAGTCCGGCTGCTGCGCCTGCCACTGGCTTTGCCAGTGCTCAGGGCCAGAGTTTTGCCACCCCGGCACCACCAGGACGGTATACGGGGCAAACACAGTGGAGGGCATGAGGGATCTCCCGACAAACAAAGCCGTCAGCATGCCAGAACTGCGCCAGCGCCGGCGGAACTGTTGGCGCTATGCATAGTTGAATGTGTTTGCCGCAGACAGCACAACGGCCAGGCAAGCCTGGCCGGCGCGGGGGAGGGGCAGTACAGTGGCTTATTTCTTGCAGGTATTGATGCCCAGCATCGCATACGGCGGGCACCAGCCAATCACGCCGGTCAGCAGCGGCACCAGGCCGAGGAAAGCCCATGGGCTTTCCGGGCCAACAAACGCCAGACTGGTGATGATCAGGCCAACGATGATGCGCAGAATACGTTCGGTTTTGCCAATATTGCAGGTCATGGTCAAGCTCCTTGGGCGGGGTTCAGCTAACAATTCATATAAACATATAATAAATCGTGCTAAAAGGGAAGCCCGCTGACCATGCGTGCCCGACGCTTCAGTCGCCCATCGCCGCCAGCAGCTCGGCCTGATGCTCGGCGCTTAGCGCCTCGGTCAGCTCAAACAGGTCGCCGTCCATCACCTGATCCAGCTTGTAGAGCGTCAGGTTGATGCGATGGTCGGTGACCCGGCCTTGCGGAAAGTTATACGTGCGAATGCGCTCGGAGCGGTCGCCCGAGCCCACCAGGCTTTTGCGGGTGGCCGCCTCTTTGGCCTGGCGCTCGCGCAGCTGCACGTCCATGATCCGCGACGCCAGCACCGCCAGCGCGCGCGCCTTGTTCTTGTGCTGGCTGCGGTCGTCCTGGCATTCCACCACAATGCCCGATGGCAGGTGGGTGATGCGCACCGCGCTGTCGGTTTTATTGATGTGCTGGCCGCCCGCGCCAGAAGCGCGGAAGGTGTCGATGCGCAAGTCTGCCGGATTGATGTTCACCGCTTCCACCTCGTCGGCTTCCGGCATCACCGCCACGGTACACGCTGACGTATGGATGCGGCCCTGGGTTTCGGTGGCTGGCACCCGCTGCACGCGGTGGCCGCCGGACTCAAACTTCAGTTTGGAATAGGCCCCAAACCCCACCAGCCGGGCGATGATTTCCTTATAGCCGCCCAGGTCGGATTCGCTGGCCGAGACAATTTCCACCTGCCAGCGGTTGCGTTCGGCAAAGCGCGAGTACATGCGGAACAAATCGGCGGCAAACAGTGCCGATTCGTCGCCGCCCGTACCGGCACGCACTTCCAGAAAGATATTGCGCTCGTCGTTGGGGTCGCGCGGCAGCAAGAGCTTTTGCAGCCCCAGCTCCAGCACAACCAGCCGCTGCTTGCCGTCTTCCAGCTCGGCCTGCGCCAGTTCGCGCATGTCTGGGTCGGCCAGCAGTTCTTCGGCGCTGCGCATGTCGGCCTCGCACTGGCGGAAAGCCTGGTATTCCTCCACCACCGGGGTCAGTTCGGCATGTTCGCGGGTGAGCTTGCGAAACGACTCCATGTCGCGGGTGGCTTCTTCGGTGGACAGCAGGCGCGTCACTTCGTCGAGCCGGTCAACCAGCTGATCCAGTTTGCTGGCAATCGAGGCTTTCATCGTAGCGGTATTCTTTCACGGTAGCGCAGGCAGCCCGCGCGGGCAAACACAAGGCGGCGGATTCCGCTGGGCGGAAGTCAGCCGGTAATTTTAATACGTTATAAAAGCGCCGGGGATGATTTCGTCTGCGTCGGCCAGCGCGCCTCAATCCGGATGCAGGTTGTACAGCCGCGCCAGTGCGTCGGTCAGCTCGGCCTTGGCCTGGCCGTGGTGGCTGTTCAGCGCCTGCAGCGGCGGGTGCAGCAGTTTGTTGGTCAGCTGGCGGGACAAAAATTCCAGCACATCCTGCGGCGATTCACCTTTTTGCAGGCGTTTGGCGGCGGCTTCCAGCGCGTGGCGGCGAATCCGTTCGGCTTCAACTTGCAGCGCCCGGATCACCGGCACGGTGTCGCGGCCAGCCAGCCACTGAACAAATTCGCGGGTTTTTTCCTGAATGATACCTTCGGCGGTTTCTGCCGCAGCGCGGCGTTCTTCGCGGCCAGCGTCCACAATCGCGGCAATATCATCCACCGTATACAAGAACACATCGGCCAGTTCGGCCACTTCGGCTTCGATATCACGCGGCACGGCCAGGTCGAGCATGAAAATCGGCTTGTGGCGGCGGATTTTCAGCGCTTTTTCCACCGTGCCCTTGCCCAGAATCGGCACTGGCGACGCGGTGGAGGTGACCACCACATCGTGCAGCGGCAGCTGGCTGGCCAGGTCCTGCAGCACAATCGCCCGACCGCCAAACTGGCTGGCCAACCGCTCGCCGCGCTCCAGCGTGCGGTTGGCCACGGTGATGCCGGCGGGTTGATGGGCGGCAAAGTGGGTGGCCACCAGTTCAATCATCTCGCCCGCGCCAATCAGCAGCACATTCAGCTCACGAATGCTGGGAAAAATCTGCTCCGCCAGCTTGACCCCAGCCGCCGCCATCGATACCGAGTTGGCCCCGATGGCCGTCTGGCTGCGCACTGCCTTGGCAGTAGAAAAGGTTTTCTGGAACAAGGTATTGAGCAAGGTGCCCAGCGTGCCACAGGTTTCCGCCACCCGCACGGCGTCCTTGATCTGGCCGACAATCTGGGTTTCGCCCAGCACCATTGAATCCAGCCCGGACGCCACGCGAAACGCATGGCGGGCGGTGGCTTCGGCATCCAGCGCGTACAGATAAGGGCGCAGCGCCTCGACGTCCAGCCCGCGATTGCGCGCCAGCCAGGCCAGCACGCTGTCGATATCGCGGGCGCTGGCGTAGATTTCGGTGCGATTACAGGTAGACAGAATTGCCGCCTCGTGCGCGGTTTGCGAGCCGGTCAGATCGCGCAGGGCATCGGCCAACTGCTCAGCCGGAAAGGCCAGCTGTTCGCGGATGGCGAGCGGGGCGGTGTGGTGATTGAGACCGAGGGCGACCAGTTGCATGCGGGCGGAGAGACAAAGCAGTCAGGAAGGGGGCCATTTTACCCGAACACGGCGCGCTGACCATGATTGGATTGGCCCAGGCCACGGGGCGTTCATCGGCCTGAAGCCATGCACAGCCAAGACAGGGGGCCTGGCTGTTTGCCTTCTTGCGCGTGCTTCACCGCCAGACGCCCCCGCGATTACCTTGGCAAACCCGTCTGGCATGGGCTATATCAGCCAATGACAAATAACTGATTGATGCTGCCCTGCACGAAAGACTGCCCCAATGAACCTGACCGGACTGGATGCCTGGTTGCACTGCCTGCTCACGCCCGGCCTGGGGGCAGCGCACTGGTTGCGTGTGCTGCAAGGCTGGGGCGAGCCGGAACATGCGCTGGCGGCCTCGCATGCTGCGCTAAGCGACGTGCTGGGTGCCGCGCTGGCGCGGCGCTTGCTGAGTCACGACAGCCAGGCCGGACGGCAGGCGGTGCACGACTGGCTGGCGCTGGGCGATCACCGCCAGCTGTTGCGGCTGGATGACAGGGATTACCCCGTTCCCCTGCTGCATAGCCCTACCCCGCCGCCCTTGCTGTTTTTGCATGGCCGGCGCGAGCTGCTCAACCGGCCCATGATTGCCGTGGTGGGCAGCCGGCACGCCACTGTCCAGGGCGCGGCCACCGCGCAGGCGTGGGCCAAGGGGCTGGGGCAGGCCGGGTTTACCGTGGTCAGCGGCATGGCTGCCGGCATTGACGCCGCTGCGCATGCCGGCGCACTGGAAACACCCGCCTCCAGCGTGGCGGTGATTGGCACCGGCATCGACCGGATTTATCCGGCCAGCAATCAGGCGCTGGCGCGCCAGCTGGCCGGGCAGGGCCTGATTGTGTCCGAGTTTCCGCTGGAGGCCAAACCGCTGGCGATGCATTTTCCCCGGCGCAACCGGATCATTGCCGGCCTGAGCCTGGGGTGTCTGGTGGTGGAAGCCAGCCTGAAAAGCGGTTCGCTGATTACGGGCCGGCTGGCCGCCGACTATGGCCGCGAAGTGTTTGCCGTGCCGGGGTCGATTCATTCCACCCACGCCAAGGGCTGCCACCGGCTGATTCGTGACGGTGCCACGCTGGTGGAATGTCTGGACGACATCCTGCAGCCATTGGGCGCGCCTGCCGGCCTGCCACCCGTCAGCACGCCGATTGCGCCCTCTGCGCCGCCAGCGCCGGCGCAGGGCGAAGACGCCGCGCTGCTGGCGGCCATGGGTTTTGATCCGGTGGACAGCGACACCCTGTGTGGCCGGCTGGGCTTGACGGCGGATGCACTCTCCGCCATGCTTTTGCGCCTTGAAATGGCTGGCCGGCTGGAGACTTTGCCCGGTGGCCGCTACCAGCGCATGGCGTAGGGCCGCTGGCCTGCCCGCCACCACTGTGCGCGGGCCGCCAAGCCAGTGTGAACACCACACCCCGCCCTGGCTGCGCGCTGCCCAACGCCCGTCCACACGATTGTGCATATACCCGTCTTGACAGCCGTGGTAACGTGTTGATGATGTATTACCTGTTATTCTGCCCGCTGCGTGACCCTGCGCCAGGGCGGCCCGCCCATTGTTTAAGGTCTTTCATGTTCGACGTTTTCGCCTATCTTGTTCAGGAGTACCCGGACTTCAGCGCCTGTCCGGACGTCGAGCAACTGGCCCGCCGCCTGTTTGCCGCCGGCTTTGAAGATGAAGACATCGAAGACGCGCTGAGCTGGCTGGACTCGCTGGACAGCGCTGCCGCGCCAGAAGTGCTGGCCTTGCCGGTGGATGGCATGCGTTGCTTCAATGATGAAGAAATCGAGCAGCTCTCCACCGAAACCCGAGGGTTCTTGCAGTTTCTGGAAACCCATCAGGTGCTGGACATGACCCAGCGCGAGCTGGTGATTGAACGTCTGCTGGAGCTGCCCGATGGCGAAGCCGACCCGGACACCGCCCGTCTGGTGGTGCTGATGGTGCTGTGGCGGCAGTGCATTACCCCGGATGCCTTGATGGCCGACGAATTATTAAGTGCAATCGGCTGGTCCTCTACCTTGCAATAGCAAGCCGGACCGCCGTCGTGGGCCGCGCCAGTAGCGCGGCCTTATCATGTTTAGGAATGGCCGCCGGCCTTGCCGTTGCGCGGCCTGGGATTGCCCACGGATCTGCCATGCCTGCCAATCTGCTGATTGTCGAATCGCCCTCGAAGGCGAAGACCCTGAAAAAATATCTGGGCAGCGATTTTGAAATTCTCGCTTCCTATGGCCACATCCGCGACCTGGTGCCGAAAAACGGCGCGGTGGACCCGGACAAAAACTTTGCGATGAAATACCAGATCATCGCCAAAAACAGCAAGCACGTTGACGCGATTGCCGCCGCCGTGCGCGAAGCCCAGCACATCTACCTGGCCACTGACCCGGACCGCGAAGGTGAGGCGATTTCCTGGCATTTGCTGGAAATCCTGAAAAGCAAGAAGCTGCTGAAAGACAAAACCGCCCAGCGCGTGGTGTTTCATGAAATCACCCGCCAGGCGGTGCTGGATGCCGTGGCCAACCCGCGCGACATCGCCCAGGATCTGGTCAATGCCCAGCAGGCGCGCCGCGCGCTGGATTATCTGGTGGGCTTCAACCTGTCGCCGCTGCTGTGGAAAAAAATCCGCCGTGGCCTGTCCGCTGGCCGGGTACAAAGCCCGGCGCTGCGGCTGATTTGCGAACGCGAGGCCGAAATTCGGGCTTTTGTGTCGCAGGAATACTGGTCGATTCACCTGGACAGCCACAAGGGCCGCACCAAGTTTGCCGCCCGGCTGACCCACTACCAGGGCAACAAGCTCGAACAGTTCGACATCCCCAACGAAGCCACCCAGGCCACCATCCTGGCTGCGCTGGCTGGCCAGCCGGCGGCTGTCAGCGCGGTGGAAAAGAAAAAGAAATCGCGCAGCCCGGCCGCGCCGTTCACCACCTCCACCCTGCAGCAGGAAGCCGTGCGCAAGCTGGGCATGACCACCGACCGCACCATGCGCACCGCCCAGCAGCTGTACGAAGGCGTGGACGTGGGCAGCGGCACGGTGGGTCTGATCACCTATATGCGTACCGACTCGGTGGCGCTGGCCAACGAAGCGCTGACCGAAATCCGTCATTACATCGACAAGAATTTTGACCCGGATTACCTGCCCAAAGCGCCGGTGGTGTTCAAGAACAAGGCCAAAAATGCCCAGGAAGCGCACGAAGCGGTGCGCCCAACCTCGATCTACCGCACCCCGGAAGCCGTCAAGCCCTTCCTCACCGCCGAGCAGTTCAAGCTGTACGACATGATCTGGAAGCGCACGCTGGCCTGTCAGATGACGCCGGCCAAGTTCGACACCACCAGCGTGGACATTGCCGTGGGCGGCGAACTCAGCACCTTCCGCGCCAGCGGCCAGATTCTGGTGTTTCCTGGCTTTATCGCCGTGTATCAGGAAGGCGAAGACGACGTGGCCGACGAAGGCGAGGCCAAGCTGCCGGCGCTGGAAGTGGGCGATGTGCTGCCGGTGGACAAACTCTCCGGCGAACAGCACTTCACCCAGGCCCCGCCGCGTTTTTCTGAAGCGAGCCTGGTGAAGGCGCTGGAAGAATTCGGCATTGGCCGGCCTTCCACCTACGCCTCGATCATCAAGACGCTGAAAGACCGCGAATACGTCACCCTGGATAAAAAGCGCTTTATCCCCACCGACACCGGCGACATCGTCAATAAATTCCTCACCGAGCATTTCCAGCAGTACGTGGATTACAACTTCACCGCCAAGCTGGAAGACCAGCTGGACGACATCTCTACTGGCAAGCGCGAATGGGTGCCGGTGCTGGATGGCTTCTGGAAGGGCTTTCACAAGCAGCTGGTGGAAAAAGAAGGCATCAGCCGTGCCGAAGTCACCACCGAAGCGCTGGACGAAGCCTGCCCCAAGTGCAGCAAGCCACTGAACATCCGCTTTGGCAAGCGTGGCCGTTTCATCGGCTGCACCGGCTACCCGGAATGTGACTACACCCGCAACCTGAACGACGACCCCAACGCCCCGCCGGAAGTCCCGGTGGTGATTGAAGACCGCGTCTGCCCCGAGGATGGCGGTCAGCTGGTGGTGAAAAACGGCCCGTATGGCAAGTTCATCGGCTGCGCCAACTACCCGAAGTGCAAGCATATCGAGCCGCTGGAAAAGCCCAAGGACACCGGCGTGGCCTGCCCGGAATGCAAAACCGGCCATCTGATCGAGCGCAAGAGCCGCTACGGCAAACTGTTTTACAGCTGCAACACCTACCCCAAGTGCAAGTACGCCACCTGGAACCCGCCGGTAGCCGAGCCCTGCCCGAAATGCGGCTGGCCAATCCTGACGCTGAAAGTGACCAAACGGCGCGGCACTGAGAAGGTTTGCCCGCAAAAAGAATGCGGCTACAGCGAAGTGGTGATTCCGCCGGAACCGAAACCGGGCAAGGAAGACGCGTAAGCGCCCGAGCCGACCCCGGCTGGCCGGTACGGCCAGCACAACCCATCGCCCCTGGCGTCGAGTCCTGACGCCAGGGGCGATGTGCATTGCAAGGGCGATGGTGTGCCTTGCTGCCCAACGCCAGCGCGCCGACCCACAGCCCCCGCATCCCGGACTGCTATAATGTCCGGCTAACCACTCTCCCGCACGGGAACCCTCACATGAACGTGTTTTACGAAGAAGACGGCGCTTTCAAGGTTGGCGCGGTAATGTCCACCACCGATGCCAGCCTGCAGGTGGAGGCCCCGCACGGCAAGCGCAGCAAAATCAAGGCGGCGGCCGTGCTGCTGAAATTCACCTCACCGCTGGCGGATTTTTTGCCTGCGGCAGAAACCGCTGCCAACGACATCGACGTGGATTTCCTGTGGGAATGCTGCGGCAGTGATGAATTTGGCTTTGAAGCGCTGGCTGCTGACTACTGGGGCCATGCGCCGTCGGCGGTAGAAGCCGCCGCGATTGCCCTGCGCCTGCACGGCGCGCCCATGTACTTCTATCGCAAAGGCCGTGGCCACTACAAGGCTGCGCCGGAAGACACCCTCAAGGCGGCGCTGGCCGGCCAGGAAAAGCGTCGCCAGCAGCAGCTGCAAATCGACGAATGGGCCGCAGCCCTGTGCGCCGGTACCATCCCCGACGTGCTGCGCAGCCAGCTGATGACCCTGCTGCACCGCCCGGACAAGAACACCCTGGAATGGAAAGCCCTGGACGCCGCCAGCCGCGAAGCCAACCAGCCGCCGCTGCGCCTGATTGCTGCCGCTGGCGGCATTCCGTCGGTGCCAGACTATCTGCTGGCCGGCTTCCTGATGGAGCATTTTCCCAAGGGACGCGGCTTCCCGGCCTGCGCCCCGGCCAGCCCGGCCCCCGACGCACTGGAAGACGCTGGCGTGCAGGCGTTTTCAATTGACGACGCCGCCACCACCGAAATCGACGACGCCTTCTCGCTGTCCCGGCTGGATAACGGCAACTGGCGCGTGGGCGTGCATATTGCCGCGCCAACGCTGGGCATTGACGTGGACAGCGACCTGGAAAAACTGGTGTACAACCGCCTGTCCACCGTGTACTTCCCCGGCGACAAGATCACCATGCTGCCCGACGACGTGGTCAGCCAGTTCACCCTGAAAGAAGGCGAAACCTGCCCGGCGGTGAGCATGTACTTTGAAGTGAGCCCCGACTTTACCGTGCTGAGTCACCACAGCCGGGTAGACCGGGTGTTTGTCGCCGCCAACCTGCGCCACGACACGCTGGAGCCGCTGTTTAACGAAGATACCCTGGCCAACGACCCCGGCGTGGACTACCCGTACAAGGCCGAGCTGCGCTGGCTGTGGGAGTTTGCCAATGCACTGGAAGTGCGGCGCGGCAAGGCCGACCCCACCCGCCCGCCGCAGCTGGACTACAACTTTGCCATCGAAGACGGCAAGGTGATCATCACCCGGCGCAAACGCGGTTCGCCAATGGACAAGCTGGTGTCCGAGCTGATGATTCTGGTCAACTGCGAATGGGGCGGCGCGCTCGACCGCGCCGGCTTCCCGGCCATTTACCGCGCGCAGACCCAGGGCAAGGTGAAGATGGTCACCACCGCCCAGCCGCACGTGGGCCTGGGCGTGGCGCAATACGCCTGGTCCAGCTCGCCGCTGCGCCGTGCGGTGGACTTTGTCAATCAGCGCCAGATTGTGGCGATGATCCGCGAACAGCCGCCGGTGTTTGCACCGGGCGACGCCAAGCTGTTTGGCATCCTGCGCGACTTCGACGCCGCCTACAGCGCCTACAACCAGTTCCAGGACCAGATGGAGCGCTTCTGGTGCCTGCGCTGGTTTACCCAGGAAGGCATCGACACCCTGCAGGCCAGCTGGATCAAGGAAGACCTGATCCGCATCGATGGCCTGCCGATGGTCACCCGCCTGGCCGGCCTGCCCGACGGCCTGCAAGCTGGCGACAAGGTGCGCCTGGCGATTGTGCGTATCGACGAACTGACCCTGGATGTGGAATTCCGCGTGCTGGGGCGGGTGGGCGATGTGCCGGCTGCGCAGGAGGCTGACGCGCCGGCAACCGCCGATGGCGGCCAGGCCGACGCCACGCCAGCAGGCTGAGGCCACGCAGTACCAAGGCGTCTGCCCAGTTAGCCAGGCTACGCGGCCAGCGGCAAATCTGGCTGGGGTGCCGCGCCGGCCAGCAGACCGGCCATCAGCGCAAATACCGCATCAATTGCCTCGGTGGCCACGGCAAAGCAGTCGCTGCCATTGGCTGACGGGTTGCCGCTCATCTGGCAGTGCAGGCAGGTGAGCATATGCTGGGTGGCGGCGTCGATGCGGCTCAGGCCCTCGCGCATGGCTGGGTGATGACCGTGGCGGTCGGCGCTCAGCGCCCGGCGGCAGGTGTGCGCCAGCCCCTCTATCCGGCTGATCAGATACGCCAGCCGCACCCGTGCCACTGCCGAACACTGGCCGCGCACGGCAATGCCGGCGCTGATGGCGCGTGCCTGGCCCAGCGCTTCGGACAAGGCGGGCAGTTGGTCCACCAGCACGCCTACCCAGGCATGGTCGGCGCTGGAGCGGCTCAGGCTGGCTTCGCCAATGGCGCGCAGCCAGTTCAGCACCAGGGTAATCAGCTCGGTGTGCTGGTGAATGCTGTCGGCGGCGTCCAGGCCCTCCAGCGTGCTGCATAGCTGCTGCCAGTCGTGGCAAAACTGCTGCCACTGCGCCTTGGGCAGCACGTCGGCTGCGCTCAAATGGCTGTCTGGCAGCTGGGCCAGGGTATGAATCAGCCGGTTGGCGTCTTCACGTTCGCGCGCCAGCCGGGTGGCGGCGCGTGTATCACCGTTCAGGCACATGCTGGACAAGCCGCGATGGCGTTGCAGGTGCATCACCAGCTGCTGCAGCGACTGGCACCATTGCACGCCTTCATGGCGGCGCTGACGCTGCCAGCGCTGGCCGTGCCAACGGCTGCGCAATGCGGTGACGGCACCCAGCAGGGTCATGCTGGCAATCGGTAACAGTTCCAGGGCTTCCATGGTCTTTCCTCCGAGGGTGGCAGGCCGCGGCCAGCGCAGACAGCGGGTTACAGGGTGTGGGTGCTGACCAGTTTTTCCAGCTTGATGGCCAGTTGTTCCAGATAGCGCGACACGTCGGCGGTTTCGTGGACATGGCGGGCATTGTCCTGGGCCAGCACATCGCGCGCGGCCACATTGCAGGTCAGCGCGTGGCTGGCGTCACGCTGTTCGCTGACCGCGCTGGCCATCTGTTCGCTGAGCTGGCGGGTATCGGCGGTGGCCAGACAGATCTGCTCCAGCCGGGTGGCGGCGTTGCTGGCCTGGTGCTGGCTGTGCTCGGCCTTGCTTTCGCACACGCCGATGCGGGTGACCGCATGGCTGACATCATGCTGGATGGCGCTGACCACCTGGGTGATGTCTTCGGTGGCCAGCTGGGTGCGCTGGGCCAGATTGCGCACTTCATCGGCCACCACGGCAAAACCGCGCCCCTGCTCGCCCGCGCGGGCGGCTTCAATCGAGGCGTTCAGCGCCAGCAAATTGGTTTGCGTTGCCACCTCACGAATCAGCGCCACCACCTGGGTGATTTCGCCTGACCGTTGGCTCAGCCCGTCCAGGGTGTGGCGCAGCGCGCGGGTTTCGGCAGCCAGATCGGCCATGACGCTGGCCACCTGCTGGACTTCTGTCGCGCCCACGGTGGCGGCCTGATGGCCGGCATCGGCACTGCGGGCGGTGTCGCGCATGGTGTCGGTCATCGCATCCAGGCTGGCGCTGAGCTGCTCCAGGGTGGCGGTAGACGCCAGGGTCAGGTCGCGTTGCTGGTCCATGCTGTGACTGAGCGTATCGGCAGCGTGGCTGACTTCGCTGGCGGCATGGCGCAGCTCGGTGCCGGTGCGGTGCAGGTCAACAAAAATATCCGCCAGCCGACGCGTGCCCAGATTCAGCCAGTCGGCCACCGCACCCACAGCGTCGGTACGGTACAGGTGGACCCGCTGGGTGAGGTTGCGTTCAGCCAGTGCGGCCAGCGCATCGCGCAGCGAGCGCCAGTCCTGATGGGCGATGCGCACGGTAAACAAGCCGGCCAGCAAGGCCACCAGCCAGCCCACACCAGCCAGTGTCCACGCTGACCATTGCCTGTCCTGCTCAACCGCCAGCACCAGCGGCAGGGTGGCCAGCATCAGCAGGGCAAAGGTCAGGCGGGCACGGCCAGCCAGCGACAACGGTAGCCAGCCCTTGACCGGCAAAGGGGGAGAACGATGGATGGTCATGGTGATTCCCTCGGTTTTTTATCCGGCATGGGGCCGGTTGCGCCATCTGAACGGGCGTTCTGTTCTGGACGTTTACGCAAATTTCGTGCCGATGAAAACCAGGGGAAAATCCTTGTCATTCAGCCACTTTATGCTGCATTGCAGCGAGCGTCTGGCTCAGCATGCACCATGGCGATGCCCACTGGCACGGGACACATGCACCAGCATGGCGCTGCCCGCGCGCAGTGCTGGCCTGGGCAAGCCAATAGCTTCGTCGCCAGTCACCCTGATATGAACCGACCATTGGCACAGAGATCCAGGGTCAGCGCGCTCGCCTGCGTGCGGGTATTTCAACGAGACGGCGACTCGACCGCTGTCGGCTGAACCTCACCCGGCTTGTCGTTCCCGCGCAGGCGGGAACCCAGACCGCGCCACCCGCGTGCGCCGTGGGTGTGGGGCGGAGCGGTGGTGAGCGCACACACCCGATGCACGCTGTGGATGCTCCTGGATTCCCGCCTGCGCGGGAATGACGGGGTGGGGTGCGGTGGGTGGTTCGCTGTTGCCATGCAAAGGTAATGCTTTGTTTTAAAAGAAACTAAACCGGATCCCTCATCGGAGGCCAGCCCTCTTCTGGCAATGAGTTTCACCCACTTGTCGTTCCCGCGCAGGCGGGAACCCAGACCACGCCACCGCGTGCGCCGTGGGTGTAGGGCGGAGCGGTGGTGAGCGCGCACACCCGATGCACGCTGTGGATGCTTCTGGATTCCCGCCTGCGCGGGAATGACGCGGTAGGGCGTGGAAGACAGTTCACTGTGGCAAAGTCAGGTTTTGTTTTAACAAAAATTAAGCCGGGACACCCGGCAGAAACTGGCTTGTATGAACCCTTGTGTTTCAACGTGACTGGCGACTGGCGCGCCCAATCCGGCGGGCCAAACCAGCCAAGCTTCACGTCGATGCACCCTCCACCGGCCACGGTGGCACACGGCCAGTAAACGGGCTGGACAAGATAATCGCCGTTTTGGTCCCGCCCAGCTCGGTGAGGCGCTCAATCAGCGCCTGCAAATGCGCCATCGAACTCACCGCCGCCTTGAGCACCATGCAGGCATCGCCGGTCACCCGATGACAGTCGATCAACTCGGGAAATCCCGCCAGCGTGGCCTGTGCATGCGGGTAGTCGGCCCGGTACAAGGTCAGCTCAATCAGGCATTGAATCGGGTAACCCAGCTGCGCCGGGTCGAGCACTGCCTGATAGCCGCGAATCACCCCGTTGCGCTCCAGCTTGGCCATCCGCTCGGCCACCGCAGGGGCCGACAGATTGACCCGCCGCGCCAGCTCCGCACCAGACAAGCGGGCGTTGTGCTGCAGCGCCTCAAGAATCAGCCGGTCAAATCGGTCCAGTTCTGCCATTTTTATAATCCAAGGAATAATTACATAAAAATCATATTTTATAAGTTTTTTATGGCAAATAACCATGGTTTTGCTGTGCATTTTGCCGGTTTGGCCTTATACAATCAAAGGCTGTCCGATGACCTGCCAGGAGCCCGACTGATGTCCGCCCCCACCCCTGTTGCCTCACGCTGGCACCTGCTGGCGGCTTTTGCCGCCTTGTACCTGATCTGGGGGTCCACCTATCTGGCCATCCGTATTGGTGTGGCCAGCTGGCCGCCGCTGCTGATGGCTGCCGCCCGGTTTTTGCTGGCAGGCGGTGCCTTGTACGCCTGGCTGCGCTGGCGTGGCGCGCCCGCCCCCAGCGCCCGCCAGTGGCGGCATGCGGCGCTGATTGGCACGCTCTTGCTGTCGATGGGCAATGGCGGCGTCACCCTGGCCGAACAATGGGTGGCGTCGGGCGTGGCCGCGCTGGCGGTGGCCACGGTGCCGCTGTTTACCCTGGCGTTTGCCCAGCTGGGCGGCCAGCGCGGTTCGGCGCGGGAATGGTGGGGCATCGCCCTGGGCCTGGGCGGCATCGTGCTGCTGAATTTGGGGGCCAATCTGCAGGCCAGCCCACTGGGAGCGGCGCTGTTGCTGCTGGCGTCGGCCAGCTGGGCATTGGGCTCGGTGTGGGGCAAACGTCTGGACCTGCCTGCCGGCGCCATGGCCCCGGCGGCAGAAATGCTGGCTGGCGGCACAGTGCTGGCGCTGGGCAGCCTGCTCAGCGGTGAGCGCCTGCTGCACTGGCCTACGCCAGAAGGCTGGCTGGCGCTGCTGTATCTGGTGGTGTTTGGCTCGCTGGTGGCGTTTTCCGCCTATCTGTACCTGCTGAAAACCGTGCGCCCGGCGGTGGCCACCAGCTACGCCTACGTCAATCCGGTGGTGGCGGTGGGGCTGGGCGTGGCGTTTGCCGGGGAACAGATTGGCACAGCAGAAATGGCGGCCATGGCGGTGATCATTGCCGCCGTGGTGTGGATCAGCCTGCCGCAGTGGCGGGCGCGCTAAGCGCCGCTAACAAAACCCCCTGGCGTCGTTGTGCGGCCTTGCCGTACTGCTTGTACTGTCTGCGGCCGCACGCCTAGCCAGGGCCGCTGCGCTGAGTTTTGTTAGCGGCTCTAAGAGCGTGTTCAAAGCGCCGCCCACACCGGATGGCCCGCCTGAATCGCGGTATCGCTCATCCCGCCGGCTTCGCCCTTCGTGTGGTCAGCCGGCGGCGAATCAACTGCAAATTCCGCCCGTACACCGCCAGCCCAGATGCCTGGCCCAGGGCAAACACCACATCCTGGCGGTAAATCGCATAGGCGGTCAGAATCAACCCGCCAGACAGCGAGAGATACCAGAACGCCACCGGCACCACACTGCGCCCGCGTTTTTCGCTGGCCCACCACTGCCAGATAAAACGCCCGGCAAACAATAATTGGCCCAACAGGCCAATCGCCAGCCACACACGGTCAATCAGGGTATCCGGTAACATGTGATCCTGTGCCAGCAAGGAAACAGCCCCCAGTCTGCCCGTGCGGTTTGACCGGGACATGACAGCTTTTGCCCCCTGGCCAACAATTAGCTGGCGACTTGTCATGTTTCCGTAACAGCAAGTTTCTATCCTTGCCATAATTTCTTCAAACGGAACATCGCCATGCCCGCCAATATTCTGCTGGTCGAAGACGAGCCGGCCATTCAGGAACTGATTGCCTTCAATCTGACCCAGGCCGGCCATCACGTGCTGCGCGCCGCCTCGGCGGAAAACGCCATGACGCTGGTGAAAAACGCCCTGCCCGACCTGATTTTGCTGGACTGGATGCTGCCGGGAGCCTCCGGGGTGGAGTTTGCCAAAAAGCTGCGCGCCGACGAGCGCACCCGTGGCGTGCCGATCATCATGCTCACCGCCCGTTCTGACGAGCAGGACAAGATTACCGGGCTGGAAACCGGCGCAGACGACTACATCACCAAGCCGTTTTCCCCGCGTGAACTGCAGGCCCGCATCAAGGCGGTGCTGCGCCGGCGCGCGCCGCAAATGACCGACGATGCTGTGGACACCAACGGCCTGCGGCTTGACCCGGTGACCCACCGGGTGCACGGCCATGGCGAGCCGATTGACCTGGGGCCGACCGAATTCCGCCTGCTGCACTTTTTCATGACCCATCCGGAGCGGGTACACTCGCGGGCCCAGCTGCTCGATCAGGTGTGGGGTGACCATGTGTTTGTGGAAGAACGCACGGTGGATGTGCATATCCGCCGTCTGCGCAGCGCGCTGGAGCCTTCCCGCCATGACAGCCTGATTCAGACCGTGCGCGGCACCGGCTACCGGTTTTCTGCCCAACCCTGACCCTGCGGGCCGTCTGCGCCGTTTTTCCACCCCCTGTCTGTAAGGATGCGCATGCGCCCTTTTCTGCAACGTTGTGCATTTTGGCTGCTTGGCCTCACCCTGGCTTCCCTGCTGGTGGGCGGCCTGCTGGGCAGCGCGTATGGTCTGGCGCTGGCAGTCGGGGGGCTGCTGGCCTGGCTGGGCTTTCAGCTTTACTACCTGAACAAACTGCTGCGCTGGCTGGAAAGCCCCGCGCCTGACCGGGTGCCGGAAGGCATGGGCAGCTGGCAGGACGTGTTTTCCTCGCTCTACCGGCAAAGCCGCCAGCAAAGCCTGTCGCAAAAAAAGCTGACCAATGCGCTGGAGCGCTTCATCAACGCAGGTGAAGCCATGCCCGACGCCGTGGTGGTGCTCGACGAGCACGACCGCATCGAGTGGCTCAACCCGATGGCGGTGGAGCACTTTCAGCTCGACCGCAAGCGCGACGTGGGCAATATGGTGGCCAATCTGGTGCGCCAGCCGGGGTTTCACGACTACCTCACCGCGCAGAACTACAGCCAGCCACTGCTGCTGCGCCTGAGCCAGCCGGTGGAACAGGTGCTGTCGGTGCAGCTGGTGCCGTTTGACTCCACCCGCAAGCTGCTGATTTCTCGCGATATCACCCAGCTGGATCGGGTGCAGACCGTCCACCGCGATTTTGTGGCCAACGTGTCGCACGAACTGCGCACCCCGCTGACAGTGATTGGCGGCTTTCTGGAAACCCTGGCCGACATGCCCGAGCCCACCCCGGACGTCACCCGCCAGTTTCTGCCGATGATGATGGAACAGGCCAAGCGCATGCAAAGCCTGGTGGAAGACCTGCTCACCCTGTCGCGGCTGGAAAACGGCAGCAAAACCACCACCCTGGAAAAAGTGGACATGGCCGCGCTGCTCAACACCCTGCGCGTGGAAGCCGAAGGCCTGTCGCAGGGCCGCCACCAGATCGTACTGGATGCCTGCGACAGCGCCAGCCTGTGGGGCAACGCCAGCGAACTGCACAGCGCGTTTGGCAACCTGGTGTCCAACGCCGTGCGCTACACCCCGGAAGACGGCGTCATCCGCCTGGCCTGGCGCATGGAGCGTGGACGCGGCGTGTTCAGCGTCAGCGACACCGGCATCGGCATTGCCCCGCAACACATCCCCCGGCTGACCGAACGCTTTTACCGCATCGACCGTGGCCGCTCACGCGGCACCGGCGGCACCGGCCTGGGCCTGGCCATTGTCAAACATGTGCTCGCCCGCCACCACGCCCGGCTGGAAGTGCGCAGCGAGCTGGAGCGCGGCAGCACGTTTTCAGTGTGGTTCAACGCCGACCATCTGGCACCGGGCGCGTAAGGCTTGCGCGTGAAGCACAGGGTGGCTCGGCACCGCCCTCAATCGCGGCATGCCTTCGGCCAATATATCGTTATTGCCTTTATTTTAGTCTATGCTCACAGCTCTGCCATCGCTGGAGCCATCCCCATGGACACCCCCGACGACTACGACAGCCCGTGGAAAGACGCCGTTGAGCATTACTTTCCCGAGTTCATCGCCTTTTACTTTCCCGATGCCAGCCAGCAAATAAACTGGGCGCGTGGTCATGAGTTTCTCGATCAGGAACTGCGCGCCGTGGTGCAGGATGCTGAACTGGGCAAGCGCTTTGTCGATAAACTGGCCAAAGTGGCCCTGCAAGACGGCAGCGAGCGCTGGGTGTATGTGCACCTGGAAGTGCAAGGCAGCGCCCAGGCAGAATTTGCCGAGCGGATGTTTGTCTATCACTACCGGCTGTTTGATCGTTACCGGCAGCCGATTGCCAGCCTGGCCTTGTTAGCCGACACCACCGCCAACTGGCGACCCAGCCAGTTTAGCTATCAGGCGCTGGGCTGTTCGATTGTGCTGAATTTCCCCACGGCCAAGCTGCTGGATTACGGGCAAGATCAGGACGCGCTGTACAGCAACCCCAACCCCTTTGCCCTGGTCACCCTGGCCCACCTGCTGACCCAGGCCACCCGGCAAGACATGAATGCCCGCTTTGCCGCCAAGTGGAAGCTGGTGCAGTTGTTATACCAACGCGGCTGGGACAAACAGCGGGTGATTGATCTGTTCAGCGTGATGGACTGGATGATGCGGCTGCCAGAACAGCTGAAACAGTCGCTGTGGCACAATATCGAAGTGCTTGAGGAGCAAGAAAAAATGCGTTACGTGACTTCTGTGGAGCAGATTGGGATTGAGAAGGGCTTGCTGCAGGGCCGTCTGGAGGGCGAGCAAAGCGGCATCGCCAAGGGCGAAGCCTACGCCCTGCGCCGCCTACTGCAAAAACGCTTCGGTCCGCTGTCGGAAGACGTGCTCGCCCGCCTGCAAGCCGCCAGCATTGATGAGTTGGAGTTATGGCTGGATCGGGCGCTGGACGCGGAGAGTCTGGCCGGGGTGTTTGCCCAGTAAACCACGTCAGGCGCGCCAGCCAGCGGATGGCGCGCTGTACCCTGTCCTCAGCCAGCCAGCGGCGCCCGCCAGCAACGGCGCATCTGCGCCATGCCCGCATACAAGCGCTGCGCTGCGCTGCGGGTTTCCGGGTTGATCGTCAGCAAATGATCCTCCCTATCCAGCAGGGCAATCACCGCATGGTGCAAAGGCGCATAGCGCTCGTCATACTTATCGGCCAGCATCTGCACACGCATCTCGGCGCCGTGCCCCTGCTCCACCAACCAGACCAACAGCCGCTGCAAGTCGTCTTGATAAGAACCGAATAACTCGGGGTCTTCGCTGGCCAAGGCCTGCTGCACCGCTGACCACACCGAAGCCGGGCCGGCGGATGCCTGCGCCAGCGCATGCAACAAACGCTGCCCAGCGGCAGATACCTCTGCCGATTTCATCGCTTTTTCCAGATAAGGCTGTGCCGCCCGAGGCTGCTGCAAACGCAAACTGAGCAAATACGCCAGATTGGTGTTCAGGAAACCATTATCAGGCTCCAGCGCCAAACCAGCCAGATACGCCTCTTGGGCGGCATCTAGCCAACCGAGGCCATCCTGCCGGAGATTGCCCAGACGATTCCAGAGATCACTGAGCGCTGAATCCAATTCAATCGCCCGCCGATATGCGGCCTCCGCTTCGTCGTAGCGCGCCAAATGATCTTGCAGCAGATTGCCCAGGTTAGTCCACGGAGTGGCATCCTTGGCATCTAACGCAATGGCTTGCTGGTAGGCCGCCTCTGCCTCATCGTAACGCGCCAAACGATAGTGCAGCAGATTGCCCAGGTTAGCCCATGGAGTGGCGTCCTTGGCATCTAATGCAATGGCTTGCCGGTAGGCCGCCTCCGCCTCGTCGTAGCGCGCCAAATGATCTTGCAGCAGATTGCCCAGGTTAGTCCACGGAGCGGCAGCCTTGGCATCCCGCGCAATCGCTTGCCGGTAGGCCGCCTCTGCCTCGTCGTAGCGCGCCAAATGATCTTGCAGCAGATTGCCCAGGTTAGTCCACGGAGTTGCATCCTTGGCATCTAACGCAATGGCTTGCTGGTAGGCCGCCTCTGCCTCATCGTAACGCGCCAAACGATAGTGCAGCAGATTGCCCAGGTTAGCCCATGGAGTGGCGTCCTTGGCATCTAATGCAATGGCTTGCCGGTAGGCCGCCTCCGCCTCGTCGTAGCGCGCCAAATGATCTTGCAGCAGATTGCCCAGGTTAGTCCACGGAGTGGCATCCTTGGCATCTAACTGAATGGCTTGCCGATAGGCCGCCTCTGCCTCGTCGTAGCGCACCAAATGATCTTGCAGCAGATCGCCCAGGCCAGCCCACGGAGTGGCATCCTTGGAATCTAACCCAATGGCCTGCCGGTAGGCCGCCTCTGCCTCGTCGTAGCGCGCCAAACGATAGTGCAACAAATTGCCTAGGCCATTCCACGGAGTAGCATACTTGGCATCTAACTCAATCGCCTGTCGGTAGGCCGCCTCTGCCTCGTCGTAGCGCGCCAAACGATAGTGCAGCAGATTGCCCAGGTTATTCCACGGATAGGCATACTTGGCATCTAACTCAATCGCCTGCCGGTAGGCCGTCTCTGCCTCGTCGTAGCGCGCCAAACGATGTTGCAGCAGATTGCCCAGACCATTCCACGGATTGGCGTACTTGGCATCTAACTTAATGGCCTGCCGGTAGGCCGTCTCTGCCTCATCGTAGCGCGCCAAACGACGTTGCAGCAGATGGCCCAGGCCATTCCACGGATAGGCATCCTTAGCATCTAACTCAATGGCTTGCCGGTAGGCCATCTCTGCCTCGTCGTAGCGCGCCAAGCGATATTGCAGCAGATTGCCCAGACCATTCCACGGATTGGCATACTTGGCATCTAACTTAATCGCCTGCAGGTAGGCCGCCTCTGCCTCGTCGTAGCGCGCCAAGCGATATTGCAGCAGATTGCCCAGGTCATTCCACGGATTGGCATACTTGGCATCTAACTTAATCGCCTGCAGGTAGGCCGCCTCTGCCTCCTCGTAGCGCGCCAAACGATAGTACAGTAGATTGCCCAGGTCATTCCACGGATTGGCATACTTGGCATCTAACTCAATCGCCTGCCGGTAGGCCGTCTCCGCCTCGTCGTAGCGCGCCAAACGATAGTGCAGCAGATTGCCCAGGCCATTCCACGGAGTGGCATCCTTGGCATCTAACTCAATGGCTTGCCGGTAGGTCGCTTCCGCCTCCTCGTAGCGCCCTAGATGCTTGTGCAGCAACCGGCCCAGGTGAAACCACAGCGAAGCATCGTCTGGGGTGTGCGCTAAGGCCTGACGCAGCACCACTTCGGCTTGTGTATAACGCTCTTGCTCTATCAGCGTCGCCACCGACTCTGGCCATGGGAGGGCGCGCGAGGATGAGCTGGCGGCCTGGTCTTGCTCAGCCAGAATGCGCCGCACTTTGTGGTATTCCTGCGCCAGGCTGGCGTCATCGTCCAGCTGCGCTTCCACGGCGTTCAGCAGGCGTTGGCGCGTCTCACTGGCCGGCAGGTTATGCGCCAGCGCCAGCGCGGTGGCGGGTTCAACGCGGGGGCGTTGCAGCAGGCGCTCGCTCAGTTGCTGGCATTCGTCCGGGGTGTACAGGCTTTGCAAAAAGGCGGTGAGAAAGCGGATGCGCCGCTCCAGGCGGCGTGAGCCGTGGCGCATCAGATACCAGATATTGTAAAAGCGCTCGCTGACTTGGTAGGCGTTGCGGCCTTTGCCGTTGTGGGAGAGTTTGACAGCTTCGATATAGCCTTGTTTGTCCAGCCGCGACAGCTGGCTGTTGATGACGGTGACTTCCAGGCCGGTGACGCTGGCCAGCTGGGCGGCGGTGATCGGGTCCCAGTGCAGGGCGACGGCGTCGAATACGGCGCGCGCCTGCATGGGCAGCTCTTCGGTGCGCGCCTGATACCAGCCGGTGAATTGATCCAGCATGGCGCTGAGGTTGTCCAGCACATCTTCGTTCATATGCGCTTCCAGCACGCTGTACAGCACGCTGAGGGTGCGCGGGTTGCCGCCGGCCAGGGTGTTGAGCGTGGCGATTTTGCCGGGCTGGCGCTGAAGCTGATTGAGCACCGCCACGCCTTTGTCGCCGCGCTGGCGGGCGATGTGGCTTAAGCATTGCATCACTTCGGCGTCGCTCAACCGCTCCAGCGGGTGGAGGCGGAAAAAATCATAAAATGCCGCGTCGTGGTCGCGCAGGGCGTCTGGGTAGCGCGCGGCGGCGGCCAGCAGCACAGGGCCATTTGCCGCTTGCAGGCTGGCGCGCCAGGCCCATTGGTGTTCGGTGCTCAGCCCGGCCAGCAGGGCGTCCAGATTGTCGATCAGCAGCAGCGGGCGGCGGCCATGGCGGCGGCAGTAGTCCATTAAATAGGCTTCCGCCGGGCGGCCGTCTTGTGCTTCGCGCTTGAGCTGGCTGCGCGGGGCGTGCTGGTCGATCACGTCGTCCAGCGCGTCCAGCGTGGCGTCGTCGGCGCCTTCGCTGTCCAGGGCTTCTTGCAGTGATTGCAGGCAGTTTTGCCAGAGCACGTCCAGACTGATGACGTTGTGCTGTTCCTCGCGAAAGCTCAGCGGCAGCCAGTGCGCGCGCAGGCTGTCGTCCTGGCGGATGGCGATGGCGATGCGCCGCAGCAGCGAGGTTTTGCCATAGCCGCGCGGGGCGACAATCAAATGGTGCTGCGCCGGCGCCTGACTGCCCGCCAGGCGGCGCAGTTGGCGCAGAAAAAATTCCAGGGTGTTTTGCCGTGCGCAAAATGCGGCCAGAAAGTCGGCTTCTTTTTGTGCGCGCGGGTTAAAAAAGGTCAGGTCCATGGCGGTTTACGCGGCGGTGGGTTGATAGCGTGCCCACCAGCGCCGCAGCAGAGGGTTGCGAAACATCAAGGTGGGCGAGTCGGCATTGTCCCAGTCGACGCTGACAAAGCCTTCGCCATCCAGGCGCAACAACAGCGCGCGCAATGATGGCTCGCTGACGGTGGCGTCGGCCAGCCCGGCCAGCAGGGTGTTCAGGGTGTGCGGGCCGGGGCGAAGCGCCAGTTCGGCCAGCAGGGCAAAGACCTGGCCGCGTTGCGGGTCGGGATAATGTTTGCGCAGGTGTTCTTCCCAGGTGGAAAACGTATTGCTATTGGCGTCACCCAGCAGCTTAGCGGCGGCGTTTTCTACTTGTTGCGCCGCCTGTGCGGCATCCTCACAGGGCGCGCCGCGCAAGCACCCGGCCAGCTCCAGCAGATAGAACGCCGACAGCCAGCCGGTTTGCTCAATCAGCGCCTGCGCTTCGGCGTCGGTGATGCGCTGACGGTGGATCAACTGGCCATCCGTTGCACTGTCTTGCAGCAAATCCTTGGCTTGCCCGGCCATCAACGGTGCCAGACGGTACAAGGTGTATTTGGCAAGCGCGCCCTGATACTGACCAAAACGCGCCAGAGGGTCAATGCCAATCGAGCCAGTGATCAGCCAGCGCACATGGCGCGCCTTGTCGCGCATGCGGCTGAGGGTGTTCATGAACTCGCGCGCCTGAGCCACGCCATCCGGGCCTTTGTGGTGCAGGGCGCTGAGAAAAATCGGCAGCTCATCCAGCAAAATGGCCAAGGGCTGCGGTTCGTCGGCCAGGCTGACCAACAGGCGCTCCAGATGGCCCTCACTGTCATGGGTCAGCAGGTGCTGAGGCAGGCTGCTGCCGGCGGGCTTGCTGCTGCTGAACACCTGATGCGCGTGCTGCGCCAGCCAAACTTTGATCTTGTGCATGGCGGGCAGGCTAGCCCCGATGGCTTCACTGAGCCGCGCATAACAGCTTGCAGCATCGCTGACGCCGGCCAGCTCTATCTTGATGGTGCGCCAGCCGTGCTCGGGGCCAGCGTCCACCAGACGATCCAGCAAAAACGATTTGCCCAGCCGGCGCGGGCCGGGCATGTGCAGGTCTTGGCCAGCGGAAAAATGACGATAAATTTCAGTGACTTCGGCGTTGCGGCCATAGGATTTTTGGCGGTAGAACATAAAAAATCTCCGTGAGGCAGTGTTTAAGCGCCGCTAAGCGGGGAATGGCACCGCCAACAGAAGCTCACGGCCTGTGTTCAGGGCGGGTCAGGGCGGCATAGGAAATTTAAACGAATCCGTTTTAAATCGCAATTGTTTTAAAACGGATTCGTTTAAATGTTGCGCGTGCGCCACCACCCCGTGGCGTGACAGCTAGATGAATTCTGCGCCATGTGGCGCATTTCCTGCTTCCCCTGCGCCGTGCTGCTGGCATAATGGGGTTTTGCCGCTGCGCGGCATGTGCTCAGCCCTCTTTGCACTGCCAGAAAGATCCGTATGAATCGATTGCAAGCCATCCGTCCGTTCGGCCAGCGCATCTGGCTGGACAACCTCTCCCGCGACCTGCTGCACAGCGGTGAATTGTCCCGCTGGATCAACGAGGACGGCATTGCCGGGGTGACCTCCAACCCGGCGATTTTCCACAAGGCCATCCGTGATGACGCCCGCTACGCCACCGCGCTGCTGGCGCTGAAAGCACTGCCCGACCTCGACGCCGAGCAGCGTTACGAGCAGTTGGTGATCCCCGATATTCAGGCCGCCTGCGATTTGCTGCTGGAACACTACCGTGCCAGCGGCGGCGATGACGGCTATGTCAGCCTGGAAGTGTCGCCCGAGCTGGCTCACGACGAGGCTGGCACGCTGAACGCCGCCCGCCGTTTGTGGCAGGAGATTGACCGGCCCAACGCCATGATCAAGGTACCGGCCACCGCAGCGGGTGTGGCCGCGCTTGCCACGCTGATTCACGAAGGCATCAACGTCAATATCACCCTGCTGTTTTCGCTGGCGCAGGTGGAGGCCACCTGGGCGGCCCATGAAGCCGGCCTGCGCGCCCGGCTGGCCGACGGTCTGCCGGTGGGGCAGGTACGTTCGGTAGCCAGTTTCTTCCTGTCGCGGATTGATAGCCTGCTGGATGGGCAATTGCCCGAGGCGCTGCGCGGCAAAACCGCCGTGGCGCTGGCGCGCGATGTGTACGCCCGCTGGCAGGCGCGGCTGGACAGCCCGGCCTGGGCCGAGCTGAGTCAGGCTGGCGCGCAGCCGCAATGGCTGCTGTGGGCCAGTACCGGGACAAAAAACCCGGCTTACTCCGATGTGCTGTATGTGGAAAGCCTGATTGGCCCGCGCACGGTGAACACCGTGCCGGACGCCACCCTGCTGGCGTTTCGCGACCATGGCGTGGCGGCGGATACCTTGAGTGATCCGGCAGACAGTCAGGCTGTGCTGGCCGGGGTGGCGGCGGCTGGCGTGGATGTGTCGGCCATTGGCGAGCAACTGCAGCGCGACGGGCTGAAGCTGTTTGACGAGGCGTTTGCTGCCTTGCTGGCGCTGACCGCCTGAGCCCTGCGCCTTGCTGGGATAATCAGCCCCGTCCGCCTTCTGGCGCGCGGGGCAGATTGTTTGTCAGCTCAGCCGGGTAGGGGCTCAGTCGCGGCGGCGTGCGCTCATGGTGTCGCCAATCTGTTCCAGCTCATCGGCGCTGAGCAGTTGATGCGCCAGCGGCAGCAGCTGGTTTTCTTCGTGGTCGATGTGCGCGCGGTAGCGCTGGACAAAGGCCTGACTCAGATGCACATCCAGCGCCTGCGCTTCACCGGCATTCACCGCCTGCAGCTGTTCACGCAGACGGCTCCACATGCCTTCCAGGGTGATGTGTTCAATGGCAATTTCGGTCAGCAGCGGCTGGCTGTCCGGCGCGCGTTGCGCCAGCAGCGGAAACAGGTCGCGCTCTTCGTCGGCGTGGTGCAGCGGGCCAGCCACGTCAAAGTAGCGCAACACCCCTTCCAGCGTGGTCACCACGGTGGGGGTGATGCCGTGCGCGTCCAGGTAGCCCGGCAGCTTTTCCAGCTGGGCGCAGAAGCGCAGCACCTTTTGATGACAGGTGGTGAGCATGTCCAGCGGGGCGTCAAAGCTGGCGGCAGCCGGGCTGGCCAGCGGTTCGGATGGCAACATGAAAAACTCCAAGAGATCAAAACGGTTTGCCAAGCCGGTAAAGCCGGCTGGGCAAACAGTTCTGTCGCGGATATTGTGCAACAAGCTGGCGATGCTGACGCAAAAGATTCATGCGGCAGACGCCTTGTCGGGTGAGAAACAGCCAGCGCGCGCCACGGAGAACGCACCTTATGTGGCGGCGATGCCTCCTTGTCACACAGGGGATGGGCGGTGGCTACCGGATGCAAGCCGTTGCGCTATCATGCGGGCTTCTTCCACACCGGCCCGCCCGCCATGTTCGCCCCTCTGACTCTGGATGCCGCCGGCTGGGTTCACCCGGCCCGACATGTGCCCTCGCCCAATCACGACGCCCAGCCGGAACCTCCCTGCCTGCTGGTGGTACACCATATCAGCCTGCCCCCCGGCCAGTTTGGCGGCGATGACATCGAGCGGCTGTTCACCAATACGCTGGACCCCAACGCCCATCCGGACTACCACTGGATTGCCGCATTGCGGGTATCGGCGCATTTTCTGATTCGCCGGGACGGCGAGCTGGTGCAGTTTGTCAGCACCGCGCAGCGCGCCTGGCACGCCGGGGCGTCGTGCTGGCGTGGCCGTCCGGTGTGCAATGACTTTGCCCTGGGCGTGGAACTGGAAGGCACTGGCGAACTGACCTATACCGACGCCCAGTACACCCGGCTGGGCCAGTTGGTCACGCTGCTGGCCAGCCAGCTGCCGCTGGTGGAAATGACCGGCCACGAGCAGATTGCCCCTGGCCGCAAAACCGATCCCGGCCCGTCGTTTGACTGGGTGCGGGCGGCAGCAGTGTGCGGGCTACCGGTGTGGCCGGGCGAGGCCTGAGCGCGCTTAGAGTGTGTTCAACGTCTGCGAGACTCGGGTGATCCTGCGTTGAAATGCCCCCCAAAATGCGCATTGACCGCGTGTCAACTGCGCCTTTTGGGTTCATTTCGCCTTGGCTGACCCGTCGTTCGCTAGGCTTTGAACACGTTCTTACAGCTCCACCTGCGTGCCCATTTCCACCACCCGGTTGGCCGGAATCTGGAAGAAGTCGGTGGCGCGCAGGGCATTCTTCGACTGCAGCACAAACAGCTTTTCCCGCCAGCGCGCCATGCCGGGGCGGTCGGTGGAAATCAGCGTCTCGCGCGACAGGAAGAACGAGGTGTCCATGGATTCGAACTCCAGCCCCCTGGCCGCGCACAGTTCGAGAATTTCCGGCACATTGGGCATTTCCTTGAAGCCATAACGCGCCACCACCTGCCAGAAGCTGGCCGACAGCTGGGTCACCGTCACCCGGTTTTCTGGCTTGATGTATGGCTCGTCCACGTTTTGCACGGTCAGCAGCACGATGCGTTCGTGCAGCACCTTGTTGTGCTTGAGGTTGTGCAGCAGCGCGTGCGGCACCCCCAGCGTGGCGCTGTTCAGAAACACTGCCGTGCCCTGCACCCGGGTGGGCGGATAGGTTTCCAGGTTGTCGATGAACGAATCCAGCGGCAAGGCCTGTTCCTGCAGGCGCTGCAACAGCAGCTCGCGGCCACGCCGCCAGGTGCTCATGATGATGAACATCATGCAGCCAATCACCAGCGGCAGCCAGCCACCAGAGAACAGCTTGAGCACGTTGGCAATAAAGAACGGCACGTCAATGACCAGCAATACGGTCAGCAGCGACAGCGCGGCGGCCAGCGGCCAGCCCCACTGGCGGCGGGCCACGGTGCAGGCCAGAATCGAGGTGATGATCATGGTGCCAGTCACGGCAATGCCGTAGGCAGCAGCCAGCGCGCTGGAGGTCTGGAATACCAGCACCACCACAATCACCGACGCCAGCAGCATCCAGTTGACTGCCGGAATATAGATCTGGCCGATTTCATGGTCGGAGGTGTGCTGAATGGTCAGCCGCGACAGCAGCCCTTGCTGCACCGCCTGACGGGTGAGCGAAAACACGCCGGAAATCACCGCCTGCGAGGCAATCACCGTGGCCGCCGTGGCCAGAATCACCAGCGGCATGGTGGCCCAGTCCGGTGCCAGGTGGAAAAACGGGTTTTCCACTGCTTCCGGGTTGCTCAGCAGGTGTGCGCCCTGGCCAAAGTAGTTGAGCAGCAAGGCCGGCAATACCAGGCTGAACCAGGCGTAGCGGATTGGCTTGCGGCCAAAGTGGCCCATGTCGGCGTACAGCGCCTCGGCCCCGGTCAGCGCCAGCACCACCGACCCCAGCGCCAGCAGGCTGGCCCAGCCGTGATCTAGCAGGAAGTTCAGCCCGTACATCGGGTTGATGGCCTGCAGCACCGCCGGCTGGCTGAGAATGCCGTGCACCCCCAACGCCCCCAGGGTGAGGAACCACAATCCCATGATCGGGCCAAAAAATGCGCCCACCTTGGCGGTGCCGCTTTTCTGGATCAGGAACAGCGCAATCAGCACACCCAGCGCCAGCGGCAGGATATAGGCCTCCAGTTCAGGGGCCACCACTTCCAGCCCTTCCACCGCAGACAGCACGGAAATGGCCGGAGTGATCACCACTTCACCAAAAAACAGCCCGGCCCCCAGCAAGCCCAGCACCAGCACCAATACACTGGGCAGTCCGTTCAGCCGGCGTCCGGCCAGCGCCGCCAGGGTGAGAATGCCGCCTTCGCCCTTGTTGTCGGCACGCAGCACAAACGAGATGTACTTGAGGGTGACCACAAAGATGATCGACCAGAAAATAAGCGACAGAATGCCGTTTACATTGGCCACCGTGGGGGTCAGGTGGGTGTGGGCGCTGAAACATTCTTTCAGCGTATACAGCGGGCTGGTGCCGATGTCGCCGTAAACAATCCCTAAGGCAGCAAGGGTTAGCGCAGGCAGCGCCGGTTTGTGGCCGGAAGCAGAGGACATATGAGAAGCCGGAGAGGTGCCAAACCCGAATGGTAGTAACTTTACGGTGTTGCGCCAACTCTTACCGTCAAGGTGGCGACAGGAATGCACCGGAATGGTTCTTCTGTGCGCTATTGCGTTGCACAATCGCGACACCTGTCAGCTGCTGCCCTGCCTGTCGCCACCCAGATGCAGGGCGGGTACGCAAGCCCTGCCATTTGTGCAATAAACCCCGCCCTCGTTACAATGGCAGACTGACATCGCTCCCTCGCCCGCCAACTTCCAGGAACTCCACTCATGCGCGCCTCGCAATTTTTTCTGTCCACCCTCAAGGAAGCGCCTTCCGAAGCCGAACTGCCCAGCCACAAGCTGATGCTGCGTGCCGGCCTGATCAAGCGTCTGGCCAGCGGCCTGTACAGCTGGATGCCGCTGGGTTACCGGGTGCTGAAAAAAGTTGAACGCATCGTGCGCGAAGAAATGGACCGCGCGGGTGCCATCGAACTGCTGATGCCGGCAGTGCAGCCGGCTGAACTGTGGCAGGAATCTGGCCGCTGGGAGTTTTACGGCAAGGAGCTGTTGCGCCTGAAAGACCGTCACGAGCGCGAGTTCTGTGTCGGCCCCACCCACGAAGAAGTCATCACCGACATCGTGCGCAAGGAAGTGCGCAGCTACAAGCAGCTGCCGCTGAATTTCTATCAGGTGCAAACCAAGTTCCGCGACGAAGTGCGCCCGCGCTTTGGCGTGATGCGCGCGCGTGAATTCATCATGAAGGACGCGTATTCTTTCCACACCGATTTCGACAGCCTGAAAACCACTTACCAGGGCATGTACGACGCCTACTGCCAGGTGTTCACCCGTCTGGGCCTGAGTTTCCGCCCGGTAGCGGCGGATACGGGCTCGATTGGCGGCACCGGCAGCCATGAATTCCAGGTGCTGGCCGACAGCGGCGAAGACGTGATTGCCTACTGCCCGACCTCACCCTACGCCGCCAATATCGAACTGGCCGAAGCTGTGGCCCCGAGCACGCCGCGCCCGGCCCCCACTGCGACGCTGACGGCAGTGAGCACGCCCAAGGTGAAAACCATCGCCGAACTGGTGGAATTCCTCAACGTCGACATCCGCCAGACCATCAAGGCGGTGGTGGTGGAGGGCGATGACAAGCAGCCGGTGCTGCTGTTGCTGCGCGGTGACCATCAGCTTAACGAAATCAAGGCAGAAAAACTGGCCGGCATCAACTCGCCGCTGACGTTTGCCAGCCCGGCTGCCATCGAGGACGCCTTTGGTGCCAAGCCGGGTTCGCTCGGCCCGGTGGGCTTCCGTGGCCGGGTGGTGGCCGACCGCACCGTGGCGCTGATGGCCGACATGATTGCCGGTGCCAACCAGGATGACACCCACCACACTGGGGTGAACTGGGGCCGCGATTGCCCGGAACCGGAAGTGGCTGACCTGCGCAATGTGGTGGACGGCGACCCGAGCCCGGATGGCCAGGGCGTGCTGGCGCTGTGTCGCGGCATTGAAGTGGGCCATGTGTTCCAGCTGCGCACCAAGTATTCCGAAGCGATGGGTGCCACCTACCTGGACCGCGACGGCAAGCAGCAAGTGATGGAAATGGGTTGCTACGGCATTGGCGTGTCGCGCATTGTGGGTGCCGCCATCGAGCAGAACTTTGACGAGCGTGGCATTATTTTCACCGACGCCATGGCCCCGTTCACCGTCAGCATCGTGCCGATGGGCTACCGCCGCAGCGAAGCGGTGCAGGCCGCTGCCGATGCGCTATACGCCGAGCTGAAGGCCGCGGGTGTGGATGTGCTGCTCGACGACCGCGACGAACGCCCCGGCGTGCTGCTGGCTGACTGCGAGCTGATTGGCATTCCGCACCGGGTGGTGATTGGCGACCGTGGCCTGAAGGAAGGCATGGTGGAATACCAGGCCCGCCGTGATGCCGCCGCCACCAGTGTGGCGCTGACCGACATTGCCGCCTGGGTGCAGGCGCGTCTGAGTGCCTGAGATGCGCAGGTGCGGGCTACTGGCGCTGCTGTGCCTGACGCTGGCCGGCCCGGTGTGGGCTGGTGCCCAGCGTGAGGAAGACCTGGCCGCCAATGTGGCCTCGACCCTGCGCCGGGCACTGGTAGACCCCAACCCGCCCCGGCTGGTGTTCGACCAGCCACAGGAAGCCCAGGCCTGGCTGGATGCCATGTCCGCCCGGCTGGCCAGCAAGGTGCCAGATGAATTCATGCGCCGCCGCCTGCTCACCGCCGTACACTACGAAGCCACCCGCGCCGGGCTCGACCCACAGATGGTGCTGGGCCTGATTCAGGTGGAAAGCGGTTTCAACAAGTACGCCATTTCGCCGGCTGGCGCGCGTGGGCTGATGCAGGTGATGCCGTTCTGGGTGCGCCAGATTGGCGTGGCCGAACACAGCCTGTTTGACCTCACCACCAATCTGCGCTACGGCTGCACCATCCTGCGCCACTACCTCGACCGCGAACGCGGCGACCTGTTTCGCGCGCTGGGCCGCTACAACGGCAGCCTGGGCAAAGCCGACTACCCCGATCTGGTACTGGGGGCCTGGCGGCGGCACTGGGCCTACCAGGACGACCCACTGCGCCGCGCCCAACTGAGCGGCAGCCCCGCCCCACGCTGTGACAGCGCCCATCCCGCGCGCGCCAGCTGCTGAAGGCGTGCGCCAAGCAAGGAGACTTTATCCATGAGCCAGCAAGACTTCGACCGTGGCCTGGCCACCCGCACCCAGGTGATGGGCCAGGCGTTTGTCGATCGCGCCTTCTCCGAGCTGGACGGGTTTTCCCGCCCGCTGCAGGAGTACATTACCGAGCACGCCTGGGGCGCTACCTGGCAGCGCGGCGGCATCGACCTGAAAACCCGCAGCCTGGTGACGGTGGGCATGCTGGCGGCGCTGGGACGCAGCACCGAGCTGAAAGGCCATGTGCGCGGTGCCATCAACAATGGTGCCTCGCTGGTGGAATTGCGCGAAGTGCTGTTGCACAGTGCGGTGTACGCCGGCGCGCCAGCGGCGGTGGAAGGCTTTCGCGCCGCGCGGGAAGTGCTGAACGAACTGGGCTTAAGCCTGCCGGATCAGGCCGACTGAGCTGACCTGGCCGGATTCAACGCGCCAGCCCGGCGTGCCGCGCCAGTTCGCCAATCCGCCGCACGCACACATCCACATAGCCTGGCACCGCCGCCGCCTGCGGTGCCAGCCACACCGTGCGCATGCCCAGAGCCTTGGCCGTGGCCAGGTTGGCCAGGCTGTCTTCCACCAGAATACAGCGCGACGCCGGGCGACCCAGCTGCGCCAGCAAACGCAGATACCCCCGCCGCTCCGGCTTGGGGTGAAACCCCACCCGATCGACGCCAAACACCTGCTGCAGATGCGGCAGCAGGCGCAAATGCCGGCACACGGCCTGCACATAGTCGGTCGGTCCATTGGAAAACACCACCTTGCGCCCCGGCAAGCGGGCAATCAGCGCGGGAAGGCCGGCATCATGGTGCACATGCGCCAGCAATTCCGGCAGTGGGTGGGTATGGCGCAGAAAATGCCGGGGGTCCACCGCGTGATGGCGCACCAGACCGGTCAGCGTGGCACCGTAGCGCTGCCAGTAATCCACCCGCAGTTGCTGCGCCTCGTCGGGCGTCAGCGCCAGATGCTGGACGATGTAGTCGGTCATCTGCTGGTTGATGCGTGGAAAAATGCCGATGCCGGCATGATGCAGGGTGTTGTCGAGGTCAAACAGCCACAGGCGGGCAGAACGGGGCATGACAGGGTTTCATTGAAGGCGGCCAGGGCGGGCAAGCTTAGCATGACCGCCGCGCGCCGGGTGCGTCGCCCCAGCGGGGTGACGCACCTTGAGGCCACTTAGGGACGCGCTGATTTATTCAGAAAAATCGTTTGTGCCACAAGCAAAACCCAGAAAAATCAACGTCCTGGATTCCCGCCTTCGCGGGAATGACGATTTTTTCAGCGTATCCTGAGCTGCGCTTACTGCTGGATGTAACTCACCAGTTGCTCAATCGTTTGCGCCTGCTCATCCAGCGTGGCGCGCACCACGTCGCGCATCGACACCACGCCCATCACCGCACCGTGCTCCAGCACCGGCAAGTGGCGAATATTCTTGTCGCTCATCAGCGCCATGCACTGGTCTACCGTATGCTCCGGGCCCACGTAACACACCTTGTTGGTCATGATCTCGCCCACCAGGGTGCTGGCCGAGGTTTTGCCCTGCAACACCACCCGGCGGGCGTAGTCGCGTTCGGAAAAAATCCCGCACAGGCTCTCGCCGTTCATCACCAGCACGGCACCGATATTGTGTTCGGCCATGATTTGCAAAGTCTGGAACACGGTAGCTTCCAGCGGGACGCTGACAAAACCGGCAGGTTGTTTCTGTTGCAGCAGTTGGCGAACGGTCAACATGGTCAAATCCCCTTGAGATAGATGTTTCTGGTCGGTGTGCCGCGCACAAAAAAGAGCACGCGACAAGCGTGCTCTTGAGTTATAAGCGATATTTGCTTCGGATGCGCGAACAGATTTGGCATGCGATCCGGGACACTGCGCCAACGCCGCAGGCCGTCCGCTTTCGGCCAGCGGCAGTTTTTGGCTTAATCCGCCCGGATCATGGTGCCTACCCCGGCGTCGGTGAGAATTTCCAGCAGCAGCGCGTGCTTCACCCGGCCATCAATGATGTGTACCGACTGCACGCCATTTTTGGCCGCATCCAGCGCCGAGCTGATTTTTGGCAGCATGCCGCCGTGGATGGTGCCATCGGCAAACAGGCCGTCCACCTGGCTGGCGGTCAGGCCGGTGAGCAATTGGCCATCCTTGTCCAGCACGCCTTCGGTGTTGGTCATCAGAATCAGCTTTTCGGCACCCAGGGTTTCTGCCAGCTTGCCGGCCACCAGGTCGGCGTTGATGTTGTAAGCGGCACCATCGTGGCCGACGCCAATCGGGGCAATCACCGGGATAAAGTCGCGGGTGTCCATCAGCGCAATCAGGCTGGGGTCGATCGATTCGATTTCACCCACCTGGCCGATGTCGATGGATTCTTCGCCGTCGTCGGTTTTCAGAAACAGCTTGTGGGCGCGGATAAAGCTGCCGTCCTTGCCGGTCAGGCCCACGGCCTTGCCGCCGTGCTGATTGATCAGGCTGACGATTTCCTTGTTCACCAGGCCGCCCAGCACCATTTCCACCACGTCCATGGTTTCGCTGTCGGTCACGCGCATGCCCTGGATGAACTCGCCCTGCTTGCCAATCCGGGCCAGCAGCTGGTTGATTTGCGGGCCGCCGCCGTGGACCACCACCGGATTGAGCCCCACCAGCTTGAGCAGCACCACATCCTTGGCAAAGCCTTCTTTCAGGGCGTCGTCGGTCATGGCGTTGCCGCCGTACTTGATCACAATGGTTTTGCCGCTGAACTTGCGGATATAGGGCAGAGCCTCGGAGAGGATGGCCGCCTTGTCCTGGGCCAGATGCGGAGTGAGCGTCATGGGTGGTTTCCTGTCGCAAAGGGAAGGGAAGGGCGTATTGTAAACGCAACGCCGGCCAGGGTTTATCTGAATTTACATTTACCTATACCTTGCCGGCAGACGCCCCTTACTATAAAGTAAGTCTGATACTCTGAACGCATGGAACCCTCATGACGGCAATCCCCGCCACTCCTCCCGCCACGCGCTGGTCGCGCCGCAAAGATGTCCGCCCCGGCGAGATTCTGGAGGCTGCACTCAAGCTGTTTGTCGAAAAAGGCTTTCGCGCCACCAAGATGGAAGACATCGCCCGCGAGGCCGGAGTGACCAAGGGCACGCCGTACCTGTACTACGAAAACAAGGAAGAAATTTTCAAGGCGGTGATCCGCGAGGGCATGCTGACCAAGTTTGACGAGCTCGAAGGCTTGTCCGGCCAGGATGAAGCCAGCGCCGAGGTGCGCCTGCGCCAGGTGATTTACCGCTGGTGGGAATCCATTGGCAATACCCGGCTGGCCGGGCTGTCCAAGCTGATGATTGCCGAAGCGGCCAATTTTCCCGAGCTGGCCAGTTTTTACCACGCCGAAGTGATTGTGCGCTGTCGCAATATGGTGCGCCATGTGCTGGAAGACGGCGTGGCACGCCAGGAGTTTCGTATTTTGAACATGGATCATGCGGTGGAAATTGTCATTGCCCCGCTGCTGCTGGCCATGGTGTGGAAGCATTCGTTTCATAATTTTGAATCGGCCAAGTTCGACATGCCGGCCCACCTGGACAATGTGCTGGATGTGCTGCTCAACGGGCTGAAAGTGCGCTGATTCAGACCCTCTGGCTCAAGTATTTAACGTTTGTTGCGGTCTGAAAGGTTGCCTGCGGGCAACTGCTCAGGCCGCTATGCTGTTCCAGATAAATGTTTTATAGTTTCACATAAGCCTTGGCCGGCCAGAACCGCCATGGGCAGCACCCCCACACAACACGCACCCTCCGATTGAACACAAGGCGAAACATATCGCCCGTTCCGGTTTATCACCTTCTGCGCCTGCGCTTGTCCGCTGGCTGACCCTGCTGTGGCGAAATGCCGCCAGGGCAGCGCCGGCCAGAGCCAGAAGCGCTGACTACATGAAGGAAGAAGCAATGAAGTTTCATCATCTCGGGCTGGCTGGTCTGGCCGTGGGCCTGGTGTTGACCGGCTGCAGCAAACCCGCGCCACAGGCCGAAGCGGTGCGGCCAGTGCGCAGTGTGGTGCTGGGCAGCGCCGCCGGGCTGGCGGGCAGTTTTCACGCTGGCGAAATTCGCGCCCGCCATGAGGCGCGCCTGGCGTTTCGGGTGGGGGGCAAAGTGGTGGCCCGGCTGGTGGATGTGGGGGCCGAGGTCAAGGCGGGTCAGGCGCTGGCCCGACTGGAAAGCAACGATGTCGAGCTGGATCTGGCGGCGCGCCGGGCCAAGCTGGCCGCCGCCGAAGCCGACTGGAAGCAGAACGAAGCCGATATCCGGCGCTACCGCGAACTGCTGGCGCAAAACTTCATCAGCCAGGCCGAGTTTGACCGGCGCACCAGCGCGCTGGCAGCGGCCAAGGGCGGGTATCAGTCGGCGCTGGCCACGGCCCAGCTGGGGGAAAACCAGCAGCACTACACCACACTGAACGCCGATCGCGCCGGGGTGGTGACCTTTCTCGACGCCGAGGTGGGCCAGGTGGTAAATGCCGGCCAGGTGGTGGCGCGGGTGGCCGAACCTGGCCAGCGCGAGGCGGTGATTGCCGTGGCCGAATCGCAACTGGCGGCGCTGCGCGCGGCCAGCGGCTTTGCCGTGCAGCTGGGCCAGAGCAGCAAACATTATCGCGGCAGCTTGCGTGAACTGTCGCCGGATGCCGACCCGGTGACGCGCACCTACACCGCCCGGATTGCCCTGAATGACGCCGATGGCGCGGTGCAGCTGGGCATGACTGCCAGAGTGTTTCCGCAAGGCAGCGGCCCGGTCGGGCTGAGCGTGCCGCTGAGCGCGGTGCTGGATGAAAACAACCGGCATTATCTGTGGGTGATCAGCGGCAAGGACGCCCAGGTCAAGCGCACGGAGGTGAAACTGGCGCAGGTCAGCAGCGACACCGCCTGGATTGCCAGCGGGGCACAAGCCGGCCAGGAAGTGGTGACTGCCGGCGTGCATTTGCTGCGTGACGGCCAGCCGGTGCGCCGGCTGACTGCCGACCCGGCGCAAGCGGTGGGGACCCAGGCCAAATGAAACGGATCAATCTCTCCGAATGGGCCATCCGCCACGCCTCGCTGGTGCGCTACCTGATGGTGATCCTGCTGATTGGCGGGGTGTGGTCGTACGGCAAGCTGGGGCAGAAGGAAGACCCCGAGTTCACCTTCAAGGCCATGCTGGTGCGCGTGGTGTGGCCAGGGGCCAGTACCGACGACATGCAGCTGCAAGTCACCGACCGGGTGGAAAAAAAGCTGATGGAACACCCGGATCTGGACTTTGTAAAAAGCTACACCAAGCCCGGCGAATCGGTGCTGATTGTCAATCTGAAGGAAAGCCTGCCGCCCAAGGACGTGCCCAACGCCTGGTATCAGGTACGCAAAAAGCTGGGCGATATCCGCCAGCAATTGCCCGCTGATATCAAGGGGCCGTTTTTCAACGATGAGTTTGGCGACACCTTCGGCAATATCTACGCCTTTACCGGCGACGGCCTGGGCTACGAAGACCTGCGCCGCTATGTCGAATACGTCAAGCGCGAGGCGCTGCGCCTGCCTGACGTGGCCAAGGCCGACATCATTGGCGAGCAGGAAGAAAAAATCTACCTGACCCTGGACACCGCCCGGCTGGCCGGGCTGGGCATGGACGTGCAGCAGCTGTGGAAAGCCCTGGCCGAGCAAAATGCCGTCACGCCAGCGGGCGCGATCGATACCGCCACCGACCATGTGCCGGTGCGGGTCAGCGGAGCCTTGTCCAGCGTGGAATCCGTGCGCGCGCTGTTGCTCAGCGCCAATGGCCGCAGTTTCCGGCTGGGCGATGTGGCCAGCGTCAGCCGTGGCTATGCCACCCCGCCCAGCTTTGCCATGCGCTTCAACGGCAAGCCGGCGCTGGGCCTGGCCATCAGCATGAAAAAGGGCGGCGACGTGATCAAGCTGGGCGAGACGCTGAACGCGCTGATGGCCCAGGTCAGCACCGAACTGCCGGTGGGCGTCAACATCGACCCGGTGTCCGACCAGCCCCGTGTGGTGAAAAGCTCGGTCAACGAGTTCATGCAGTCGCTGCTCGAAGCGGTGGTGATTGTGCTGGGCGTCAGCTTTGTCAGCCTGGGCTGGCGCACCGGCATTGTGGTGGCGCTGTCGATTCCGCTGGTGCTGGCGATTACCTTTCTGGCCATGTATTTCTTCAATATGGAGCTGCAACGCATCTCGCTGGGGTCGCTGATTATTGCACTCGGCCTGTTGGTGGATGACGCCATTATTGCGGTAGAAATGATGGCGCTGAAGCTGGAACAGGGCTGGAACCGGCTGAACGCCGCCACCTACGCCTACACCAGCACCGCCTTTCCGATGCTGACCGGCACGCTGATTACTGCCGCCACCTTTCTGCCGGTGGGGCTGGCCAAGTCCAATGCCGGTGAATACACCTTCAGCCTGTTTGCCGTGGTGGGTCTGGCGCTGGTGATTTCCTGGTTTGTTGCCGTGCTGTTCACCCCGTTCATCGGCCACAAGCTGCTGGCAGAACACCAGCCCGGTACCGAACACGGCGTTCACGGCGATGTGTACGACAAGCCGTTTTATGTCCGCTTTCGCCGGCTGCTGGAATGGTGCCTGGACCATCGCAAAACCGTGATTGCCGCCACCTTTGCCGCCTTTGTGCTGTCGCTGGTGTGCTTCAAGCTGTTTGTGCAGCAGCAGTTTTTCCCGGCGTCCAGCCGGGTGGAGCTGCTGGTGGACTTCTGGCTGCCGCAAAGCGCCAGCTACGAAGCCACCGAGCGTGAAGTCAAGCACATGGAGGCCCTGCTCAAGAACGACGAGCGGATTGTGTCGATCACCAGCTACGTTGGTGGCGGCTCGCCGCGCTTTTACCTGCCGCTGGATCAGCAGCAACAGCATCTGAACTATGCGCAGATGATGATCATGACCCGCGACGAAAAAGTGCGCGACGGCGTCAAGCACAAGGTAGCCGAGCTGTTTGACCAGGGCTTTCCCAATGTGCGTGGCCGGGTGATCCGCCTGGAAAACGGCCCACCGGTGGGCTACCCGGTGCAATTCCGCGTGCTGGGCCCCGACCCTGGCCAGCTGCGCCAGATTGCCCGGCAGATGGAAGGCATGCTGCGTGACTATCCGGGCACCCGTCAGGTGAATAACGACTGGGGCGAACAGCTGCGAGTGATGCGCGTGGTGGTCGATCAGGACAAGGCGCGTGCGCTGGGCGTGTCCAGCCAGTCGCTGGCCCGCCAGCTGCAAATGTTGCTGTCGGGTGCCACGGTCAGCGATTTCCGCGAAGCCGACCGCTCGCTGGAAGTGATTGCCCGCCTGGGCTCCGATGAGCGCAGCAGCATTGAGCGCCTGCCGTCGCTGATGATCCAGACCGCCTCGGGCCGTTTTGTGCCAGTGGCGCAGCTGGCGCGGGTGGAATACCAGCCGGAGGAAAGCATTGTCTGGCGGCGCAACCGCCTGCCGACGCTGACCGTGCGCGCCGACGTGGTAGACGGCGTGCAGGCGGCCGATGTGGCCATTGCACTGTGGCCCAAGATGCAGGCGCTGGAAAAAACCCTGCCTGGCGGCTATCACATCGAACTGGGCGGCTCGCTGGAATCCAGCCAGAAATCGCAAACCGCGATTGCCGCTGTGCAACCGCTGATGCTGGTGGTGGTGATTTCATTGCTGATGTTCCAGCTGCACAGCTTCCAGCGCACCCTGCTGGTGCTGCTGACCGCCCCGCTGGGCATGATCGGGGTGACGCTGACGCTGATTGTCTTTGCCGCACCGTTTGGCTTTGTTGCCATGCTTGGGGTGATTGCCCTGGCCGGGATGATCATGCGCAATTCGGTGATTCTGGTTGACCAGATCGAGCACGACATCCGCGAGGGCATCGACCGCTGGGAAGCGGTGATTGGCTCCACCGTGCGCCGCTTCCGCCCGATCATGCTCACCGCCGCTGCCGCCATTCTGGCCATGATTCCGCTCACCCGCAGCACCTTCTGGGGGCCGATGGCCGTGGCCATCATGGGCGGGCTGCTGGTCGCCACCATGCTGACACTGCTATTCTTGCCGGCGCTGTACGCGGCATGGTTCAAGGTTAAACGCCCGGCGTAAGTTGCCGGGCCTGACGGACACACTCCGGAGAAAGACATTCTCATGTGGACATGGAAACAGACCCTGCTGGCCACCACCCTGGCCAGCCTGTCCGCCCCGCTGCTGGCGCTGGATCTGATCGACGTGTGGCAGGCCGCCCGCCAGCACGACGCCGCCTACGCCTCGGCCCGCGCCAGCTGGGAAGCTGGCCAGGAAAAAGCCGTGCAGGGCCGTGCGCCGCTGCTGCCGCAACTGAACGCCAGCGGCGACTACACCCGCAACAAGGCCGAACGCCCGGCAGCGGTTGGCCGCTACCGCAGCGCCAGCGCCGGCGTGCAATTGACGCAAACCCTGTTTGACTGGGGCCGCTTTGCCGGGCTGGAAAAAGGCCGGCAAGCCACACTGATTGCCGATGACCAGCTGAAAAACGCCGAACAGGAGCTGATCCTGCGCACCGCGCAGGCGTATTTTGATGTGCTGCTGGCCGAAGACACGCTGGAATTCACCCGTGCGGCCAAGGATGCCTACGCCAAACAGCTGGAACAGGCAAAAAAGTCGTTTGAAGTAGGCAGCGCCACCATCACCGACACCTACGAAGCCCAGGCCAGCTACGACTCCGCCGTGGCCAGCGAACTGGCGGCCATCAATGACCTGGAAGTCAAGCGCCACAAGCTTGCCCTCCAGGCCGGCGTGGACACCTCGCGGCTTGACCCGCTGAAGGCCAAGGTGGCGCTGGACTTGCCCAGCCCGGCGGATATTCCCAGCTGGGTGCGCCAGTCCGAAGATGGCAGCTATCCGCTGGCGATTCGGCGTAAACAGCTGATTGTGGCGCAAAAGGACGTGGACGCCAGCCTGAGCGGCCATCTGCCCAGCGTCAGCCTGGTGGCCGGCTACAACGACCGCACCACCAGCCAGCTGGCCAGTGTGGATACCCGGGGCAGTTCAATCGGTGTGCAGATCACCCTGCCGATTTTTTCCGGCGGACTGACCCAGTCGAAAGTGCGCGAAGCCAAGGCGCTGGAAGAACAGGCGCGTCAGGATCTGGAAGACACCCGTCGCCAGGTCGAGCAAGCCACCCGTACCGCCTATCTGGGGGTGACCAGCGGTGCCGCGCAAGTCACCGCGCGTGAACAGGTACTGGCCTCCAGCAAAAGCCAGCTGGACGCCACCCGACTGGGCCGCGAAGTGGGGGTGCGCACCAGCGTGGACCTGCTCAACGCCGAACGCAAGGTGTATGAATCCCGCCGCGACCTGGCCCAGGCGCGCTACCAGTACCTGATGGCCCGCCTGCAACTGGCCGCCGCCGTCGGCCAGCTCAATCAGGAGGTGCTGGCCGGGGTGAACCAACTGCTGCAAGCGCGGACGACTCCGGTGCTGGCCAGCCAGCAAAAGCCACAGAAAAAGTAAGCAAAATCCCCCGCGCGTGCGACGCGCGGGCCGTCGGCGCGCAGTGGGTGCAAGTGCCCACCGAGAGAAGCCATGGGGGCAGGCCATCGTCTATGTCAGCGACCTCAATGGCTTTCTGGTGAAGCTGTGCACGCCGGTGAGCCCGCCCCACTCAGGTCAGCGCAGCAAACAGCTTTTGCAAATACACACGACTACCGTCTCCCATAAACAGCACATGGCGGCTTTCCAAGCCTGCCTGTTTTTTTAGCGCCATGTTTGGCCGCCTCCCCACGCTTGCAGTTTTCCCACCCACTCGTTGAAGGCCGGGCATTTGGCTCGAATCGCATCCATGCCGGTAGCTTCAGCAATCAGTGGGCCGTGCTCGGGCTTTGAGTAACTACCATCGGGAAAGATGTTCAAAATCCGCTTGGACGGTGCCGTCTCAGGGCTGTCGTTGATGTCTTCCGGGCTTGGGAATGCCTGCGCCACCGCCATCAGCGCAGCTTTTACCTCTTCGCTCCAGCCGTCTTCTACCCATTCAAAGTCGACGGGGTTGGTGAATAATAAACCCTCGAACTCATGCATTTGCACATAGGGCAGCACATAGCGTGGGTTATAGCCCGTAGTCATGGCCTGGGCGGCTGCCCCGATGTCAGCTTCGAGCTGGGCGCGGGTGCGGCTTGCGCGGCCTTGAAAACCGTAAAAATCCACCAGCGTGGAAACGCGGTCAGCCTCGCTATAATGCAAAGAGATTTTGTTGGCCAGCCGATCCACGGTGACGCGTCCGCCACGATGGCGCCCCGACCTGGCGCTCAACACCGTGCCATAGGCGCTGACGCCGCTGGGCCGCAGGTAGGGCTCCAGGCAGCGATTGACGAACTCCGCCTCGGTAGCACCTTCGCAGATAATGCACACTCGGATCATGCGCCCCTCCCTGCCTCTGCGGCGTCTTCCCGCTGGACAGGCAGAGTGTCCCCCAACCAAGCCACGCCGCCTGTGGCCTGCTGCAACCAGATGTCAGAAAGCTGGTATTCCTCATCCAGCCAGCGCTGATAGTGCTTGCGCGGCAGGTTGCGCAGCACTGTCTCCCCATGATTGGCGCTGGCTACGATGATGTTTTCCAGCTCGAAGCAATCCACCAAATAAGGCGATTGCGTGGCGATAAAGATTTGCCGTTTTTTCGACAAACGCTTGAACATCTCCGCCACCAAAGTCATGGCATGCGGATGCAGGCCCAGCTCGGGCTCGTCGAAGAACATCACATTCGGCAGCCGCTCGGGCGGCAGGTTCAGCAAGGTCAACAGGCAGAACAGGCGCAGCGATCCATCTGACGTGAGATGCGAGCCAAACACCTTGTCGCTTTGCCTACCCTCCCAGCGCAACAGCACCTTGCCAGCCTCTTCTTCCAAGACAAAATCCTTGAACGCCGGCAAGACACGGCTAACCTGCTTGACGATCAGTTCATAGCGTTTGCCATCCATATTGCGCAAATCCAGCAACACCGCCGCCAGATTGCCGCCATCCGAGCGCAGGCGGAACGACTCGGTGACATCCCAGCGCTTATGGATATTCGCAAGAGGGGAAGTATCATGAAACTGGTAAGTGACACACCGGCTGAAAAAACGACAGAGGGCCTGCGCGCCTGAATCGTCAACCTCCGGCAACAGGGATTCCAGAGATGCACCGCCGAAGTGAGATGTCACCGCACTCACCGGAAATGCATTCTGCTCACGATGCCAATGCTCACCCCGAATCAACACGGAATCCTTGGCAGGGAGATAATCCAGCTCAAATCCATACTTGAAGCCCATGTCATCCAGTTCGGTGCAGACTTCTGCCCGAATGATTGGGGTGACGCGCGCGCCCATAAAAAACTGGTCATCACCGCCACCATGGCGCAGCACAAACTCTTGCAAGCTCTTCGTCCTGAGCATCCAGCTCAGCATCTCGAAAAAGCGAATCAGGGTGGATTTGCCTGCGCCATTGGCCCCGATCAGCACCGTCAACGGCGGCAGCACCAGGTTCTGAATATTTTTCAGGCTGCGAAAACCTTCGATGGTGACCGAACAAATCCGGTCGGTTTTATTCGATAGCCTTGGGGCTGTCATTCAAATATCCTCCATTGAACGGGCGAAAGAGGGTTGAGTGCGCGTGGCGGAATCTGCTGATGGTAAGTGTTCACATAGCGCTCAAGCGTCGTTGCCAACTCAGCCGCTGAAGCAAATCGGGTCTGGCTTACCACCTGACTGATTCGGTGGCCATTGAAGCGCTCCACCATGCCGTTTGTCTGTGAGTGGCGTGGCGGGCACAGGCGGTGCTTGATGTTCAGCGTCGCACAGCGGACATCGCTGTCGCGCTGTTTCCACTTACGCGCGGTTGCCACACTGATGGTGCCGCGTTCGGCCAACTCAAGCAATGAGGCTGCTGAGTTCTTGATCTCAGCTCGCGCACCAAGGGTGACTCGGGCCTGGGCGTGGACTTCGCTCATGTCGATTGCTCCGCTTTCAAGGTTTCAATCAGACCACGCATCACGTCTCTTGCCAAGAAGAGTGGCCTGCCACGAATGGGGATATGATCACTCGGGATGAAGCAGATAGTCATCTCGACCACAGATTGCCTATCTTGCCGATTATTTCAGCACCCTGCATGATCCCGCCCCCCTGCCTGCCCGCCAAATCGCCGCCGATAGTCTGCCGGGGTACATTCCACCTCGCGGATGAACAGCCGGCGAAAGGCGCTGACATCGCTGTAGCCCACTCGCTGGGCAATCTCGCCCAGGCCCAGTGCGGTGGTTTCCAGCAGCCGGCGGGCGGCAAACAGGCGTAGTTTTTGCAGATAATGCAGCGGCGTATCGTCCAGCGCCAGACGAAAGCGTCGCATCAGCGTGCGTTCGCTGCAATTCACCGCGCTGGCCAAGGCGGCCAGGCGGAATGGTTGTTCCAGATGGGCGTGCAGCCAGCGCTGGCAATCGCTCACCATCGGGTCGTTGTGGCCGCTGTAGCTGGGCAGGCTGGTGTAAGGCGCTTGCGACGCCCGGTGTGGGTCGAGCAACAGCACGCGGGCGCAAGCCTGGGCGATATCGGGGCCGACCAGTCGTTCGATCAGGCGCAGCGCCAGGTCTAGGTAAGCCGTGGTGGCACCGCTGCATAGCAGCTGCGGGCTGTCGGTGATTAGCGCATGCGGGCTTAGCCGCACTGCCGGGTAGCGGCGTTTGAACCAGCCGGCCAGCCACCAACTGATGGTAGCCGGCTGGTGGTCGAGCACACCGCTTTCTGCCAGCAATGCCACGCCGGTGCAACACCCGGCCAGCACATGCCCGGCAGCGTGCCACTGACGCAGTTGGGCAATCAATCCGGCCTGCTGCTGCAGGGTGTGTTCAAGGCTGGGGATGGTGCGGTAGATCAGACCGGGCACAATCAGCAGTTCGCCCGGCTGCACCTGGTCATAGCGTCCATCGGCGGCAAACTCCAGTCCGGATGAGGCGCGCACCGGCAAGCCATCCACGCTGAGCAACCGCCAGCGCAATACCGCCGACCCGCTGGCCGCCGCCTGAAAATTGGCGATGGCAAAGGCGTCAATCAACCCGGCCACACCGCTGGCAAAAAACTGTTCGGGCAACAGCAGGGCGATGGCCTTCATGGCTTGTCCATATTTGCGCGGAAAATGGCAATCCTGCCATTGGCACCTCATTCAGGGCAAGCCGGGAGACATACGGATGAATTCAGATACATTGTGTTGGCGACACGCCCCGTCAGCAAAAACCACTGGCTGAATTCCGGCCTGCCGGGAATGCCAGTTTTTCAGCGCCCGCGCATCTGTGCCGCCAGCGCCTGGCTGTCGGCCAGCAGACGGCCCAGGGTGGCGGCTTCATCGGCGATGGGTTCGGCGTTCACGCCTTCCAGGCTCAGGCGCAGCACTCGCAGCGGCTGGCTGGGCAACTCCTGGCCGGCCAGGAGTTGGTCAACATGTTCGGCCAGCTCATCCGGCGCATGGCAGTGGCGTGCGCCCAGCGCCAGTTGCAGTGCGGCCAGCTGGGCCGCTGGGCTGGCGTGGCTGGCGCAGCCGGCGTGGCGGGCCTGCAACTGGTGCGCCAGCCCGCGCTGCGGCGGCAGCAAGCTTTCCAGTACGCACTGCACTGCATCGCCTGCCGTCTGGCATTGCGCCGCCAGATGCAGCGCACGCTGGCGGCAGGCCTGGTTGCGGCCAGGGGTGGCGTCGATAAAGTCGCGGTCGGCCAGCACCACCACCAGCGGCAGGGTGTGGTCGGGATGCTGATGCAGCAAATGGTGCAGGGTGTCGGCCAGTTGCTGGGAATGGCTCAGATGGTGTTGCAGGCTCAGGTCGGACATGGTGGGCTCCTGGATTGAATAACTTTCGCGGGTTCGCGGTCAGGAGCCTGGGTGCAGGAAGTCTGGCGTGAAAAAACCAACCCCTAAAACACACACGCCGCCCAACCGGGGCGGCATGTGTGCGGGATTCGGCGCTGGCTTTCAGCAGAAAAACGCAAACAGGTGACGCCCGGAGTCGGTGCGCCACCAATAATACGAATGTGCGTTCAAAATGTGCTGTGCCATAGTGGGCTTATCTTCACCCGGCAGGTGGGGCGCTGTCAAGCTGCCTCAGCGGGTCAGGCCGCCACTTTTTCCCGTTTGTCCACCGTGCCTTCCAGCGTATACGCACAGGGAATGCTTTCCATCTCGGTCAGCAGCGTCATCACCTGGGCAGAGGCGCGCTCCATGCGCAGCAGCGACTGCTCGGCTTCCTTGCGGTCGCCGATTTCCAGCGCCACCAGCGCGTGGCGGGCGTAGTCGTGCACCTGCTGGTGCGGTGTTTCCAGCTGGCGAAATGCCGGCAGGTCGCCACATTCCTGCTGACCGCGCCCCTGGTAGTACCATTTCCCCAGCCGACAGGTCTGGTGCGAGGCAATCGCGTCCGGGTTCAGGCTGTGATAGCCCATTACCGCCTTGTAGATTTCCAGCTTGAAAACGATATGGTCGAGCTTGACCACTTCCATGAAGCTGACATTGGCCCCATAGGCAATGGTTTGCGCCATGTCGTGGGTATCGTCCACCAGCCGGTGAATGCTGGCCGTGGTGCGCCCGCCGATTTCGCGATAGTGCAGGATTTGTTCGCTGGCTTCGTGCACCTGCTGCTTGGTGGCACCGGACGCCTGGGCGATGACTTCCACCAGGGTGTCGATTTCGCGGGTGGCGGCAGCGGTGCGTTCGGCCAGCTTGCGCACTTCGTCGGCCACCACGGCAAACCCCCGGCCCGATTCGCCGGCGCGGGCGGCTTCAATTGCGGCATTCAGCGCCAGCAGATTGGTCTGGTCAGCCACTTCCTTGATCAGCTGGACAAACTGGCGGATTTCGCCGGTCTTGCTGTCCAGCGTGTCCATGTGCTGGCGGGTTTCCTGCTGGGTGGCGGCAATATGGGTAAAGCTGTCGGTCAGCACATTGACCATGCTGCGGGTGCCGTGCAGCGTGGTGGCGGCATCGGCGGCGGTGACAAAGCAGCTGTCCATCCGCTCGGCCAGGGTGGAAAACGAGGCACGGATATCGACAATGCTCTGGCAGAATTCGGCAAACGGGTTGCGCAATATCCGGTTTTGTTCCACCTCGCCATACAGCCCCTGATACTGCTGCTGACTGCCGCTCAAGGCGGTCTGGGCGTCGTGCAGCTCGCGCTGCAGCACCCGGCGCTCTTCTTCCAGTACGGCCAGACGACTTTGCAGGTCGGCCACTTTTTTACGTCCAAACATGATCCACTCCGCTGGTCTGTTTGGCCATCTGCCGACCCTGACCAGTCTGATAAATTCGGCAGCCTGCCGATTGGGCAAAATAATAATTCACTTTATTTTAACATAGAGCATCGCTGGGCTGATGAATTTATCCCTGATAGAACAAGGGTTTCTTGGAGAGAAACGAAGCTTCGCATGGGTAAATCCACCGTAGGAATCGCCTGACAAGACGGAGAAGAATGCCGCATCAGGACCACAGAGAAGAGATGTCGGAAACGCGTCAGGCAAGAGGACAAGGCGAGGCTGGCTTATTTTGCCCCGCGCAAAAACTGCAGCAAATCGTTGCCGTGGCTGAACGCCACATTGAAGCGCAGCCACGGCGTAGCCGTCTGGTTCGGACGAAACAGGCAGCCTGGTGCCAGCAGGATGGCGTGGCTGCGCGCCGATTCGGCCAGACGCAGCGGGTCGGGGCCGGCGTGGCCGGGGCTGGCCCAGACAAACAGGCCGCCCGCCGGGGTGGTGAACAACTGCCAGCCCAGCGTGGTGAACATGGCGTGGCTGGCGTCCTGGGCGCTGGCCAGCCGGGCTTTCAGCCGCTCCAGATTCTTGCGGTAGCGGCCATCGGTCAGCATGGCCAGCGCCAGGCGTTCGGCCAGGGTGGACGAGGTGAGCCCGGCAATCATCTTGGCGTGGGTCAGCGCGTCAATCAGCGCGGGCGCGGCGGTGACAAAGCCCACACGCAGGCCCGGCGACAGGGTTTTCGAGAAGCTGCCGATGTAAATCACCCGGTGCAGCCCTTCCATCGCCGCCAGGGTTTGCGTGCGCGTGGCCAGCAGCTCAGCCGAGACATTGTCTTCCACCACATAACAGCCGTATTGCTCGGCCAGTTGCAGCACCCGGTAGGCGGTGGCCGGGCTGTAGCTGGCACCGGTGGGGTTTTGCAGCCAGGGGTTGGTGAAAAATGCCTTGGGCTGATGGGTTTGCAGCAGCTGTTCCAGCGCAGCGGTGTCTGGCCCGTGCGGGGTCCATGGCGCGCCCACCACGGTAAAGCCGCGCAGAGTCAGGCAGGACAGCAAATTACAGTAGCCAGGATCGTCCACCAGCACCACGTCGCCGGGGCGTGCCACGCAGCAGGCCACCAGATCCAGCGCCTGGCTGGCCCCCTGGGTGAGCAGGATATGTTCGGCCTGGGTGGCAATGCCGGCCTCGCCCAGCCAATCTTCCAGATAGCGGCGCAGCGGCGCGTAGCCCTGCGGGTGGCCGTACTCGGCCAGCGCGCTGTCGTAACGGGCAGCTTGCTTGAGCGCGCGCTGGCGGCTGTCGCGGTCAAACCACGCCGGCGGAAACCAGCCGCAACCGGCCTGCAGGGCGTGGGCGTCGGTTTCATACACATTGCGCGACAGCCAGTGCGCATCCACCGCCAGTTCCGTCACATTTGGCCC